>Ga0105245_10002150_pt1 | contig 17858 bp, 15 predicted proteins | sample KBSM54metaG_FD_81523 | JGI IMG/M metagenome (GOLD analysis project Ga0105245, IMG submission 81523) | Miscanthus rhizosphere microbial communities from Kellogg Biological Station, Michigan, USA - KBS M5-4 metaG | ecosystem: Host-associated > Plants > Roots > Rhizosphere > Soil | place...
CGATAACAGAAGAGCGAACCCCAGTGCTGTCAAAGCGATTCTTCGCATATTCATTCTCCAGTGCTCTGGCGCTCTTCGGCCATTTTTCAAGCATCACACCGCGAAAATGCAATAGTCTGTTCTGTCTTGATCATCAGCCCCCACTTGGAACACGTCCAGAAATACCCAGTGCACCACGTCATTTCATGCCGAGTGGCCCTGGGTGCCGAGAACCTTTCTTGACCACAATGAGGGTGCCCCCGGTCTCTCGCTTTTGGAGACCGGGGAGACGATAACGATTCTGCCCGACTGGCCTCCCGCAGGTTGTCGAAGTGGCGGGTACACATCTCTGAATTTTGGGTGCGCCCATCTCGAAGAGATGGGTGAGGTACTGACGCGTGATGATCCGCCGTCTTGTGTCGATCCCGAAAAGATCCCTGCAGTGGGGATAGGGATCCTGTCAACACACACGTCCAGAAATACTCAGTTCACCACGTCATTTCAAGCACTTACAAAACACGCGCTTTGCAGTCTGATTCGTACGATTCTCTATCCTCAATGCATGCAGCCGAAAAAACAGTCATCATACCGTCGACTTCCCCGGAAACCACCAACCCTCGAATTTCTGCTCTCCGCCATCGGAGACGCACAGAGTCTCGTCAAAAAGGGTCGCGCCACCAATCGTGACCTTAAGTCTTGGGAATGCAAATATTTACGCTTTAGTCGTGTAAAATCAATAGCTTAGCGCGATATCCAAGCAGTCATGCCCTTTAGAATCAGTAGTTTGACATGGATAGGGTGGGGGGGAGGGGGTATCCTCCTGGGGGTGCGGAGAGGCAAGAAACGAACCTCACTTGCGGGCAGCTAACGGAACTAGCTGAATGCCGAAGGTCTCCACCGCCGACCACCATTCCACCCCCGGATACCGGCTGCGGATCCGGTTGGCGCGACAGATTCGCCAGAGGCTAGGAGCTAACAGCTAAAAGCTGAGATCTAGAGGCTCTCCCATTACGAAGGTCTTATCTTCTGTTGCAATACGAAACCTAACGCAACTAAGATGCGTCAATTGAACGAAAATGCCGAACGCCGTCGCATCAGCACCGACTCTCACCGCTCAGGCACCTCCGCGCCTGAGGCCGGGTAAGCTGTGTGTCGCCATCCAGGGCAGCTCCCCGGCGGAGCTGATGGACCGTGCCGAGGCAGCATGCAAAGACTTTAAATTCCTTGAGTTGCGCCTCGATTCGCTCTCCAAGCCAGCCAACGCCCTTCCCTACGTCAAGCAGTTCCTGGCCGAGCATAAAGATGTCACCGTCATTGCCACCTGCCGCCGCAAGGCTCATGGCGGTCTGTTCGATGGCCCTCTTGCATCGGAGCTTGAAATCCTGACCAAGGCCGCTCAGTCTGGCTGCCAGATCATCGATCTCGAAGTCGAATCAGCTGAGGAGGCCAAGTCCGCCCAGATTGCCAGGCTTCGCTCCGCTGGCGCAGCCTTACTCGTAAGTTTTCATGACTTTAGCCGGACCAAGGGTCTCGAACAGGCTGCCGACCGCATCGAGGCTTTCAAACCCGACTTTGTGAAAGTCGTCTCGACCGCGCGGACCCTCGCCGACAATCTGGCCGTCCTCCGGCTGATCGAAGACCGCTCGCTCGGCTCTCAGATCATCGGCATCGCCATGGGCGAAGAAGGCCTGGTCAGCCGCGTTCTCTCACCCCGCGCCGGAGCCGCCTTCACCTTCGCCTCATGGTCAGAGGGCTCGGAAACCGCTCCCGGCCAGATCACTGCCGAATCTCTCCGCGATCTTTATCGCCTCGAGCACCTCGATCCCGCCACCCGCATCTTCGGTGTTGCTGGCAACCCCATCTGCCACTCCCTCTCGCCGCTGCTTCAAAACGCCGCCTTTCGCCGCGAAGTCGTCAACGCAATCCTCCTCCCGCTGAAAGCCAAGTCGGTCCAGGATCTCCTCACGCTGGCTTCGGAACTTCCGCTTGCCGGATGCGCCGTCACCATGCCGTTCAAGACTGAGGTCCTGCCGCACCTCGCCAACATGGACCCGTTGACCTCCAGGATCGGGGCCTGCAACACCCTCCGCATGGGCGCCGATGGCAAGATCTACGGCTTCAATACCGACGTTGCCGGAATCACCCGGCCCCTCGAACGCCGTCTCAAGCTGAAGGGTGCTCGCGTCGCCGTCCTCGGCGCCGGTGGTGCCGCGCGCGCAGCAGTCTTTGGACTGGTTGAAGCGGGTGCTGAAGTCCTCGTCGTCAATCGCACGCACGAGCACGCTGTCACACTGGCTCGACAGGCAAAAGCAAAGTCCCTTAAGCACGAACTGCTCTCGAAGCAGCGCTTCGACGTAATCATCAACGCCACGCCCTGCGGTATGGCCGGAACGAAACAGGCAATGCCCATCGCCGAAAACGAGCTCAACGCCAGCCTCGTCTTCGACATGGTCTATAACCCGCTCGAAACTCCGCTGCTGAAACTGGCCAAGTCGCATGGCCTTCACGTCATCACCGGCCTTGAAATGTTCGTGCAGCAAGGTGCCCGCCAATTCGAAATCTGGACCGGTAAGCCAGCCCCTGAATCCGAAATGTTGAGGGCCGTCGAACACGAGCTTCGCAAGCGCGCCGAAGCAGCCCCGCAAGAGCCTGCACCCTCAAACGGCCGCGCTAAAAAGGCGTGACCCGGAAGCACCCTTCCCGCCTCCGACCCCGTCCATAGCTTCAGCAAAGGTTTCACACGGATTGCGAACGCGCCTCCCCACCCGTTTAGCTTCAGAGTGCCTGGTGAGATCTTTCCCTGAGATCGGCAGCTGGCTTCGCCTCTTCTTTTGCCCGCTCGCCCTGCTCATCCTCGCCGCGCAATTTTCCGGCTGCGGTTACTGGATCAATCCCAACGCCACCGTCCCTTCCGGACCTGGCACTCCCAGCCAAAGTGGCTCCGTGACCATCTCGCCCACCTATGTCGCTCTCTCGCCCGGTCAGAAGTTCCAGTTCACCGCGACCTCTTCCACCGGAGGCCAGATTGAATGGCTCGTAAACAGCACTGTCGGCGGCAAACCCGAGACCGGCAAAATTGACACCGCAGGAAACTACGTTGCTCCATCCGTCGTCTCCCAGGGAATCAACATCTCGGTTACCGCTGCCCTCGCATCCGCTCCCGCCCAGAACTACGCAACCGCCGTCGTCGCGCTCCTTCCTGCCGCTCAGCTCTCTTGCCCTGACGTGACTGGTAGCCCGCTCGTCGCAGCCTACTCCATCAACCTTCCCTCCTCGGGCAAAGTCTCCGTCGAATTCGGAAAGACCACCGACTACGGCCGCAATACCTGGCAGGTACCGAGCGGGCCAGGCGGAGGCACAGTCAAAGTCCTCGTCGCCGGTATGGTCGCCAAGACCCTCTATCACATGCGTGCTCGCGTCACCCTGGATAATGGCGCCACTTACACCGACGCTGACCACACCTGCACCACCGGTGCTGTGCCGCCAACCACCCCTGTCCAGACGACAACTGCAAACGGAGCAACGCCCACCGGCATCGAAGTCTGGAACACCGCCATCCCATCCGATGTGCTTCAAGCATTCGCCACCGATCTTGATGGGAACGTGATTTGGTCCTATCTCTACCACGGCTCCGTCGCCGACCTGATCCAGGGCATCCAGCAGCTTCCTAACGGCGACATGCTGATGCTTATCTCCTACCTCTCGTCCATCACTGTCACCAACACGGCGGGCCTGGTGAATGAGATTCGCGAAATCGACCTCGCAGGCAACACCGTCCGCACCTTCACCATGGATCAGCTGAACCAGAAACTCGCCGCCTCAAACCTGCGCGACGCCAACGGCAATGTCTACAACTTCAGAGGATTCCATCACAGCGTGGTCGCTCTCCCCAATGGCCATTGGGTCATGCTGACCGACTACAGAAAGAACTACACTGACCTGCCCGGATACCCAGGGACGACGCCCGTTCTGGGCGACGCCATTGTCGACGTCGACCAGAACGGAAATCCCGATTGGGTCTGGAACACCTTTGATCATCTCGATGTCAATCGTCATCTGATGAACTTCCCCGATTGGACTCATTCCAACGGTCTGCTCTACTCAACAGATGACCACAACCTGCTCCTGTCGATCCGACACCAGAACTGGATCATCAAAATCAATTTCCAGGATGGGCAGGGCTCCGGCGCAGTCATGTGGCGTCTCGGTGAAGGCGGCGATTTCAAGCTGATCGGCGGCACCGACCCAACTGACTGGTTTTATGCGCAGCACGGCCTAAGCTTCTTCTCGCCCAATACAACCGGCATCTACCGTCTGGGTATGATGGACAACGGCAACGACCGCGTCTTCCCTTCTGGTCAGGCAACCTGCAAACCTCTCGCACCAACAACTTCGAACTGCTACTCTACAATTCCCGTCCTCGAACTAAACGAGACCAATATGACTGCAACCCTCGTCACTCACTACAAACCGCCGCCCAGCTACTTCACATTCTTCGGCGGCAATGTTGAACAACTTCCCAACGGCGACATTCATGCCAACTTCGGCTCAACCCTCAATGGAGGCATCGTGCAGGAACTCGGTCCGCAAGCGACCCAGGTTCTCTGGCAAGGCACGACCTCCACCGGAGACCAGTTCCACACCTACCGCTGGCCCAGCCTCTATCCGGGCATCCAATGGTGATTCTCACCAAACATTCACGCCCTGAACAGCAAGATGGATTGCGACGATCTGCTGAAACCGGAATGACATTCCGATGACACCATGGGCCCAGCGTGAATCTAACACTTTATAAGGTCGACATTTCAGCTGCAACGAGGTGCATGTGACCACTGCCTACATCAATCGCATCGCGAGTTCGGTCCCGCCCCATGATGTCCATCGCTCATTCGTTGCTTTCGCAGAGGACATGATGCCGGAAGGAACACAGCGCAGCCTGTTCCGCCGCATGGTGCGCATGTCGGCCATAGAACATCGCTACTCATTCCTCCTGCCCATAGCCGGCGAGAACGGGCAATGGCGCGACGCCGAAGACCTGTACGCAACCGGCAACTTCCCCGGCACCGAGCGCCGCATGGAAGCCTTTGAAAAATTTGCGCCTCAACTCGCCGCGTGCGCGCTCAACAAGCTCTCGCTCTCGATGGAAGAACGCAAAGCAGTCACTCACGTAATCGTGACCTCCTGCACCGGTCTCTATGCACCTGGACTTGACTACGACATCGTCAACCACCTCGGCCTCAATCCATCCGTCGAACGCACCATGATCGGATTCATGGGCTGCTACGCCGCAATCAATGCCCTCAAGTCCGCCCATCACATCGTCCGTTCCGAGCCCGATTCCGTCGTCTTGATCCTGAGCCTTGAACTCTGCACTCTTCATTTGCAGGAGACCCAGAACCTCGAGCAGATGCTCTCTTTCCTGCTCTTCGCCGACGGATGTGCGGCATGTCTCGTCAGCGCCCGTCCAACCGGTCTCGGCATCGACAGCTTCCTCGCATTGCGCATACCCGAGACCAGCCACTTGATCACTTGGAAAATTCGCGAACGTGGATTCGATATGTACCTCTCCGGTCAGGTGCCCGCCGAAATTTCCCGCGCCATGAAAGAAATCGGCCAGCACGTCACCCGAGGAGAAGATCCGCTGCACATCGACCTCTGGGCGGTGCATCCCGGTGGCCGCACCATCCTCGACGCCGTTGAGAAAGGCCTCGGCCTCCCGGGAGACGCTCTTTCTCACTCGCGCGACATCCTTGCGCGTTTCGGAAACATGTCTTCCGCGACTGTAATGTTCGTTCTCGAAAATGTTCTCCGCGCCGCGGATTCAGGCCAGCGCGGCTGCGCCATGTCCTTCGGCCCCGGCGTCACCGCGGAGACAATGCTCTTCCATGCCGCCTGACGTGCTCGACTTCAGCCGCCGCGCCGAGCTCTCCGAGTTGCCAGAGCTTATGGACGAGCCCTGCTCGCGCGAAGTCATGCGCCTCTGTCTTCGCGACCTCGCCCGCGTCAATCGCTGGTTCTTCGCCTACAGGCCTACCCTCAAGTGGCTCGACTCGCTGGCTCTCACAAACGACTATCCGATTCACATCCTCGACGTGGCCTGCGGCTATGGCGACAGCCTCCGGCGCATCGAGCGATGGGCCAGCGAGCGCAACATCCCCGTCGCGCTCACCGGATGCGATCTGAACCCCGACGCTATCTCCATCGCCCGCGAAGCAAGCCCGGCGAGAAGCCGCATCCGCTGGATCGCGTCTGACGTCTTCGAGCTGGATCTCAGGAAACCCGCCGACATCATCCTCAGTTCCCTCTTTACCCATCACCTCACTGAAGATGAGATCATCCGTTTTCTCGCCTGGATGGAGAACACAGCTCAGAGAGGCTGGTTCATCAACGACCTCTCACGCGCTTCGATTCCGTATAGCCTCTTCAAAGCATTCGCCAAAGTTGCCAACCTGCATCCATTCGTCCAGCACGATGGCCCAGTCTCGATAGCCCGCGCTTTCATCCCAAGTGATTGGGTCAGAATGTGCGCGGCAGCTGGCCTTGCCGAGTCCGACATCTCAATTCAAGGCTTCACGCCTGCTCGCCTCTGCGTAGGACGCCAGAAACGCGGACTCCAGTAATGCGTACCTCTATCCATGACGTTGTCATAGGCGGTGGTCCCGCAGGCTCCATGCTTGCTCTCCGGCTCGCGGCCGCCGGACGCGAAGTGGCGCTCCTCGAAAAACAACCCGGGCCGCATCACAAGGTCTGCGGCGAATTTCTCAGCGCGGAAGCGCTCGGTTATCTGCTGAACATCGGCATCGATCCTCAAGTTCTCGGCGCGCATTCCATTCAGCGCGTGTGTCTCCATTCCGGTCGCAAATCTGCCCAGGCAGCTCTACCCTTTCACGCGCTCTCCTTGTCGCGTCGACTGCTCGACGAGGCTCTTCTCGAAAAAGCCAAATCCGCCGGGTGCGAAATACATCGCGGCGCCTTCGTCGAGAAACTTCATCGCACTCCCGACGGGTTCTCCATTCAGCTTCGCGTCGGCCCGGCAATCGAAGCCAAAAACGTCTTCCTTGCCACCGGCAAGCACGACCTCGCCGATCTCTCGCGCACGCGCGGCAGCCATTCAGATCTCGTTGGCTTCAAAATGCATTGGCGATTGACCCCGCCAGCAATCGAGACCGTTCAGCACACCATGGAACTGTTCCTCTTCCGCGCTGGCTATGGCGGACTCGCCCTCATCGAGAACGACATTGCGAATCTCTGCTTCGTCATCCATCAGCGACGCATGCGTGCGCTCGGAGGATGGCCCGAATTGCTCTCCGCAATCCGCAACGAAACGCCCGCAATCGATCGGATCCTGCGCAACGCAACCCCATGCTGGCCCAGACCGCTCGCCATCTCACCAATCCCCTACGGCTATATCGCCAGATCATCAAACGGCATCTGGCGCGTCGGCGATCAGGCCGCCGTCATCCCATCTTTCACCGGCGACGGAATGTCCATTGCCCTGCACAGCGCCGAGCTGGCCGCGAATATGTATCTCGCCGGCAAAACTCCGGACGAATACCTCGCCCGTCTTCGCACCGACCTGCATTCCGGTATTCGCTTCGCCACCATACTCTCGCGCGCCATGGTCACAACGACAGGCCGCGTATCCGCACCGATCGCGCTTTCTCTCGCACCCGGACTAATCGCGCGGATAGCCGGAAAGACACGAATCCCTGATTGCGCTCTGAAAACAACACACGTCGCCGGCGCCGCAACGGGACACCTGCCCGCATCCGCCGCCTGAACTGCGACCTATTTGCGCTTCCTTTTCGCCGCCTTGGCTTTGGCCTTCGCCTTCTCTCCAGGCAAATGCATCGTAGGAATCGCGCCCATATCCGGTCCAACACGCCGCACCATGTTGTCACGCATCGCGTACGTAATGGTGCGCAAATTCGCCGGTCTCGCAATACCCGTATTCGGATCGATCGCTACATCCGGCGTGCTCGCAATCTGGAAGCTGAATACCGGCTCCGTTCCATTCGCTGTCGGCTGCGTACCCACCCGCACCGGCAGATAACCCTGGATCGGCCGAACACGAAATGCTGTCTCATAGCGGTGCCGTTTCACGCTCCACGTGAACACCCGAATCTGATCGAAATCGAAAGGCAGTCCCGATTTCGGAGGGCTCATCGCAGTCACATACTCCGACACCTGGTGATTGGGAACGTCCGCTACCTGATCGGTCACCTTCATCAGTACGTACGCGCCCACAATACGCTGGCCCTCGGCATACTGCCCCACTTCATCTGGAACATCGACATCCACGCGACCCGACGTCAACCACCCTACTCGACCTTGCGCGTCGCGAATCAGCCACCAGTCTTCCATCGGAATCTCCGGCTGAGCCGGCTGTTCCTCGACGACCTTGCTCTCGTCTTCATCCTTCGTTGGCTTCTCAGCCGAAGCCTTCGCCGATGGCTGCGAAGCCTTGCCGGAGGCTGCCGTCGAAGGAGCAGAAGCCTTCTTTACAGGCGCAGCCGTAGCTCCCGGCGCAACCTTCGGCACCGAAGCCCGCACCAGAAGTTGCAGCTTATCGGCTTCGGGCAGTAGATAAAAACGGTCGGTACTCCGCCCGGGGCTCACATGCAAATATGCATCGTCGCGAAGCGTCCCCGTCGCAACCACGAAATCCTTCTGGTGCTGCTCAGCAAGATCCTGGAATATCTTGTACTCGTCCGCGTCGATCACCGCGCGCTCTTCAAGCCAGCCAATCTCGTTCTTGTCCGTCTTGACCTTCAGGAACCGGCGTCCATGCTCCAGCACTTCCAGCGCTTGTCCGTTCGATACCTGTCCGACGCGATTCGACACCGCCGCGACGCGATCGTGTAAATACATCTGCCGCGCCGAGACGTACACCATCTCGTGCTTTTCTTTGTGCAGACGCTTGCAGCTCGCCGCAAATACAAGCGACAACATCAGAAGCAGGGCAGGGAGTCTGGCCGCATTGTGCCGAAAAATCGGGACGAACAAATTTGGGAATCGCGTCAACACAGCCAAGGAGGTCTATTTGAGGATAGCAGCAACCCTCGCCCACCAACAGCCGGATGGGTTAACTGAACTGCGACCCGCTTCTCAGTGCACCGCCGCAATCGCACTCGCTTGTACCGGATCGGTCCCCGTCTGGCTCGAGACCACCTTGTCCAGATATCCCGCATTCGTAGTATCGATCGTGTACCCCAGCAGGTCCGGACTGCCTCCGAAATTCACCGCAAACACAAACTGCTTCGTATTGTCCTCAACTAGCATTTGCGGATTCGTCCCCGCATTGAACATACTTCCCAGAGCCGTGAGCGCCAGCACGTTGTTTGTCGTTGCGATCGAGAACCCGGCGATCACACCCGTGTTTCCACTTGCCGTCTGCCGATTGACCACGTAGACGTAGTTGCCGTCTGAAAAAGGCAGAATCGAGTAGGGCGCCAGTCCGCCAATCCTGAACGGCGAGCCCGTGATCTCCTGTTTCGTGCTGTAATCGAAAGCCCGTAGCCCACCCGTGTTCGCGTCGGAGGTTGTCGCTGCAACTGCAACCGTCTCGCCGATATAAAACAACCTCGGAGCCGTTCCACCCGATGGAATCGGATCGAATGCCACAGAAATCGCCGCCCCGGCAGAACCCTTCACCCCAAGCGTGCCTACACTTCCAAACGGATTCGCGTTCCCGGCATTGAAGGGAATCGTCGCCGTCCCACCGGTTCCCATCGCCACCAGTACTGTCGTGTTGTCTGGTGAAATTGCCACCTGCCTGATCCCCGAACTTGGTAGCGCCACCGGCTGTTCCTGGTTCGATTGCAGCAGACCCGTGCTGGGGTTGACATGGATCGCAAAAAGATTGGAAGTACCCGAAAATCCCTCAACCAGCCACGCGTTCGTCGAGTCCACTTGCATGCTCGTCGCCGGGTCGGAGGAGATTGGCTGCCCCGAATTCCCCAGCGTCAGTTGGCCCGTCGACCCGTCGATGGTATATACGAAAATTCCACCCAACGTACTTACATAAAGGAACGCATTATTCGGAGCGACTGTGATCGCTATAGGCGCTGCGGATAGCTTGGATGATGTGCCAAGAGCAGTCACGGTACCGGCCTTCACATACAGGCCGGCAATCTCGTTCGTCGCCGAATTGACCACGTAAAAGTCGCCGCTGCTCAGCGTTGTGCCGCCACCGCCGCCTCCCCCACCATTCGACGGTGCCTTCCAGAATCCGCTGCAGCCTGTCAGGCACACCGCCGCCATCGCCAGGCACACCCAGTAACGCGTCCTCATGGCCGCTCCTTCTCCACGCCGATACCGCTTCTCTCTCTAAGCGTAACGCCTTCTCGTCGCATCTGTCCCCTATCGCATAGACAGGGAATTCCCTATTCGCCCATCTGCAGCATTGACGCGGCCTGCCCGAGAATCGTTCACGCATTGTGACGAAAAGAGTCGCCCTGCCGCGCCTGCCACACCAGCCGCGCTGCCGTCACATCCTCAATCGCCATTCCCACCGACTTCGAGATAATCCGTCCATCGCGCGGAATGTCTGCTGCACCCGGATTGGCAAGAATTTCGCCCAGATCCGCATGCACTTTCGCACCCGACAGCAGCACATCTCCCGACTCTCGTTCCACGCACGATCTCGATTCCGCCACAATGAAGCTCGAAAGCATCGCTTCATCATCCATCTCTCGAATGCTTGCTCCCGTTGCGCCTACCGCAAGCACCAGCGCATTCGGCTTCAACAGTTTCCCTTGCAGCACCGGAATCTGCGCCGACGTCGCTGTCAGTACAACCTCCGCCGACGAGGCTTCTTCGATCGACACCGCCGTCGCACCCACCTCGTCAGCCAGCCTCTTCGCGTTCGCCGGCGTTCGGCTCCAGATTCGAATCTCGCTCATCTCTGGCCACACCTGCTTAAGCGCCTCGATGTGCGCCCGCGCCTGCACTCCCGACCCAAGAATCCCGAAGCTCTTCGGTGTTGACTCAAAATGGACAGGCGCCAAGGCAGCGTACGCCACCGCCGATACTGCAGCCGTCCGCATCTCAGTGATCAGCCGCCCGTCCATCACCGCCAGCGGCTCGCCCGTCGCCCGGCTCAGCAGTTCCACCATCGCCATGTGCGTGTGCAAACCAAGCTCATCATTGGCCGGGTACCAGGTCACGGTCTTCACGCCCATGAAATCCCCAGCCACGACCGGCATCACCGCGAACCATCCATTGCGATGGCCCTCTGCATTCCCGGCGCGCAGAATCATCCGCGCAGGCTGATTCACCAGCCCCGCGGAGAAGTCGATCAGCGCCTGCCGAATCGCCGGAATCAGCGCATCGTAGGTGAGGACAGAGCGAACCTCTTGCTCAGAGATGTACATGGAAGCTGTCAGTGTATAGCAGCCGCCCGCAGTAGCGACTGCATCAGCCGCCGCTGCATCAGTTCGGCCGATTGCTCGAGCTCGACCGCCGCCGGAACCGCTCATCAACCGGTTTGCGCCCTTTAAAACCGTCCTCGACTGTGTGCCAGTGCTCGATTGCAGTCTCGCCCATCCGCCAGCACAGCAGCACCACCGCATCATCAACCTTGCAGGGAAAATCGAGCAAACCCGTATCCATATCCTTCACCTGCACACCAATCGAATCGATCTCCGAAACGCTTTCGCGGACCCGTTGCAAATGCCCTTCCATCTCCGCGCGCTCTTTGCTGATAGCGGCAACATCCACCCGCATACCTCCGCTGAGATAGATCCGGCGTCCAACTTCCCCAAGTCGCTCCTCGACCTCTTGGGCAGCACGCTTTCCCTCAATCGCCCTCTTCAACAGCGACTCGAGAACCGGAAGCAAGGATTGTGCTTCATCAATAGTGAATGTCTTCATTCGGAGTCTCTGGCATTAGCATACGACGGATGCACAAACCAGAACAGATACTTCCGTACCCGGTTTTCATCAGGCACGTCATCTACACACTCCGCGGGTGCCCCGTCCAAGCTCCGCTTGGGCGGGGTTCACCGATGATGGCTCCATGAAGATATGACCGAAGGATGAGATCGCAGCTTGCCAATCTGACATCCGTCGAAGTTACTTGATCTCCAGCATGCGATCCAGCGCAACGCGCGCCCACTGTTTCACGCTATCCCGCACCTTGATCCGGTTCACCACCCGACCTTCCACCAGGTTCTCCAGGGCCCACGCAAGATGCTGCGGGCTGATCCGGTACATCGTGGTGCACAGGCATCCATTGCTCTCAAGGCTGATGATCTTCTTGCCTTCTGGCGCAAACTTTCTTGCCAGCCGGTTCACAAGGTGTATCTCCGTCCCGATCGCGAACGTCGATCCCGCGGGCGCTTCCTCCACCACCTTGATAATCCCTTCCGTCGATCCCAGTGCATCTGCCTTCTGGCAGACCTCCCACCGGCACTCTGGATGCACAATCACCTGGATGCCCGGATACTTCGCGCGCACTTCATCTACGTGGCTCGGCAGAAAACGCTGGTGAACAGAGCAGTGCCCCTTCCACAACAGAATCCGGCTCGACTTCAACGCTGCTGCCGTTTGCCCGCCCTGCAAGCCCCACGGATCCCAGATCTGCATCTCTTCCATCGGAATGCCCATCGCATAACCCGTGTTGCGCCCGAGATGCTGATCCGGCAGAAACAGAATCCGCTTTCCACGCTCAAACGCCCACTCAAATGCCGCCCTCGCATTCGAAGACGTGCACACCAGCCCGCCGCGTTCTCCGCAGAATGCCTTGATCGCTGCCGTTGAATTCATGTAGGTCAGCGGAATCGTCTCCTCCGCAAGACCGAGGCGTTCCAGCACCTCCCAGCACGCCTCAACCTGCGAGATCTCAGCCATATCGGCCATCGAGCATCCCGCATTCAGATCCGGCAGGATTACCTGCTGATCCTCGTGTCCCAGCACATCCGCGCTCTCAGCCATGAAATGTACGCCGCAGAACACGATGTACTTCGCCCCTGTCTCCGCGGCGACCTTCGAAAGCTTGTAGCTGTCACCCGTGAAATCGGCGAAGCGAATCACCTCATCCCGCTGGTAGTGATGTCCCAGCAGAATGGTTGTAGAGCCGAGCCGCTTGCGCGCTGCCGCGATGCGTTCGTCCATGCTGTTGTCGGGAAGAGCCAGGTAGTTTTCCAGGCTGCACGAAACACCAGTCTCAGGCGAGACCGCCGTTACTTCGTCAAGAACCAGGTTCACCTTTTGCCGCCTTCAGTCCGCCCAGTTCTCACGAACCGGCGAACGGGGATGTTGAAAGCACTCAGCGGCTGCAGAAGATGCGCTGTCCTTTTAGGACCCCACCCTCGGGGATGTTGCAGCCCCACTTAGTGGATGCGCCCGGCTTGCCGCGGACTCAAGAATCCTGACCCGCTTAGGACGCTTCCGTTCACCCAATTTTACCAAAAGCTTCACCCTCAGCTCATTTACCACCGCCTGAGCGCTATCTCCTGTGACTCACGAGTTTGTGAGCGCGGCACGCCGACAGTTATCATTACCCTTCATGAGTCCGCACCCGCCAATCCTGCTCGGCACCATATCGATGGTCGATTCCTTCATCCTTATGGTGATGGCGCTGGTGGTCTTCGGGCCCCGCCGCCTGCCGCAGATCGGCCGCCAGATCGGCAAGCTCATGTACGAGTTCCGCAAAGCCTCAAACGACTTCAAGTTCCAGATGGAAGAGGAGTTGCGTCAGTCCGAAGAGTCCGACCGACGCAAAAAGGAAGAGGAGCGTCAGCGTTCCCTCGCCGCCCAGGCAGTCTCCGAACAGGCCTCCGTCTCCGCCGACCCGGTCCCCGCCGCAAAGCCGGCCGACTCTCCTTACTCGGGCGAAACAACCTACCCTGAGCAATACCCGCCTGAGTTCGACTCGACGGAACCGAAAACCGGCGAATCAACCCCCACCATCATGCCTCCCTCCGAGGGTGAAACCGTCGCCGCTTCTCGCCCCAATCGCGCCTATGCCTCACCAGACGACGAATCTATCCCACTTGAAGCTACCCCCCTTGAGGAGCCGGGCTCTTCTCAGCAGCAATCCACTGGGATCACTGGAACAGAACCCGATCCCCACTCTCCGGAGGCCGCGGAGGCACTGAACCCGCATGGTTGATGCTGTGGACGCAATCGGCAAGGCACGAAGCGCCGTCACAGAGCGCGCAGAACTCCCGGGCATGAGCCTGATGGAGCATCTGGATGAACTCCGTCGCCGCATCATTCACTCAGCGGGATATCTCATTGCCGGCTTCGCCATCGCCTGGATCTTCCGCATCCAACTCCTCCATTTCCTCCAGGCGCCGTTGCTCAAAATCGGTAAGTCCCTCGTCTTCACGCATCCAATGGATGCCCTCAACCTGTATCTCTACGTTGCCTTACTCGCGGGCGCCATCATGGCCAGCCCCTTCATCCTCTACCAGGTCTGGCTTTTCATCGCTCCCGGGCTCTACCAGAAAGAGAAGCGCTTCGTATTTCCGTTCATGGCTGCCACTATCAGCCTCTTTTTGCTCGGCGCCGCCTTCGGCTACTACTACGTCCTGCCCGGCGCCATCAAGATTCTTGTCATCCAGTTCGGTCACGACTTCACCCCGATGATCACCATCGAGGATTACTCGAGCTTCTTCCTGTCCATCATCCTTGGCCTGGGCATCAGTTTCGAGCTGCCAATCCTGATCTTCTTCCTCGCCATGTTTGGCATCGTCAGCCCGCGGTTTCTCTGGAAGAACATCCGCTATGCCATCCTCGCAGTCTTCATCGTTGCCGCCGTGATCTGCCCCAGCCCCGATCCCTGGACAATGTGCATCTACGCCATCCCCATGCTGGCCCTCTATGTGGTTGGCATCTTTGTCGCGTGGTGGGTCCATCCCGACCGCAAACGCGCCAAAGAGGCGGCCGCGCCATGACCCGTTCCATTTTCGGGAGGATTGCATCCGTTGTCTGCATCACGTTTCTGGCCCTCTTCATCGAACCAGCCTCCGCTCAGGCCCGCTTCAATGGCGCCAAAGCGTACGACTACGCAAAATCCTTCGCGGCTATTGGCCCGCGCTGGCCCACCGGCCCCGGACACCTCAGAGCCGAAGCTTTCATCCGCAATCAGTTCAAGCATGATCAGCTCGAAGAAGACTCCTTCACTGCCAACACGCCCATAGGCCCGGTCGCGCTGCACAATTTCATCGTGCGCTTCCCCGGCAAGAAAGACGGAATTATCGTCCTCGGCACCCACTACGAAACTAACTATCCCCTGCGAAACATCAACTTCGTCGGCGCCAACGACGGTGCCGCCACTACGGGCCTGCTGATGGCCATCGCCGACCAGCTACGCGGCAAAAAGCTCGACGGCTACTCCATTTGGCTTGTCTTCTTCGACGGCGAAGAAGCCATCGAGCACTGGTCCGCATCCGACTCCACCTATGGCAGCCGCCATCTCGCCGCAAAATGGGGCGGCAATGGCACACTCGGCAAAATCAAGGCTTTCATCCTCGCCGACATGATCGGCGACAAAGACCTCGATATCCAGCGCGAAACCAACTCCACCAGCTGGCTCGTCGATCTCGTCCGCCAGGCTGCCAAAAAATTCGGCGATGAGCGCTACTTCTTCCAGACCGATGAGCCCGTCGAAGACGACCACCTTCCCTTTGTCAAGCGCGGCGTGCCGTCCATTGACGTCATCGACCTCGACTACGGCCCCAACAACAGCTACCATCACACCGCGCAGGACACCATGGACAAAGTCAGCGCCCGCAGTCTCTCCATCGACGGCGACGTTTTCATGGAATCCATACGCCTCATCAACCAGCGATAGCCGTTCATCCGCTCGTTCCTGCACGCTGCCATCTAGTAACATCCAGGCATGATTGGTGGCGCGACTTGGTCTTGGTGGATTGGTTTCCACGTGGTAGCTGGTGCGCTGCTGCTCATCGATCTACTGCTCCCCAGCCACAAAAAAGACTCCGGCCCCTCGCGTAAGACAGCGTGGCTCTGGACGGCCTTCCTGGCGCTGCTTGCCTTCGCATTTGCCGGTTTCATTGCCATGAAAGAAGGTCGAGTCACGGCAATGGAATTTATCGCTGGCTACACCATTGAGACCTCGCTCAGCGTTGACAACCTCTTTGTATTTCTTGTCATCTTTCAGGGCTTCAGGCTGAGTGGCGGTCAGCAGCACAAGGCATTGGCGTGGGGCGTGGGCGGAGCAATCATTATGCGCGCCCTGTTCATCACGCTAGGTGTCACGCTGATCCAGCACTTCGAGTGGGTCACCTATATCTTTGGCGCCTTTTTGCTCTACGCCGCGTGGCGATTGATGAGCCAGCATTCGACACGCGACGTGATCCCTCACTGGGTCCGCAACATCCACCCCAAAGAAGGGTCGCTCTTGCCAGTGATCCTGGCCGTGGAATTGACTGACGTGTTGTTCGCCGTCGACTCCATTCCCGCCGTGCTCGCGGTTTCGCGCAATCCGTTTGTGGTCTACACGTCCAACATTGCCGCGATCCTCGGCCTGCGTTCGCTCTACTTCGCGCTCGCCTCGCTCCTCGACCACCTCCGCTACCTCAACTACGGCCTCGGTGCCTTGCTCGCTTTCATCGCATTCAAGATGCTCTCAGCGCACTGGCTCGACATCTCCGTCACCCTATCCCTGGCTGTCATTGGAGCCATCCTGACCATCTGTGCGGTCTGGTCCCTCATCGCCGGCCCAAAGCCAAAGCACAGCACCGGCCACTAGCGGCTATAGATCCTCGAACCTGACCCGCCCATCCCCTGTGTAGATCGAGTGTTTCTGAAACTCGGCATCGTTGCGCTTGGGATAATCGTTGCGAAAGTGTGCTCCCCGGCTCTCTTCACGCGCCAGAGCCGAACAGAGAATCGCCCGCGCGACATGACAGAGTGACCGAGCCTCGAGCGATCGGCGACTCGCTTTCCTCTGCTGTTCAAAGAACTCGACACCGGTCTCGCTCTCGGCCTGCTTATGCAGTCCTTCTTGCATCAGACTCTCCGAACGCAACAGGCCGCCGTCAGCCCACATGGCTCGTCGTAGCTCCGTAACCTGACCCTCAATCAAAGCCGAATCGCTTTGATCCATAGGCAATGTCCCGTCTGTGTAATCCTCTACAAGACTCACCGGCAAATTATCTTCCAGCATCGCGTTCGCTGCCCGCGCGCCGAAGACCAGCCCTTCCAGCAGCGAGTTCGAAGCCAGCCGGTTTGCACCGTGCACGCCCGTGCACGCCGCCTCGCCCGCCGAATACAGGCCCTTCACGTTCGTCCGCCCCATGAGATCGGTCCGGATCCCGCCCATCAGGTAATGCGCCGCTGGACGCACGGGAACCAGATCGCGATGCAGGTCCAGGGAATACCGAGCCAGAAACGCGCTGATCCCAGGGAACCGCTTGTGCAGATCGATGTTCTTGATGTGCCGCATATCCAGGAAGACTAGGCGGGCCTCGCCCTTTTCATTCAATCCCTCTCGCGTTATCGCGCGGGCCACCACATCACGAGGAGCCAGTTCCAGCAGCGGATGATATCGCTCCATGAACCGGTCGCCCCGATCGTTTCGAAGATACGCGCCTTCACCCCGTAGCGCTTCTGACATCAAAAACCGAGGCGCACCGGGAAAGGAAAATGCCGTCGGATGGAACTGGTAGAACTCCATATCCGCGAGTTCCGCACCAGCCTCCAACGCCAATGCGATTCCATCGCCCGTCGCCACCGGTGGGTTCGTCGTGTCGCTGTAGACCTGTCCCGCACCGCCCGATGCGACAAGAACGGCACGTGAACTTACACAGCCGTGTTCGTTGAAGGCGCTGCGCTCCATCCCGGCAGGCACGAGTTCAGCCCCAACTACCTGCCCATCTCGAACCATGAACCGGCTCACCATCGTC
>Ga0105245_10002152_pt1 | contig 17852 bp, 14 predicted proteins | sample KBSM54metaG_FD_81523 | JGI IMG/M metagenome (GOLD analysis project Ga0105245, IMG submission 81523) | Miscanthus rhizosphere microbial communities from Kellogg Biological Station, Michigan, USA - KBS M5-4 metaG | ecosystem: Host-associated > Plants > Roots > Rhizosphere > Soil | place...
GCAGGCGCCGGGCCCACTCTTCTTCCGCCAAGAGCGTACCGGGCATGGGCAGCAACGGTTTTCGATTCTCAAGTTCCGGTCGATGTACGACGCGAACGAGTCCGCCGAGCACGCCACCCGCCAGGCGGGGCGCGGAGACGCGCGCATTTACCCCTTTGGGCATTTCCTGCGCTGCTCCAGTCTCGATGAATTTCCGCAGTTCATCAATGTGCTCAAAGGAGAGATGTCGCTGGTAGGGCCCCGTCCTCCGATTGCGTACGAGATCGAAGCCTACGATCTGTGGCACCGGCGGCGGGTACTCGAAGCCAAGCCCGGTATCACCGGACTGTGGCAGGTTAACGGACGGAGCCGTGTGACATTCGACGAGATGGTCCGGCTCGATTTGCAATATGCCAGCACTTGGACGCCCTGGATGGACGTCATGATCCTGCTGCGGACCCCGGCCGCAGTGGTGAGCGGTGACGGCGCTCTCTAACGAACAACCGGTAAAACTTCTCCCCGCATTGCCGTGGTTCCCCCTTTGCAAGTCTGACCGTTGTCTATTCCCCTGTGAATCAAATCTAACGAGGGAGCGCCTGCCTAACTCATGATCAAGTTTGGGGTGATCGGCTATGGCTATTGGGGACCGAACGTAGTCCGCAACCTGCATAACCTGGAAGGTTCCGAAGTGGTGATGGTGTGCGACAAGAGTTCAAACTCACGCAACCGGGTGCAGAAGACGTATCCAGCGATTAAGGTGTGCGGCGAAACTTCGGAGTTATTTTCGTCTACTGAAATTGATGCGGTCGCCATCGTGACCCCGGTCTGGACCCACTACGAGCTGACCAAAGCAGCCCTCGAAAACGGCAAGCACGTTTTCGTGGAGAAGCCGTTCACCAGTACCAGTGCCCAGGGTGAGGAACTGATTGAACTGGCGGCGCGCAAGAATCTGAAGATTATGGTCGACCACACCTTCCTGTTTACCGGGGCGGTGCGCAAGATCCGGCAGTTGCTGGCCGAGGGAGCGTTGGGCCAGCTCTATTACTACGACTCCACCCGGGTTAATCTTGGTCTGTTTCAGCACGACATCAATGTCATCTGGGACCTGGCGCCGCACGATCTTTCCATCATCGATCACCTGATCTCCGAGACTCCTGAAGCGATCGTCGCCACCGGCCAAAGCCACCTCAACAATTTTGAAGACATCGCGTTCCTGACTTTGTACTTTCCCAACAAGGTGATCGCCCACCTCAACGTGAACTGGATCTCTCCGGTGAAGGTGCGCAGCACCTTGATTGGCGGGGAGAAAAAGATGTTGCTCTGGAACGATCTGGAAGCCGACGAAAAAATTAAGGTCTACGACAAGGGCGTCGACATTACCACGCGGCAAGGACTCTACAACCTGCTGGTCAACTATCGCTCCGGCGATATGTGGTCGCCCCAGCTGGAACAGATCGAAGCTTTACAACACGAGTTGGGATATTTCCTTGAGTGCATCAACGACGACAAATCGCCGCATAACGACGGCGCAGCCGGACTTCGCATTGTGAAAATGCTGGAGGCGGCAACCGAGTCGTTAAATAAACGAGGAGCGCTGGTTTACCTGGGATCATGACACAGACAGCTCAAGCGGAACCGAGTTACCTATCGATCGCGCCGGATGTGAAGCTGGGCGAAGGGGTCAAGCTTTCGAAGTTTATCAACCTTTATGGCTGCGAGATCGGCGCTCATACCAAGATTGGCGCGTTTGTTGAGGTCCAGAAGCGGGCCACGGTGGGCAAGAACTGCAAGATTTCCAGCCACACCTTCATCTGTGAAGGAGTGAGCATCGCGGACAACGTGTTCGTAGGACACGGTGTGACTTTTATCAACGATAGCTATCCGCGGGCCACTAACCCCGACGGCAGCTTACAGACCGAAGCCGATTGGAGGGTAGAAACCACCCGGGTGGAAAAAGGCGCCTCGATTGGTTCGGGTGCAACCATCCTCTCCGGAATTGTGATAGGAGAGAACGCCCTGGTCGGTGCGGGCAGCGTGGTTACACGCGATGTGCCCCCGAACGCGGTAGTGGCGGGAAACCCGGCGAAAGTTTTGCGGTACGTGGATATCAAGGGGAGCAAATAATGAAGCAGCACGACACTATTCCGTTTTTGGACCTGGTAACGCCTCATGTGGAGCTGGAAGCAGAACTGGTTGCCGGCTTCACCGCCTGCCTGCGCAGCGCCCACTTCATTGGCGGGACGGTACTTGAGCAGTTCGAACAGAATTTTGCCCGCTTCTGCGACGCCAGCTTTTGCGTGGGTGTCTCGAACGGCACCGATGCTCTGCGGTTCGCCTTAATGGCCGCCGGCGTTGTCGCGGGTGAAATGGTTGTAACCGTGGCGAACACTTTTATCGCCACCTCCGAAGCCATCACCCAATCGGGCGCAGTACCGGCGTTCGTAGACGTAGATGAGCGCACCTACAACATGGATCCAGCGTGTCTGCGCGAATTCATCGAAGACAGGTGCGACTTCGATTTGCTATCTGGAAGATTGATTCACATCCCGTCTGGCCGGCGCGTAACCGCGATTGTGCCAGTCCATCTCTACGGCCAGATGGCAGACATGGACACCATTCTCGAGGTGGCGGCGAAATACGGGCTTCTAGTGATCGAAGACAGCTGCCAGGGACACGGTGCCCGCTATTATTCCGAGCGCGATAAGAAGTGGCACAAGGCGGGATCGATGGGAGCCGCGGCGGCCTTCAGCTTTTACCCCGGAAAAAATCTGGGTGCCTGCGGCGAAGCGGGAGCGGTGACCACCAACGACGAATCGATCGCGCGCAAGATCCGCATGTTGCGCGAGCACGGACAGAGCCGCAAGTATCACCACGAGATCGAAGGCTACAACGGCCGTCTCGACACCATTCAGGCCGGAATTCTCGACACCAAGTTGAAGCATCTGGCCGAGTGGAACGACAAGCGGCGCAAGCTGGCAAGCAACTATTCACGCTTGCTCGACGGTGCCCCCGAGATGGTGCTGCCTTACGAACCGGAGTGGTCAAAAGCGGTCTATCACCTCTACGTAGTCCGAGTTGCGGGACGCGAAGCTTTGCAGGCAGAGCTGGCCGCCAGCGGAATTGGCACCGGCATTCACTATCCGATTCCGCTGCACTTGCAGAAAGCCTATCGCCGCCTGGGTTATTCGCTGGGGGATTTCCCGGTCAGCGAGCGCGTCGCGCCGGAAATTCTGTCTTTGCCTATGTTCCCGCAATTAACTTTCGAACAACAGCAGCAGGTGGCGGACAAGCTGCTTCAATCTTTAGATCAGGCGTCGAAGGTTAGCCTACGCATCCCGGTGCCGACCCGCTAGGGTAAGCATTCACAATTATTTGCTGAAACCGATTAAAAATTATCTATGAAAGTCTTAGCTATTGTTGGGGCGCGGCCGAATTTTATGAAGGTCGCTCCCATTCTCAAAGCGATCGAGGTTCATAACCGGTCCTCCGAAAATCCGTCCATCGAAGCTGTGCTGGTGCATACCGGCCAGCACTACAACGCGATCATGTCGGACGCATTTTTCTCCGACCTCGATATGCCGCAGCCGGATGTGTTTCTAGGTGCGGGTTCGGGCACGCATGCCGCGCAGACGGCGGAAATCATGCGCCGCTTTGAAGCCGTACTCCTGGAGCAGAAACCGGACATCGTGATGGTCGTAGGCGATGTCAACTCGACCATTGCCTGTGCCCTGGTGACATCGAAGATCGGTTCCATCGGCGGTAAGCGGCAGCCCCGTATCGCGCACGTTGAAGCCGGTTTGCGCTCTTTTGATCGCTCCATGCCCGAGGAGGTGAATCGGGTCCTCACCGATCATCTTTCTGATTTCCTGTTTGTCACCGAAGACAGCGGGCTGCGCAACCTCAAGGCGGAAGGAATTCCCGAAGAGCGCGTGTTCATGGTGGGAAACACCATGATCGACTCGTTGCGGGCCTTTCAACACCAAGCCGACCAATCGACCGTGTTGCTACGGCTTGGATTGCAACGCGGCACAGAGGAGGCCAAATCGACGTCCCCCTATGCGCTCCTGACCCTACACCGCCCGGCTAACGTGGACCTGGCCGACAATTTCCTCGAAATATTGGAGGGCCTGCAAGCCTTGGTGCAATCGCATCCCATTATTTTTCCCGCCCACCCCCGCACCCGAAAACAGATCGAGCATTTCGGATTTGCGAAGTATTTTCAGTTTCTGGACAAAGTCCAAGGAGACGTTCGACCCGGCACCATTGCCCTAACCGACCCGCAGGGCTATCTGGACTTCCTCTGCCTAATGAAACACGCTTACCTGGTAGTCACCGACTCGGGCGGAATCCAGGAAGAGACAACCTGTCTCGGCGTCCCCTGTGTTACCGTCCGCGAAAACACGGAACGTCCGGTGACCATTGAGCAGGGAACAAATGTTCTGGCCGGCGTAGCCCGCGAGGGCATCCGGTCGGCAATCGCTCAACAGCTTGGGCGCTCGGCTAAACACGTGGTGCCGCCATTGTGGGACGGCCGCGCTTCCTATCGCATCGTGGAAGTGCTCGCCGCCCAGGCAAAAAACGACGAACCCAGGGCGATGGCGTCGGTTCTTAACTAGGTTTTCTCCCATGATTGAAAATTTACAACCACTTGCCAGTCAACGTAGTGCCTACCCTCCGGCAGCCGCCCCAGCCGCGGCCGACGCGGCCATGGGTGCCTTTCCCGAAGCCGCGCTGCAGGTCTTTAAGAAGGTGCCGGGCAAAAAGATATGGATCGATCTGGAGAACTCTCCGCACGTTCCTTTCTTCAAGCCCATCATCGAGGAGCTGGAGAAACGCGGCCACTCCGTGGTTCTGACCGCCCGCGACTGCTTCCAAGTTTGCGAACTGGCAGACTTGTTTCATATGAAGTACAAGCGCATCGGCCATCATTACGGCAAACACACTCTGGCCAAGCTCACAGGGCTCATAGTGCGGGTTTTGCAAATGGCACCCACCGTGTTACGGGAGAAGCCAGATCTTGCGATCTCGCATGGCTCGCGTTCGTTATTCCTGCTTTCCTCCTTATTGAGAATTCCTACGCTGACCATTTTCGACTACGAGCACACCGCTTGGATCAGCGGCTTCAAACCCAGCTGGGCAATGGCCCCGGAAATCGTTCCCCAGGAATCGATCAGTTCGCGGGGTCATGGAGTGGAAAGGCTGTTGCGGTATCCCGGCATTAAAGAGGACGTCTACGCTCCGTCCTTTAGACCCGATCCGAAGATTCGAGAAAAGTTGGGGGTTGGCGCGAGCGACCTCTTGGTTACGATTCGCCCCCCGGCCAACGAAGCGCATTATCACAATCCAGAAAGCGAAAAGCTGCTGGACGCGGTCTTCGATCTACTGAGCAATCAATCCCAGACCAAGGTGATTTTGGTGCCGCGAACTCCCAAACAGGGAGCCGAGATTCGTCAGAGATGGCCGCAACTGTTCGAACGCGGGCAGGTGAGCATCCCTGAGCACGTAGTCGACGGCCTCGACCTGATTTGGACCTCTGACCTGGTGATCAGCGGGGGCGGAACCATGAACCGCGAGGCTGCAGCGCTGGGAGTCCCGGTTTACAGCATCTTCCGCGGAACCATTGGCGCCGTCGACCATTACCTCGCTGAGCATGGCCGCCTGGTGCTGCTGGAGAGCCCGGCGGACGTGCGCAAGAAGTTAAAGATCGAGCGGCGCATGCATAGCGCGCGGCCACAGATGAGCGTTTCAAAGACCTTGCAGTCGATCGTCGATAACATCACGCTTGTTCTGGAGTCGAAGTGACCACAGCCACCATGGAAGCAACGCAAAGACGGGGACCGGTTTCCGGGATCATAAGCCTGGCAGCAACCGGGCTGACCGGGATGTACGATCCCGCGCAGAAGCTTTTTGTTCACCTGATCCGCGAGTCAAACGGAGTATTGGTGCCGGAGGGAATCTCTCCGCGCTACAGCCTGATGACATTGCTCGGCCTGCACCGCATGGAGACCAATGGGCAGAAATCGCCAATTCCCATCGCTCCAGTTCTGGACCGGCTGGTGAGCGACACTTCGTGGATACCTGGAGTAGGCGATCTGGGGCTGTTGCTGTGGAGCGTCGCGGTTATTTCCCCGGAGCGGTTTACCCAAGTTGCCTCAAAGCTCGATGTCCATACCGCTCTGGAGCGATATAAAGATGGGCGCCGCCGCAGCACAATGGAACTAGCCTGGTTTCTTACCGGGCTATCCTACGGGGTGCGGCTGGGGCAAAAAGGGACGACCGACTTTCTGGAAGATGCTCGATCCGTCTATGAGCTATTGAAAAAGAACCAGGGACCGGGTGGCACGTTTGGCCATCTGGCCGCCGCGGGATCAATAGCCGGAGCACTGCGTGGCAGGATTGGCAGTTTCGCCGACCAGGTTTATCCCATCTACGCCTTCTCGCAGTTTTCCAAAGTGGAAGGCAATCGGGAACCGCTCGAGCTAGCTCTGGGTTGCGCTCAGGTCATTTGCGAGCTGCAAGGCCCAAATGGGGAATGGTGGTGGCACTACAATTCCGCGAATGGAGCGGTGGTCGAGACCTACCCGGTTTATTCCGTCCACCAGGATGGCATGGCTCCCATGGCGCTATTTGCATTAAGCGAAGCCTGCGGAAAGGATTTTAGCGCGCCGCTGAGCCGGGGACTGAAATGGATTTGCGGGGCCAACGATTTGAAGTTCGATATGCGCGACACCAAGCATAGCTTGATCTGGCGCAACTTCTACTGGCCGCGCTCGACCCGATACAAGCATCAGATCTTCGGCTCAGAGATGACGCCGAAGACCGCAGATCCCAAATTGAGAGTAAACCGCGAATGCCGGCCTTATGAACTGGGCTGGGCGCTTTATGCTTTGGCGGGTCGCGAGCACCTTCTGAAGTAAAAATCTGAAGGGCATGTCTGGGTCCAGCTGCTCCCGGCCGGGCAGCAACCCCTGTCTATAGGGAATGAACCTTCGTGTGTATAGGCACTTAGCTGCCCATGCTAGGCTAACTTCTATCCAGCGGAGAACAGCCTCAAAATGCGACGTTTCCATGGTTACTCCCTCATCGCAGCACTATTAGCCGTATGCTCGCCGGCGTTTGCAGCAGTTCGAGAAGTGGGCAGCGGTCAACCATATACAACGATTCAGGCCTGTATCAACGCAGCGGTTGGCGGAGATGTTTGCAACGTGCATGCCGGCACCTATAACGAGCAGCTTAGGCTTACCACCAGCGGCTCGTCCGGTGGCGTAATCACACTATCGAACAATGGCAGCGACGTGGTGACGGTACAGTCGCCCTCCTCACCAGTGCTCGATATCAGTGGCAAAAGCTACTGGACAATCGACGGCATCAATTTCACCTACAACGGGTCCGGCTCTGACCCGGCGGTCATTAACAGCACTAATGGTGCTGGAAACGTAAATTACGTGACCGTAAACAATTCGACCATCACTGTGGCAGGCGGGAACGGCGAAGGCTTTGGAATGTCGATTTACACCTCCGACCACCTGACGGTCTCAAATTGCACAATCCACATCTCGGCATCGACTGGTTCGCATGACGGTGCGGATTTCATGTATGCCTCGAACCTGAACTTTAGCGGGAACACGGTTTACGGAAATGCCAGCGAATCGAGCGGAAAGTTAGAAGACGGATTGGTAGTATCTGGAACCAACCTAAACATCGAGAACAACACGATGCACGATGGTTGGTCCTACGACAACCACCCCGACGGAATCGTGATTCAGGGCGACGGCGACCGCAACGGTAACCATACGGCGAACGTAACGGTGCGTCGCAACACTCTTTATAACTTTACCCAGTTGGTGTACTTCGATGCCATCCACAATCCGCTTGAAGGCAACAACCTGATCTACGATAACGTGCTGTACGAGAACTCAAATTTCCGTTATGGCGGCGCTTCCAACAAGGTCAATGGTATTGTGCTCGACGGTGAATCGCTGAGCGGTTCGGCGGGCTATCCGGTGTCGGTGCGGGTTTACAACAACACCATCGACGCCCACCAGCTGCATCTCTATGTTCTGCGTCTAGGCTCGGGATCGAATATCGATATCGAAAACAATATCTTCGTCAATCCGCCTTATACGGCATTGATGGTCTCCAGCACCTCCGGGGTAACGCTGAACAACAATTACTATTCGCAGGGCGACAACAACCCGATTCGCTGGGGGAGTAATGCTCTGACCCTGGTCCTGCTGAAGGCTCTGGGGCTGGAAGGCAATGCGCGCACTGGAAACGCGAACCTGAATGCCGACTACACGCCAAAAGCTACCTCCGATTCCAACGACCACGGCGTGAGCTTGGCGTCATTTTTCACCGTGGACAAGATCGATGTTTCTCGTCCAAAGGGTGGGGCATGGGATATGGGGGCTTATGAGTATGCGTCAGGCGTTGCCGCCGCTCCGCAGCCACCAACTAACTTACAGGTGCAGGTACACTAAGGATGAGGGCCACGCGAATCGCTGCACCCAGCGGCGATTCGCCTCATCCTAAGTTTCTTCTAACTTCTTATCTTAGATCTGTAGTTATCCTCCAGTAACAGCTCGATGCATTCCAATTCTGCCGTACAAGAAGCACCAGCCGCTCAGCCGGTCGCCACCCACAAAGTGGCGGTTGCCATGGGTACAAGCACCCTCTATGGAGTGCTGGCTAGCGTAGCGCAGGCGGGGACCCGGGTTTTTACGGTTCCAATCGTAATTGCCCACCTGGGGCTCGATGGCTATGGAATCTGGTCGATCATCATGACGACCGGCGCTTACATGCGCTTCGGGACGGCGGGGTTAAAGTCGGCATTTCAGAAATATGTGGCGGAAGCGCTGGGTAACGGCAATTTTCGGCGGGTCAACCAGCTGATCTCGACCGGTAGCGCGGCAATGTTGTGCGCCTCGGTGCTCGGACTCCTTCCCATCGCGATTTTCGCCCGAGCCCTGGCATGGCACTCGGGAGTGCCGCCGCGCTTTATTGATTCGACGGCAGGATCGTTTACCCTGCTGGCCCTGCTGATGATCATCTCCAATTTCGCCGCAGTCTATGAGGCAATTGTCGCGGGGGCGAATCACATCGATCTGGTCAAGAAGTTCAACATAGTGCAGGCGGTCGCGGAAGCCATAGCTATCATCGTCTGCCTGCGCCTCGGTTACGGCCTGCTGGCGATGACGGCCGTGATGGCCGCCTCGGAAGTGGGTCTGATTGTCTGCTGTTACGTTGCCTCCCACCGGCTTTTACCGCATGTGCGACTGGGATTTGAATTCATAACCCGCAGTGTGGTCGGAGAACTGGCGCGATTTGCCGGCAGCTATCAGGTTTTGAACGTCTTGGAGATTCTGTACAACGCTATCCTGCCTTTGTTCATTTTGAAGCTGTACGGCGCTGCCGCCGCCGGTGTCTTTGCTTTGTGCATCCGGCTGGCTTCCACCGCAGTAATGTTCCAGGAGTCTTCGCTGTTACCGCTCCTTTCCAGCGGAGCCATGGTCTACGCGCTGGGAACAGTCAGTGAAATGCGTTTGCTGGTCAACAAGGCCTTTAAGTGGACGCTGGTGATGAGCATCCCTCCACTGGCATTTGTATCCATTTTCGGCACCACTATCATCCTGGCATGGACCGGAACCGCGGACGCTGCCTTCACCCTCAGCCTGCTGCTGGTTTGTGCGGCGGCATTGTTCCGCTCGGTCAGTCGGGCGGGATTCATTCTGTACCGCGTCACCGGCGGCAACATCAATGACATCATCCGGCAGTTGATCTGCATTGCGCCGATTTTGCTGGTGGCGTTTTTGGGACACCAAGTCGGGTATTTTGGGATGTTGGCGGCGACAGCGGCGGGTGAGTTGCTAGGCATGGTCTACATGGTTGGAGCCTTGCGCCGCGTGTTGCACGGTTTCGACCTCAAAGGCTTGCTGCCGGATGCCCTAAAGCTGGTTATCGGCGTGGGTGCAATTCTAGCGGTGGGCACTTTGGCCGCCGCCATATCGGGGTATTGGAACATCCCGACCCGGCAAGACGCTGGCTTGCGTTTATTGTTGGCAATCGTCGGAAGCGCGTTGATGCTGCGTCCTGCGCTGGCGCTCACTAAGTTCCTCTCTGCCGGCGAACAGCGGGCCATTGTCGATGTGCTATTGCGGCGGGGGCGGAAGCCGATGGTCGCTCAGGCGCAAGCGTAACCACAATCAGAACTCGAATTCACAGAAATCGACGACCAAAACTATGCAAATCATGAACAAGCTTCGTGGCAAAGTGCGCGAATACGATATGCGGTGGCACAACTTCCTGCTCGATATCGGCAGGAAAACGTCCGCGCCGGCTCCCAGCGGGTTGGAAGTCTACGACGAGATCGTCAAGCATGCGCAAAAGCGCTCGGATATCAGCGATCACCTTCCCGTTTTATTCGCAGAATCGCTTCCGGTTCAGCCCTCTCTGATTGTCGAACTGGGCGTGCGTGGCGGCGAGAGCACATTCGCCTTTGAACGGGTGGCGGCATTATGCGGATCGAAGCTAGTGAGCGTCGATATCGACGATTGCGTCAAGGCTTCCAAGTATCCCGATTGGCAATTCGTGAAGAGCGATGACATTGCCTTTGCCGGCCGCTTTGGCGAATGGTGCCGCCAACGCGGGATTACCCCTTCCATCGACATCCTCTTCATCGACACCAGCCACGAATTCGATCACACCGTCCAGGAATTAGTGCACTGGTTTCCTTTCCTGTCCGACCGAGCCAAGGTTTTCTTTCACGACACCAACATGAAGCGGGTGTTTCTGCGTAAGGACGGAAGCAAGGGCATAGGATGGGAAAATGACCGCGGGGTCATCGCCGCGATGGAGCAGTATCTGGGAACGACCTTTGATGAAGACCGCGACTTTGTCGCCTTTGCCGATGGATGGATGGTAAAGCACCATGCGAACTGCAGCGGCCTTACAATCCTTGAACGCTGGCAGCGCGCGACTTCGAAACCCAGCCGGGGAGGGGCGGCAACCCACTCCCAGGCGCGATAACTTTCGGCTGACACAACAAGGGCAATCGGTTTTGGGACAATGCAGATAGGTCAACAGCACTATTTCGGGGCGGCGGGACAGACCGAGATCCATCCCGCAGCGCTCGTCATTTTGCTCGTCGCCGGCATCATGCTTCTTGTTTTGCCGCGCAAGTATGTCTTTATTCCGCTGCTGGTTGCAGCCGTTTTCATTCCGTTTGATCAGCAGGTGATGCTGGGCAGCATTCACCTCACGCTTACCCGGATCCTGATCTTTATGGCGTGGATACGGGTTCTAACCATGCGCTTCATGGGCGGCGGCCCAAGGATGCCGCGCTGGACCGCGCTGGACACGCTGTTTGCCACCTATTACGCCATAGGTACGGTCACGTTTTATTTTCTGTGGGGCGATGTGGGCGCAATCGTGAATCGTGTCGGAATGCTTTACAACGCGATCGGCATCTATTTCTTCATGCGCTACGTGGTGCGCGACAGCCGCGATATTGACCGTGCCACTAAGACCTTTGCCTGGATCATGCTGATCCTCGCGGGCTTCACGCTCAACGAGCAATTTACCGGCAGGAATATTTTCTCCATGTTCGGTGGGGTGCCGGAGCATACCGAAGTCCGCGATGGCAGGACGCGTTCGCAGGGGCCATTTGCCCACACTTTGACCGCCGGCACTATGGGCGCAACCGCGGTCCCGTTGTTGATTGGGCTTTGGTGGCAGGGCAAGAAGAACTGGAAGACCGCGCTGATGGGCGCAGCCGCGGCGACCATTGTCGCCTTCAGCAGTATGTCCAGCACGCCGTTTATCGTGGTGGCGGTAGGCATTTTTGCGCTTTGCATGTGGTCTCTCCGCAGATATCTGAAGTGGTTCCGCTGGGCCACGGTGGCTCTGCTGCTTTCGATGCATCTGGTTATGAAAGCGCCAGTATGGGCGCTGATCGAGCGCATCGACCTCACCGGATCGTCATCCTCTTACCACCGATACGAGCTGGTCGACCAGTTCATCCACCGCTTCTGGGAGTGGTGCCTGCTGGGGACGACCCATACTAGCGAGTGGGGATGGGACATGTGGGACACCATCAACTCGTACGTGGCGGCGGGAACTGATGGCGGCTTGATTGGCTTTTTGTTGTTTCTGGCGATTTTGACGACCGCCTTCTGGCAACTGGGGAAGGCACGCCGACGCTGGGCCGCTTCCCCGGAACACGCCCGCCGGGTCTGGGTTTTCGGGTCCTTATTATTCGCCCATGCAGTGGCGTTTTTCGGCATTGGCTACTTTGATCAGAGCGCCGTGGTATGGCACGCGCAGCTGGCCATGATTGCCACGGTGATTGCACTCAGACCATCGACTAAAACCAAGACCCACAGCAGTTCTCTGGCCGTTGAAGATGACAACATTCTTCCGGCCTTCGACACTCCTGTGCTGGCAGGTTGACCGAACTCCCATGAACGAGAGTCTTAATCCACTGATATCGGTAGTCGTTGTAACTTGGAATGCCAAACGCTATGTCGACGAGTGCGTGCGTTCACTGGGGGCTAACACCGACCTTCCCGCCGAGTTCATCGTTGTCGACAACGCGTCGACCGATGGCACTCCGGAGTTGATCGAGCAAGTGCTTCCTAAAGTTCGGCTGATTCGAAACCAGGAAAACCTGGGCTTCGCCAAGGCAAACAACATCGGCATCGCGCAGAGCCGGGGCAAGTACCTATTTCTGGTTAACTCCGATGTGACCATCCCCAAAGGCTGCATGAGCAATCTGGTGGCCTACATGGAGGCTAATCCTGATGTCGGAATGACCGGCCCACGAATGCTAGGTACCAACGGCGAAGTGCGGCGTTCCACCATGCGCTTTCCCACTGTCTGGAACCAATTCTGCCGGGCGGCGGGACTGGACGCCATTTTCAAGCACTCCCGCTGGGCCGGCGGTTTTCTCATGGCCGACTTTCCGCACAGCCTCACCAGTGATGTCGAAGTGCTTAACGGCTGGTTCTGGGTGGTGCGGCGCGACGCCCTTCAGCAGGTCGGTTTGATGGACGAACGGTTCTTTATCTATGGCGAAGATATTGACTGGTGCTACCGCTTCTTCCAAGCAGGCTGGCGCCGGGTATTCTTCGCCGGAGCTGCGGCACTCCATTATGGAGGAGCCAGTTCAGCGGCTGCCCCGGTCCGTTTTCATATTGAAATGCAGAAAGCCAATGCCCAGTTTTGGGACAAGCATCATGGGGCTCTGGGAAGCGCCGCTTTCTACGGTATGACCATTATTCACGAAGCGATCAGAGTACTCGGACACGGTATTGCTTACCTGCTACGTCCGCGTGCCCGCGCCGAATCGGCCCACAAGGTACGTCGAAGCATGGCGCTGCTGCGCTGGCTGGCGCGGAACTCTCCCACGTTGCATGTCGCAGGTTCCGCGACTCTGGCGCGTGGCTAGCCGGCACTCCGATACAAGATCCGAAAGACCCATGAAGTTCGTACTCGCCACCGCGGCCTACAACGAAGAGAAATTCATCGAGAGGACCATGCGGTCTGTGGTTGCGCAAAGCCTGCGGCCGGTGAAGTGGGTAATCGTCAGCGACGGTTCGACCGACCGGACCGACGAGATGGTGCGGTCCTATGCCGCTCAGCATGAGTTCATCAGTCTGCACCGCATCACCGAAAAGCATGCCAGAAACTTTGGCGCCCAAGTACACGCGATTAATACCGGGTACGAGAAACTAAAAGGGCTGGACTTCGACTTCTTTGGGAATGTCGATGCGGACGTGGCCTTGCCGCCGAACTACTATGCTTCGCTGGCGCAAAAATTCGATGCTGACGCCAAGTTGGGATTGGCCGGCGGATTTATCCACGAAGACTCGGGGCAGGGATTTCGCAGCCGGTCGACCAACAATACTCAATCCGTGGCCCATGCCATTCAGTTGTTTCGCAGGCAATGCTTTGAGGAAATTGGCGGCTACATCGCATTGCCCTATGGAGGTCCGGACTGGGTCGCCGAATTGATGGCGCGTCGGTTGGAGTGGCGGGTCGAGGCCTTTCCCGATCTGCCAGTCGAGCATTACCGTCCCTCGGCCAGCGCCGGCGGGTTCATTCGCGGCTGCTATCGCCAGGGACGGATGGACCATTCTCTCGGTAGCTTGTGGCTATTCGAAATCGTAAAGTGCCTGCGCCGGATCAAGGAAAGGCCAATTCTGCTTGGCGCGACGGCGCGGTTGTTGGGATTCGGCTATTCGCATCTTATTGGTGCACCGCGTCTGATACCCCCCGAGACCGTGGAGTATCTGCGTGCCGAGCAGGGAGAACGCCTGCGAACTCTGTTCAGAATTCCTTCGGCTGCGGCGCGAGGCGGGGGATCTCAGTGACGGGTGCCGCCGCTCAATGAGCGTCTACACGCTGAATCCGCTCCAGGACCCGCGATGGACTGAATTTCTGAAGCGGCAGCCCAAGGCTTCGATCTTTCACACTCCGGGGTGGCTCGAAAGCTTGCGTCGTAGTTATGGGTACGAAGCATTTGTTCTGACGACCACGCCTCCAGGACAGGATCTGGAAAACGGCATACCGTTTTGCAGGATTAAGAGCTGGCTAACCGGAGAGCGCGTCGTCTCCGTACCCTTTGCGGATCACTGCGAGCCTCTCTTCGATCGGTCCGAGGATTTTCTTAGGGTGATCGAAACTGCCCGCGGCAATTCGCGAGGCGGGAGAAAGCAGTACACGGAAATACGCCCCCTATGGGACGGAGTTACATCGCGGGCCGGCGACATGTCCCTTAGTGAGGGAAGCACCTTTCGTCTCCATCTTCTGGACCTTTCAAAGAGTCAGGACCAACTGTTTCGGTCCTTTGATAAGAGCTCAGTGCAGCGGGGAATAAAGAAGGCGGAAAAGCTGCCCCTTACGTACGATGAGGGCACCTCTGCAGAACTGTTAAGCAAGTTTTACGCGCTGCAGGTGGTTACCCGCCGGCGCCACCAGCTGCCTCCCCAGCCGCTGCAGTGGTTTCAGAACTTGTTGGAAAACCTGCGCCAACAGGCGTGTATCCGGGTGATATCGCACGAAGACAAGCCCATCGCGAGCATCTTTACCTTCTTTTACAACGGTACGATGCTCTACAAGTACGGGTGTTCGGACCCCAAGTTCAACAATTTACGGGGCACCACGCTTCTGTTTTGGAAGACGATTCAAGCGGCCAAACAACTCGATGCCAGGGTCTTTGATCTTGGGAGATCGGACCTCGACAACCCCGGTCTTATCCGCTTTAAGTCCGAATGGGGCAGCAGGGAATTGCCTCTCATTTATTGGCGATATCCACAGCCAAAGCGGGTTTCCCTGCCTGTATTATCGAAGGCAAAACGAGCGGGACGTCAGATTCTGTCGCATCTGCCTGACAATATCTTGATCCTGCTCGGGAAGACGTTGTATAAACATGCAGGTTAATTCAACTTCTCCCCTAGAAATTTGCGCGCCGTCTTTGGGTCAGTCCTCCTCGCAGATCCAAATATTCTGCACGCTCCAGCTCGGCCAGCCGGTCACTCGAGGTCATTAATGCGCCAAGCTTTCGAGCAATATTTCCGGAGTCTCGACATGCACGATAATTTTCGACTGTCGGGACGGCTGTCGGAGGATGAGGGTTTCTTTTCCTTCGGTAAGGATGCGGTGTGTTTTGGAAGGTCTGCCACAGGCTTCCGTGCGCGCAAACCAAGCGATCCACTTTACGACGTGGCCCGCGATTCCCGAGTGCAGGGCGACGACGTCGAAATAGCCTTCGATCCCGACCAGGTCATCAAAAACCTCCGCTTTGAGCACTATGCAAACGCCTTGCCTGCCCGTAGTCGCGGATTTTCTCGAGGACTAATTCGTAGCGCTTACTATGTGGCGCGTCCGTTGCTCCCGGTAAAAGTTCGCAAGCATTTGCAGAAATTCCATCTCAATGGATGGCGCAATCTGGCATTTCCCAAGTGGCCGGTAGACACCACCGTGGACACCTTGCATGAAGAGCTTCTTGCCTTGGCAATTCGCTCCCGCGGCGGCGAGGCGGTTCCTTTTGTGTGGTTCTGGCCGGAAGGCGCCAATGCCTGTGCGGTCATGACTCACGATGTAGAGACGGAGTTGGGTGTTCAGCTTTCCGATTACATCATGGACACCGACCAGGCCTTTGAGATTCCGGCGTCATTCCAAATTGTGCCGGAAGAACGCTACAACGTAACCGAAGCCTATTTGAATGGCTTGCGGCAGCGAGGATTCGAGATCAACATCCAGGGACTCAACCATGACGGGCATCTCTTCTCCACTAAAGAAGGATTCAAGGCAAAAGTGGCGAAGATCAACCGCTATGGACGCGACTACAAAGCCCTGGGGTTCCGCTCTCCGATCTTGTATCGCAACCAGGATTGGTATGAGTTCTTCGATTTTGATTACGACACGTCGGTTCCCAACGTCGGCCACCTCGATCCTCAGCGTGGCGGTTGCTGCACGGTAATGCCTTATTTTGTGGGGAACCTGGTGGAATTGCCGGTCACCCTGACACAGGACTACTCCCTGTTCCACATCTTGAACGATTACTCCCTTACCTTATGGGAGCAGCAGGTAGACTTGATTCTCAACAAACATGGACTGATCAACGCCATTGTGCATCCTGACTACTTGATCGGCGCCCGCGAACGTGAGACCTTCCAGGGACTTTTGGCCCTGTACAGCCGCCTGCGGCAACATAAGAATGTTTGGATAGCCTTGCCGAAAGACGTGAGTTCATGGTGGCGGCGGAGAAGCAAGATGCAGCCGGTCTACCGAGACGGGCACTGGGAAATTGAAGGGCCCGGTTGTGAGCAGGCGCGTCCGGCATTCGCCAGCCTTGATGGCGACCGGTTGGTCTACAGCATCGTGCTGCCGGGGGGAGATATCTCCCGCTTTTCGTCGCAGCGTGAGCACGCGTCCGCCATTTGATTGATGTTCAGCTGGATGTATTGTCCTTTCTCCCCTAAAGACAATTGATGGTAAGTAGCTTCCGTCGGCGGGCGTAATTCCTGCTGAGGTGAGGACGCAGGTTTGTCGCAGTTGGTTGAGCTGGCTCTCAGAAAAGTTGTGACGGCGGAATAGAAAGGGATACGAGCGGTACAGGAGAACCGAAGATGCGCAAATATTACAGATTTCTCGATGGACTCAGGAAGTTCGCGAAGGCGCGAATGGAACCAGAGGAGGCGATAGCCCTCGCACGCACCCTTTTGGCGAAACGTATCGCTGCGCGCGAAGATAACTTTTTGACTCTGGCCAAGAAAAGCATCTTTGAATATTCGCCGAGCCCCTATCGCAAACTGCTCGAACCCAAGCACATCACCTTTGAAGACCTCAAATCATGGGTCAATAAGAATGGACTGGAAAACAGCCTGCGCAAGCTGGCCGATGAGGGCGTTTATTTCACCGTAGACGAGTTCAAAGGCAAAATCCCAGTGGTTCGCAACGGCGTGACCTTTCGCTGCGAAGAAGGCGCGTTTGATAATCCATTTCTCTCCTCGGTATATGAAGTTCGAAGCGGCGCTACCCGCAGCGCAGGAACCCGCATCCGAATTGACTTTGACTACCTACATCAAAGATCGATGTATGACGCCCTGTTGCTGGATGTTCACGGCTGCCTGAATGCCCCGGTGGCAAACTGGTTTCCTGTATTTCCTGGAGCGCCCGGAATTAACTCCAGCCTGCGCTTCGCCCACATCGGAAATGCTGTGCAACGTTGGTTCTCGCAGGTTTCCGAAGATCGCCTGAAGGTGAACTGGGAGAAGAAGATTGGCACGGGTCTTATCTTCTTCATGAGCAAGCTCTATGGATGCCCGTTGGCGGGGCCGGAATACGTCAGTCTGGATCAGGGTCAAAAAGTA
>Ga0105245_10002154_pt1 | contig 17842 bp, 17 predicted proteins | sample KBSM54metaG_FD_81523 | JGI IMG/M metagenome (GOLD analysis project Ga0105245, IMG submission 81523) | Miscanthus rhizosphere microbial communities from Kellogg Biological Station, Michigan, USA - KBS M5-4 metaG | ecosystem: Host-associated > Plants > Roots > Rhizosphere > Soil | place...
ACCGTTGACCCAGTTGAGCAGCGAACCATCCAGTTTGCCGGGTCCGAAAAAGCCGGTGCGGTATTGAGCCATATCGGTGACGAAAATATCGAAGACTTGCATGTACCCGCTGGGATGCAGCAGGGGCAGCGTGCGGATAAAGCTTTCCAGCGCTCCCGAGCTCAGGTGAAAACGGAAATCCGTGGGCGCGTCCTGCAGGATATCTTCGAGCCTGCCTGCGTCCAGGCCTTCGGGGAAAGGGAACTCCGGCAGATCTTCCAGCTGAACCAGGCGCTCTTCCAGCCGCACCGCCGCCCACAGTTCCTGCCAGAAGGGAACCCCATGTTCCGGTCCGCCGAAACTGTCGAACCCGCTTTCGAGCATGTGATACACACGGTCGCGAAACAGTTCCGGAGGGATTCCATACTTTCCGCCGATGCTGTTCACGGCCGCGTCGGAAATATATGCGCGCACTTGCACGAAGTACAGTTTCCCGTCGCGCCGGACTACTTCCTCGTCCGGAAGGTTGTCGTACACGTTGGTCAGGTGGACCTGTAAAATCTTGTGACGCAGGTCGCCGAGCGACTTGATCGGATTGATCGCATCCAGCTGAATGAACCGGCACTGATCGATGTGCTTGGCGACGTTGGGTTTGGCCTTATTGAGCGTGTCCAGCGAGTAATCGCCCATGTAGAAGCACACGCGCGAGTACAGTCCGGTGCCGCGTTTCTGATCGAGCTGATGGAACAGATCCAGCCACTGGGCGCACCGCGAGCCCGAACCGACACCGATTTCCAGCAGGTTCACCTCGGCGGGTAGTTGATTCTTAGCTTGCAGGGCGCACAGCAGATCCAGAAATTCGGCGACATCGTCAGCCACGGCCAGGGGATTGTGGCCATCCGAAGACCCCCCGGGCAGCGCCTTGTCGTAGCCCTGGCCGGTAGCCGCTTCCCAGGCCAGCAGATGACGCCAGAAGAATCGATTAAAGGTCCATACAATACTGGAACGCAGGGATTGAAACTCTTCCAGCGGCAGGCGTCCCGCATCCTGCTCAGTTGTGCCGGATTTGGCACGCGTCAGCACCTGGAGCAAGTCGTCGCGCAGGGTTTCGAGCACTACTTGCCGCGTGTCAATGTGGACATCCATGACCGGCGCGGGCTGGCCGAAGGCTTTGTAGCCCTGAGTAGCCGTCACGGCTTCGCGAAAATTGGATTTGTATTGAATCCAGTCCAGTTCCACCTGGAGGCGTGCGAACTGTCCCTGATCCAGCAGGCCTTCTTCCACCAAAGCATAGACCGCTTCGATCACGCGCTGCGTGGTGGCGGCGGCCTTCACCTTCAGGTGATTAAGTTTCAGGATCATGCTGACGGAGGTGCGGTGGGGCTAAACGAATTTAACAGGATAGCGCGTCTTGGGAAGACGCCGCGTGGCACGGGTTTTCAGCCTGTGCTTTGGGGGGTTACCAGCGCCCGAACTCGTCCCGCAATTCGCGGTGGGCCTGGCGCATTTCGCGGCGGAAATCCTCACGGGCCTGCCGCAGCTCGCGCTGCACGTCCTGCCTGGCCCGGCGGAGCTCTTCGCGCGCTTCCCATCCTGCGCGTCGGAAGTCTTCATGGGCGCGCCGGAATTCCGACCTGTCCCGGAAGGCATGGTGAGGATAACCGCAACCCGAAATGGGAAGAATAACCAAAGCTGCGAAAGTTGCGAACGCACCCAGAGTCTTCATAAATCCCTCGCCTTTAATCCCCAACGTTCGCCACCTGTGGTTTGTTCAATCTTTTTTTCGCCAGCTCCTTTTTCGACAAGACCAGGGAAACGAGCCATACGATACCGCCTAAAGCGATGATAAACATGGCCCAACGCATGGCAGACGCCGCAAAAGCCGCATTGAGCACCGGTGTCGAGATGCGGAATTGGCGCAACTGGTTCCAGCGGTCCGTCATCCAGTGCCAGGCCGTGTGGCCTACCAGGGCCGACAGAATGATGGTCCCCATCCGTTCGGCGACAACGTAGCGAAAGAGTAAATCCAACAGTGGGATGCAGACGGCCAGAACCAGAAGTTGGCCCAGTTCTACGCCCAGGTTGAACGAGACCAGCGAGGTCAACATGTGCGATCCGGCGAATTGCAGTGTCTGCCGCAGGGCGAAGGAAAAGCCAAACCCGTGCACCAGGCCGAACGCGAACGTGACCATCCAGCGGCGGCCCACACTGCTGGCGCCCACGATGTTTTCGAGCGCCATGTACAAGATCGACATCGCAATCAGGGTCTCGATCAACGGCGGAAACCACAGAGCATCCGGACCCATGCCGTACGCCGATGCGATCAACGTGAAAGAGTGCGCCACCGTGAACGAAGTAACGATCAGAAGGAGCTGCCGGAACTGGCGGAAGGGAATCACCAGGCACAGCAGGAACAACAGATGGTCGGTTCCGTCCAGGATATGCAGGAATCCTGCCTGGACAAACCGCAGTGAAGCTTGGTACCAACGTGGATCCAGACGAATGACTCCCGGGTCGCCCTCAAATTCAAAGGCTCGCGTCGCTCCGCTCGGAGGAAGAAAGCGCAGAACTGTGACCACGCGCAGGCCTAGCCGTTCCACGCCGGGCCGGATGGAAAACTGCGCCTGGTCCGAGGAAATGGGATACTCCAGCCAGGCGTCGAGCATGGCTTGATCCCACGGAACTTGAGTGCTTTCCGGCAGCCGCGGACCCACGATATTCCCCAGCGCACTTTCATACGATGCGAAGGATTTATCGGATTCGAGCGACGCCCGCACGGCCATCAGGCGTGGCTCGGCAAGTCGAGAGTTGCCTTCATACATTTCGACCGCGCGAACCAGCCAGACAGTCGCGGCGTCTTGAAGAAACTGGCCGGCATGCGCCAGATCCAGATAGCCGGGGCCGAGCTTCGGGAAATCGGTGTCGCGCATCGCCTTGACCGGCACACGGACAAGCAGGTCGAGCTTGTCGCCAGCGGGTCGAAGGAACATTTGGACCGTCACGTCGTTGGGAATATCGTGAGCGGCCGCACCCATCGCGAGCAGCAGACCCGAAATGGCGATTCCGACGCGCATAGACGTGTCTGTTAGCTTACTCGATCGCGTTTTCCCACTGCGTGTCGTTGGCCAGAATGTAAGCCAAGGAAAACAGCCGCATCTGGTTGGGCTGGAACATCCCCTGCGCCAGGTCCATCGCATCGATCGCGGGCTGGAGCATCTGCGTGATGTAGGGCGGCATAGCGTCAAGATGCACACGAGCTTTGACGCCGCTGCGCCGGGTGATTACGCCGTCCATGCCGATACGGTACTGGTCGCGCTCTCCCCGCACCAGGATGTGATCCGGATGGATCTCGATGCGGTCGCCCACAGGCATGGCCTTCAGCATCTGCGCCATAACCTTGTTCATCGCGGCCTGCGGATCCGAAGGTTTCGGGGCTGGCCTGTCGATCTTCATAACGCTCTCGGGATGGGAGGCCGACAGGATCCCATTGAGCGGTCCTTCGATTTTTAACAGGCGATCGCGCGATTCTTTGTTCTTCCACTGTGCCGTGCTGATCCAGGAGAGCGCCTCGTTGAGCGCGGGATCGGGTTCACACAACGAGCAATCCCAAATCAGGCACCGAAGCGCATCGCGGCCAGGCGTAGTCAGCCGCAGAGGCTTGCCGGACTTGAATGGATCCATCCAGCGGCGAATCTGATCGCGAAAATCTTGCGGATCGATCTTGGCGAGGGTGCTCTGGGCAACCTTGACCCACTTGGCCGGAGGCTTGGTCACCACCGCGAAGGTCATATTGCCGATCAGCTCCAGCCAGGCTCTCTTACGATCGCCCGTGAATGTCCGCAGGTCCGCGCGAATGATACTGCTCCAGCATTCGTCAGTTTTGATGGGAGTAACATCTTCGAGCCACAGCCACCATCCGACGTGCTGGCGCCGCGCTTGATCGGTGACCGAACCATGCAGCGTTTCGTGATAGCCCCGCACCGCCTCGACAATTTCCAACTGGTACCCGTGCTGTTTCGTGTACTCTACTGCTCCTTCGAATCCGGCATGCTTGCCCTCGCGCAGAAGCTGAAGGATTTGTCCGCTGTCCGCCTGCTCCGGCTGACCCTGAGGCGACTCCGCAACGCGCCGGATTTCGACAATCAGCCGCAGGAGAATCTGTTCCTCGCGTTGCAGGATGGATCCTTGCGCCTGAAGAAGTGCGTTCCAGGACGCAATCCGGCTGTCCCACTCTTCCCGCCCGATCCTATCCAGGGCCTCTCTGATCTTTTGGGCCCATTTCACATCCGCCGCCTTACGGATCGGCGCGAGCTTCAACAGGCTGATCCAATGTTTGCGCCGCGTCGGCTTCAGCTCCTGCAAATCACGATGCACGTGAGCAATCGCTGCAGGCGCACCCGCTTCGGAATCTTCGGCGGTCAGGAATAAGAGCCATGCGAGCTCGTGCATGCCGCCAAAGCGATCCTCCGGCGGCAGACCTCGCAGCATCGCGTGCAGACTCTGGCGGGTTGCCGGACCTATGCCGGTCTTCGTGAGGTCCAGTAGAAGACGCGCTGTATCGGCGCGGAACATGCTGCTACCGCCTCCGCTGGCTTCAATCGCGCCCACCTGATTCGCCAACTCGGCGAAGGTCGCTTCTTCGATCGCGTCGGATTCCGGCTTATAGAGACGATTTACCAGGTGGCTGATCAGATGGCCGAGGCGGAAATCCAGTTTTCGATCGCCTGCGATCAGGGTCGCGTGCGTTCGCACCCAGGCGAATCTGCGGACGGCAGGACGAAGCCAGTGCGGCCGTTCCGATGTCGCATCGAACTGCAGAGCCACCGGGATGTGGGCCGTCTGCGCGAGTTCCAACCAGGTGCTCAGTTCGCGGTGATAGCGAATATCCGGATCGTTCGGATCGAGAGGAAAACCGTCTACAGCAAGTTCGACAGCGGGGTCCATGACCTCAAAACCTACCGCTTGGTTTGAAGCTTATGATAGCCAAGCTTGACGCGAGCTTCGGTAAGCGTATGGCCGTCGTTCACCATCGCCCGGATTTGCTGTTCCGCTGCGTCGATCTGTTCCGCCGCGGCCAGTACGGCCTCTTCGTGCTCTTTTGGGATGGCCACAACACCGTCAGCGTCGCCGCGAAGAATGTCGCCCTGCTGCACCCGCGCATCGCCGATGTTCACGGTGCCGCCCATGGCCTCCACTTGCACGCGATCCTTGCCGGTCCGCATGGAATAGCTGCGGCTGTAGATCGGATATCCGAGTTCGCGCGACAGATGTGTATCACGGCATGCGCCGTCAATAACGGTTCCCGCGATGCCCCGCCGATTCGATACCCAGGTGAGAATATCGCCCCACACCGTCGCGTTCTCGCGTCCGCCATTATCCAGCACGACCACTCCGCCCACTGGCACGTCATCGATGTAGTCGCCTACCGTTCCGGGCGGCGATCCCGCAGGCCCATAGAGAATCGTGAACGCGCGGCCGGTCAGGCGGAAGCGCGGGTCTAACGGCTTGATGCCGAGGCATTGGCCTGCAATGCCGAGCCGGTCCAGCGCATCGCTGAGAGAGGTTGTATCGAGCTTCGCTGCTCGTTCCACGTTTTTGTCGTCTGCCATTTACCGTGCTTTCTTCAGCATGTTTTCGTAATTGCCGGCCATCACCTGGCTGATCGGCGTGCCCGAACGAATCGCTTCGGCCAGACCTTCTTCGCGCTGCATGATGGCTTCGGCGGCGTCCAGCACCCGACCGATTTCTGTCTGTTCGACGAACACCACCGCGCTCGCATCCGCGATCACGTAGTCTCCGGGCGACACGGTGACATCGCCCACCGTGATCGGCTCATTGGTGGCGACTTCAACAATCCGCCCGCGCGCCGTGCGAGCGGTGTGACTGCGCGCGAACACCGTAAAATCCAGCTTACGGCTGTCATCTATATCGCGCGCCGGACCTTCGACGATGACGCCGGCCACGCCGCGCGCTTGCGCTCCGATGGAGAGATTCCCGCCCCAGGAGGCGGCGTCGAGTCCGGTGCGCTGCTCGATAACAATGATGTCTCCGGGCTTGGCGGCATCGATCGCCGTGGTGCAGAGGTGGCGCGTGCTGGTGCGGCCTTCCGCGCGATCCAGCTTCACCGTCAATACCTGGCCGGTGATCCGGCGATCCGTCGAAAAGCGTTCGATCCCGGTGACGGAACCCTTCAAGCCGAGCTTGTCCAGCGCATCCGAAACGGCGCAGGAATCCAGGCGGGAGAGCCGCGAAACGAATTCATTCATGTTTTTACCGCTCAGGTCTCCAGCGCGAGAAGCGCCGCTCTAAACGCTCCGCGATCCACGTCAGCAGGATTCCGGAAAACGCGATCACGATCATGCCCACGAAAAGCGTATCGGTATTAAACGTTTGCCCGCCATACGCGACCATGAAGCCAACGCCCTGGCTGCTCCCCACCATTTCGCCGACCACCACGCCGATCAATCCCAATGCCACGCCCTGCCGGATTCCCGTGAGGATGAACGGCACCGATCCTGGAATCGCCAGCGTGGTGAAAACCTGCCAGTCGGAAGCGCAGTAGGCTTTCGCCGCACGCAATAAATCCCGATCCAGCGCGCGCACCCCGCCCACGGTGTTCACCAGAATCGGAAAGAACGCCGAGAGAAATACGATGAATACTTTCGACCAGATCCCGATGCCGAACCAGATAATGATGAGCGGCACCATAGCCACGCGCGGCGTGGCGTAAAGCGCGTTCAGAAACGGATCGAAGAACAGTCGCAAGCGGCGATACCAGCCGATCAGCACCCCGAACACGACACCCGTGATGGTGGCAATGCTGAATCCGATGGCGAAGTTGGTGTAGCTATAGCGCATGTCGGCCAGCAGCGTACCCTCCACCAGCGTGTAGCGGAATTGCTTCACAATCGCCGTGGGGCTGCTGAAAAACAGCGGTGAAATCATTCCAGCCGACCAGGCGGCTTGCCACACGCCGATGATCAGGATGACCGATAAGCTGCCTAGAATAACCGCCTCATGCTTGGCGTAGAAACTTTGATGAGGCCGCATACTATTTTTCGGCCAGAACCATGTTGAGACTCTGGGATTCCTCCTCGATCAGTTGCCAGATGGAATCTTCGATCTCGAGAAATTGAGGATCGCGCTTCAAGGAAAGCGTGCGAGGCCTTCCGAACGGAATCTTGAAAGTGCCCTTCAGCCGCCCGGGGCGCGCGCTCATCACCGCCACCCGATCCGCCAGGTAAACGGCTTCATTGATCTGGTGCGTAATAAACAGAACCGTCTTCTTGTCCTGCGACCAGATCTTGAGTAACTCAGCCTGCATGAACTCGCGCGTTTGGGCGTCCAGCGCAGCGAACGGCTCATCCATCAACAGCACCTTGGGATCGGCCGCCAGCGCCCGCGCCAGGTTCACCCGCTGCTGCATGCCTCCGGATAATTCGTTGGGATAATGCCGCTCGAATCCGTTCAGACCCACCATCTTGACGAAGTGGTCGGCGCGCTCGCGCATGGTGTTCTCATCGAAGCGGCGCTGCATTTCCATTCCGTAGCGGATATTGCCGGAGATGGTGCGCCACGGCAGCAGGCTGGAATGCTGGAACACCACGGCGCGATCCACTCCCGGACCCTTCACCTGTTTCCCGTCGATGCTGACGATGCCTTCTTCGTAGGGCAGCAGACCGGCGACGATGTTCAGCAGAGTGGTTTTGCCGCAGCCGCTGGGACCCACGATGGCCAGAAATTCTCCGTCCTCCACCGCCAGCGAAATATCGCTCATGGCCAGCACTTCGCGGTCTTCACGCTCAAACCAGTAGCGTTTAGACAAGTGCTCGATGGACAGCTTCACCATACTTGTGCTTTACGCGCCTTACTTAAACGCGAGTTTCGCCTTGCGATCCTCTTCGGCCTTGATCGATACTCCCATCAGCATCTCGAAGTACTTCTCTTTCACCAGGCGGTCGACGATGCTGTTGTCGATCACCTTGTGAAAGTCGTACGCCTTCATCTGCGCCGACAACTGCGGATCGGATTGCTGCTCCACCACGGCCTTCACGCCGTCCGCCAGCACGTAGGGGACGCGTTCGAACGCTTTGGGTTTCGCGTAAAGATCGTAGATCCGCTCCACGTCGGCTTGCGGCTGTTTGTCGTAAACCATGTAAGCTTTGACCGCGAAAGCCTTGTCGTCGTAGAAGCGCTTGATGGCTTCGGCCTGGGCTTTGATCAGCAGCTCGGGCAGTTTCGGATTCGCCTGAATCTGGCTCTTCTTCATCAGATAGCCGGTGGAGGCGAAAATATCATCGTGCTCGGCCAGATTCGCCAAGGTCTTAAACCCGGCGTCTTCCAGTTTGAAGTAAGCCGGCGCGGTCAACATAGTGGCGTCCGCACGGCCGCTTTCGAGCGCTGCGGCGCGACCACTGACATCGGTTCCCACTGGCACCCACGACACATCCCGCGGCTTCAGTCCGGATTTCGCCAGCAGCGCAACCACGTAGCCGTAGGGCGCATCGCCCACCTGGCCGACGGCGATACGTTTACCCTTCAAATCCTTGATGCTCGCGACGTCTTTGCGCGCCATCAGCGCGAACGTGCCCTTGTTGAGCGAACTCCCGACAATCACCATCGATCCGTCTTTGGAAGCCGCCGACATCAATTGCTCCAGCGACGAATTGACCAGCGCGGCGTCGCCGCTGACCAACGCCGCAATGCTGCCGGGATGAACCACGAACTTCAGATCGACGTCCAGGCCGTACTTTTGGTAATAGCCTCCTTCTTTCGCCAGGAACAAGGGCCATTGCGAGCCGCTGCGATTCGGGTAGATGAGTGTGATCTTTTGCGCCAATGCAGCAGGAGCAGCCAGGGCCGCCAGAATCATCCATGCCAGCCAGATTCGGGATCTCATGAGCTCACCCCTTTGGCTTGCGGCTGCGCCGCCACATCCAGCTTGAATACCTTCTTCGCATTGTCCTCAAAGATCAATTTCTTGTCCGCCGCGCTCAACCAGTCGAACGCTTCGATCAGGAAACGCGTCTCGTCCAGCCAGCGTCCCGTGCGAGGATCCTTCACCGTGCCGACACCCGGACGTTCCGTGCCGAACAGGCAGCGGTCCGCACCCACTGTCTTGATCAGAAGCTGCAGCGATTCGCTGGAATAGAGCACCGTGTCGTAGTACAGATTGCGCATCTTGTCGGAGAATCGCTCGCCGCCCCGGCGCAGGGAACTAGCCTCGAAACGAGCCCAGTGATAAGGAATCGCCCCGCCGCCGTGCGATACCAGGATCTTCAGCGTCGGGAAATCTTTGAACACGTTGGATTCGAGCAGCGACACAACGCCGATGCTTTCCTCATTGATGAAGTTCAGCGAATACGAGAGACGCTGCGACCGGCAGCCCGCCGAGTGGATGTGTCCGGGGATATCCAGCTCCACCAGCTTTTCATACAACGGATACCAGAACCGGTCGCCCAGCGGAGGAGTTGTGTGCGTGGTGGTTTCGCTCGGATCGGGATTCAGCAGGCACCCGACGAATCCCATCTCTTTGACGCACTTTTCCAGATACGGCAAAACTTCCTTGGGGCTGACGCCGGGGCTCTGCGGCAAACCGCAAACCCCGCGGAACACGTTGGGATACAACTGCACTTCTTTGGCGATGATGTCATTGGTCTCTTCAATGAACCAGCGCACAACCTTGGGCTCTTCGCTGTGCATCATCTGATACGGCCGGGGCGAGATGATCTGCATATCGGTCCCGACTTCTTTGAGCTGTTCCAGATGCGACGTTCCCCCGAAAACCGGGGCGTTGAGCGCGTCCTTGATGTCCTGCTCGCTAGCGCCGTGACTGCCGCGGCCGTGCGCCCCCCGATGCGACAAGATGTTGGCCTTGTAGACGTACAGTTTTTCGGGGGCGGTAACATGGCCGTGTGAATCGATAATCATCCGAGCTCCATTTCAGCCTGAGTGGAGGCTGCTCGTACATCATACCGAACCTCCCGGCTTCAGAAGTTCTAACGCGGGTCAGTGATGCGGCCCGCGATCGCCGACGCTGCTACTGTCGCTGCCGACGCCAGGTAGTGGCGAGCCTTGGGATGCCCATTGCGGCCAGGGAAATTGCGCGCTTGCGTGGAGATCATCGCCTCGTCTTCGCTCATCGCGCCCATGTTGACGGCCTGGTTTGACCCGGCACTGGGCGGGAAAATGATTCCGCCGGCTTCGACGATCGTTTCGAGCAGACCCTCCCGCATCGCCGCCAGATAAACGCCGCGCGTAACGGGCACGACTTGCAGGCGCACGTTCGGATGAACTGTTTTTCCGCTGAGCGCCCTCGCCAGGACTCGGATATCCGCCAGCCGCCCGCCGGTGCTGCCGCCGATCTCGGCCAGTTGAATTTCGATTCCAACCGCCTGGCTGATGGGTTTCACATTCCCCACCGTCGGCGGGCAAGCCACCTGCGGTTCCAGCCCCGACACGTCGACTTCAATGACCTTGGCGTACGCGACGCTCGGATCGTTCTTCAGCAGTTCGAAATCTTTTCGGCCGGAATATCGCTGCGCGTAGGCTACCGTTTTTTCGTCCGGGTTGATGTAGCCGGCTTTCGCGCCCAGGTCGATCGACATCAGGGGAAACAGCATCCGGTCTTCGATCGACAAGCTTTCGATAAACGGACCGGCGTACTCCACTGCGTGGTACACGGCGCTGTCTTCGCCGAGAAAGCCTTCCAGATATTGTGCGGCGTCCCGCGGTGTCGTGCCGTCCTTCAACGGACCGTGCAGCAGAACCTGGATAGTCTCCGGAACCCGGAACCAAGCCTTGCCGTGGGCATAACCCAGCGCGGCCATGGAATTATTTCCCACGCCTGTAGAAAAAACTCCCAGCGCGCCGTAAACTGTGGTGTGCGAATCGCAGCCGATGATCACATTTCCCGGCGCCCACAAGCCCTTCTCGATGATCACGTGGTGAATGCTGCCGGAGCCGGAATCGAACACGTTGCGAATTCCGTACTTGGCTGCGAAGCGCCGGGCCTCGGTGAGGACGTCTGCGTCGGCCTGGCTGGGCGGCGAGAAGGTGTGATCGAAGACGAACACGATGCGGTCGGGATCGAAAATCTTCCCCGCGGCCATCTCGTTCTCGAAAACTTTGGACACCAGATTCGAGCTGAGATCGTGCAGTACCATACGGTCCACATTGGCCACGACGATATCGCCCGGCCCGACCTCCTTCTTGCCGCTGGCCTTGGCAAGAATCTTTTCGATCATGTTCATAGCGGCAAGCTCATAGAGGCAAACCTTGCGTAACGCGTGCCCAATGCCCGCGATATTCCAGGGCAACCGCGACTGAGAATTTGTCGCCGAGCATCGAGCCACGGGCGGTACGCGGGGCTGCATCGCCGGTGCGGAACAGCAGCACCAGGTCCTCGGCGCCCGCGCGGCGGAACGCCCGTTCCAATAGGCCGGAGAACTGGTAATCCGTTAGTCCGGCTCCCTTCGGCAATTCCGCCGTCAGAATCTCGCGAGCCATCTGTTCGGCGCGCCGCAGCATGGCGATCTCGGCATCATCCGTAAGGTCGAGCTTGACGTTCGAAGCTTTCACGTTGGAAGCTTCCAGCGGCGCATGGATCTCATGCGGCAGCCTGGCCAGGTCCAGCACACCCAGCTCGGTCCATCCTCGCTCCGAACACAGTTGCAGCAACGTCGGCACCAGTTTCGATGCCGGACGGATCTCCTCAAATATGGTCATCGATTTGATCCATGGATACACCCGCGGCGAAAGTCCGCACAAGAGCACAGGCGCACCTTCCCGAGGCAGGACGATCAGCGACCGGTTCCAGTACGGCATGTAGTTCGTCAGGTGCCGCCCTTCGTTGGATCGCCAGACATCGGAGTAAACCAGCAGCGCCGGCAAATCCTGCTTGGCGAGGCCATCCCTCACTTTCGCCAGCCGCCTGTCGAACACGGACGGCGGCAGCTCGGCTTTATCCCACGTTATGAGTCCGCGTTTCATTTAACGAATAGTTTCTTCTCAGTGCGATTCAGGCGAGTGTTTCCTGAGGACGTGATCAGCATGGTGTCGCCGAACACCATGTAGCCGGAAAGCGGCAAATACGTGTTGGGATGCGCAATCACCACCATGTCCTGCTTCAACACGTAATCGACGTCCTCCAATATGTGCGGGGTCTCATCCGGATAGAGCCCCAGGCAATGCCCGCGCACGCGGGTATATTTCGATCCCGTATAGTCGCCGTAGCCGTACTTCCGGAAAACATCGTTTTGCGCGCGCGCCGCCGCGGCTGCGGTGACGCCGGGCTTGATCAGGTCCTCGGCGGCTTGCTGCGCTTCGGAAAAGATCGCAAAGGACTGCAGTTGGCCCGGCGATGGTTCGCCGAGTACCAGCGTCCGGCAGATCTGCGCATAGTAGCCGTTGACCTGCGGCGTCAGTTCCGTCGTAATCGAGTCGCCTTTCTGCAGCACTCGATCTGTAGGAGGCTTCATCCCCACTACTTCGGTTCCGCCTGAGGCGATCAGCATGAAGTTGTCTTCGGCGCCGTTCTCTTTTAAGAACCCCTCCACTTCGGCCACCAGTTCGAATTCGCGCATCCCTGGTTCGGCGACTTCCGCGAAACGCTGATAACCACGATCCGCAAGATCGCAGGCCTGCTGGATGTATCCGATCTCCTCGGCAGTCTTGACGCGGCGCAGCTCTTCGACGTCGGCGGTCGCCGAAGCCGGCAATGCCCCGCAGGCCGTGACAAACCGCTCTTCCATGAAGTCTAGTCCTGCTATCGCCGATGCACCGCCGGTGAACGCCTTCACGAAATCGGGCTCGAGCTTCGCTCCGACGATCTCGCTATCCCAGGGATCGCTGAACGTCACGGCAACTTCGCCCGATCGCGACAAACGCGCCAGTGCGTGGTCGCCCGAGAAGTTGAAGTTCACCAGAGATCGAAACGGGTCTTTGCGCCACGCGTTCCCATACAGCAGGATCGAATCCCAGCCGCGCTCGGCCATCAGATCTAATAGTTGGGTTCGACGGTGACTGTTAATCAAGGCGAAACGCTCTCCAGAAACCACTCCGTAGGCAGCTCTCTGCCCAGGCCCATCGCACGCGCGCGCTTCACCACAGCCGCCCCTACAGCGGCGAACTGCGTACCAGCACCCGTATTGTTGTTGAACAGCGTGATCTGATCGGAACTCGTCCGGCCGGCGAGTTTGCCGGCTACCAGATCCTGCAGCTCGCCGATATCTTCCCAGCGAACGATCCCCTTCTGCGCAGCCTCCCACACATCCGGGGATTGGTCGTTTTTTGCGACTTCCTTCGAGTGGACAAAATATAGGTCAGCCCTGCGAATCGTCTCGTCGTCGATCTCACGCCGCTTGTTGCTCGCATCCGCGCCGCCGATGGACGCGACGTACATTCCTTTTTCCACCCAGTGCCCGTCGAACACCGGATCCCATGCGGCCGTAGCAGCCTGCACGAAATCGCTGCCCTCTACCGCTTCCTTGGGAGTGCCGGCGCTGCGCACCTCGCGGCCCAGTTTTTCCGACATGCTTCGGCAGAACTCGCGGCAGTGCTCCTGGTTCGGACTGAACACTTTGATCTGATCGAAACTGTACTGCGCCGCCAGAAATTCGAGATGCGCGCTCGCCTGCCAGCCGCTTCCGAATAGTCCCAGCACCTTCGGTTTCGCGGGAGCCAGATAACGTGCGCCTACCGCGCTCATCGCCGCCACGCGGACTTTCTGGATCACGCCATCCGGCATAATCGCCACCGGTTCGATCTTCTCTACATCGAACAGGATCACCAGGCCGCAATACTTGTTGCCCGTCGCCACCGGCAGGATCCGCCTGCGCTTGACGCCGGCAGTATACGAAAACCCCGCCATATCCGAAGTGACCCGCAGCGCCCACACGCCGCAATCCAGGCTGCCGCCCTCCTGGGTTTTCATCCGGTAGTGGAACCCGGGATTTTGGCGCGATTCCGCGGGCAAATATACCTGCGACCGCGCGCGATTGAGCGCCTTGCCCTCGGCCAGCTCCCGATAGATGCTTTCGGTCGCGGCGATCGCGTCCTGCGGAGTCAGCGCCTGCTCCACTTCTTCATTGGTCAGCAGCAGCGTCATGATTGGAGCAAGGTTTTCCCGGCGTCCGTCCTCAGCATTGGAATCAAGCCGCCCGCGCGCAGCATGTCCAGCAGCAGACCCGATGGCGCGCTCCCCTGAATGGATTTTCCGGTGGTCAGATTCTCCACAATACCTGCTTCGATGTTGACCCGGATGCGATGGCCGGTTTCGACCAGATCGTGCACTCCCGGCGCTTCCAGTAGCGGCAGTCCGATCTCCGGACCATTTCGATAGAACGTGCGCGAGAAGAACTCAGCGATCACTGCGCCCACACCGGTCGCTTTAATCGCTTTGGGCGCGATGGCGCGTCCGGAGGAGCAGCCGAAATTTCGTCCCGCGACAATGATGTCGCCTTTTTGCACGTTCTTCGGAAAATCCGCATTCGCGTTCTCGAGAACGTGCTTGACCATCTCGCCCATTCCACGCATCACGTACGCGGTGGGCGTAATCGCGTCGGTCGGAATGTTATGGCCGAACTTCCAGCAGTTCCCTTCGATAATTAACGGAGTGCTCATGCGGCCCTGACTCGCGCCTCCGCCGCCAGCGCGTCCGGGTCGGTGCTGCGGAGCCGCGCGGCCGCGAATAACAGCAAAAACGCCAGGCTGCAGGACACTAAATCTACGGTAAACGCAGTCGCGTAGTTATGTGTCCGATCGAAAATCATCCCCGCCACCAAGCCGCCCGAAGAAGTTCCCACGCCGAAGAACATCATGAAAAGCCCCAGAATCGTACCCACTTTCTGAATTCCAAAGTGTTCGAATGCGATCAGTGGAGGGGCGTTAAACACTCCGCCATAGCCGAGTCCGAACATCGCCGCTGACCAGTACACGCCTGCCGAGGACGGTTCCACGGCCAGCAAACCGGCGATCCCGGCCATCAGGCACAGGATGCTCAATTGGATTGCCACGCGCGACGAAAACTTGTCTGCAATCGCCCCGCCGCCGATTTTGCCTGCAGCGCTCGCGCCCAGCAGCATGCTTAACGCGAAGGCGGCATTGGTCGGGGTCACGCCATGCCCGGTCATATACAGCGCCAGATGCTGCTGAATCCCGGTGAGGGTGTGCGCGGCGAAGAACAAGCTGAATCCAAAAATCCAGAACATCGGCGTTTTGATCACTTCACTCGCTTTGCTGAAGCTGTGCCGCGGCGCAGTGGCGGGGACTGCACCCCGTGAACCGCGCACCAAAATCAATGTCGCCGCCAGCGGGATCGCCATCAGCACCGCTAACGCCACGAACGCGTATGACATGCTGAACGTCTCGATCAGCTTGCGGGTCACATTTGGCGCCAGGAAGCCGGCCACCCCGACTCCTGCATTGATCACCCCCACCGCCAAACCGCGCTTGGTTGAAAACCAAGGAGCGATCAGCATCGACGTCGGCACCAGCGACACCGCCGCCGTACCAATGCCCAACAATACACAAAACGCGTAATACTGCGGCAGCCCGCCGATCGTCGAAAGCAGCGCAAGCGAGATCGCGCTAATGCACATGCCGGTCAGCAGGACCTTTTTCGGCATGAATCTATCTGTCAGACGCCCGATGAACGGACCCAGCACGCCGATCAGCAACAGTACGATCGATCCGCCTGCCGATGCCTGCGCCGCGTTCCAGCCATACGTTTTTCGCAAGAAGGGGTAGAAAATGGGGAGTGAAAATAAGGCGAAAGAAAACGCCACCATCAGGATGATGAAGGACGCCGTCAAAACTTGCCAGCCTGCTACGGATTGACGTTGCTTCGATGCCATCCTTTTCGCGACTGCTATGTTAGCAGAAGGGGCTCGAATTGGGATATACGATCGCTGAGAAAATCCTGGCGGCGAAGTCGGGGCGCACGTCGGTCCGGCCGGGCGAGATCGTCGATGCCTACCCTGACCTGGTTATGAGCCACACCGCGACCTGGCGATCCGTCAGCGTGATGCAGAAAGTCGGCGCGACGAAGCTTTACGATCCGGACCGGCTGGCCGTGGTGCTCGACCACATCGCTCCCGCGAAAACCGAGAAGAACGCTACCGATCAGCAGGTCAGCCGCAATTTCGCCCGCACCAACGGGATCAACAAGTTTTACGACGTGGATGCGGGTATCGCCCACCTGGTGCTGATGGAGGCGGGGCACGTCGCGCCGGGCGACCTGATCGTCGGCACCGATTCGCACTGCACCATTTACGGAAGCCTGGGCGCTCTGGGTACCGGCATCGGTTATACCGAGGTCGCCTCGGTGTGGATCACTGGAAAGCTGTGGATGAAGGTTCCCGACACCTTCAAGATCGTCCTGACCGGAACGCTCGCGCCCGGCGTGTATTCGAAAGACTTGATGCTGCACCTGATCGGTACCCTCGGCGCCGATGGCTGCGGATACAAAGCCGTCGAATTTCACGGCGCGGCCACCACGGGTTTGAGCGTTTCCGAACGCATGACCATGACGAATCTGGCGATGGAAATGGGCGTGAAGTGCGCCTTCGTACCGCCGGATGCAAAGACCGAAGAGTATCTGCGCGGGCGCATGGATGCATCCAAACGATACCAGCCGGTCAACGCCGATGCGGATGCCGTCTACGAAAAAGAAATCCCCGTGGATCTAGGCCGGCTCGGACCCATGGTCGCTTGCCCGCACGAAGTCGAGAACACCAAGCCCGTTCAAGAGGTCCAGGGCACCCGGATCGATCAAGCGTTTCTTGGATCGTGTGCCAACGCCAAGTATGAGGATCTGGAAGTTGCCGCCCGCATCCTCAAGGGCCGCCGCGTGCATCCCAACGTTCGGCTGATCATAACGCCCGGGTCGAAACAGATCCTGCTCGAAGCTTCGAAAACCGGAGTTTTCCAGACGCTGCTCGAAGCCGGCGGGATGTTCACCAATCCGGGATGCGGCGCGTGTGCGGGCGACGGCGGCATCATGGCCGATGGCGAAGTTTGTCTCTCTACAGCAAATCGAAACTTCATCGGACGTATGGGGAGCAGCAAAGCTGAGATCTATCTTTCGAGCCCGGCTACCTTGGCTGCATCGGCGATCAAAGGCGTAATTTCCGACCCCCGTGAGTTTTTCTAAGGGAGAATTCTTCTAGATGGAATCGACCATTCAAGGCCGCGTCTACAAGTTCGGCGACAACGTCAATTCCGACATCATCATTCCCGGGCGCTATCTCATCTATATCGATCGCGAGCGGCTGGCCCAGCATGCATTCGAGGTTCTGGGTGAAGGGTTCCCGGCCAGGCTGCGCGAGTTTCAGATCCTGGTTGCGGGCCGCAATTTCGGCTGCGGTAGCGCGCGCGAGCAGGCGGCCACAGCGATCCAGGGCCTCGGCATTCAAGCCGTGGTGGCGTGCTCCTTCGCGCGAACTTTCTATCGCAACGCCATCAACGACGGTCTGCCGATTTTCGAATGCCCCGAATTGTATCCCGACGTGCAGGAAGGCGATTCCTTGCGCATCGACCTGGCCGCCAGCAAGATCCATCTTGGCGACAGGGCCTACGCCTTCCCCCAGCTCCCCGATTCCGTGAAGAAAATCCTGGAGCTCGGTGGCCTCGCAAACTACCTCAAAGCACAGTTAGCAGGAACTTAGCGCACAGGGCGCGGCGGATGTTGCCGCGTTCCGTTGTGCGCGATTTCTGGACGTTGAGCGCACAGGGCGCGGCGGATGTTGCCGCGTTCCGTTGTGCGCGATTTCTGGACGTTGAGCGCACAGGGCGCGGCGGATGTTGCCGCGCTCCGTTGTGCGCGATTTCTGGACGTTGAGCGCACAGGGCGCGGCGGATGTTG
>Ga0105245_10002156_pt1 | contig 17826 bp, 18 predicted proteins | sample KBSM54metaG_FD_81523 | JGI IMG/M metagenome (GOLD analysis project Ga0105245, IMG submission 81523) | Miscanthus rhizosphere microbial communities from Kellogg Biological Station, Michigan, USA - KBS M5-4 metaG | ecosystem: Host-associated > Plants > Roots > Rhizosphere > Soil | place...
CGAAACGGTGAATCTTGGATTTGCGAATCGCGAGTTTGAAACCGGCGTACTTGGGATCAATGCGGGGACGGCGAACAGGAGTATCCATGCTGGAGTGGGTAACTCTTGCATTGTAGCGAACGAGGGTGGGCGATTGCGCTGGTCAGTTTAAGAAGGCCCGCGCCTTCCAATATTGATCAGGGCGTCTAGAGCCTCTGCCGACAGTTCGAAAACGATCTCGATCAGGAACTCGCCGACGACCTCCAGTAGGCCCGCAAATAGATCCTCCACATCTGACTCTACGTGACTGGGAAGATTTTGTTCCGTTTAACAGTTACGTCTGCAGAACGGACGCACGACTGGGAGCTACTGCGCCGGCGGAGGAAGTCGCAAGTTGAGATTGCGGGCTTGATTCAGTTCCCGCGTTGCCGCTCGATCGATATCCGCTAGAGAAACGCGGCGATTTTGGTCGTCGGCGTCGACGTAGCGGAGATCGTTACCTTGCACCCAAACTGCGGCGGCGTCGAGGCGCGAGCCGTTCTTGAGCGCGATGACGTAGAACGCCGGAGGCGCGCTGCTGGCGGCGGGTTTGAAGTCTTGAATCGAAGAGTGAATGGGCTCGGGAGGCGGCAAAATAACTGGGGGCGCTTCAAACACGATGTTGTTTACTACAGGAGCTGGTTCGGGAGCGACGGGCGCGTAGCCGCCGTAACCGTAGCCTCCCCAGAATCCTCCCCCGTAGCCAGGGCCGATGGGAATGTGATGACCTCGTGGAGGCGGTATGCGAGGTGCGGTCTGTTGCAGGGGCGGGAGTCCGGAACCGAGTGCCGCTGGGAAGTGGCGATCCTGCGCGACGGCGGCGCTCGCGAGCAGCACCATCACGTTGAGTACAACGTTAATTCCCAGGATTTTGCGCACTGCTTTGATCCCTACCCAGTATAATAGCTCCTTTAATGGCCACTGCTAGCGATACACCTTCTGCGTCGGGAACGTCGCACTACCCGGCATCCGATACCAAGCGCTTCCTGCCGCTCTTGCTCTTGCTATTCGCAGGCAGCGGATGCTCGGCGCTGATCTATGAAATCGTTTGGTACCAATTGCTGCAGTTGGCGATTGGGTCGACGTCGGTGTCGCTGGGGATTTTGCTCGCGACCTTCATGGGTGGATTGTGCATCGGCAGTGTCGGGCTGCCGCGCTTGCGCGGAAGGTTTGCGGAACAGCATCCGTTGCGGGTTTATGCGTGGCTCGAGGTAGGGATCGCGGCGTGCGGACTGCTGGTGCTGGCCGGCATTCCGTTGGTGAGCGGTGTGTATTTCATTGGCGCATCGAGTGGACTCGCGGGGATGCTGCTGCGTGGCGTGGTCGCGGCCGTTTGCATGCTGGTGCCGACGGCGTTGATGGGCGCGTCGCTTCCGGCCATCGTGCGCTGGGTGGAGTCGACGCCGCGCGGTGTCGAGTGGTGGGGTTTACTGTACGGCGGCAACACCGTCGGAGCCGTATTCGGTTGTCTGTTCGCCGGGTTCTATTTGCTCCGCGTTTACGACACGGCCGTGGCAACCTATGCGGCGGTGGCGATCAACTTGGTTGTGGCTGCGCTCAGCTTCTGGCTGGCAACGCAAACGCCGGCGCGCGCTTCCCTCGAGGATGCGGAACCTCGCGACTACACGCCGGTGAAGCGCTGGCCAGTGTACGCGACCATCGCGGTGTCGGGAGCCTGCGCGCTCGGCGCGGAAGTGGTGTGGACCCGTCTGCTCGGCATGATGCTGGGCGCGACAGTATATGTTTTCGCCATCATCCTCGCGGTGTTTCTGATCGGCTTGGCGCTGGGCAGCGGCGGTGTGGCCTTGCTGTTACCGAAACTGCGTCCGCGGGAAGCGCTGGGATGGTGCCAGTTCCTATTGACCCTGGGGATCGCGTGGACCGCGTACATGATTGCCGATTCCCTGCCCTACTGGCCTATCGATACCATGCTGACTCGCAATCCCTGGCAATTGTTTCAGCTCGACATGGCGCGCTGTCTGTGGGCGATTTTGCCGGCAGCGCTACTGTGGGGCGCGAGCATGCCGCTGGCGCTGGCGGCGGTGACTACCGGCGGCGAGGATCCAGGGCGGGTTGTTGGTGGAGTGTATGCGGCCAACACGCTGGGCGCGATCGTGGGGGCGCTGGGCGTGAGCCTGGTGCTGGTGCCGTGGATCGGCACGCAGAACACCCAGCGATTGCTATTGGTGGTTTCCGCGCTGGGCGCTTTGTTTGTGTTGTTGCCGCGCGCGCGTGAAGCGGTGGCCGCGTCGCTGATCGTCGCGGGATTGCTGGCGTGGGGGATCAATCCGGTGCCCGGCGCCCTGATCGCTTACGGGCGGCGCATGCCCAGCTACATGAATAATTCGCGGATCATCTACACCCAGGAGGGGCGCAACTCGTCGGTGGCGATCGGGCGGCTGAACGACGGCTCGACTGAAATCGACGTCAACGGGCACGTGGAGGCTACCACTCTGCCGTTCGACATGAAACTCCAGCGCATGGTGGGGCACCTCCCGGCGCTGCTGCATCCCGATCCCAAGTCGGTGCTCGGCATCGGCTTTGGTGCGGGCGTCTCGGCGGGCACGTTCACGCGCTATCCGGGGATTCAGAAGATCACCATCTGCGAAATCGAGCCGATCATTCCGCCGATCTCGACGAAGTATTTCGCGGCGCAGAACTATGAGGTCTTTAAGAATCCGAAGACGCATATGTATTACGACGATGCCCGGCACTACCTGATGACGACCAACGAGAAGTTCGACATCATTGCTTCGGACCCGCTGGATGTTTTCGTGAAGGGCACGGCGGCGCTCTATTCCAAAGAATATTTCGAAGCCGTGAAGCGGCACTTGAATCCGGGCGGCATGTTCACGCTGTACGTCCCGCTGTATGAGAGCGACGAGGCGACGGTGAAGAGCGAGCTCGCGACCTTCTTCGACGCGTTTCCTTATTCCACCGTGTGGGCTAACAACCAAAGCGGGCAAGGTTACGACACGGTGTTCATGGGGCAAGTGGAACCGCTGCAGATCGACGTCGCGGAAATCGAAAAACGGTTGCACCGGCCGGATTACGCGCTGGTGGCGCAATCGCTGGCGGATCTCAGTGTCTACTCGGCGGCGAATTTGTTTTCAGTCTATATGGGCCGCAACACAGACCTGGGTGAATGGACCAAAGGGGCTCCGCTCAATCGCGACCGGGACCTCAGGCTGATGTACCTGGCTGGTTGGGGCATCAATTCCTCGATGGCCAACGACATTTACTTGAAGATGATGAGTTTCCGCAAGATGGATAAGGCTCCGTTCAGGAACTAAAGTACTGGGTTCGCCTCTGGCACATCGATTGCTTATGAATAAGCGTGATCGTCGGAGCCGTCATCGCCGGGTTTGTTATCGTTTCCCTTCTGCTGGAAACGATTTCGTCCTCTCCCAAGCCGGAAGAAGTCGAGCCATCTGACGCCACCATTGCGCCGCAATGACCCGCGGGTGGGTCAAAATGGCCCAACGTAGTCCGCTCCAGTAATTCCACCGGTTGTTGCTACCATAAGAGATTCCATGCTTCGCTTTGAAACCGCAGGAGAATCTCACGGGGAGTGCCTCGTCGCTACTCTGACTGGACTGCCCGCTGGAGTCCCGGTGTCCATCGCGGCGATTGACCGGGAACTGTGGCGCCGCCAGCAAGGGTTCGGCCGCGGCGGGCGCATGAAAATCGAGACAGATCACGCCCACATCGTCAGCGGAATCCGACACTCGCACACCATTGGTTCGCCGATCGCCATACTGATCGAGAACAAGGATTGGAAGAACTGGACCGAAGCGCTGCCGGTTGAAGACATCGATGGCGCCGAGGATCACAAGAAACCGGTCACGCGTCCGCGCCCCGGCCATGCGGATCTGGCAGGTGCGATCAAGTACAATTTCCACGACGCCCGGTATATTTTGGAGCGCGCCAGCGCGCGTGAAACCGCGGGGCGAGTCGCGGTGGGGGCGCTAGCTAAGGCGTTTCTCGTAGAATTCGGTATCGGTGTACTAAGCCACGTCATCGCCGTCGGCGAAGCGAAGCTCGAGCGCCCGGCAACCTGGGAAGAGCTGGTCGCCCTTAGCCAGCGCGACGAAGTTCTACTGGGCTGCGTCGACGGCGAGGCCGAGCAGCGCATGAAGGCCGTGGTCGATCAGGCGTATAAAACCGGCGACACCGTCGGCGGCGTTTTCGAAGTGGTGGCGCGTGGCGTGCCGCCGGGATTGGGATCGCACATTGCCTGGGACACGCGGCTCGACGGCAGACTGGCGCAGGCCATCGTGTCGATGCAGGCGGTGAAGGGTGTGGAAGTCGGCTATGCGGCGGAAGGCGCGGCGGCCTTCGGTTCCAAGGTGCAGGATACGATTCACTACAGCCGCGAAAAGCATGAGTTCACGCGGGGAGCCAATCGCGCCGGGGGCCTGGAAGGGGGCATGACCAACGGCCAGGACGTCCTGGTGCGCGGCATGCTGAAACCGATCTCGACGCTGCGGCGGCCGCTCGAAAGCGTGGATCTCGAAACGCGCGACGCGGCGCTCGCGGCTTACGAGCGCAGCGACATTGCGGTAGTCCCCGCGGGCGGAGTCATCGGCGAAGCTATGGTCGCGCTGGTGCTGGCGTCGGCGATGATTGAAAAATTTGGCGGCGATTCGCTGGCCGAGACGCGCCGCAACTATCAAGGGTATTTAGAACAGGTGAAGAACTTCTGAGCATGATTTATCCCATCGTAAAGTACGGCAATCCCGTACTCGAAAAACGCGGCGACGATATCACGGAATTCGATACGCCGGAGCTGCATAAGCTGGTCGAGGACATGTTCGAGTCGATGTATGCCGCTAAAGGTGTCGGCCTGGCCGCGCCCCAGATCGGCGTCGGCAAGCGGCTGGCTGTGATCGATATCACAACCGGCGAAGACCCCGCGCAGAAGATCGTGCTGATCAATCCGGAGATCGTCAAAACCGAAGGCTCGCACAAAAGTGAAGAAGGATGCCTGAGCCTGCCGACCTTTCGTGAACAGGTCGTCCGGCCGCTGAAAGTGACGGTCCGCGCGCAGGACGCACATGGCAAAGAGTTCGAAATGGTGGGCGACGAACTGCTTGCGCGTGCGTTCCTACACGAGACGGATCACCTTAACGGGAAACTTTACATTAATCACATCAGCGCATTGAAAAGAGACCTGATCCGGCGCAAGGTCCGTAAACTGCAAAAAGCCGGCGAGTGGGAATAGAAACGCCGTGAAGCTGGTGTTTATGGGCACGCCCGCGTTTGCGGTTCCCAGCCTGGAGCGCACCGTCGAAGGCGGTCACGACGTTGTCGCTGTCTTCACGCAACCGGATCGTCCCAAGGGTCGCGGGCACAAGGACGCCATGCCTCCGGTGAAAGAGGCGGCGCTGCGCCTGGGGCTGGCAGTGCGTCAGCCGGAACGCGTGCGGCGTCCTGAAATCGTCGACCAACTGCGTGCGATGGCGCCGGATGCGATGGTGGTGGTCGGCTACGGGCAAATCATCCCGAAGGCGATCCTCGACATTCCGCCGCAGGGCATCCTCAACGTGCACGCTTCCCTGCTGCCGAAGTACCGGGGCGCGGCGCCGATTCAGTGGGCCATTGCTCGTGGCGAAACCCGCACCGGGGTCACCACCATGCGGATCAACGAAGGTCTCGACACCGGCGACATGCTGTTGAAGTGGGAGACTGCGATCGGTCCTGAGGAAAACGCTGTCGAACTGGGCCAGCGTCTGGCGGTGGCGGGCGCGGAGCTACTGGTCCGAACGCTCGCCGAACTCGCGACCATCCGGCCCGAGCCGCAGGATGATGCGCAGTCCAGCTACGCGCCTATTCTGAAGAAGGAAGACGGCAAAATCGACTGGCACCTTTCGCCGCAGGAAATCTTGAACCGGATTCGCGGATTCGAACCCTGGCCCGGCGGTTACGGCTTTCTGCGCGGGCAGCGCTTGCAGATCTGGAGCGCGACCGTGGGCGAATCCAAGTTGCTGCCGGGAACGTTACAAGTGATCCATCATAAGCTGTACGCCGGCTGTGGGCAGGGTGAATCGATCGAGTTGCGGGAAATTCAATTGGAGGGAAAGAAGAGAATGCCGGTGGCCGCATTTCTAAATGGGTTTCCGCTGAGTGGTGATGAGGTGCTGGCGTGAGTCTTCCGCAAGGGTTTCGTTACGCGGCGGTCTACGCCGGGATTCGCAAGATCGAAAAAGACGACCTCGCGTTGATTGTGTCGGACACGCCGGCCGTGGCGGCCGCCGTGTTCACGCAGAATCGTGTGGTGGCGGCGCCGGTGGTGCTGGCGCGCAAGAATCTGGCGGCGTCCCGCGGGAAGGCGAACGCGATCCTGGTCAATGCCGGGAACGCCAACTGCGCCACTCGGACGGGCGACCAAGTCGCGCTTGCCACAATTCGCGCGACCGCGACGGCGCTGGGCGTCAAGACGGAAAACATTTTGCCGGCATCCACCGGCGTGATCGGCGTCGAAATGGACGGCGGCAAAATCGTCGATGCGCTTCCCGCACTTGTGGCGAGGCTTGATGCGGCATGTTTCGATACAGTGGCGGCGGCCATCATGACCACCGACACGGTTCCGAAGACTGCGTTCGCCGAAATCAAGAGCGGCCGTAAAGTTGCGCGTATCGCCGGGATGACCAAAGGTTCCGGAATGATCCAGCCCAATATGGCGACGACGCTAGGATTCGTGATGACCGATGCCGTGGTCGCGCCGGCGCTGTTACGCTCGGCATTGAAAGCGGCGGTGGGGCGCAGCTACAACCGGATCTCCGTGGACGGCGACACCTCCACTAACGACACCGTCGCTGTCCTAGCCAACGGAGCCTCCGGAGTGAAGCCTACAGCCAAGGCCTTCGAAGCGGCGCTCACGGAAGTGCTGGAATCGCTCGCGCGCCAAATCGCCCGCGATGGCGAGGGAGCGAGAAAACTGGTGACCATCGACGTCGAGGGCGCAGCCAGCGAAAAAGCGGCCGAGCAGATCGCACGAGCCATCGCGAATTCGCCTCTGGTGAAGACCGCGATCGCCGGTTCCGATCCCAACTGGGGGCGCATTCTCTGCGCCGCGGGTTACGCGGGGGTGGCGTTCGATCCTCGCAAGGTGGATATCGACATGCAGAGTATCGCGGTGTGCCGCCGTGGACTCGCCGCCGATTTTTCAGAAGATGAACTGAAGAGCAAGCTGGATCTTCCTGATTGCTCCATCCGCTTCGCCATTCGTGGGACGGGCCGCGGACGTGCGCGTTTTTGGACTTGCGACTTCACCAAAGAGTACATTGACATTAACGCCAGTTACCGGACTTAACATGCGCACCGCGCTGCTGCTCGTTTCGATGGTCGCCCTGGCGGACTCCACCGCCGATGTCCTGAACGTCTTTAGCGCCGCGGCGGAGGCGTTAACCAACGACGATTCCAGCGCATTCCTCGACAACTTCGACCGCGACATGCCGGAGTACGCCGCGCTGCGCACGAATATCGAAGGGCTGCTGGCCGCATACGAAATCGGCTCGACGATTGAAGTGGTCACCGATGAAGGTGATGACGAAAAACGAACCGTTGCGTTGGACTGGCTGCTGGTCATCTCGGAAAAAAACACAGTCAACGGCGATCAGCAGACGCGGAGGCGAATTGTAAAATGCAGCCTGGTGCGACAGGGTAAGCAGTGGAGAATCACCGCGCTAGCGCCCGTCGACTTCTTCAAAAAATAAATAGGGACGGAGCCTGATTATTGTTCCGAATCGGAACATTTCCAACTTGGAACAATAATCAGACTCCGTCCCTATTTATTAGAGCGACGCTTCCATGGGCATGGCTAGCGGGGGCTCGATGAAGAAGTCAAGCTGCTCCATACGCGCGAGCGCGGCTCGGATCGAAGCTTCGCTGGCGGGTTCCACGGTAATCACGAAGGGTAGATTCTCGGCGTTTTCGCCGGGTAGTTGCAGCACGGCTTCTATCGAAATCTTTTCCGCCGCTAGGGCCGCCGCGAGCTGCGCGATGATCCCGGGCCGGTCCTTCACGCGGAAGCGCAGATAATAAGCCGCGCGATTCAGCGTGATTGGGATCGGGCAATATTCACCCAGCCGCGCGTGCGCGAAGGGAGAAACTCGCTCCGGACTGCCCGATCGAATCTCGCGCGCTACCCGCATCAAGTCACTGACAACAGCTACGCCCGTGGGATGTGCGCCTGCGCCACGACCGTAGTAAAACGTATCGGCGCCGTATTTTCCGCGCACCCAGACCGCGTTGTAAGCGCCGCGAACGCTCGCCAGAATCGTCGATTGCGGAATCAGCGACGGACGCACGGACAGCAGCAATCCGGCGGGTGTCTGGCGCGCTGTGCACACCAGACGAATGGTGTGATGCAGCATGTGGGCGTACCCAAAATCGATCGGGGCGATGCGGCGGATACCCTCGGTATAAATATCGGACGGCACGATGCGTTCGCCGAAAGCCAGCGCCGATAGAATCGCCAGCTTGGAACGGGCGTCGAAGCCATCGACGTCCGCAGAGGGATCGGCTTCGGCGTAGCCTGCGGCCTGGGCCTCCACCAGCACTTGCGCGAAATCCGCGCCGCGCTGTTCGATCTCGGTGAGGATATAGTTACAAGTCCCGTTCAGAATTCCGTAGAGCGTGTTGATGCGGTCGCCGGAGATGCCCTCGCGTAATACGGCGTGAATCGGAATGCCGCCGGCGACGCTCGCTTCCATCGCCAGATTGATATTGGAGGCGATGGCCTGGTCCCACAATTCGGCACCGCAGAGCGCTATCAATTCCTTGTTGGCCGTTACCACCGACTTGCCCTTGGCGGCGGCGGCTTCGATTACCTCACGCGCAACCGTAGTTCCTCCGACGAGTTCGGCGATGATGTGGATGTCCGGATGATCCACCACTTCCCGCCAATTCGTGGTCCGGAGCGGTGCCCCCAACGCGGCCGGGATCTTCTTGCTCCCTACGTTCCGGCTGCACACGGCGGCGACGCGCAAGGGGAAGCCCAACTTGAGCGCGATTTGATCGGCGTTTTCCGCAAGGATGTCGAGAGTGCCGGACCCGACGTTGCCGAGTCCGATGACTCCAAGATTCACTGGCTGCATAAAGGGGTTCTTTCTATTTGACCACTAAGCGGAAATCCATCACCAGCACCACGGCGTCGGGTTGAACACGCACGTCGCGCAAATCGAAGCTGGCTAGCTCTTCCTGAAAGAGTGGCTTTGCGGAACCTTGCGCCGGCGCCTGTTCCAACAGATGACGCGCCTGGTCGCGAACTTCAATCTTGAAGTCGCGCGAAAAACTGCTGGTCAAAGCTTGGCGCACGCGCCGGATGTAGAAGGAATCGCGCGGCGTCGAAACATTGACTTCGTTGAACGCCAGAGCTCCATTCTTTACGACAGGCACTGCGATCAATGTGAAATCGAAGGAGTCGCCGAGTCCCACACAGCCGCCGAACATGTCTAAAGCCGTGCGGCCGCTGAAGCGCGCGGTAACCCGCAAGCGCCCGTCCAAGGCCCCCACATGGGGCGATTCGAGGAAGGCGAATTTGCACTTGGTGGCTTTGTTGCCGCGAACGTATAACCGGCCCTCCTGCGAAAAGAGTTGATCGGCAATTACGCGTTCGATGGCGGCGTAGCGCAGTTCCAACTCCGCGCAGAATGCGGGAATGCTCGAGAACAACGTTAGTAGTACACAAACACGAAAGCGAGTCATACGGACTGTATCAGAATCATGCGGTTCGTCTCATTGTAGGGGATGCGGCGGTGTGCTACTCTGGAGCGTTTACCCCCACTATGGCCGTTACCCGCGAAAAATCCCAACTAATGAGCGCGTCTGAAATCGACCGCACCCTGGTTCGGCTGGCGCATGAAATTCTGGAGCGCACCGAAGATCTGAACAAGTTGGCCTTCATCGGCATTCGTCGCCGGGGCGTGCCCCTAGCTCAGCGTCTAGCGGAAAAAATCGAGGCGCTGGAACGACGAAAGGTTGCGGTAGGGACCCTCGACATCAACTTATACCGTGACGATCTGTCGACGGTTTCGCAGCAGCCGGTTCTAAACTCCACCGACATTCCGTTTTCCGTTACCGGCATGGACGTGATCCTGGTGGACGATGTGCTCTACACGGGCCGCACAGTGCGTGCCGCACTCGACGCTTTGTTCGATCAGGGGCGGCCAGCGCGCGTCCAACTCCTGGCGCTGATCGATCGTGGCTGGCGCGAATTACCGATCGAGGCGCGCTACATCGGCCGCACGGTGCAAACCTCGGCCAACCAAATCATTGAAGTGAAGTTTCAAGAAATCGATGGGATGGAAAAGGTATTGTTAGTGGAGAGGGTCGACTAAAAAGGCGCCATGAAGGGCCTCCTGGGGATTGAGGATCTAAGACGCGACGAGGTGCAGGCAATCCTCGACCGGGCGCGGCATTTCCAAGTGGGTCCGGGACAGCGCTTCCGCAAATTCGATCTGCTGAAGGGGCGCATGGTGGTGAACCTGTTCTTTGAGAACTCCACCCGCACCCGCACCAGCTTCGAACTCGCGGCGAAAGGCCTGGGCGCCGATGCGATTTCGATCACAGCGCAGGCATCCAGCGTCGCCAAGGGCGAATCGCTGGTGGATACGCTGAACACGTTGGGAGCGATGCGGCCGGACGCCATCATCATGCGACACTCGGCTTCGGGCGCGCCGCACTTTTTGCAACGACATCTCGAAATTCCCATCATCAACGCGGGCGACGGTACGCATGAGCATCCTACTCAAGCTCTGCTCGACGCGCGTACGATTCTCGACCGCGGCAAGCAACTGGAGGGCTTGCGCGTCGCCATCATCGGCGACATCGCGCACAGCCGCGTTGCGCGATCGAACGTGTATCTGCTTTCGAAATACGGGGCTGAGATCGTGCTCTGCGGCCCGGCTTCGCTGCTGCCGATGGAGTTGGGGCAGTTGGCGCCCGGCGTGACCCTCACCACGGACATGGATGAAGCGATTCGAAACGCCGATGTCATCATGATGCTGCGCGTTCAATTGGAGCGCCAGCACGAAGCGGCTTTTCCGGCCAGCGAGTATTTTCCGTTCTACGGGCTACGCCTGGAGCATCTGAAACTGGCCAAGGCGGACGCGATGGTGATGCACCCGGGACCGATCAATCGCGGCCGTGAGATCTCGTCCGAAGTCGCGGATTCCCAACGCTCGGCGATCTTAAACCAAGTGGAGAACGGAATCTCGGTGCGCATGGCCGTGCTCGAACGAGTCTTAGGTGGAGAACAGAATGCCGGCGCTGCTCATTAAGAACGGCCGTGTGATCGACCCGGCGTCGGGGTACAACGCGGTGGCCGATGTCTGGATCGAAGACGGCGTGATTAAAGGCGTGGGTCCGAACCTATCGCCCGCCAACGCCGAGGTGTTCGACGCTTCTGGGTTGATCGTCGCACCCGGCTTCATAGACATGCACGTGCATCTGCGTGAGCCTGGGTTCGAACACTCGGAAACCATCGAGAGCGGCGCGCGTGCCGCGGCGGCGGGTGGATTCACATCCATCTGCCCGATGCCCAATACGGCGCCGGTGAACGATAGCCCCACTGTCACGACGTACATCATCGAAAAGGCGCGGCGGCACGCGGTGGTTAATGTGTTTCCCATCGGCGCCATCACTCGCGGCAGTAAGGGCGAAGAGCTTGCTGCTATTGGGTCGATGCGGCAGGCCGGTGCGGTGGCAATCTCCGACGACGGGCGGCCGGTGATGAATGCGCAACTGATGCGGCGCGCGATGGAGTTCGCGCGCAGTTTCCACATGCCGGTGATCAACCATTGCGAAGACCTTCATCTCAGCGCCGGCGGCGACATGCATGAAGGTGTGGAATCTGTGCGCCTGGGTTTGCGCGGGATTCCAGGGTCGTCAGAAGACGTCATGGTGGCGCGCGATATTCTGCTCGCGGAACTGACAGGTGCACGCTACCATGTGGCGCACATTTCCTCGCGGCACTCGGTGGAGATGGTGGCTTATGCAAAGCTCAAAGGGCTCCCGGTCACGTCGGAAGCGACGCCGCATCACTTAACGCTGACCGATGCGGGCATGATTCCCTACGACAGTAACTACAAGATGAAACCTCCGCTGCGGTCGTCGAGCGATGTGAACGCCGTAGTCGAGGGTGTTGTCAACGGAGCCATCGACGCGATCGCCACCGACCATGCGCCGCACGCAGGCAGTGAGAAGATGCAGGAATTTGAGAAGTGCCCGTTTGGCATCATCGGACTGGAAACAGCGCTGGGCATTGCGCTCGACCGTCTGGTCCACAGCGGAAAAATCAATGTCAATAGGCTGGTGGAACTGTTCACCGTCAATCCGGCGCGGATTTTGGGGCTGGAGCGGGGGACGCTTGCGCCGGGAACTGCTGGCGATGTCACTATCTTTTCAACCGACCAGCAATGGACTTACGACGTCAACAAATCCTTCTCCAAAAGCCGCAACACGCCGTTCGATGGCGCCAGCTTCCGCGGCGGCCCGGTGGCAACTATCGTCGCTGGACAGATCGTCTGGAAGGCGTAAACTGCCCGCCCGTAAATATGGGGCCATGGGCCATGAAGACTACGCTGGAGATCCCGGATCCGATCCTGCGAAAGGCCAAGGTGCAGGCGGCCCAGCGTGGTATTCCCTTCCGCCAATTCGTCACCGAAGCCGTGCAAGAGAAACTTGCGGCAGCAAAGTCGACCGATAAACCATGGATGAAGGCCGTAGGAGGGTTGCGGCATTTGCACAACGAGAACGTGCGAATCCAAAAGTTGATTGATGGGGAGTTCGAACAGATCGTTCTCAGCATCCACGCGCCGCAGCCACTATCACAAATGGCTGCGCGAGAACCTGCCGGGATTCCGTATCCTCAATATCACTGAAGAGACCGCCGAACATTATGGCGGGCTTCGCCTGGAGTTAAAGCATGCTGGAACATCAATACCATCGAATGACCTCTGGATCGCCGCGCTGTACCGTGAGCACGGCTTTCCAGTATTGAGCCGCGATCGCCATTCCGATAGAGTCCATGGACTTCGCCGCCTAGAGTGGTAACCGTCAGCCGCGCGCGGCGCGGCACTCGGCGCAGGGGCAAATCTTGCGGAAGTGGTCAAAGGAATAAATTCCGGTGTTGTGACCGTCTGACCAGTCAATGCGAATCGCGTAGCCGCCCACGGCTTCCACTTCGTTCATGCGCAGCTTCGGTTTGTACATAGGAAACAGTTCCTCATTCCCGTAGTTGGATTTCTGCGGCGGCGTTCCGTGCGCTCCGGTGCAGGTGGCGCAAGGGCATTCGTCGCGCAGGTAGGCTAGACCATACTCGCTGTGATGGTTGTCCTTCCAGTCGATCTTGATGCCTTTGGATTTGGAAATGGCGATGTGTTCGGGTTCTTGGGACGGATGACTCACTGATTTACTCTCTCAATATCGCGCACGCCGGAAATGCGGCGGACCGCGGAAACGATGCGCTCCAGTTGCTTTTTGTCGCGGACTTCGACGGTGACGTCGATGATGGCGCCGTCGGCCGCGCGTTCGTCGTCGCCGCGCGCTTCGAGACTCCGGATGTTGATCTGTTCTCCGAACAGCGCGGTGGTGAGTTGGTTGAGGATGCCGGGGCGGTCTTCGGTGTGGATCAGCAGCTTCACTTCAAACGTTTCGGAAGCAGCGCGGGCCCATTCGACGTCGATCTTGCGCTCCACTTCATACATCAGGTTCTGCACGTTGGTGCAGTTGAGCGAATGCACTGCCACGCCCTTGCCGCGCGTCACATAGCCCACGATGGCTTCGCCGCGGATGGGATTGCAGCACTTGGCGCGGTAGACCAGCAGGTCGTCAATGCCCTTCACCTTGATGATCAGGTCCTGATCGCCGGCCGCAATGCGTTGCGCCGGAGCGACTCCAGGAGATGGTTCGGGAACCGGAACCGTCGCGGGCGTTTCTGGGGTCACCTGATCCGGCGCCAGTTTCTGCAGCACCTGGCGGGCGGAGTACTTGCCGTAGCCGAGCGCGGCGTGCAGATCTTCGATCTTGCTCACGCCATAATCCGACGCTACGGCTTCCATCTGGGCGTCCGAGATCCGGCTGAGCGCTACGCCAAACCGGCGGGCTTCGCGTTCCAGGTATTTCTCGCCAATTTCGATGGCCTTGACGCGCTCGGTGGTGTTGATGACGTGCTTGATTTTGTTGCGGGCGCGCGAGGTCTTCACCAGCGCCAGCCAGTCCTTACTCGGCAGGTGGCCGGACTGGGTGAGGATCTCGACCACGTCGCCATTCCGCAGCATGTACTTCAATTGCACGATGCGGCCGTTTACTTTGGCCCCGGTGCAGGTATTGCCGACGTCAGAATGGATGGCGTATGCGAAATCGATGGGAGTGGCGTCGCGAGGCAAAGTGATGACGCGACCCTTAGGAGTAAATGTATATACTTCTTCTGGATACAGGTCAACCTTCAAGGTTGACATGAACTCGCCAGGATCGTGCATTTCACGCTGCCACTCTACCAGCTGCCGGAGCCAGGTAATACGCTGGTCGTCTTCAGCGGCCCCGCGCCGACCCTCTTTGTACTTCCAGTGGGCGGCGATTCCTTCCTCGGCTACTCGGTGCATTTCTTCAGTGCGGATCTGTACTTCGAAGTGGCGGCCGCCGGGGCCCATCACGCTGGTGTGCAGTGACTGGTACAAGTTCGGCCGCGGAATGGCGATGAAATCCTTGATGCGGCCGGGGATGGGATGCCATTCATTGTGGATCACGCCTAAAGCTGCGTAACAGTTCTTGACCGAATCCGTGACGATGCGCACGGCCAGAAGATCGTACACCTGGTCCAGACCGATTTTCTGGCGCTTCAGTTTTTGGAACACGGAATAGGCGCGTTTCAGGCGGCCGTCGACGCGGGCTGGAATCCCTTCGCGCGCTAGAAGCTGTTCTACGGTGTGTTTGATCTCTTTGAGGAATTCTTCGTTCGCGGCGTGGGCCGATTCGAACTCTTTGAGCAAGCCGGTGGAGGCTTCTGGTTCCAGTATCCGGAAGGCCAGGTCCTCCAACTCAGCTCGGATTTTGCCCATACCGAGGCGGTGTGCGATGGGCGCGTAGATCTCCATAGTCTCGGCCGCAATGCGTTCCTGACGCTCGGGGGACAGCGAACCGAGCGTGCGCATGTTGTGCAGGCGGTCGGCCAGTTTCACCATGATGACGCGGATATCGTTCACCATGGCGAGCAGCATTTTGCGGACGCTCTCGGCCTGACGTTCTTCGCGCGACGCCAGGTTCAGTTTGCTCAGTTTGGTGACGCCATCGACTACGCGAGCTACGTCGTCGCCGAATTCTTTTTTGATTTCGGCGAGGGTGGCGGTGGTGTCTTCGACTACGTCGTGGAGCAGGCCGGTTTCCAGGCACACCAGGTCCATGTTCATGTCGGCGAGTTGGCGGGCGACCAGCAGGGGGTGCACCATGTAGGGCTCGCCTGAGACGCGCTTCTGGCCTTGGTGGCGGGCGGATGCGAACTCGAAGGCTTTGCGAAGGGCGGTCAGATCTTCGGTGGGGCGCAGCTCATGCACGCGGGTCTCTAGCTCACGGTAGAGCCGGGCCACTTCATCTGGCTGAGCGGCTACAACGGATCCGGCCGGGATTTCGACGGCCTGGGTCGAATCGGGCATGCTTAACACTAGTGTAACGGACGCCGCCAAGCCCGCATGCTTCGCATGGCGGTTCTGTGGGGAGGGGCTAAACAAAAACGCCGCTCCCATTTGCAGGGAGCGGCGCGATTATCCAACAACTCGCGGAATCTATTCTTGGACGATACCGCCGCCGCCTTTCTTCTCGGCGCGTTCCTGCTTGATCTTCTTGGTATCGAGGGCTTTCTGCAGCCAGGAGTCGGCTTCGTCGACTTGTTTCTTGTAAGAGTCCTTGTCGTCGGCCAGATCGGCGCGTTCGCGAATCAGCAGGTTCATGTAGGCCATGGCGTCGTCGCTTTCCTTGTCGATGTCCAACGCCTTCTGCAGGTTTTTGATGCCGTCGTCGATCACCGGCATGTATTTAGCGGACAACTCGGCTTTGGCTTTTTTATCCTTGAGCGGGCCGGGTTCGTCGGGCTTCATGCTGGCGTTCACGCGAGCAGTCATCAACGCGGGATAGAACTTCTTCTGCGCGATCGCGCCCAGGCTGTAGTAGCCGTCGCGGTTCTTGGGGTCTGCTGTCACCAGCTTGGTGTACCAACTGGCGGCTTCGTCGAGCTTCGCCATCTTCTGGTCTAGCGGAAGCGGATCGGCTTCGTTAAAGGCCAGCGACGCGAGCGACGCCAGCGCCACGGAATTGTTGGCGTCCTGCGTCAGCACCTTGCCGAACTCGTCTTTTGCCTTGGTGGCAAATTGAATGTTTTCCGGAGAATCGGCGCCCGGAATCCACTGCATCATGTAGGCGGTGGCCAGGTAAACGCGGGCATTCGGGTTCTCGGGGTCCAGGCTAATGGCTTCCTGAAAGAAGCTCACTGCGTCGGAATACTTGGCATTCTTGTACGCCGCTACGCCTTTATTCAAGTCGTCGCGCGACTTCAGTTTGTTGCACCCGGTGCCCAGCAGCGTCAGTGCACTCACCAGCAGCGCGGCTCCCAGGAGACTTGCGTTCCGTGACATTGGCTTCATTCTCCTCTTGGCTTACTGGCCGGCCTCGGCCTTAGGCGTCATTAAACCGACTTTGTCGATCGCCGCACCCTTGGCGATGTCGATGGCGTGGGCCACGGTCTGGAAATCCAGATCGGGATCGCCTTTGACGAATACCACGCGCTCGGCGCGAGTCTTGAACACTTCGGTCAAGCGGTCTCCCAGTTGGCTCTCCAGAATCGGGTCCTGGTTGAGCTTCATGGATTTGTCTTTGTCAATGACGATCACCACGGTGCGATCCTGTCCCGGTGGCGGCGGCGGAGCATTCGGCGGCGGCGGCTGCGGCGCCAGGGCTTCCAAGCCGTGCGGCGTCAGCGGCGTAATCACCATGAAAATAATCAACAGCACCAACAGAACGTCGATCAACGGCGTCATGTTGATTTCAGATTTCGGCCCGCCATTGGGCCCGCCAACTCCCATCGCCATAAAGAGATCTCCTTAAAATTGCGAACTAAAACTTACTGGGCTGCCGGAGCTGCCGGCTTCTTGTTGCCCTGAATTTGCTCGGTCAGCAGACCCAGCTGATCCACGCCCGCCGCACGCAGGTTATCCACCACTTCTTCCACTTTCTCGTACTTGGAGCGCAAGTCGGCTTTGACGTACACCGTCTTATCCAGCTTATTAGTCTGCAGATCGCGGACCTTGCCGGGAAGCTCATCCGACGTCACACGCTTGTTTCCAGGACTCAGAAAGACCTCGCCGTTGCGAGTGATTCCAATCAGAATCGCATCTTCTTTGTCGGCATCCTTCATGGCGATCGGGTTCTTGGCCTTTACCATGTCGACCGCGACACCTTTGGTCAACATAGGCGTGATCACCATGAAGATGATCAGCAGAACCAGCATGACGTCAACCATCGGGGTGACGTTGATATCGGACGTGACTGCGGGTGCCTTCGGCGGTTTCATAAAATGCTCCTGTCACGCGCCCCCAACCCGCTTAGGGTTGGAGGCACGCGCAATTTCAACTCACGGACAATTCAGCCCAGAGGGGCTGCTTACTTTTTACTTTCCAGCGCTGGCCTTTTGGGTGCGCTTGAGGAAGTAATCCACCAGCTCTGAGCTCGAGTTCCCCATCTCGACGTCAAAGGCTTCAATGCGGCCCGAGAAGTAGTTGTACATCCAGACCGCGGGAATAGCGACGAACAGAC
>Ga0105245_10002159_pt1 | contig 17819 bp, 21 predicted proteins | sample KBSM54metaG_FD_81523 | JGI IMG/M metagenome (GOLD analysis project Ga0105245, IMG submission 81523) | Miscanthus rhizosphere microbial communities from Kellogg Biological Station, Michigan, USA - KBS M5-4 metaG | ecosystem: Host-associated > Plants > Roots > Rhizosphere > Soil | place...
GCCGCCGCCGAGAAGACAGAGCGCGATCACTTCTTCCGGGACGAGCCCCCACACATCGCCCGCGCCGGTCAGCAGTCGGTCAAGGCGCAACCGAGCCGCATCGCCGACTAGGGACGACAGCCGCATCGCGAGCCAGCGCAAGAACGGTTCTATCTGCGCGAAGAAGGGACTCTGCTGCAGCGCGCGCACGCGACGGAGTCCGCGGTTGCCGAGGTAGTTCGGCGTGCGCGACGGGGCCGACGCCACCGCGTATACGAGGGTTGCGATCGCCGCAGCCAAGATACCGAGCAGTAAGAAACGAAGCGCGGCCAGCGTCATAGTTCCACCTTCAGGAAGCGGTGAGATATGAGTAGCGCTGCGCCCCACATCGCGCAGGCAACCAGCGTCGTGATGACGCCGGCGGTGCTGGCCATCAACGGCTTGAAGTAGCCGGGCTTGACGGTGTCGAAGCCAGCGAGCAAGACCACCGGCAGGAAGGCGATGACTCCGATTTGAATCCGTCCGTCCGCTGTTTTCGCGCGCAACACACCTTGTAGACGTGACATCTCCCGCAGAGTGTGGGCCGTCGTGGACAGGATGGTGGGTAGATCACCGCCTACTTGCCGACCGATCAGCATGCCCGCCATCGTCGCGTCGAGCTGAGCGCTGCCGATCCGTCCGCTCATGTTCAGCAAAGCCTGGTCCACGGTGCTCCCGACGCGCATCTCTTTCAGCGCCAAGAGCAGCTCTTGGTTCATCGGCGCCGGCGCGACCGCCTGAGCGTACGCAAGTGCATTGCCGATGCTGGGCGTCGTCTTCAACGCGTTGGCCAAGGATAGGATGAAGCCATCCATCTTGCTCTCGATGGCCCGCACCCGTTCGGTGCGCAGCGAGTTGATGTACCAGATCGGCCCGTAGCCGACTACCGGCAGGACAGCCCACCAAAAGGTGAACAGTCCACCGACACCGACACCCAACATGACCAAGAATCCCGCGACCTGACCGAGCACGATGTTGCTTCCGCGCATCGGAATGAACATGCTTCGGAGCAGCCGCTCGAGATAGGCCACGTAGGAACGGTAGTAGCGGTACGGAAGCGAGTCTTGATTGCCTGCGATCGCGTATACCGTCAGTGCCACCGACAGCGGCACCAGAACCTGAGCGGCTGTCTTCAGGAGGTTGATCATCATAGGTACAGCTCCCCGGGCTTGATCAGGCCCCGCACGATGAACTCGTCCAAAAATGTCGGGAGGTGGCCGGTCGCCACGAATTCGCCCTGCACGCGACCTTCGGCGCCCGTTCCGCTTCGGCGAAATTCGTAGATGGCGCGGGTCTCGAACTCACCCTTCGGGTCGAGACCGCACAATTCGGTGATCGCCGTCACCTTGCGAGTGCCATCGTTCAAACGGCTCTGCTGCACGATCACGTGGACACTGGCTGCAATTTGCTCGCGGATGGCGCGAGACGGCAAGTCGACGCCGGCCATGAGTGACAGTGTTTCGAGCCGCGCCAGTGCTTCGACGGGTGAATTGGCATGGGTCGTCGTGAGCGAGCCATCGTGACCGGTGTTCATTGCCTGCAGCATGTCGAGCGCTTCGCCGCCGCGGCACTCACCCACCACGATGCGATCCGGCCGCATGCGGAGAGCGTTCTTCACCAAGTCGCGGATGGTATATTCACCCTTGCCCTCCATGTTCGAGGGACGAGTCTCGAGCGATACCACGTGTGGCTGGGCGAGCTTCAGTTCCGCCGAATCCTCGATGGTGACGATGCGTTCGTCATTCGGAATTGCGGTCGACAGCACGTTCAGCAAGGTCGTTTTCCCGCTTCCCGTGCCGCCGGAGATGACGATGTTCTTCTTGGCAACCACGGCGCGAGTCAAAAATCTGCCCATGGCCGTCGTGAGCGTATCACCGGAGATTAGCTTCTCCAGAGTCAGGGGCGTGCGTGCGAATTTCCGAATCGTGATGCAGGAGCCACGAAGCGCGAGCGGCTTGATGATCGCGTTCACGCGCGAACCGTCCGGCAGACGCGCATCGACGAGTGGCGACGACTCGTCGATGCGCCGGCCGAGCGGAGTCACGATGCGCTCGATCACAGAGCGCACGCGCTCGTCGTCCGTGAAGCGGGCCGAAGCCCTCTGCATTTTCCCCGACTTTTCGATGTAAATCGTGTTGGCGTCGATGACCATGATTTCAGTCACGCTCGGATCTGCCAGCAAGTGCTCGAGTGGCCCGAGGCCCAAAGCCTCGTCGGCGAGCTCACCGACGAGCCCATCCACGTCGCACGGCGTCGGCAGTCGCGACTCGAGGCTCACCACGATGCGACGCAAGGCCGTCAACACGCGCGGTCGAAACGATGGGTCGTCCAGCTTAGCCGCGTCGGTCATGGCCAAGTCCAAGTGCTCGATCAAGCGCTTGTGAATTTCGCGCCGCAGCTCCGGCTCCACCTCGTTGGCCACCACCACCGACGGCAACTCGAATTCCGGCTGGCGCCGTGCCCCGGACGGTGTCTCCGAGGAGCGCGATCGTGCAACCGCGCCGCCATCGACGGGCCGGAAGTTGAGCGTGAACGTTCCGATGACGATCGGCGCGCCCCACGCGATCTGCCGGCTGGTACGACGCAAGATCTCGCCGTCTGCGAGGGTGCCGTTGCTGGAGGTGTCTTCGACGCGCAGCGCATCTTCCAAGATTTGGACGATGGCGTGACGACGTGACACGAGCTCGCTGGGCAGCGGGACGTCGCAGCCCACGCGGCCAATCGAGATCGGCCCATTTGCCGTGAGCACCTGCGACCACCGCTCGCCGGCGTGCCTAGGCTCGATTTCGACTTCGACGTTCACTGCTCGTCTTTCGTGACGCGAATGGGACGGGAGATGTTCTTGGGGCGGTAAGTTTGATGGACACCCTCCGCGTGCTCGGGATTCTCGTCGTACGCACGAACGTTCTCCACGTCGCCCGAGAACTCGGTGTACTTGGAGAGCGCCTCCTGCATGATCTCGCCGGCACTCTTCGGGATCGATTCGACCACGCTCGGGATCACGAACACGGCACCTTCGACCTGCTCGTTGGCATCCTGGTGGGTGCCGAACAGCACACCCAGCACCGGGATCTCGCTGAGCAGCGGGATGCCGGTGATGCCGTGCCGTTGCGAACGAGTGCGAATGCCCGAAAGCACGATCGACTGACCGAGCCGCAGCGCCACCGACGTGTCGAGCTTCGACACGTTTCGACCCGGTAGGTTCGTCCCGGTCCCGACGGTCGGCGTGAGATCCATCACTTCGCTCTGCAAGTGCATCTCGATTTCCCGCGTCGACGGGTCGAAGCGAGGCAAGACGGTCACGTTGGTGCCGAAACGGATCTGCGTCAGCGTGGATGACAGCCCCGAACTCACCACGTAGTTCTGCTCACCACCGCTTTCGAACTTGGCCTCGGTACCATTCGAAGTCACGACCGTCGAGTGTTTGAGAACCTTCGCCCAGCCGTTGACGGCTGCCATATCGAGCCCCAGTAGCGGCTGATTCGTGATCGAGGCCTGCGCGGTCTGCACGGTGCGCGAGACGAAGTCATAGGTTGCGTTGACCGTGGCTGGTCCGACTTGCGAGGGCCAAGACACACCGAAGTTCCAATTCCGGGAACGGTCGTACTGGACGAAGAAGAAATCGATTCGAATGTTGATGCGCCGCTCTGCGGCCGCGCCGCCAACGATCACGAGCGATTGTACCTGTCCGGGATAGAGGCTCGCAATCTGTTCGATTCGCTTGAGTTCGCCCTCGGTGCTGACGCCGCCCTCGATGAAGTAGCGTGAGCCGACTCGACGAATTCTGAGCCCGGTCGACCCCTCGAGCAGACTCGAGAGTTCCTTATCGACCGCTCCCATCGGGCGCTGCGAGACGTTGATGGTGTACATCGTTTCGCTGCCGTCCTTCTTGATGAGGAGCAGCGTGGTGGTTCCCGGCTTTTGGCCCGCGATGACGAATTGGGAGTTGTCGGGGGTGAGTTTGATGTCCGCGATGCCGCGGATCCCTTCGGAGTAGCTCTTCACGTCGCCCGCTGGCATTGTGTGATTTTCTCCGATCGACAGATTCAGTTCCTCGTTCTGTTGCACCGAGACCTTGGAGCTCGACGATTCGGCTCGCGCCGCGCTGACAGAGGGCACTGCCGCCGTAAGCGCCAGCAGCGAAACCACGTACTTGAACGTTCTCATCGATTTCTCCCGCCGATATGAATCGGCTCGTCTCGTTTGGCAGCACTTCCGGGACGGGCGTGCTGAACCGTCTCACGCTGAGTCGAATCGAGCAGTACGTTGGACCGAATGTCCGGCACTGCTTCGACCACTCGTTGATCGTCTGGATTTCGCACGGCAACGCTGAGCCGCCCACGCTCGACTGCCAGCGCCAGAAGCTGCGCTTCTTGCAGGTTGAGGCTGAGGGTCAGGGCCTTCTCGCCCTGGTTCGGGTTCGGTGCCGCCTTGGGATCGGGCACTGCAGCGGAGTGCGTATCGAGGCCGACGGCCAGCACCAACACCTTTTGCAGCAGCACGACGGCCGCTTTCTCGCGTTGTGCCTCGGTTTGATTCGGGTCCGACTGATCCACCATCGTGACGAGCACGTCGACGTAGTCGCCGGGCCGAATCAGGGCGTTGCCGCGCGTGTCCTCGGTACCGCTGGCGCGGACGGTCACCGCCCGTTTGCCCGGCTGCACAAGAGAGCTCAGGTCGCGCTCTTCGGTGGTGATAGCCAGGTCCGTCCACATCAGAGTCTGCTGCGCTTGCAGGGGAACGTTGGTCTTCAGGCCCAGGACCTTCGCTTTTTCGACGGCCTTGATCGCGCGGTCTTCCACGTAGGCGATAGGGACGCTTCGCGACGAGAGTACGTCGTCCGTTACGGTTGTCCCGCGCTCCAGGGGTTTGACGAGCGTGAGCAGTTCGATTCGCTCGCCGCCGGACATTTCCGTCTCGAAGCGTCGCATATAGATCATGAGTACCGTCGCCGCCGCCATCGCTAGGGTCAGCGCCAGAATGAGAGCTCGTCGGTTCATCGAATGTCCTGCCGGTTTGAAAGCGTGTCGTTCGCGGGCCGCGGTGCGACGAGCGATGGAGGGCATTCAGCAAACTGTGTGCCGACGCCCAATCGGCAAAAAACGCCCCGGAAACGCGCCGTTTCCGGCCCACCGCCACCCTGCACCGCCAACCTGCGGTTGCAGCAACCACAGGGCACCGAGAGCGCCAATCCGCGGCTTTCCATCAGCGGGCCTCCATCCGGACCGGACCAGTAGGCGCGGCAGCGCGATGCGGAGCAGCCACTACCTTTGGCTTGTCCGTGACGAACTTGGTGTCGAACACGAACAGCTGATCGTGGTCAGCTACCGTGAAGTTCGCGCTGGGGCTTTGTGGCTTCAAATGGGGGTCGGATGACGCATCGAGGACGACTTGAAGTGAATCAGATGGCGCGACCTTGAAGAGCACGTTGGCTGCCCCCGACGCGTCGGTTCGTCCCACCTGCTCGCCAAGATGCAGAATGGGCAGATGGGGGCCGTTCGCGGCTCTCACCGCCACCACGACCGTGCGCATGGTAGGAGCACAATCGATATCGAACTGCGGTGTTCGACTCTGGCGTCGCAAAGTACCAATCACAGGAGTCGTGGGAGACTTGTATCCGTCTGGACATTCCACCGAGAACTGGGCCACCGAGCCTTCTTCGCCGTGGACCGCCGCGGCGACTCGCCCGGCCGCGTCAGTGGCTCCCACCAGCTGCTTGCCCAAGAAAACGTTGGCGCCGCTGAGCCCTTCCCCGTCGGCCGTTACGCGCAAAGCGAAGGGGTACGGCGCGGGCGGCGCGGGCTTTTCACACGCCGAAAGGCCGATCAATACGGCACCGAACGAGACGGTCAGAGAGCGCGAATACAGGAAATTGCCCATCATACGTACGTTCCCGTGCAAGACATATTCCACGCGAGATTTGCTTCGTTCTGGGGTGTCACTCGGCAGTGCTGCCAAGCGCAGGTTGTCACTGCCGATACGATTTGGTGGCACCCCCTCGAATTGAGACACGAGACAACTGCGCGCGACGCATGCGCGCAACACCGGCACACGGTTTGCTTCGAGCGACACATGATCATTCGACACAGCGAGTCAGCACATGCTGGTTAGTTTCACGAGCGTGTCGGGTATTGGGCTACTGGGCTTTGCAGCCGTCGTGGCCGCATACGACACCCGTTTTCGCGAGATCCCGAACGGCATGAACGTGTTCGGCGCCGGCCTCGGCTTTGGCCTCGGCCTATCCGAGTGCTTGGCCACCGGAGGCCTCGCGGGCACTCCGCTATTCATTTCGAACGTGGCCCTTGGCATGCTCGTGGCCGCGTGCGTCTCGCTTCCCCTCTGGCGCGTCGGCGCACTCGGTGGAGGCGACGTGAAGTTCCTGGTGGCAAGCGGCACCTTCGTCGGCCCGCTTTTCGCGCTAAAATTGCTGAGCTACTCGCTGCTCACGTTCACGGTCTTGGCGATGCTCCGCTTCCTACGGGAAGGACGTCTCGTCGAAGCCCTTCGTCGCTCCTTCGGCTCAGGCACCAAGCCCGCGTTGGCGAGCGCATCGGCGACAGATGCAACGCGCCTCGTACCATTTGGGCCGGCCGTGCTGCTGGGTGCGTGCCTGGCCATCTTGATCCGTTGAGCTCGCTCCGTGGGTGGCCCGTCAGCGCGCCACGGGCAATGGTTTGCGCTTCAGTGACCGCGCCCGGCAGCCATCAACACTTGGTAAGATTAGATCCCGTTGTGAAACAACGTCGCGACCAGTAGACCGGCCAAAATGGCCGGTGCCGCACGCACCGACGCGAGAACATCGGGCGCACCACGCGGCGTCGAAGCCGGCGAAAGACCAGCCCAATACCGCGTGCGCAAGGATTCCCGCGGCGAGCCCGCCGATCCTCACCACATTCGGAATTTCGTGCCGAGCGAGCTGACAGGTCTTTTGAGGCTGCCTGCCCAACGAGAGCAAACAAGCGATTGGCTGGCACAGGTTGCGGCGAGTTCGCGTGGCCTTGTTGGCGACCGCTTGTGCGCCGCTTGCATGGATCGCGTCAGGGTCGCACAAGCCGAGGTGGGGCAAGGCTCATTGCAAATTGGCCGTGAGCTATCCCAGGTGATGCGAGGGTTCGGCGTCGGATCGCAGCTGCGCATCAACGACAATACGGTGTTTGCACGAGGGCAGCACGTGAACGCCGAGCTGGGCGTGGTCCTCGACCATTTCGAAAAGCACTGCAACGAATTCGGCCGGGACATGCAAGCCGATCTCGATACTATCGGGCACCATCGCGGACGAACCGCAAGCCAGGCAATCGCACCGACGCCGCGCGCACCGGATGAGGGTGCGTGGTCCATCACGCTCCGCAAGAAACGTACGGACTCAGAAGGACTGATCATCTGCCCGGCACCGAAGGACCGCCAAAGTGGCTTCAGGCATTTTTGGGAGCGGGCTCGCGCTGCGACGGAAACGGGCGAGATTGGCGACGTTGGACAGGTCCGTTACCTGTACGCCCAGAACGGTGCAAGCTCTGGTACCAACATCGTGACCGTGTACACACACACGCACGACGTGTGGCTGCGCATCTCCGACCTCATTCACTAGAAGCCGTCTAAGCTGGTTTCCAGGTTTGGTTGTTTCCCACCTTCGTGGATCGCGAAGCGCGTCACACCCGCATCCGCTGAAGTGTCCCCATTCGGGGCTCACACCCCTTCGCTGACTCGAGCGGCGCCGCGACCAGTGGCGGCGGTTCGATGAAAGCTGGCTCGTCGAACGCAGCGACAGCGCGTCTTCCAGTTGTGGTTGTTCGCTGGCTGCGCCTCACGGGGTTGGCGGCTCAGTCGAACGGGCGCGCGTCTCGTTCTGCAACTAGTGCTTGGCGGCGAGCAGTTGCACGTCATTTTGCGGAGTGGCGCCCGGCCAAGACGATACGGTGACGGACTGCCCGGGGGTGAAGTGCTGATGCGCGCTCAGTGACAAAACTCCCTCGATTCCGGGAAGTCAGCGAACCCGCACCGGGCACGGCATTTGCTCAGTAGGGCGCGCAACCAATGAACCGTTCACTCCGTCGACACCGCCCGCGCCGCTGCGAGCGTGGCTACATTCACGTCGAGTACTTGGGCGTCCTCATCTTCGTCGGCTTCGTCTTGGCTGCGGGGCTGATTGCGTTTGCACCGCAGGTCACCGACTACCACCGCAGCACCGTGAAGGTGTTGTTGTCGATCTCGCCGTGACCATGATGGCGGCACGCGCAAAGCGGACGCGAGCACCTTCCAAGGGAAGAGAACGCGGCGCGGTGTACGTCGAAACGCTGATCGGCTTGCCGGTGGTGATCTATTTCTTCTTGCAGCTCTGGCAACTGCTGGACTTGTACACGGCGCACTTGGTTGTTCAGCATGCGGCCGTGGCTGCCGTTCGTGCGGCAGTTGTCGTGGGCCCCGATGACCCGCGCTTCTATTCGAACCAAGCACTGGATGACCTGTCCGGTGGCGAGCGACTCGACGACGTCAAGACCGCCGCGGCTCTGGTGCTCGGCGCGATCCCTGCGTTTCAAGCGGCCGGCTTCAAAGTGGAGCTCAGCGGCACTTTCGAAGCAAACCAAGAGATCACCGCCAAAGTGACGGCGGACTACGCGTGCCGAGTCGCGGCGCTGAACCCTGCTTGCGGTCTTGCCGCGTTTCGACACGTGAGCGCAACCGCGAGTCTGCCCTATCAAGGCGCCAAATATCAATTCGGCGATACCAACCCGCCCTGAGTGCAATGCGAGGTGAGCCATGTTGCGATTAGCTCTGGATGAAACGCGGCTAAGACGGCTGCGCGACGACGAAGGTGGCGCCATACTCGTGAGTGGCATCGTCATGACGATGCTGCTGGCAGGCGTGCTTTGCCACATGGAAAGCGTAGGGGCGGCCATCCTCTATCGGGAGTACATGCAAGACGCCGCCGACTCGACGGCGTTCGGCTCTGCAGTGTGGCATGCGCGTACGATGAACCTGCTGGTCACGCTCAACCTGATCATGGCTGCGGTGCTGGCGGTGCTGGTCTTCTGGCGCATGGTCGAACTGCTGCTCGGCCTCGCTACGATCGTCACTGGCATTCTAGGCCTGATCCCGTTCATGGAGTGGCTGCTGCCCGTGTCGGAGAACCTTGCGGACATTACCGGACGCATGCTCAGCAAGGATCAGAAGATCTACGACAAGGTCGACTCACTCCTGCTCAAATTCAACAAAGCAGAGAAGGTCATTTCGACCTACGCCCCGGCGCTCGACCTCGCCGCGCCAGCGCTGGAAAACAGCGCCTATTTCGCGCACTGGGGCCAAGGCAAAGGGCAGAGCGCCGACCAATTGAACGTGGCGTTCCCGGTCAGCTTTTCGATCATTCCCTCGGGCGAGTCCTTCATGCCCGAGTCAGCGTCATTTCCAACGCGCATGAACCTGTCCCCCTATGCACCCGCCCTGCCCGTGCAGGAGGAGAGCTTCTTTCGCCTGTGTGGCAAGGCCGGCGGCTTCTTGGCCAACCAGGGCAGCGGCTTGGCCACTCGTTTTCATTCGAAGGATGTCGCGACGGGCTTCAGCAAACTCGGCAAAGCGTTCGAGGCGGTCATCGGTTCGTTCCCCGAATACTTCTGCAATGGCATGGGCAACAGCGACATGCCAGAAGCCGCGAGTCAGGCCATCAACGACGCCGCAAAGTCGCACTGTGATTCGGACAAAGCCAAGGCCGGCGACAATTTCGACATGAAAGCCTGTCTGGACTCGGCGAAAAAGGATCTGGCGTTGAAGAAAGACGCCCCGAGTCATAAGTCTTGGAAGGTATGGGACGTGGCGCGCGACGGCAGCCTATTCTTCCAGGTCTGGGGTTTCGCGAATGGCAGCCCAGTCAATGCATTGGCCGGTGATCGCAGCATCGCCCGCGCGCCGGGTAACGGAAAGAGCGCTGGCGCGTTGGAAGGTGATGCCCAGTTCGAATGGTCGATCGCCGAAGCCGAGTACTACTACGATGGCACGGGAAGTTGGGCTGATTGCGCGAGCGACGCTGCGTGGAACCTACGTTGGACGGCACGGCTTCGCCGTGTGCGTGACCCCGTGAGTCAACTCGATCTCGCCGCCGTTGCGTCGGGCTGGTCGCGTGAATACATGAACAAATGGATTGGCGATCGAATCAGCGGAGCGTTCAAGAACAATCCCAAGCTGCAATCCGTGCCCACGGTCTGGCAGAAGTCCGCGTGGAACACCTGGCTGTCCGACCACTTCTTCAAGGGGCCTCTCCGCTACCCACTCGACAGCGTCGCCTATGACCAAGCACACATGGATAGCTGGGGTGGCTGGATCATGCACAAGGTCAACGGTGGCCAGCGCAACACGCTGATCCATTGAGGAACGCCCATGAAGACTCGCTACCCCGGACGACGCCGAGAGCGCGGCGCCATCTTCATCGAATGCCTAATCCTATTTGGAGTGTTCGGAATTGTGTTCAGCTGCGGGATATTCATACACAGCGCCTATTTCGCCAAGCAGAAGACGCTGATCACGTCCAAAAACAAGGCCTGGGCCAATTCGGCAACGTGCAATGGCGGACTCACCGGTGATCTCGCTTCGATGGGCACGGGGCTCGCTGACGGCGTCAGTCAAGCGAGCGGCAGCTACGACCCGAGCAGCGATCCGCTCAGCGGAAATTCGAACACGTCTGACGTGGGCGTCGCGGAGGCGCTCGAACGAGAAAGCGTGACCAAGCCCGCTCAACTCGGCGGGGGCGTCTACACCGCGACAAGCCAGGCACACGTCAGCTGTAATGAACATCCGCAACCCAGCTCCGACGTGCTCAGCCTGTTCGGTTGGGCATTCTCCGAAGCCGCTCCTGGTGGTTTTTGACGACCAGCTCCGAACGATACCGAGAAGCAAGCCATGATCTATCTAGCTTTCAGGATTTTGATGCGCCGGCGCGCACAACCGAGTCGTTTCCAGGAACGACTAGACGGTGTGATTCGGGTCGTGGTCTGCGTCACGCTCGTGAGTCTCGGACTGTCGGCCCTGACGCTACGCAAATCATGGGCCAAGGCAGGCGATTCCGGGCTACAGATGGGCAGCCATTTGTTGGACTTGAAAGACGTTCTCGGCCCCAGGCAAGCCGTGACGGTCAACGGCGTCACGGTCTACGTCGGCTCGAAACACGTGGAACTCAGCCTCAATGAAGCGCTCGATCGCTTCGAAAGGCACTGCACCGACCACGACGGCGGTTTCACGCGTGAGTTCGCGGCGCTGCCTCTCGACCAGCAGGTAGAGCTCGCGCCCTACGTGAAAGACGCGCGCCACCTCGGCACCATCCGTAGTCAGCACGACACGACCGAAGGTTTGATCGCGTGTGTCGCGATGCCCGAAGGGGCCTCCGGCTTTCGCGGACTTGCTGAACGGGCGCAGGTATTCGTCGAGACTGGCGACCTCGCCAGCATTGGCGAGCTGCGCTACGCGTTCGCCCGGCGCGGCAAGGCGAGTGGAACGGACGTGCTTACGATGTGGACCGAGGGCCCATTCAATATTTCAAATTTCCTCTTCAGCGACGGCGACGCGCCAGGGCGTGATACGCCGGATGTGCCGCGGCCAGACGGTTCGCTGCGCTTCTTTAGCGCAGACGTTCGAGGCAGCCCTTATGCACTCCGGCTGTTTTCTACGCGGCAGCCGGCTTCCGAAGTCGTGCAAAAATACGACGTGGATCTACCCCATCGCGGTTGGCTGCCACTCCCCACGACGAACGTGGAGGACGAAGCCACGTTCGTGCGTGTCTTCACCAAGGACAACGCGGCCGTCTTTCTCAGCGCTCAGAGCGACAAAGCCGAGACGGTTCTGCAAATCGTCGAACTCGGGGCGCCCACGCCCTCACGGCTGGGCGGCGCGGGTTTCTGAGGTGACACGTTCCCTCGACCACTCCTTGATTGCACCAGAGGAACGCACAGGCTTGGGCGCGGCAGCCAGCAACAGCCAGGCAATGGCGAGCATGAACACCGCCTTCCTATCGAGCCCACGTCGGCCCTGCGTGGCCGCCGTAAACGACCGGTAGCATCAGCGCTGTACCAGCCACGCCGGCTTTGCGGATCACCGAGCCTGCCAAACTGCTGCGCGACAGCAGCAAAGGCAGTTAGCTTTCGCGGCGCTGGAACTACGTCGTCCGTTCACGCTCGGCCATACCGCCGCCACCGGCTTGCGCAGAGCCGCCCGCGTCAACCTGCGCGGAACCGCCGCTGCCTGCCTGCTCTGAGCCGCCATTCCCGGCTTGCTCGGGGCCGTGGCCAGATTCACCGCCGGACGCAATGCCCAACAGGTGACCACTCCCCGAGCAAGCGACGACTCCGTTGAACGCAAAAATCAAGGCCATCAGTCACGATTTCGACATCGGTAACTCCACTCAGGTTCAGAGGCTCAAAGGACGATGTCCAGCCGCGAACCTGAAGACTTGTCGTCGGCAAAACGCCGCGGAGCCCGAGCACAACCTTCCTACCTGATGGGGTAAAATTAGATCCCGTTGTGAAACAACGTCGCGATCACAAGACCCGCCAAAATCGCCGGCGCCGCGCGTACGGACATGAGGACATCCGGCGCGATCGCATCCTCTCGCAGTCGCTTGAACAAGGGGCGAGCAAATAGAAACAGCCCATAGCCAAGGACACGCAGCAGCTTCCCCCGATAGGCGAGTGTCGCCGCGCAATACACGGCCAGTAGGAGCATGGCGTAAAACTCGGCCTCGATACCGAGCATCGGTCCGCAAATCGCGCCGATCGCGGCCAACAACTTGACGTCGCCGCCACCTAGCGCCGAGAGGCGAAAGGAGATGAACGGCGCAAACGCGCACAAGCCGATGCCGACGCACGCAAAGGCGACGGCGCGCCACGCGGCATCGAAGCCAGCAAACGAAAAGCCCAATACTGCATGCGCGAGGATCCCCGCCGCCAACCCACCGATCGTCACCCAATTCGGAATTTCGCGCCGGCGCAGATCGAAATAAGTCGCCAGGATCCCAACGACCGCTGCCAACGAGAAATAGATATAGAACGACACGAGCTTTTCCAGGTTTTTGAGTGTTCAGCCTCTGAACCTTAGGCAACCGTGCAGCAACAGCCGTGCCAAGCGAGCGGACGAGGCTTTCTTGGCTGGTTGGCCCTCAAGAGCAAACCAGCGATTGGCAGGCACAGGTTGCGGTGAGTTCCGAAAGCGAAAGACATTTCGCCTACTGGCCAGCAAACCTGGGCATGCCGCCAAGGGCATGCCTCTTGCTTTGGATGGGGTTTACCATGGCCGCTACGTCTCCCCCCTCGGCAGCGGGCTCCAATGCCGAAACAAACGCGCGAGCTCGACGGCCGTTCCGATCGAGACTCAAGGGGCTCGCCCGCGTGGCCTTGTTGGCGACCGCCTGTGCGCCGCTTGCATGGATCGCGTCCGTGCGGGCCGCACAAGCTAAAGTGGGGGAAGGTTCACTGCAAATTGGCCGTGAGCTATCGCAGATGATGCGCGGATTCGGCATCGGGTCGCAGCTGCGCATCAACGGCAATACGGTGTTCGCAGGAGGGCGGCACGTGAACGCCCAGCTGGGCGTGGTCCTCGACCATTTCGAAAAGCACTGCAACGAATTCGGCTGGGACATGCGAGCCGACCTCGATACTATCGGGCACCATCGCGGAGGATCCGCAAGCTCGCCAATCGCACCGACGCCGCGCGCACACAACGAGGACGCGTGGTCCTTCACGCTCGGTAAGAAACGCACGGACTCAGAAGGCCTGATCATCTGCCTGGCACCGAAGGAGCGCCAAAGCGGTTTCAGGCATTTCTTGGAACAGGCTCGCGCTGCCACGGAAACGGGCGAGATTGGAGACGTTGGACAGATCCGCTACCTGTATGCCCGGAAGGGTGCGAGCTCTGGTACCGACATCGTGACCGTCTACACGCTAGGCGACTTCAATATGAATCGTTTGCTTTTCACCAAGGGCGACGTTCCGGGCAATGATCTACCTGACGTGCCGCGACCGAGTCATGCGACACGCGTCCTGTTCGTCGAACTCGTCGATTCTCCGTATGTCGTGCGCTCCTACACGACCCCTGACTCCGCGGAAAGTACCCTGCGTGAGTACCAAAAGGGCTTGCCCGCTCGACGCTGGAAATTGGTCGAGGCTGACAACTCAGGTACCGATACTTTGGTATTCGAGAAGGACGGCGCTGGCATCATCGTGACCGCCACTGAACAAGGCGGGATGACGCGACTCGACATCTTGCAGCTCGGCTCACGCGGCTTTGCCGTATCCAACGGTCAGGGAGGCGGGACGTGAAAAAGCGAAAGAGCCGCGCCCGCCAGCGCGGAGTCGTCCACATCGAATACCTGATCGTGACCATCAGCGTCTCCTTCGTATTGGCAACGGCGCTGTACAAGATAGGTCCGGATCTCGCCAATCACCATCACGATGTCGTAACGACCGTGCTCGACAAGGCGCCCTAAGCCATGAACAGAAAGCGAAACCGAAGGAACACCGGCGCCATCTACGTGGAAACGCTGATCACGCTGCCCATCGTCATCTACTTTGGGCTCATCACCTGGCAGCTCATCGACCTTGCGATTGCCGGCTACATCGTCAAGCACGCGGCGATCTGTGCGGCGCGTGCCGCTGCGGTCATCGGTCCGGACTCGACGCGCTTCTACGGAGGCCAAGCACAAGGCGACTTGACTGGCGGCCAGCGCTTGGCGGATGTCCAAGACGCAACCTGGCGGGCCCTCCAAGCGCACAAGCACTTCACCAAGGGTGGTTTTACCGTCACCCTCGGCGGCAGCCAGACGGTTGGTGGCATGATCGACGCGACGGTGTCGGCTGACTACCCGTGCGCGGTTGCCGGGCTCAATGCAGTGTGTTTGGGCAGCAGCGTCCACACGATCACGGTGACGGAAAAATTTCCGTATCAAGCAGCCAATGTGAATTGGGAGGACTAAGCGTGAGAAAGCTCAAGTCACGACACGGCCAGCGCGGCGCCATGATGGTCGAAGCGCTGATCGTGCTTACCTTCATCTGCATTTTCTTCGCATCGGGCCTATTTCTGTTCAGTGAATACAACGGAAAGCTAGAGAGTTTCGGGCGCGCAACCGGTCAAGCCTTCCAGGTCGCGGCTTCCGGCTGTGGAACTCCTTTTGGCACGTACAACATCGCAACTCTGATCAATTTGACGCCCCCCGACCCACTCAGCGACAACCCCGACCCAGCCTTCCTGGGAGGACCGATCAGTACGACGAGCGAGCAGGTTACCTTCAGCGGCAACAAACCGGTCATGCTCGGCGGCGGCGGCTGGACGATCGGAACGACCGCGAAAGTAGCGTGCAACGAGCCCCCGATGACCAAAGCGGCAGCGCTCACGGCGCTAGGCGTCGACACCTGGTCAGTGGACGGTGTCATCAGCGCTTCCGGATTCTGAGCTTAGGAGTCACACCGATGAATCGACCCGTGTTACAGAGTTTCCCTAACCCACCCACTCGCCGTGCGCGCGAACTCGGCCATGATTCGCGCGGGTCGATGCTCGTGATCGGAATCCCTATGGGCTTGTTGCTGACGGGCGTCGTTTGGCACTTGGTCGGTGTATGCGACACGGTGTTACTCAGTCAGCTCTTGCGTTTCAGTGCCGATCAGACGGCGTTCGAGACCGCGATCTGGCACGCCCGCGGCATGAATTTGATTGCGGTCATCAACTTGGCAATGCAGTCGCTGTCGGCGATTTGGCTCGCCTGGCACATCCTCGCAGGCACGATCCCCGTAGCAGCGATTCCGTGTGACACCGAGTCGGTTTGCGACGGAAAGTCTACTGCTGATGGCTACGCCGCAGCCACCAAGATGTCGAACCTCGAGCCCAAAGTCATCGACTGGGTGGCAGCTCAAATGAGCTCACTGAGTAAGCTCGAAGGTGTGACGTCGGCGGTAACCCCGGTTCTGGCGCTCGTTTCGGCTACAAAAAAGGGCAGCTCCACCCCGGACGACTGGCTTTCGTTTACCGTTCCATTTACCGGCTCGCTCGTCCCCGACAACAACCTACCTAGCTTGCTCGGGATCAGCGCATCTCAGCTTTCGCCGCACCCGCGCATGACGGTTTCGGCGGACGCGCCATCCCTACCGCTCGAGGCGCGTGACGAGCAGCTGTTCTGTCAAACGGTGGCTGACTTCGTACCTGATCTCTCGCAAAAACTGATGGACAAGACCGGCAACGACTGGGTGCTCCCCTCGTTCGTCGATCTGAAGTACGACTGGAAAGCCGCGTACATCTCACTCGCTAAAGGCCTACCGTGCTTGGGTATCAAGAAGAAAGCCAAGGTGGCCGGCATCTGGGAATTCGCCAAATACCGTAGCGACCACGCGAATGAGTACGCCTTCCAAATCTACGGCTTTGGGTTCGGAAAGTCCGACAAGGTAAACAAGGACGACGATTTTGTCCGTGTTCCAGCACCCGGAGTCACGGCGCTCAACCTCAAGAGCACGTGGACGGCGTCGCAAGCTGAGTTCTATTGCGACTGTGGCGGCGCCAAGTGGAAGGATTGCCAGGATACCGCGATGATGGCCCCCAACTGGACCGCAAGGCTGCGGCGTGTTCGAGTGCCGGACAAGACGCAGGTGACGGGCTTGTTTTCGGCAGTGACGCTACCCCCCAATTACTCGGCACAGCTGAGCACCGAGTCCAACGATCTATTCACATCACACGCCCACGACGTGTGGCAGCGCATCTCCGACCTCATTCACTAACAGCGGCCACTCGGGCTAGGACTCCGAGCGGGCGGTGTTGAGGACACTCCACTGCGGATGTCGGAATCCCGGATGTCGGAATCCCCAAAGCTGTTTGGACGCACATCGCAGTGACCGGCAAAAAAGCGCGGCGGAAGGCAGCTCGAGTTTCGTGATCTGCATGAACGGCAGAAACGTCCTTCAGCAACTCAGCTGAGTGCCGTTACCCTCGCATATCGTGAACAATTGGTTCGGGCGTAGTCAGTGGAACGCGCATTCAAAAGTTACCGTTTGTTGATGCCTTGTTGCCCTCAGGAGGGCAGAAAATAGCCGTCCTAGTCCGCTTTCCACGGTGCTGCTGGCGAAGCTTCGGCGACCGGAACTTTCCGGGCATGCGTCGAGCAAAAGATTAGTGGCGCGCGCCAGAATCGAGGGGGGGGTTCAACGGCCGACGCGCGCCGCGGCGATCAATATCACAAGGACGAGTTCGACATCAGTTACTTCTGGGTTTGCTCGATCAAGGATGTTCAGGAACACCGGGGCGAGGTAACGGTGCCACTAGAGCTCTCGGCGCCCAATTCGCGCCGCCGACAGTTTCTGCGGGGATTCGTCGCTGAGTGACCGCATGTCCGAACTCGCGGTGGCATTGATAATCATTGCTGCGGGTTCGCATCCTTTCCTGGCACCGGCCCCTGTCGGTCGAGCCCCTTGCTGAGCGCGAAGGTCGCGCCACTGATGCCGAGCAACATGAGCACGCCGTCGTCCACTGCCGGGAAGCCGGAGCCTTTCATCGTCAGGTACAAGAAGCCAACTGCGATGACGAACGTGAAGATCAAGAACTGAAAGCGCGACAGGCTCGCGGCGCCGGTGTCATCTGAGATCAGAAAGTGCAGATTGATCTCGTTGGTCTTGATCTTCCAGAGGATGAGTAGCTGTAGCAGCGCGAGAAACGCAGCGATGACATAGATGAGAACGTTGAGGGCCAGAGTCATGGAACGATCTTTCGGTTAGCGTTGGCGGTTGGTTGTAAAAATGGCGCGCAAGCGTGCGAGCACGCGAGCGCTGATGAAGAGGGCGTTGCTGCCGGCC
>Ga0105245_10002161_pt1 | contig 17811 bp, 10 predicted proteins | sample KBSM54metaG_FD_81523 | JGI IMG/M metagenome (GOLD analysis project Ga0105245, IMG submission 81523) | Miscanthus rhizosphere microbial communities from Kellogg Biological Station, Michigan, USA - KBS M5-4 metaG | ecosystem: Host-associated > Plants > Roots > Rhizosphere > Soil | place...
CCCCAATTGCTGCGCGGCGATCGCTCACTTGCCTTCCGCTTCTTTCAGCGCGCGGTTGATGAGCTTCTTGAACGTGGCTTCCGGCTGAGCCCCGCTGATGTAGTAGCCGTTGATCACGAACGCGGGCGTGCCGTTGATGCCCGCCTTGTTGCCGAGCTCGGCGTCGGCGTCGATCTTGGCCTTGTGCTTGCTGCCGTCGAGCGCAGCCTTGAACTTATCCATGTCGACCCCGAGCTCTTGCGCGATCTTCTCGAGCTGGGGGCGGTCCGTGCGCGCGGCGTCGTCGCCGTCACCCGCGAACAGTTTGTCGTGGAAGCTCCAGAAAGCGGCCGAGCCTTTTTGCGCGAACACTTCTTGGGCGGCTTCCGCGGCGATCGGCGCGTTCTTGTGGAACGGCAGCGGCATGTGGCGCCACACGATCTTGATCTTGTCGCCGTATTCTTTTTCGATCGCCTGAACCGTCGGTTCGACGCGCTTGCAGAACGGGCACTGGAAGTCCGAGAACTCCTGGATCAACACCTTGGCGTTCTTGCCACCCTTGACCGGATCGGTCGCGTCGGGCGCGGCGATGTCTTTCTTCTCGGGCGGCGGCGGGCCTTTGGCTTCCTTCATCAGCTCGTCGTAGACCTTGGCGCGCGGGGTACCGGCGGCCACGAGGGCCTTGGCTTTCGCGAGCTGTTCGTCGATCGACTTCTTGAAGTTTTCGAACGGTTGCGCACCGCTCAAACGCACGCCGTTGATGAAGAAGTGCGGGGTACCGCGCGCGTTCAAGTCGCTGGCGAGCTCGATGCTGGCATCGAATTTGTCAGCAAACTTGTTGCCGTCGATGGCCGATTTCACGGCATCCCAGCTCACGCCGACCTTCTCGGCAATGCCCTTCAAGTCTTCGTCTTCGAGCTTCGGGTTCGAGGCAAAGATCTGATCGTGCGCATCCCAGAAGCCTTTGTCGCCCTTTTGCTTGTAAGCAAGGCGAGCGAGCGTGGCCGAGGGTTTGGCGCGGGGGTGGAACGGGAGCGGGTTGTCTTTCCAGACCATCCGCACGTCGTTCGCGTAGGTGTCCGAGACCTGCTTCAGCGTGTCTTCGACGCGCTTGCAGAAGGGGCACTGGAAATCCGAGAACACGACCAGCGTGACGAGCGCATCTTTCGGGCCTTTGACCGGATCGTCGTCCAGTACTTGAACCTTCCAGACGTTCTTGTCTTCTTCCTCTTCGGCGGGCTTGGCAGCGGCCGGCTTGTCCGGTTTCGCGGTCTGGTTCTTGTTCGTCAAAGTGACGTACACGTCGGACTTCTTCGTGCCGGAGGCGATGGCCTTTTGGGCCTCCGCGAGCTGCGCGTCGATGACTTCCTTGAACTTCTCGAACGGCTGCGCGCCGCTGACGGTGACGCCGTTGATGCGGAACGCGGGCGTGCCGTTCGCGCCGATTTTGGTCGAGAGCGCGAGGTCCTCGTCGATCTTGGCGGTGTACTTCTTGGAGGCGAGCGCTTCCTTGAATTTCGCCTTGTCGACGCCGGCTTCGACGGCCCACTTCTCGTAGTTCTCGTCGCTCAGCGCTTGCTGATTGGCGAACGCGGCGTCGTGGAACTTCCAGAACGCGTCGCTCCCCTTGAGGCCGAACACGGTCATGGCCGCGTCGGCTGCCGGGCGCGCATTCTTGTGGAAGGGCAGGGGGTTGTTCTTCCAAACCATCCGGACCTTGTCCGGGCCGTACGTGTCGCGGACCTGCTTGAGCGTCGGCTCGACGCGGCTGCAGAACGGACACTGAAAGTCACTGATCGTGACGATCGTGACCGGCGCGTCGGCTTTGCCCCATTGCGGGTCTTTGCCCGTCACGGGGACGGAAGCTTGGCTCTGATCGGGGCCGCCAGAGGCGCTCCCGCTTTCGGCTGAGATGTCGGTTTTCTTGCCCTGATCCATGCCCCACATGAGGAACATGCCAGCCAAGAAGCTCATTAAGAACCCGACGATTGCGGTTCCCTTGTTCATGATTGTCTCCCAAGGCTCGAGCTTGGCGAACGACGCCTTCGCCCGAGCGTTTTCCAGTTACTAGTGAAGTCGCAGAATGAAGTGGATGAAGCCGGAGCGCGCCGTCATCGGACGCACGACTCGACTGGGAGCTCGCGCATCACGCTCCAACGCGTGTGCGGGCTCCGGGTGAGTGAGCGCTGGCTCAGCGCGGTGGCCGGTAGATCGACTGCCCGGTGAACGCGGGCGGGATCACGAGCTTGTTCGGATCGTAACCAAGACGTCGGACGGCCTGCGGCGGCGCGCACACGGCATTGAGCGGCAACGCGCGGATCGGCAACTCCGGCAGACTGAGCGGCTGCGGCGGCTCGCGATCGGGCGCTGTCCCCACTCGGAGGGGGGCCACGGAGTTGCACGGCGCGTCACCCTTGAGCACCGCGCTGTCCGTCGGCGTCCCGATCGGAGGCGCCGCGACCGTTTGCGCGTGCACGCCGCACATCGGCACGGCGGCGAACGCCTGCTCACTCATCGATAGCAAAATCAGGAACGACGCGAGCGCGCACAAGCGCACCCACAACATTCGCTGACCTTTGATCGACGTTGGCATTTCCGAGCAGCTCCTCGTTTCGAGTCCCGTCCGTGACGCGACCCGAAGCGCTCGGCAGTCTAGCCGGACGCTCCGGGCACACAACCCGCGTCAGCTCCGGGCCATTCCCGATCCGAGCCGGAAGGAGCGCTTCCCAAAAAACTCTTGACACTCGCATGTCAGTTTCTTGCCTACATCTAACTACCTAGGCACAGTGGGGTCATGGAAGCAGCTGAAGCAACCGCTAACGACTCGAAATCACAAGAGAATACGGACTCGTCCAGCGACCGTCTCCCGCGTCGTTTCGAGCGCTACACGTTGCTCAAGCAGATCGCCCGGGGCGGCATGGGCGAGGTGTTTCTCGGCACCGCGGCCGGCATCGAAGGCGCCGAACGCCCCTGCGTCGTGAAAACGATCCGCCGCGAGCACGACGAAGATCGCTCCTTCTTGGCCCGCTTCCTAGATGAGGCCCGCATCCAAGCGCAGCTCCAGCATCCCGGTGTGGCGCAAGTGCTCGAGGCCACCAACGACGCATCGGGCAAACCCTACGTCGTGGTCGAGTTCATCGAGGGCCGGAACCTTGGCGATGTTCGTTCGCGCGCCGGTCAGTTGGGCGTGCGCATGGGCTGGCCCGAATCGCTCGCTGTGAGCATCGTGATGGCCGACGCTCTGGCGCACGTGCACGAGCGCACCGACGCGAATGGCAAGCCGCTCGACATCGTGCACCGCGACTTGAGCCCGCAGAACGTGATGGTCAGCTACGCGGGTGACGTGAAGCTGATCGATTTCGGCACCGCGCGCGGCCAGAATCGTCGCTGCCAAACCATCGCCGGCATCGTGTTCGCCAAGCCGGGCTACGTGGCGCCCGAAGTCGCCAACAACACGCCCGGGGGCATTCCGGCCGATCTGTACGCGCTCGGCATCATGCTCTGGGAGATGCTCGCCGGACGCCGCTTCTTGTCCGGTGACGCATCCACTCACATGGCGGCAGTTGCCGCGGGCAAGCGCATGCCGTCGCCGCTTTCGCAGCTGATCGGCGCGCCGCAAGAGCTCGACGTGCTGATCGCGAAATTGACCGCGACCAGCATCGAGGAGCGCTATTCGTCCGCGCGCCAAGCCATGAACGATCTCGTGCGCTTGCTCCAGCGCGCGCCCAGCATGGCGGATGGCGACCGCAGCGTGCGTGGCCGCATCGCGCAACTGATGCAAAAACTGTATCCGGCGGAGCCCGCACGCACACGCGCCGAATTCCAGCGCTTGGTCGCCCAGGCGCGCTCGGTTGCGGCTCCTACAGCCGTGATTCCGCCGCCCTCACCGGTGGCTCCCGCCGTCGAAGTCGACCCCACTTTGCTACCGGGTACCCGTTACCGACTGGTGCGCGAAATTGGTCGCGGAGCGATGGGCGTGGTCCACGAGGCGCTGCACCTGGATTTGATGCGCACCGTGGCGCTCAAGGTGCTCGATCGGGAGCGCATGGGCGTCGAAGCCGAACGTCGTTTCAAGGTCGAAGCGCGCGCCATCGCGCAGCTCGCACAAGAAAACTTGGTCAAGCTGTACGAGTTCGGCGTCGCTCACGACGGGCGCCCGTTCTACGCGATGGAGCTGCTCAAGGGTGAATCGCTCGACAAACTCTTGGCGCGTGAACGCGGCATGGATTTCCGCGAAGCCGTGCGCATTGGGATTCAGGCGTGCCGCGCGCTCGAAGCCGCCCACGCCGCGAGCGTGATCCATCGCGACATCAAGCCGGCGAACCTGTTCGTCTCCGACGACGGCTCGATCAAACTGCTCGATTTCGGTGTCGCCAAAGCCGCCTTCAGCGTGGAAGCGGACGGCGAGGGCATGAACATCGTCGGCACGCCCGAGTACATGGCGCCCGAACAAGCGCGCGGCACCGCCGACGAACGCAGTGACGTTTTCGCCCTGGGCGCAGTCTTGTACGAGCTGCTCTCGGGTCATCTGCCGCACGAAGCAGAGAGCCCCGTGCTCTTGCTCGACGCAAAATTCCGCACCGAAGCCCAACCTTTGCGCTTAGCCGCCCCAGAAAGAGGAATTCCGAAGATGCTCGACCTCGCCGTTTCTCGCGCCCTCAGCACCGATCCCGAAAAGCGTTATCGCAACGCGGCCGAGCTGCGTGAAGCGCTGGAAGCCGCGCTCGGCGAACCCAAGCGAGTGCCGGCATCGCGGCGCAAGCTCGTCGCTCGAGGCCTGGCTTCGGTGATCGCGCTCTCGGTCTTGGGTCTGCTGGGTGCGATTGCGAATAAGCCTGAAATCAAGGGTCGCGCGTTCACCGCGGTGTCGCCGATGCTGCAGAGTTTTCACGCCGCCGAAGCGCGCGTGATGGCGCGAGTGCATGCCGCGCATCCGTCGCCGGCCGCGCTGGCCGAGGTGGAGACCGTGAAGCTCGCTGCGCCGCCCGTCGTCGCGCCCCCCGCCGATGCGCCCGCCGTGGCCGTCGTGGCAGCCGCCGAACCCGAACCGCCAGTGGCGGTCCCCGCCAAAGCCGACGCACCTGCCGCTGACGACGACGGCGAAGTCGAAGGCGATTCACCGAGTGCTGCGAGCGCGGCCGCGCCCCAAGCCGTGATTGATGCGGACGAACCCGCGGTCGCGACTGCCAGCAGTGCCGCGAGCGACGCCGTCATTGCCGAGGCTCAGAAATTCATGGCCGCCGGCAACGAGATCAAGGCGCTCAACGTATTGCGGCATGCCGCAAAGAAATCACCCAGCGACGCCAAAATTTTACAGGAGCTCGCGAGCGTGGCGGAGAAGAACCGCGCCTGGGGCGAAGCTGCCCGCGCCGCGCGTCATTGGGTCGCCGCAGCGCCCAGCGCAGAGTCGAAGCTCGAACTCGCCCGACTCGAGCGCAAGACCGGGCACCGCGATCGCGCGCTAGAACTCGTCCGGGGAATCGTCAAGGAAAACCCGGATTCTGCCGAAGCGCACGCGATGCTCACCCAGCTCGGCGGCACGGAACGCGTCGCTCTGCAGAAATAGCGCAATTGCCGGTCCTCGGCCGGAGCAAGAAACGGCGGGCAGCGCGGCGGATCGGCATCTGGTCACCCCAAAGTCCGCCGGAGTAGTGCTAAGACGCAGCCGGATTCTGGACGATGGCTGCTGTTCTTCCGAGCGTGACTGGTAAGGCCCTGGTGACCACGGGCTCCCCGGCTCGTGTGATCTTGAAGCTCGCGATGCCGACCGTGTTCGCGATGCTCACGCAGAGCGCGGTCAACGAAGTCGATATCATCTTCTTCTCGCGGCTACCGTTCCCGGAATCGTCCACGGCACAGGCCGCGCTGTTGCCCTCGCTGATTCTGCTCTGGATGTTCGGCGGCTCGCTCAGCGCCATCTCGGTCGGCACGCAAGCCATTGCCGCGCGCCGTTTCGCCGCCGGAAAATCGACCGACGCGGGCGGGGTGCTCGTGAACTCCTGGCTGTGCGCGTTGCTCGCCGGCTTCGTGTTCACCGCGCTCGGCTACCTGGTGATGCCGCTCGCGCTGCGCACGTTGATTCACGTGCCGGAAGTGCGGGAGGCCGCCACGGGTTATCTGCGCTGGCGGCTGCTCGGCATCACCTCGATGGCCGCGACGTTCTCGTTCAAGGCCTTCTTCGACGGCATCGGCAAGACGCACGTGCACATGGTGGCTTCGGTCGTCATGAACGTGCTCAACGTGGCCTTGTGCGTGTCGTTCATCTTCGGCCATTGGGGCGCGCCGCGCATGGGCATGGCGGGCGCGGGCGTTGCGGGCGCCGTTTCGTCGTGGGTCGGCTTGTTCATCGTCGCCGCGTGGGCCACGCTGCCGTACTATCGCAGCCACTTTAAGCCTTTCGATCTGAGCCGCGTATCTCGCCCCGTGATGAGCGACATCCTCAGGTTGTCGATCCCGAGCGCGATTGCCACCGTGGCCGTCATGAGCGGTTTCGCCCTGTTTTCGGCGATCGTGAGCCAGCTCGACAGCGTCTCGCACGCCGCGGTGGTGAGTGCAGGCGTCGGCGGCCGTGCGGAGGCCGTGAACAGCGCGGCCACGGCCCTGATCGTCGAAATCCTCAAGCTCACGTTCACCGCCTGTCTCGCCTTCGGGACTTCGACCGCCACGCTCGTGAGTCAGTCGCTCGGCGCAGGTCAACCCGAGAAGGCTTCTGAGTTTGGTTGGGTGTCTGTGCGGCTGGGGCTCGTCATTTTTGGCATCGTGGGGTTGCTCGAGGGCGTTTTCCTGACCTCGCCTTTGCTGCATTTCGTGACGCAGAGCTCGGCGGTTTATCAGACCGCGCTCGTGCCCATGCGCATGATGGGCTTGTGCACGCCGCTCATCGCGGTCGGCATGATCCTCACCCAGGCGCTGTTCGGCGCGGGCAACACGCGCTTCGTGATGATCGTGGAGCTCGTGCTGCACTTCTTCTGCTTGGTGCCGCTGGCTTGGCTGTTCGGGATCGCACTGAATCTGGGCTTGCCCGGCATTTGGAGCTCAGCCGCCGTTTACGTCGTGCTCCTCACCAGCGTCATGGTGTGGAAGTTCCGTAAAGGCGACTGGAAGACGATCTCCATCTGAAGTTCCGCGCCGGCGCTGACGCGCCAGGCTCGAAATTTCGCGCTTCGCTGCTTCGAAAGGAAAGGGATCTTTTCGAACTATGTGCGATGTGGCATCGGTTCCATAAATTAGCCAGCGGGACCTGGATCCGGTTCCACAAATTGCTACGCTGCTCGCCATGTCGATGCGACGGAGTGCGATCGTGCGGTTTTTGGGGTCGGGGCTCGCTGTGCTGGGTCTGCTCGCTGCAGCCAACCCGAATGCGCAGGCACAAGTCTTTCAAACCGATGCGGCGAAGACGCCGTTGCCGCAGCCCGTGGGTTCGGCCGAGTTCAACCTCGTGACCCAGAGCTGGGCCTGGAACACGATGACTCAATCGTACAAAGATCCGATGACAGGCATGCAGCTCAGTACGCCGATCACGTACGGCAAATACTACTCACCGCCAGCGTTTCCCCAGTTCGTCGACGGTGACGCGATCACGCTGCAAGGCCTGTTCAAGTGGCGCGGCGAAAAGATCGACCCGGTGAAAGATGCCAAGACCGGGCCGGGCTACTTTTCTCCGACGTGTGGCTTCTCGGGGCAATTGTTGCTGCTGGGTGGCAATTGCCAAGTCTCGTTCGGTTGGTACAACGTCGAGGATCCGAACAGCACGACCGCGCCCGCGCCCGCGGACATCCACGAGTTCATTCCTAGCGATCCGGCGTACTTGAATTGCCGCGATGAGAATGGCGGGGTAAAAACGGACGGATTTTGCCCCAAAGCTTGGGATAACCGCAGCCCGCGGGATCTTTCGATCAAAGTGTGGACGCCCAAAGCGTTCGACTCCGGCAACATCAAGAACGACCCGAACTACAAGGGCAAGTACGTCGGCTTCGCGGTGATCGGCAATCCCGCCAAGAGCTGTAAGCAAAACAAGTACTCGATGTACGCGTACAACCAGAAGAACGCCCAGGGCGTTCCCTGGGTGACGACGCTCATCTATCACTCGACCGTCGATCCGGAAGGCTTCTACATGGCCTTCGAAGATCTGCCGATGTCAGCCGATGACTGGCACAAGACGGGCGTCCCCGGTGATCAGAACGTCGTCGACGGCGATTTCAACGATTTCGTGTTCTACATCTCGGGCATCAACTGCGAGGGCGGCAATCAGCCGTGCGACACCGGGCTCAAAGGCGCGTGCGCCGTGGGCCACACGGACTGCGCGCCCGTCGGGACGACTCCGGCGTGTCGCGGCGCCATTCAACCCGCCCCAGAAGTTTGCGACAACGTCGACAACGATTGCAACGGCCAGGTCGATGACGGCGACAACCTGTGCACCAATCCCGACACACCGTTCTGCTTTCACGGCGCGTGCGTCGGCAACTGTAGTCGTGGCGAATTCCCGTGCCCGAGTGACTACACTTGTGACGATTCGGGGCACTGCGTCGATCCGACGTGTGCGAACGTGCCGTGCGCGGCGGGCACCGCTTGTCGCAACGGCGCGTGCGTCGATCCGTGCGGTGGCGTGATGTGTCCGTACGGGACGCAATGCCAACTCGGGCAGTGCGTCGATCCGTGTAAGGGCATCACTTGCCCGGGCGATCGCGTGTGTTCGAAGGGCTTGTGCGTCGCGAATTGCTCGTGTGGTGGCTGCGACACGGGCCTCACCTGCGGCACGGACGGGCGTTGTGTCGACACCGCGTGCGCGAACGTGAGCTGCATGAGCGGTACCGTGTGCCGCTTGGGCAAATGCGTCGACCCGTGTGAAGGGGTCGTGTGCCCCAACGGCGGGCAGTGTTCGCAGGGCGTGTGCGCGATGGGCTCCGGCACGGGCGGCGGCGGCAACGACCAAGACGGCGGCCTCAACTTCGGCACTGGCGGCAGCCTTCAGTTCGGTAGCGGCGGCAGCACCGACAACAGCGGCACGAGGCACCCGGTTTCGCTGCCCACGAAGAGCGGTTGCTCGTGCCGTCTCGCCGATAGCTCGAATGGTCGGTCGCAGTCTCTCGCCTGGCTGGGCGCCGCGGCGCTAGCGCTGGGTGTTTTCCGGCGCCGCGTTCGCGTCAGTCGCGCTCGCTAACGGTGAGCAATGGCCTCGCGTGCCAAAATCGAGCACGCGAGGTCCGTGCGCAGCGAAACGTCATCGTCGGCCAGCGCGGGCGCGGCTGCGCTGTAAGCGCCGAGGCTCGTCAGGCCGTACGCCGAGCGTCGCCGCGTTTCACGATCTTTGGCGCTGAGCCCGCTCACCAAGGTCGGCTCGACGGTGGTATCGCCCGTTTCGGCCAGGGCCGTCAGCGCGGCACCGCGAGCGCGCGCATCGGCCTCGGAGCGCGCTTGCGTGTTGGCGAAGCCGCGGAGCGCATGCACCGCATCGCTGCGCTGATCGGGTACGCTCGTCAGGCGCGCGAGGGCTGCGACGCGCAGCTCCGGACTCGCACTCTTCGAGACCTCGAGCAGCGCGGCTTCGTTCTCGGTGTTGATCGGCGCCACGCTGAGGGCGAGCCGTTTTTCGTCGTCCGTCCCCTCGAGCATGCTGCGTCGCAGCCGCGCATTGGACGCGTTGAACTCACTGCCCATGCGCACGAGCGCATACGCGGCGCTCACCGACGCGAGGCCAGCGTGCGCGTCGGCCGCGGCGACCAGTTCGCGTTGCCCGCCCGTCGTAAACGAGAGTTTTTCGGCCCAACCATCGACGATGGCGATGCGCAGTTGGTCATCGGCTTGGACCCACAGGTCTTTCAGCGCCAATACCGCGCGCTCGCCGCCAATCGCGCCGGCGGCGTGCGCGGCCAAGCTCTGGCTCTGCGGATCGGGATCGAGCCGCGCCGCTTCCAAGAGCGCATCGAGCTCCTCCGCTTGGTGCGCGTCGCGCGCAGCGGCGAGGGCCGCGCGGCGCACCCTTTCATCCGGGTCCGTGAAGAAGCGACGACGAACGTCGCTGTCGACGGGGCGCACTGCCGCACGCGCCGCAACGGCGCGAAAACCCGGGTTCGAGGCGTTGGCATAACGCTTCATCAACGCGACGCGATCGGTGCCGCGCTGCTCGAGCAAAATCAGGGTGAGCTCCGCCGCGACGTCGTCATCCGCCTCGGCACGCCGCTCGATCACGCTCGCCAATGGTCGCGCGCATCCACGCAACGTGCGCATGCGCTCGGCGCCGTCACTGCCCTGCGCAGACATCACCTCGCGTTCACCCAGCGCTCGTGCCAAATCGACGACCGCGCCATGGTCGAGCTTGCCCGCCCGCTGCGCGCTCGCAATATCCCGCTTCAAACTCGGCAAATCGCCCTGCAGCGCGGTCCGCGCGGGCGGCTTCAACGCGCAAGCTCCGAGCACGAGTGGCATCACCACCAAGAGCGAGTATCGGCCACGGCCACGCCAACCAAAACTTCCCTGACGCATCGCCCTCCAGCGTAGCAGAGCGCCGCCCCCCGCGAGCCACCGACCCCAAAGCCCCACAAACCCATCGTGATCGACGGGATTCGTGAAGTGATCCAGGTCTGCGCGGCGCGAGGAGGCTTGTCCGAAATCCGACAAGGCTCTGCGCGGCGCGAAGGGGCTTGTCCGAAATCCGACAAGGGTCTGCGCGGCGCGAGGGGGCTTGTCCGAAATCCGACAAGGGTCTGCGCGGCGCGAGGAGGCTTGTCCGAAATCCGACAAGGGTCTGCGCGGCGCGAAGGGGCTTGTCCGAAATCCACACATCGCCCACGCGTGCCGCGCCGCGCGGCGTGATACCGCGCGTTTAGTTGACGCTCGGGGAAGCGCTGGGCGAGGTCTCGGTTTGGGCGGCTTCGCCGCGGGCCGAGGCGGCGATCAGGTTGCGGCGCACCGAGGCGGCCGCCACGAATTGCGAAAACAGCGGATGGGCGTCCATCGGGCGGCTCTTGAATTCGGGATGGAACTGACAGCCGACGAAATACGGGTGCTGCGGCAGCTCGATGATTTCGACCAAACGATCATCGGGGCTGGTGCCGCTGAGCGCGAGGCCCGCGTGCGTCAGTTGCTCGCGATATTCGTTGTTGAACTCGAACCGGTGGCGATGGCGCTCCGAGATCTCGTCCTTCTTGTAGATGTCGTGCGCGCGGCTGCCGGCTTTGAGCGTGCAGGGGTACGCGCCGAGGCGCATGGTGCCGCCCTTGTCCTTCACGCCGCGTTGATCGGGCATGAGGTCGATGACTGGATTTGGGCAATCCTTCTGGAACTCGGTGGAGCTCGCGCTCTTCAAGCCACAGATATTGCGCGCGAACTCGATCACCGCGAGCTGCATGCCGAGACAGATACCGAAGAAGGGCACGCCGTTTTCACGCGCGTAGCGAATCGCCGAGATTTTGCCTTCGACACCGCGATCGCCGAAGCCGCCCGGCACCAGGATGGCATCCAGGCCGCTGAGCAACGCGGGCGCGCTACCGCGCTCGATCTGCTCGGAATCGATGTACTCGAGCTGGACAGCGAGATCGTTGGCGAGGCCGCCGTGGACCAGCGCTTCGTGCAAGGATTTGTAGCTATCCTTCAGGTGGACGTACTTGCCGACCACGCCGATACGGACCGAGCCGTTCGCCGGCTTCTTGAAGCGCTCGACGACGCGCTGCCACACGCTGAGATCGGGTTGACGCGACCAGATGTTCAGGCGCTCAGCGATTTGGTCATCCAAGCCTTCGGCGTGGAGCACGAGCGGCAGCTCGTAGATGCAGGAGACATCGACCGCAGAGATCACACTCTTCACCGCGACGTTGGAGAAGAGCGCGATCTTCTCTTTCAAGCCGTGCGCGAGTGGGCGATCGCTGCGACAGACGAGGATGTCCGGCTGGATGCCGATTTCACGCATTTCACGCACGGAGTGCTGCGTGGGTTTGGTCTTGAGTTCACCGGCGGTGACGATGTGCGGCACCAAGGTGACGTGCACGCTGAGCGCGTTGCCGATGCCAGCCTCGAGCTTGAGCTGACGAAGCGCTTCCAAAAACGGCAGGGATTCGATGTCGCCCACGGTGCCGCCGACTTCGACGATGGCGATGTCGGCATCCTTCGTGGCGTCGTAGATGCGCGCTTTGATCTCGTCCGTGATGTGCGGGATGACCTGCACGGTGGCGCCGAGATACTCACCGCGCCGCTCTTTCGTGATCACGGCTTCGTAGATACGGCCGGTGGTCACGTTGGCTTGGCGTGTGAGCTGACACGTCGTAAACCGCTCGTAATGTCCCAGATCGAGATCGGTTTCCGCGCCGTCGTTGGTCACGAACACTTCGCCGTGTTGTAGCGGCGACATCGTGCCCGGATCGACGTTGATGTACGGGTCGAGCTTCATGTGCGTGACGCTCAGCCCGCGGGCTTCCATCAACGCGCCGATCGACGCCGAGGTGAGGCCTTTGCCGATTGAGGAGACAACTCCGCCGGTGACCAAGACGAACTTCGTTCGTCGACTCACCGCCTGAACTCCATCACGTGTTCCACGTATCATGCCTTCGCCTCCAGTGCACCCAGGACGTTCAAATGACAACGAGCACGAGCGCTGCCCGCGCTCGCTTCACCAATACTCTCGTGGGCTTCGGCCTTCGTGACCGCGGCACTCGAGAGTAGCAAAAGACTTCGTCGTGGGTCGTGTCGGCTCTTAAAAAGTGCCGACCACGCCAAAGCCCAGGTTGTTGTTCCCCGCGTCGAACGTGGGGTGGATCTCGAACAGGCGCGAATGTTTCGGCGCCTCTTCTCGTTCGCGTGTTGGCAGAAATAGTGATTGACCCATGATCGCGATGCCGCCGGCTTGGCCGATTGCATCGAGAGTCGTTGCGATCGCGCGCAGCACGACGACCACTTTGCTGCACTCAGCCAGAGCAACGGTGCCGCAGCCGGTGTGAGAGATCGCTATCCAAGGCCCTGCGACAGGAATTCGCAGATCCTTGGCGCCCAGCGCGTCGGGCCAGAGGTACGACGAGCCGAGTGCGAGCCCATACCAAGCCGCGGTCGTCGCGGCTCCGCCGATCAGCCCGTTCCAACGCGCTGACGGGGGAGGCAACTCATCCGGGGCGGGCTGCGCCGAGGTCGCCCGAGGGCCGGGTGCCTCGAGGCCAGGATCGCCCACGGGATCAGCCGACGCGACGCGCGTCGAAAAGCAGGCCGCCAGGCCGGTGAGGCCCAAGAAGGCGTGAAGGACGCGGCTTGCTGGGCGGCTGGCCATGGCGGGGCGGACTTTGCACCCGCACCGCCGCCCGATGCAAGCGGGAAGCAACCTGAAGACTGTGGCGTTTTAGGTCGCCTGTTTCCCCGCAGGAAGCCTGGCCCGTTCGTGCCACTGAGCTCAGATTTTGGCCAAGGAGTGGCCGCTATGGATACTCCCCCAGATCCCGTGATGCTCCGCCCGTTCCGCCTGACCTACCCGCTCGCGTTTCTCGCGTCGGCCTGCATCGTCGGTGGCGCTCCGCCCTCACTGCCGCCGACGACCGGCGCCCCTGCGGGAGACCCCCAGGGCGCACCGGTCGCTTCGGGTTCGGCCTCGACTGCACCGGTTGCAGCGCAGGCCCCAGCGCCCTCTGCCGTTCCGCAGCCGGCGCCGAATAGCGCGCCGTCGGTAGCATCCGCGGCCGTCCCGGTGGTTCCCAATGAGCCTGCATCGCCGCCCTACGCTTGGAAGGGCGGGGATTTCCAACGTTCGCTCACGGAGCTCGGCCGTTGGGTGAAGAGCAACGGCGGCGAACTCAGTGCAGAAATCAGTGACGTGGCGAGCGGCGCACTGCTCGGCAGCATTGCCGAAAATACGCCGGAGAACCCGGCGTCGAATCAAAAGATTTTGACGACCGCCGCCGTGCTGCACCAATTCGGCGCGAATTTTCGGTTCAAGACGACGCTGCAAGGACGACGCGAGGGGGACACGGTGCGCTCGCTCGTGATCCGCGGCAGTGGCGACCCTTCGCTCTCCACCGAAGATCTCGTCGCGCTGGCGCGTGCGCTTTCTGCGAGCGGCGTTTTGCACGTGGGCGACGTGCTCGTCGATCAAAGCTTTTTCGACGACCACTTCGTGCCGCCCGCGTTCGAGCAGCAACCAAACGAGTGGGCCGCTTTTCGCGCGCCCGTCAGCGCGGTCTCGCTGGATCGCAACGTGACCACGTTGCACGTCACTCCCACCGAACTCGGACAGCCCGCAAAAGCTTGGTTCGAGCCAGCTGGGTTCGTCGATCTCTCCGGAAGCGTGCGCACCGAGAAGCTGTCGCGCTCGCAAAACGTGAAGCTCACGCTGAAGCCCGAAGGCGCGCGCCTGAGTGCGCTGGTCGCCGGCGGAATTCAGCCACAAACCCCAGAGTTTCGCTATTCGCGTCGAGTGGAGGACCCGACCTTGCTGGCTGGCTATGGCTTGAGGGCGGCGCTCGAAACGGCGGGCATTCAAGTGACCGGTAAGGTCGCGGCAGGCGGCGCCGCCGAGCAGGCGGAGCTCGCGAGCCACGAATCCAAGTCGCTCGGTGAGCTCTTGCCGGAGCTCGGCAAAGACAGCGACAATTTCTACGCGGAAACGCTGCTCAAGGATTTGGGTGCCGCAGCCAAGGGCACGCCGGGCACGAGTGAAAATGGTGCGAGCGTAGTGCTCGACTATTTGCGCGACATCGGCGCGCTCGACCCGGGGACGCGCATCCTCAACGGTTCGGGTCTGTTCGACGCCAATCGGGTCAGCGCGCACACGTTGGTCAAGACTCTGTTGACCGTGATCCGTGATTCGAACAACGGCGGCGTGTTCGTCGATCAGCTCGCGGTGGGCGGCATCGACGGCACGTTGCAACATCGCTTCGCGGCTTTCAAAAAGTCGCGCGCGGTGCGAGCGAAGACCGGCACGCTCAATCGCGTGATTGCGCTCAGCGGCTACGTTTTCCGGCCCGACGGCACTTCGCCCGTGGCTTTTTCGATGATCGTGAGCGGTATCGCCGGCAAGCACGCCGAAGTTCGCAAGCGGGTCGATGATCTCGTGGCCCGCGTGGCGCGAACTCTGGCCCGCGACGAAAGCTAGTTCGTGCGGGAAACCGCCGTGGCTGCAGCTCAGCCGCGCGCGAGCCGTTCTGCGTGCTCGCTCACGCTGACGATGGCGCGCGCGTAGGGCAAAAGCTCGCCGCTGATGGTGGTCTCGTTGCCGATCAAGATCAGGTTCACGTTTTCGTTTTCCACGAGGTGCTGCACGGCCTCGTGAAAATCGCTGTCACCCGCGGCGAGATACAACGTCGACCAGCGGCGTTGGTTGAACGAACGCATCAAGTGAAACGCGAGCCCGACATCGACGGCCTTCTGCTGCACGAGCTCGAAGTGCCGATGGGTTTCCGGATGGAGCACCGGGCCGCCACCCCAGCTGGTCGGCCAAAAGAGCGGCTTTTTTTGCAGCCAATACAGTTTGACGCGGAGACCCGGGCCCGCCGGTGGTGGATAGGCGAGCGCACTGTGAAACGCGTTGGCTTTGCCCGTCGCTGGGTCTTGATCGGCGTTGAAATAATAGGCCTCGCCGATGCTCTCGCCGAAGGTGGCTTCCAAATATTGGCGCAGCTTCAGGTAGTCCAGGCGATCGGCGCGCTTGAGGCTTTGCCACGCCTTGAACAGGTAGGCACCATCGATGAACCAAGCAGCGTTCGGGGTCAGTCGGAAACTCCTCCGCCACTTGTAACATGGAGACTTTGCCGCGAGGTGGCTCTCAAGTGCCCCGGCGGGGCATCGGCCTGATTCGGTGCCACGCGTTGCGTCGGGGCGGGACGTTTTCGAGCGCACTCGTCCCCTCGGGAGCACCAATTTGGACCAGAGCTTGCGCCGCTTCGCGGGCTAGCGGTCCACGGCTCGCGCGCACGAGCGCGTCGCGTGAACGCGAGTCTGGGCGAGACACCGCGGCGCAGGCAGCGCGACTCGCGATCTCGACATCGGCGTCGCTGGCCAGACGATTCACGGCCGCAAGCGAGGCTGCATCGCCGCGTGTCGAGAGCGCACTCAACGCGCTATCCGCGCTCGCGCGGTCGCGTGCTGCGGCAACGAGTGCCTCGCGTGAATCGTCCGACAGATCTTGGGCCAAGAAATCGAAAACGGGTCCGGAGTTGGTCGAGCCCGCTCGCAACCGTGTGATGCAGGCGCCGCGCAAGGCGGGCAGGAGCGCCGTGGGTCGTCCGGGCGTATCGAGTACTGCGTTCGCTACCTCTGGATCGTCCTGCACTAGGCGTTCTACCGCCGCGCTCGCGCTCTGGCCTTGCGCGAAGAGCGCGGTGATGGCCGCGGTACGAAGCTCGGCCACTGAGGTGCGCGCGAGCCGTTCCAGATCCGGGACGGCTCGCGGCTCGACGCTGTCGGCGAAGTACGAGACAGCTTCGGCCGATCCGCTGAGACGCAGCTCCTCGAGCATGAACTCACGGACTTCTGGTGTGTCGGTCTTCGTGAGCGCGGCGAACGCAGCGCTGCTCGCGGCAGCTCGATCGGAATGAGCGCTTCGGAGCAGGAAGTCGTGGGCGTCTCGGCCACCGAGCTTCGCGATCGAGATCGCGAGCTCTGGCAATTCTGCGTCGGTGCTTGCCGCAAATCGTGCTGTAAGGAGTCGAATCGCGGCCGCCCGAGCGTCGTTCGGGTCCAATCGGGTCACGACGCTTGCCCGGGTGATCGACTGCGGCTCGTTTCGTGGCGGTTCGTTTGACGCCGGCTGAGCCGACGTGGACGCGGACTTCATACTGGGAGCGGCGACGGAAGGGCGCCTTTCGCGAACGGGGTGAAGGCCGAGGTTGATTGCCAACGTGGTTGCCGCGACCGCCGCGGCGCACCATCGCCCTGGTTTACCTGGAGTTCCGGCGCCGGCTACCAAGGATTGCATGTGTACTCCGTCGTGGTTTGGGAGGGGCGCAGGGCGTCGATCAACGCGCGGTTCGCGTGGTACAGCGGGCCACCGAGCGTGAACAAGCCATCGGCGGCCGCGGAACGCAGCTCGTTTGAGCGGCCTGGATCGGTAGCAACGGCGAGCAGCCGCTGCGCACTGGCTGGGCTCTCCCGCGCGGCGATCGCGTTGACGGCGGCGATAGCGCTGTCGTCATCGCCGTCGCGCAATGCGCGATCGTAGATCTGTAGCGCCAAGCGAGCATTCATGTTCGACAAATTCGAGAGCAGCGCCACGCGAGCCTCTGAGCTCGCTGTTCCGTACGCGCGCTCCGCGAGCTGGGCGGCTCGTTCCGGCGCGCGATTTTGAAGCAAGCCGAGCGCGTTGCTAGCGACGTCGCTGTCCGAGTCGACCGTCAGCGACTCGAGCAGACCAAGCATTCCGGGGCCGCTGCGATTCCCCAAGAGCTCCACGGCGAGACTGCGATCCGTCGACGAAGTGGCCGTCGCCAGCTGCTCGATAACGCGCCGCGATTCGTCTCCTCCCAGCGCAACCAAGCCGCGCAGGGCGGCATGTCGCGTGTCCTCATCCTCATCCCGCGCAGCGTTTCTCAAGACATCCGAGAGCTGCGGATCTCCGCGGTCCGCTACGGCTTCAATCAGCGCGAGCCGCAACGGTGGACGCAACGTTGCCTGGCGATCGATCAGGCTCTGCAGGCTATTTAGCGGCAGCGCGGAGACCGTGTCTCCGAGCCGTCGAGCCGAGCCCGGTGAATTCACCAAGTAATCCAGCACAACGGTCTGAGCTTGCTCAGAACCATCGGCGACCAAGTGAGCGAGGGCGTCCGGCGCGTTTTCGCGCTGCAGTTCGGCGATGAATCGCGCTCGAACTTCGCTCTCCGTGCTTGGACCGGGGCCAGTGAGCGAGTCCGGTTCACCCAGCGCAGC
>Ga0105245_10002167_pt1 | contig 17777 bp, 22 predicted proteins | sample KBSM54metaG_FD_81523 | JGI IMG/M metagenome (GOLD analysis project Ga0105245, IMG submission 81523) | Miscanthus rhizosphere microbial communities from Kellogg Biological Station, Michigan, USA - KBS M5-4 metaG | ecosystem: Host-associated > Plants > Roots > Rhizosphere > Soil | place...
ATGGAGTTTACAGAATCCGTCAAATCTTTCCACACGCCGCCGACGTCCTTCACCATCGCCTGGCCGCCCAGCTTGCCCTCGGTTCCCACTTCGCGCGCCACGCGCGTTACTTCGCTGGCGAACGAGCTAAGCTGATCCACCATCGTATTGATGGTGTTCTTCAGCTCCAGGATTTCGCCGCGCACGTCCACCGTGATCTTGCGCGACAAGTCCCCGTTCGCCACAGCCGTCGTTACTTCCGCGATATTTCGGACCTGTGCCGTGAGATTTCCCGCCATCGAGTTGACCGAGTCGGTCAAATCCTTCCACACGCCGCCGACGCCCTTTACTTGCGCCTGTCCGCCCAGTTCTCCTTCCGTACCCACCTCGCGCGCCACCCGCGTCACCTCGCTGGCGAACGCGTTGAGCTGGTCCACCATGGTGTTGATGGTGTTCTTCAGTTCCAGAATTTCGCCCCGCACGTCCACGGTGATCTTGAACGACAAATCTCCATTCGCAACCGCCGTGGTCACTTCCGCGATGTTGCGGACCTGCGCCGTCAGGTTGCCGGCCATCGAATTGACCGAATCCGTCAAATCCTTCCATACGCCGCCGACGCCCTTCACCATTGCCTGGCCGCCCAGCTTGCCCTCGGTTCCCACTTCGCGCGCCACGCGCGTCACTTCGCTGGCGAAGGAACTGAGCTGGTCCACCATGGTGTTGATGGTGTTCTTCAGCTCCAGAATTTCGCCGCGGACGTCCACCGTGATCTTGCGCGACAAGTCGCCATTGGCCACCGCCGTCGTAACTTCCGCGATATTTCGCACCTGCGCCGTAAGATTTCCGGCCATGAAGTTGACCGAATCCGTCAAAGCGTCCCACACGCCGCCGACGCCCTTCACCACAGCCTGGCCGCCCAGTTTGCCGTCGGTACCTACTTCGCGCGCCACGCGCGTCACTTCGCTGGCGAAGGAGCTCAACTGATCCACCATCGTGTTGATGGTGTTCTTCAGTTCCAGAATTTCGCCCAGTACGTCCACCGTGATTTTGCGGGAGAGATCGCCCTTGGCGACAGCCGTGGTCACTTCCGCGATATTGCGCACTTGCGACGTCAGGTTCGACGCCATGGAATTCACCGAATCCGTCAGATCTTTCCACGTGCCTGCCACGCCCGTCACCATGGCTTGGCCGCCCAATTTGCCTTCGGTTCCTACTTCCCGCGCCACCCGCGTCACTTCGCTGGCGAAGGAGCTGAGCTGATCCACCATGGTGTTGAAGGTGTTCTTAAGCTCCAGAATTTCGCCCTGCACGTTCACCGTGATTTTGCGGGTTAAGTCGCCGCGCGCCACTGCCGTGGTCACTTCGGCGATATTTCTAACCTGGTTGGTCAGGTTGGACGCCATCGAGTTCACCGAATCGGTCAGATCTTTCCAGGTTCCTGCGACGCCCGTTACCACGGCCTGGCCGCCCAGCTTGCCTTCCGTGCCCACTTCGCGCGCCACGCGCGTCACTTCGCTCGAAAACGAATTGAGCTGATCCACCATCGTGTTCACCACGCGGGCCGTGCGGATAAACTCACCTTGCAGCGGACGCCCTTCCACTTCGAGCGACATTTTCTGGGAAAGATCGCCCTGCGCCACCGCGCCGATGATACGCGCGATCTCGGTCGAGGGCTGCACCAGGTCGGAGATCAGCGAGTTTACCGATTCGACGCACGAGCCCCAATTGCCGCCGCCGCCCGACAGCGAGGCGCGCTGTCCGATACGCCCTTCTTTGCCCACCGCCGTGCTGACGCGGGAAAGCTCGTTAGCCATGTTCTCGTTCAACTCGAAAATGTCGTTGAGAACATCGGCGATCTTGCCGGGCAATCCGATCTGGTTTACGGGCAGGCGGACGGAGAAGTCACCCTTCTTGAACGCGATCAGCGATGCCAAGAGTTGATTGGCATCCAGAATATCCGCAATCGGAATCTCTCTCATAGTCCTCCCCAGACTTTCTGCTGCACGGGCCGGCCACGGATCGATACAAATGTGTAAAGGGTTGATCCCCCTTCACTAAGCCGCGTTACAAATTATGTCATTGACACGTGCTGTCGGCGTAGTCCCCGGTAAGCCTTTATTTTCTGATAGTTTACGACGGAAACGAAATCGGGCTTGCGATTTGCCGGCAGATCGTGCAACGTGATGGTGGAACCCTGGTAAAGAGAGGCATGATGGCAGACCAGCTTTCACTGCTCCTGGTGGAGGACAGCCCGGCGGACGTGTATCTGGTACGGGAGGCCATGCGCCGCGAAGGCCTCAAGGTCCACTGGGACATCGCCGACGATGGCGAGTGGGCTATACGCAAGATCGACGAAGTGGATTCAGACGCATCCACGCCCTGCCCGGATCTCCTGCTGCTGGACTTGAATGTGCCTCGACGCACCGGTGATGAGGTTCTCGCGAGAATCCGCCAGAGTCCGCGCTTGGGCCGCACTCCCGTAGTCATCATCAGCTCGTCGGAATGGCCAGCCGATCGGGACCGCCTGATGAACCTCGGCGCGACCGAATATTTTCGCAAGCCTTCCGATTTGCAGGAATTTATGACGCTGGGCCGCCTGGTTCGAGAAGTTCACGAAAGGGCCAGGCTTAGTCGCCCGGCCTCTTAAGGGCACTGGAAGGTCTACTTGCGCTGAGCGCGCGCAGACGATGCCTTCGGTCCAGTCGCCGGTTTTCTGGCCGCGGGCTGATCGATGCTATCTTCTTCCGAGGCGGAGCCGGCGCCATTTCCGCGAGACTTCGCATCCTGCATCAGAACCATCGCGATTTCCGTCAGCTTGACGTCCGCGGCCTTTTCCTCGTCTTCGGTCTGCTCAAGCAGGGACGCCACCTCGTCTTCTCCCAGGTGGTTGGCCATGGCTTTGGCTGTTCCGTAGGCCGAGATTTCATAATGCTCCACCCGCTGCGCAGCCGCGATCAGAGCCAGGTCGTTGATCGGCGCCTCGGAATCTTCTTCGATGACTTCTCCGCCTTCCTCGATCAAGCCCTTCATGGCTTTGCATGTCTTGCCTTTGGCCGTTTTGTCCAGTTGCTCAAAAGCTTGCTCCAGGCGCTGCACCTGGTTGTTGGTTTCATCCAGATGATCTTCAATCGCCTGGCGCAACTCCTCCGAATTGGCGGCCTTGGCCATTTTCGGCAATGCGCGAACCAGTTGCTTTTCGGCATCGTATAGGTCGCGAATCTGTTCTACCAATAAATCCTCGACAGTTGACAACGTTGAGGGCATAAAAGACTTCCTTTCACTTCGGTGAACCCGGGCTTGTGCCGGGCTACACGGTGGATCGCAACTTTGTGACAAGCGTTACCAATAGAAATCGCCTGCAGAAGGTGCCTCGGAAGAAAATATCAACGGTCAAAAGTACCCGCATGCATCCCGAACCCGGCGTGAGCAGTTGATACTTCAGAGGTTCCGCGTATGGAGCGCCGGTTGCATATAGAGTCGCATGAGGAAAACATACATTAGCGGAATTTTTCTTGCGCTATTCACTTGTTCCGCGCTCACCTCGCCGGCACAAGTGAAGCAAGACAACACCAAAGTGAACCAGCGCGATCGCAACCCGGGCGAAGCGACTGCGGACCAGCAGAAAGAAACCCCTGCCGATCGGGACTTGGCGGCCAAAATCAGACGGGAGATCACCAAGGATAAATCTCTCTCCACATACGGCCACAACGTCAAGATCATCGTCCAGAACGGCGCCGTGACACTGAAGGGTCCCGTCCGTTCGGATGCCGAGATTCAAACCATCGCGGCGACCGCAGCGCGGATTGCGGGCGGCGACGCCAAAGTGACCAATCAGCTATCTGTCGAACCTTCGAAGCCCTAAAGCTTGATCTCAATATCTCAATAAAGGAGTGATTAATGAACATGGAAAACAAGAAGACTGCGGTGTTTGGAATTTACACCACGACGAACCAGGCCGAGGCGGCCGTGAACCAGCTCATGTCGCAAGGGTTTTCAGGCGACGATATCTCGGTTCTGATGGAAGACAGCAACAGTTCCCGCCAGTTCGCGCATGAGAAGAACACCAAAGTTCCCGAAGGAACCACTACCGGCGCTACCGCTGGCGGGGTCATTGGCGGGACCCTTGGCCTTTTGGCCGGTCTCGGTGCACTGGCGATTCCCGGCGTGGGGCCGCTGATTGCCGCCGGACCGATTATGGGAACCTTGGCAGGCATGGGCGCCGGCGGAGCCGTAGGCGGTATCATCGGCGCACTCGTGGGCCTCGGGATTCCCGAGTACGAAGCCAAGCGCTACGAAGGCCGGATCAAGGACGGCGGCGTGCTCCTGTCGGTGCACTGCAGCACGTCTGATGAGATTGACCGAGCCAAGGAAGCATTGAAGCGCAGCGGAGCGCAGGATGTTTCCTCAACGTCGGAAGCGTCGGCCAAGTATCCGGCTCAATCCAGGGCCTAACTGACGGCGAGCGCACGGGAGTAGAGCATGATTCGGAAGCTGCCGTCCGGGAAATACCGGCTCTACTCCCGCAAGCAGGATCCGCGAACAGGCCGGCGCAGAAATCTCGGCACCTTCTCCAGCCGGGAAGCCGCTCAGCGGCACGAACGCGCAGTCCAGTTCTTTAAACGAGCCGGTTGATTTACGCCGCCGCCGAATGAAACTTGGCTGCCGCGGCGGCGTGAGCCTTGCGCCGGACCCGAACGTTTTCGGCGGCCTCGCGGGCCGCCCGGCGAGCTCTCAATAATCGAATGCGAATCGCGGTCTGGCTGACGCCTTGGTCCTGCGCGATTTCTTGCGCCGTCTGCCCGACCATTTGAGCCTCCAGCAGTTGCCGGTCCGGCAAACGGCAGAAACGTAGAATGCGGCGCAGTTCGATACCCGCGAAGTTCATGGTGGACTTGGCGTACAGCGGATCCCGAAGAACCTGGAGGCGGCGCTCCTGGCGGATGGCCCTCCGGTACAGGTTCAGAGCGATGGTATTTACCCAGGTGGAGACCAGCTCTTCGCTGCGTAATTGGCCCAGACGTTCCCAACCTCGCATCCACGCTGCTTGGCTGATCTCCTCGGCGGTGTCGCGAGCAACGCCGCGCGAAAGCAAGAATCGGAAGGTTATGGGCAGACCGTCCTGATACGCTCGGGCATAAGTTTCTCTGGTCATTTCGGCTGGAAAATGCAATTCATGCACCAGCCCATGGAAACAGCTAAATTGCCTAAAATCAGTTACTTAGATTATTAGCCGACTGCATATTTTGCAGCTTCGGCAATTCTTGCACGCCAGTTCGGGTACTATGATAACCGCAGGCCAGTCCATTTCTGGAAACTATTGCCGGCGCTAGCGATCTAACGGGGGATGAATCTCCTGCCCATGACTGGTGATTCAAGACACTGCCTATGACACCAAATGATCAGGTGAAGCCAATCAGACCAATCGATTCCGAATCTGCGCGGGTTTCGACGGCGAAAAGGACTGTCCTGGTAGTCGATGACGATCCCATGGAACGGGCCGGCCTGGCACGGATCGTATCGTCACTGGGCTATGCCGTGGAGCAGGCAAGCGACGGAGAAGAAGCGCCTGCGAGACTGGAAACGACGCCGATTGCTGCCATTGTCACCGACTTGATGATGCCCCGGATGGATGGCTTTGAGCTGCTTCGAAGCCTGGGGTCCGCAGGCCAGGCGCCTCCAGCGATTGTGCTCACCGGATTCGGAAACATCGCCCAAGCCGTTTCGATTGTCCACGAATTGCACGCTTTCTGGTTTCTGGAAAAGCCCGCCGATCCTCCCGTGCTGGGAACCCTGCTCGAACGCGCCATCGAATACGGCTCTTTGGTTCGCGAAACCGAGCGTCTGCAGCGGGAGCTCGGTTATCACGGCATTTTGGGCGACCTGGTGGGTGCCTCCAAGCCCATGCAGCAGGTCAGCACGCTCATCCAGCGGGTAGCTCCTACTACTGCTTCCGTCCTGATCACGGGCGAAAGCGGTACGGGAAAAGAAATGGTGGCCCGAACTATTCACAGGTTGAGCCCGCGGGCGGCGCGTCCTTTCGTGGCCATCAACTGCGCGGCTGTCCCCCAGGACTTGATTGAAAGTGAGCTGTTCGGTCACGAAAAAGGGGCGTTCACCGGAGCCGTTGGACGCCGGGCCGGCTGTTTCGAACAGGCCGACGGGGGAACCCTGCTGCTGGACGAGATCGGCGAAATGCCCCTGGCGATGCAGGCGCGCCTGCTGCGAGCACTCGAGGAATCCAAAGTGCGCCGCTTGGGGGGAACCTCAGAAACTGCGGTGAACGTTCGCGTGCTGGCGGCCACCAACCGCCTGGTGAGCGCGCTCGATCGCAAGACTCTGCGGGAAGACCTTTACTATCGGCTGAACGTATTTAACATCCACATGCCGCCGCTGCGTGAAAGGAAAGACGATATCGCCCTGCTGGCGCAGGCCATCCTGGGGGACCTGAATCGCAAGCATGAAACCAATGTGACTAATCTCCATGCGGGAGCCCTGGAGCGTCTCATGTCGCATTCCTGGCCCGGCAACGTGCGCGAATTGAGAAACGTGCTGGAATGGTCGGTCATCACGGTCGGCAAGGGCACGATTCATCCCTGGCATCTGCCCAAGACTTTCGGCGCTCCCGTGGATGCGCCTCAAGCGGAGGAGCGCTCAATGCCTCGCGCGGAAGGCGGCAAGACGCTCGACGAAGTGGAGATGGACTACATCATGTACACTCTCCAGATCGCGAACAATGACCGAAAGAAAGCCGCCCACATGCTGGGGATCAGCGTTCGGACTCTGTACAATCGCCTGGCCCGGCCGGCCGTCGCTGAGAAGGAAACCGCTCAAGCCGCGGGAAGCGAAGTTGCATGAGCTCACGGGCGGCGACACAATTGAGCGAACCTGTTCCCGATGCGAACGCGCGGATCGAAACCCTGGAACGGGAGCTGGCAGCCGCCCGGGATCGTGCCAGCTGGCTTGAGGGGAAGCTGCATGCCGCCGAGGAGGAGTTCCAGCAGTTCGCTTTGCGCGCGTCTCACGATTTTCAGGAGTCCTTCCGGGCGGTAAACACCTTTTCGCAATTGCTTGCCGAGGCGCGCGGCGACGCCCTGTCGGACCAGGAACGGCAGTACCTGGATTACATGTTGAACGGCAGCGATCGGATGCGCGATCTGTTGGACTATGTTCTGATCTATTCGCAGGCCGCAGCGGACAATCCGGCGACCTATACCAAGGTCGATCTGGCCGGCGTTGCTCACGCCGTGCTAAAGAGCCTTCACCGGCCTATTTCAGAATCCGGAGCGAGCGTCCGCCTGGGCCCTGCGTTGCCCGTAGTTTGCGCCAATTTCCAGCACCTCCAGCAAGTTCTGCGCAGCTTGCTCACAAACGCGATCAAATACCGCAAGCCGGATGCGCCGGTCGAAATCCAGATCGAAGCCGCACGCGACGTTGCGGGGCATTGGAAAGTTTCCGTGCGAGACAACGGAATCGGCATCGCAAAGCAATATCACGAGTCCGTGTTCGCGCCCTTTAAACGCTTGCATGGGAAGACCATTCCAGGATGCGGAATGGGCCTGGCGGTATGCCGGAGGATTATCGAAACGCACGGCGGACGGATTTGGGTGGACTCGATTCCCGGGGACGGCTGCGATTTTCAATTCACTCTGCGCGAAGAGCCCCTGGCCTAGGAGCGATGCTCGGCGAGCACTTCTTCCAGCACTTCGCCGATTTTCAGGAACTCCTGATACGACGTAGGCTTTCGGAAATATCGGGCTGACCCCAGCGCCGCGGTTTCGCGCCGATCCTCCGGCGAGTTCGATGATGTGAGGATGATCACCGGCACATGGCGGCAGCGGACCGTCCCTTTCACGTGCTCCAGCACCTCGCGCCCGGACCGTCTCGGTAGATTCAAGTCCAGCAGAACCGCATCCGGGCAACGTGCGGAAGGGTCCGCATCGGCTTGTGCAAAGTAGCGCAGAGCGTCTTCGCCATTGTCCAGCGTCAGGAGGCGAACAGGAAGCTTGCGAGCCTTGATGGCCTGCTCCACCAGAAACACGTCCGCCTGATTGTCCTCCACCACCAGTACCAGAGCTCGCTTGTCTTCAGGTTGTTCCTGCGGGTCCGCCGCGCCCTGCGGATCCTCCGGTTCACTTGGCCAAGTCGATCGCCCAGCCAATGCGTCCCTGCTACCCGGTTCGGGAAACTCGACCAGGAGGTTACCGTTTGTGCCTGCCAACCCGCTAGAATATCGCAAAAGTCCGCTCCACGATCCGCTCCCCCGGCATCGGCTTTAAGCAGACGCATGGGTGATCGTTCTTGAGGTATGATCCGTTCGCCCGGTCTATTGTTTCCAGATATTTGTGGAGACAGCGTGGTCTCTAGGATATTGATAAGGAAATACTTCGCCTACTCGATTAATCCCGTCAAGCCGCCACAGATTCGCTACACAGTGCGAAGATTTCCGCGCCCAGCTCCAGGAACTTCTTGAGGGTCACTGGCTTGGTTCGGTAAATGGCTCCTTTACTGCGGATTTCTGCCTCCTCCTCCGGACTGGCGATGGAGGACAGGACGATTACCTGGATATGCCGAAGGGTTCCGGCGCCTTTCAGAGCGTCCAGGATTTCCAGACCATCGTACTTGGGTAGGTGAACGTCCAGGAGAATAACGCAGGGATCAGGAGGATGGAGACCGTCGCGGTGCTCTGCAACAAATCGCAGTGCTTCCTCACCGTCTTCCAGTACCTCCAGAACATAGTCTCCTTGCCGTTCGAGCGCGAAGCGAAGAAGCTCGATATCGGCTGCGTTGTCTTCTACCACAAGGATCCTAGGTCGGCTCATCGTCGCTCCTTTTTGGCGTTGCTACAGGGCCCTTCGTCCCTGAATCACACGAATCAACAACACAGCGATAGCGATAATCAGCAAAATGTGAATGTATCCGTAGAGGGTGTACGAAGTGACCATCCCCAGGAGCCACATCACCAGCAGAATTACGAATATCGTCATCAACATGGTTGTTTCCTCCCCTCTTGCGAAAAGTCTTGCTACTGCAGGATTGTCACTTCTCCGGGGGCATTTATTACCTGGAGGGGCCCTGCCTTACCTGGGCCGGGCAGGGACTGGTTTGACGAGTTAAGACCTGCCCAGAAACCCAGGGCCAGCGTGGCCACAAGTCCAATTACTACCGCGATGCTGGTCAGAAGGGCGAGCACGGAAACGTACAGAAAGAACGAACCTACCAGCCCCGCCATCAGGAGTCCCGCCAGAATCAACACAAATCGGGCAATCATGGCCCTGGAATAAGCACTCTACGGGCCATTCTTCTGCGTTATTCTTCAGCCGTGGTTAGGAAACAAATCTGCGCACCGGGACATCGTTCTACCAGGCATGCTTCACCTCTTGCTGATCGAGGATAATCCGGCTGATGTCATGATGGTGCGCGAAGCGCTTCGCGGATCGGACATTCCCGCCGACGTGATCATCGCGTACGACGGCGAGCAGGCCCTTAAATTTCTGGAAGAATTCCGATCCAAACCGGATTTCATTATTCTGGACCTCAGCATCCCCAAAGGCGACGGCCATTCGATTCTGGAGCGGAGTAAGTCCTTGAGCAGCCCTCCGATCGTGGTATTTACCAGTTCTTCTAACGGAGAGGACAGACGCCGTGCGCTTGCAAACGGAGCCAGTGACTATGTCATCAAACCGGCTGGCTTCAACGCTTTCATGAGCGCAGTGCAGGGGATCCTGCAGAAGTGGGGGAAGCCGCCGGCAGAATAGAACCCTAAGAATTCAGCCAACGTTGGGTTAAACCAGATTATGACCGTGACAGGCAGCCAGTTCCGCTGCCAGTACCTTGGGCGCAGGGCCTTTCAGTTCATAGCTGCACAGCAGAGAGAATGAGTGGGCTTTAATCAGCTCGCCCCACAACTCCTCCAGACGGCCGGCCGCCGGAAGGTTGGTGCCCCAAAGCACGCACACCATCTCTCCAAAGGCTCGTACATTGCCGGGTTGACCGCTTCCGAAACTAGCCCGGGCCCGATGGATCCAGCTTTCTGCGATGCTCTTGAATTTCGTCTCGTCCGGCATGCCATCCACCATAAAGCACGGCAGCATCTCTTCGGCGAGCCGGCAAGTCAACCGCCCACTTCTTTCCAGGGCTTGTAAATCGAAGCCCTGGCGCCAAAGGCCGCCGGTGATCGCGGGATAGTTATCCTCGCGGGTGATCAGAATCACGGCCTCATTCTTCCGAAGGCCCGCGCTGGCATAGAGGCACACGGCTTGGGCCAGCAGGTTCCTGTCCGTGTACGGATAGACGATGTGTCCGCACGGGTGCGGGTCTACCAACAGCGCTGAGGCCTTCGGATTCATGCTTCTTTGATCATCCTAGTGACGATCGTAGTCGCGATTCCTGCGGTCGCGGTCCCATCTGTGATCATGATCAAATCTGCCGCGATCGCCCTCCCAATAGCCCTGGTAGAACATCCCGCCTTCATAACGCGGGCCGATCCAACGCGCGCTGGCGTAAGGAGGACGCGTCCAGTATCCGTCGTGCCAGGCGTATCGCCTGCCATTGGGGTACCAGTAGCCGTCTATCCAGACAAATCCAGCACCAGGGCTTCGCGGCTGGACGCGCACCACCCGCGGAGCCGGCGGAGTTCCTATTCTCACTCCGACCGAGATTTGACCGCTGAGAATAGTACTTCCCATCACGAATGCCAATCCTAGGATTGCTCTCTTCATCCTGTACTCCTCCTTTAAAAAACCTTCGGCTATCGGTTTGTCGCGCTTTCGATGGTGGTGCCGATTATTTCACCCGAGACGACCAACTCGACGCGTCGATTTCTTTGCCGGCCGGCTGCCGTATCGTTGGAAACGACCGGCTGAGTTTTGCCAAAGCCTCTGACGGTAATGGAAGCGGCCGGAAGATTTTCGTGAACCAGATAGTCGCGAACAGCCGCGGCCCGCTGCTCAGACAGCCTTTGATTATATTCATCGCCGCCCACGCTATCGGTATGGCCTTCCACCTCCAGCCGCAGACCAGGGTGTCCCAGGATGACGCCGGAGACTTTCGCCAGCTTCTCCCGCGCACCCGGACGCAAAGTGGACTTGCCGCTATCGAAGAGCACATCCGACATGTTCACGATCAGGCCTCGAGCCGTGTCGCGAGTTTCTAGAATCAAGTTGAACTGACGAAGCAGTTCGGCCCGAAGCTCGGTCTTCTCCGCTTCCGCTTTCAGCCGCAGGCGCTCCGATTCCTGTGCCGCCAGCCTGGCCTTCTCGGTTTCCGCCAAGGCCGCCTGCTGCTGGGTGATCGCCTCTGCGCGAGCTGCCTCGGCTTCCGCCTTCTCCCGGGTGGCGCGCTGGATATCCGCCAGGGCCGCGGCGCGCTGCGCGTCGGTTTCGCGGCGTATGCGCTCCGCCTCTAATTGCGCGGTAGCTCGTTCCGCTTGAGCGGTGGCTCGTTCGGCCTCCGCACGCGCTCTTTGGTCAGCCTCGGCTCTCTGGGCTGCCTCTGCCTGCGCTCTGCGTTGCGCTTCCGCTTGCGCGTCCGCATTGGCTCGCGCTTCCCGATCGGCAGAGGCCCGGCGCTCGGCGGCCAGCTGTTCATCAGCAATCTTTTTCACCGTGATAATCCGGGCGTCTTCCGCCATCTGGACTGCTTCGCGGGCTACGGTTCCAATGGGCTTCTTCCCGCCCTTGCCTATCAGATAGCCTTCTGCGTTCTGCAAGCCGATCACAGCCTTTTGATAAGTATCCGGGGCGTATCGGTCGGCTCCCGCCCAGCGCGCGATCTGGACAGCGTTTCGGGCTTCATACAATTCCAGTGGGACTTTCTTGTCCATCCGAAACGGTTTGACCTCAGCCGGATTCACATGGAGCGAGTACTGGCCTCGCTGTAGAAGCTCATACTTGGCATCGATCTCTTCAATCGTCCCGGTGGTTTCGCGACGCGTGAAATTCTCCATCACCACCACGTCACTGGGCTGCGTGACCGCAAAATACGGTTCCGCGGTGACGATCAGACCAAAACTTTGCAGCTCAGTGGTTGCGTCGATCGAGCTCTTATCGCCGTTGAGCACTACTTCTCCGACATTCGTCGCACGGCCTTCCGGCGTGATGGCCCACAGTACATACGTCAGGTATTCGGGCCCGAACTGGCTGGGCGGCTGCAGTTTTCGCATGTCCGCGTTTATCTTGATGACGCCTTGCTTGCTTTCGACTTTGGCTTCGCCGCGAGCGTCGGGCATCAGCGCTGTGCCGCGGAAGTCAATTTCCGTCGGCCCGCTGCGGTGGTTGTAGTTGATGGCCTTGGTGGTTCGTGCAACCACGGTCACCCGATAGATCGGCACCGATGCGCCGGCCTGCTCTGAGACGTTGCGTTGCGCGGGGTTGGGCGCTTGCGGGGCCTGCGCCAGCAATGCTCCACAGGCTAGAAAGGCTCCAAATATAATCCTCATTGTTCTGCTCCCTTCTTGTTGGGTCAGTCTTGTTGGGGTCTACGCCATCGCCCGCTTATAAGCGTGCTCAAATCCCTGGCGATGACGGGCAATCTGTTCTTTCCCTTTTTCAACCAGTTCGGCCGCCGACTCGCGCAGTCCGGACGCGTGATCCTGGACGTAATCCGTGCTCTTGCGCATCTTGCGGGCGATCAGCTTTTGCGTTTTTTCTCCCGAGTGCGGTGCCAGCAGAAGACCTAAGCCTGCTCCGACGCCGAGTCCTAGTGCGAATCCGATCAAACAATCTTTGTTCATGTTGTTACCTCGGGGTCGGTCACCCCTGGAGTGGAGGAGCACATTTTGGACCATTTGCGAATCCATTGAAAAACGGGAACTTACGAAGCCCTTATACTGCACACCGGAAGATTCTTCCTTCCGCGGAAAGAACAGATGGCTGAATGACAGAGTGCAGGTTTTGCATTCGCTGCACGACAGAGGCAGTCCAAGTGTGGCGCTAACCGTCGCTTTTTACATACGAATCGCGTCCTGATCGGGGCGGATACAAGGATCTCAAAGCGACGTTAGGAAGCTCCCCCGCACTGCATCTGCAGCAGTTTGCCTAGGATCAGCTGCCTGAATCGACGGGACCCATTCGGATTGGGCTAGCAATTGCAACAGCGCTCAGCGGAGGCAGTTTCGTGAAATATTTAGCAGCGTGGATGTTGGGAGTTCCGGGAATTCTGATCGTGGTTTGGTTTCTTTTTTCGCACATGCACTAGTGCGAACGCACCAAGGCTGCGGCGTCATGTTGCAGCCAGCGAATAATCCATATCTTCAATTACAAAGGAAACAGGATGACTTCAGTCGTTTTTGAGACCGAGCGGTTTCGCGTTCACATCACCGGGAAAGCGGCTTGGGTCGAGGCCAAGGAAGGTGCGAACTGGGTTTTCCGTAATTGGCATGCCTTGCCGGTATCGGCTGATTGCACCGATTCGGACGCCCTGACAGCTGCCGTAGCGGACTTCGAGCAAGCGCGAGGCGGCAACGCCAGTCTGCGTAGCGCTCTTACCGGAATCCGCCTGGAGCCTTCCAGGCCGGCGATCCAGCCCGCCAAGGCCGCCATTGCGCCCGCCAGGCCGCAGCGCGCCGCATCGTCCACGCGCACGAAATCGTCCGGATATTACGGATTTCGCGCGCCGCTGCGCCCGCCTCTGCTAGCCCCCGAGGTTGCATCCCTGGGCCGGAACACTCCCGGCAATTGAACTCACCGCGTCCCGTGGCCACGATTCGAGCGCCCGCATCCTTTGCATCCCTCGCGGATCCATCGCGGCTCAATCAGGCCGGGACCTGAGGAACTAAAGGCGACACACACATCACCGATAGGAATATCTTCGATAGCAGCGTACGACTATAATGTTCGAACTTCAGCGCCTTTCCGAGCTTCCTCGAGAAGGTGCTGTACCTTGGAGTCGTCCACTTGGCTGAAATCGATATACCACTCGCCGACTGCCTCAAAAGGCTGCGGACTCGCGAGACAAATGCAGTCGTCGACCTCCCCCTGCAACCGCAGGCAGGCTTGATCGGTCGCAACCGGAACCGCTACCAAGATTCTCTCCGGCGCATGGCTGCGTGCATGACGCGCCGCGACCATCATCGTCGATCCGGTGGCCAAGCCGTCATCCACGAGCACGACCGTTCGGCCGCGCAGGTCGAGTGCTGGACGGCCTTTGCGATAGAGCCTTTCGCGTCGCTCCAACTCAACCTTCTCCCTGGCGATGACAGTATTGATCTCATCGTGTGAGATGTTGAGTGCGCGGATCAAGTCTTGATCCAGGGTTTGGATCGAGCCGCCGGCGATCGCGCCCATGGCCAGTTCCGGCTGCCAGGGTACTCCCAGCTTGCGCACAACCACCACGTCCAGCGGCGCGCCGAGCTTTTTCGCGACTTCCAATCCAACCGGGAGGCCGCCTCGAGGCAACGCAAGTATCACCACGTTGGCGGGCAGCTTCAGGCTGGCGAGTTTGACGGCCAAAAGTCGACCTGCCTCGGTGCGATCGGTAAATGGAAGGTGGATCATAGAGGACCTGGTGGGTTCTTGCGCTTACATGGACTGCCCTGCTTGTCTGCCCGCTGCGGGCTTGGCCTCTTTGCCTGGCTCGAACGGCTCCCCGCCGAAAAACCGGCTGAACGGAAACGCGGGCCTGAAGAGCCCGGTCGAAGCGAGTGTTTCCCGTTTCTTAATCGCTTGTTCTTTGTTGATCTTTACTTCTGTCATCGTATTCTCTTTTCTTGCTTCGAATCCGGCTCGTCAAACGAGATGAGTCGTGAACCAATCCCCAGCCAGGCTCGCAACTTGTGCCAGCGTGCCTCGCTCTTCAAACAGATGAGTCGCGCCCGGGACAATCTTGAGCTCGGTCTCGCATTGCATAAGCGCCATCGCGGCGCGATTCATTTGAATGACCGCCGTGTCCTTGCCTCCGACAATCAGCAGCGTTGGAGCACGAACCAACGAGGCAGTTGCACCAGCCAAGTCGGGCCGGCCGCCCCGGGATACCACGGCCTTGATCAAATCCGGGCGCTCGGCTGCTGTCATCAGCGCCGCCGCCGCGCCGGTGCTCGCTCCAAACAGTCCGATGTCATGGCCGCGGATCTCGGGCAGACTCACCAGCCAATCCGTGATCGCCACTAAGCGCTGGGTGAGCAGGCCGATATCGAAACGTAACTGCGCTGTAACGTCGTCCTCTTGTTCTTCGCCGGCGGTCAGCAGATCCACCAGCAGCGTCCCGAGCGACCGTTCGTGCAAGACTTCCGCCACGTACTGATTGCGTGGGCTGTGCCGGCTGCTGCCGCTTCCGTGAGCAAAGAGAACAATTCCCCTCGGCTCTGAGGGCATGCTCAAATCTCCCTGCAGGACCACTTTTCCCGCCGGGACCGAAACTGGGGCGTGCTTCGTGAGGCTCTCGCCGGCCTTCATCGCGGGATTCTCCTTCTCGCAATCCCGAGTGCAATCCCGCTTCCAGCCGACTGGGAAATATAGTACGACCGTACTTGGAATTCGCCGGGAAGATGTGAGCGATATGCCCCATAGGCCATCCTTTTCGGGGTGTTATCGCACAGAACGACGCTATCCGTCCGCCTTAGGCGACGATCCCTGCAGCGCGAGCCGGCGAAGCGTTCCTATTAGACTTCCGCGCCTGCAAACGAGGGAGCATATGAATAGAGGACGAACCCTTTTTCGCCCCCGAAATGAATCCCAGGGTGTGGCGGAACTCAGACTCCCGAAAAGGCAACAGAAGCGAATGAAAAGCCCCGGCTTCAGCTACTTGCGGCCAGTGAATCCTTTCGGCGAATCCATGGCAGAGGACAGGAAGCGCTTGTGGCGCTGCTTTCAACACGGAATGGAGACATGCCTCCCAGCAAAGGGTTAGATCCTCCGGGTTGAAAAGGACCGCAACCAGGTTGCGCTGGCGATTTAACTCCGCCAGGCAGTCAAGACGGGGGACCCTCTCGACAGCCCAACCGAATTCAGCAACAAGACGATCCAGGGCCAGTTGCTCAACCGGCAGAGTACCGACCAGTACCACGGTTCCACGTGTCATGATTGCAGAATGCACTGCAATTCAGGCTCCATTTGTGGCAGTTCCTGGCGCCGGAGACGGACGCTTCACTGGGTAGCGTGTGCCAAGATCTTGGCGCGCGAGCCAGCGCTCATATTACTGCTAAAGCCACAAAAACGAGTACTATTCCATCCCTGGCTACTACACGTATTCTTCCCGCGCTTCAGTAATACGTCCCTCGCCATATCCTAGGGTCCGGTTACCATAACAGTCTGGAGACACCGTGAAAGCACTCGTCAAAGCGCACGCCGAGCCCGGGCTGTGGCTCGAAGATATCCCTGAGCCGACGTTCGGCATCAATGACGTTCTCATCCGCGTCCTCCGCACCGGCATCTGCGGTACGGATGTACATATCTACGACTGGGATTCCTGGGCGCAGCAGACCATTCGCGTGCCCATGGCCATCGGCCACGAATTCGTCGGTGAGATTGTCGCCGTCGGTTCGAATGTCATCGATTTTCATTCCGGCGAACTGGTCTCGGGTGAAGGCCATGTCGTGTGCGGGCGCTGCCGCAACTGCATGGCTGGCGATCGCCACCTGTGCGCGCACACCTCCGGCGTCGGCGTGAACCGGCCCGGCTGCTTCGCGGAGTACATCGCCTTGCCGATGACCAACATTTGGCGGCACGATCCGCGTGTTGACCGTGACGCGGCCGCCATTTTCGATCCCTTCGGCAACGCGGTGCATACCGCGCTTTCGTTTAATGTGCTGGGCGAGGACGTCTTGATCACCGGCGCAGGTCCCATCGGTATCATGGCCGCCGCCGTGGTCCGCCATGCCGGTGCACGCTACGTGGTGATCACCGACGTCAACGATTACCGTCTGGATCTCGCCCGCAAGATGAAAGTGGACTTGGCGCTGAATGTGACCCACGCCTCCGTCGGCGACGCTCAAAAGAAGCTGGGCATGACCGAGGGCTTCGACGTAGGCCTGGAAATGTCGGGCAACCCGTCTGCCTTCCGCGAAATGATCGCCAACATGGCCCATGGCGGGCGCATCGCCATGTTGGGCATTCCCAGCCAGGAGATGTCCATCAACTGGCGCGACGTGATCTTTAACATGCTCCACATCAAAGGCATCTACGGCCGCGAGATGTATGAGACCTGGTATAAGATGACCGTGCTGCTGCAATCCGGCCTCGACATCATGCCGGTGATCACCCATCGCCTTAGCTATAAGGATTATGAACAGGCGTTTCAGGTAATGCGCTCCGGCAACAGCGGCAAGGTAATTCTGAATTGGGAGGAGCTTCGGTAAATGCTGGGCGCTTACCAACAACACGTTGCATCGCAACTCCAGGAAATTCGCGGCGCAGGATTATGGAAGCCTGAGCGTATCCTCCACTCGCCCCAGAGGCCCGGGGGCCAGCTGCATGGCGGGAAGGACGTGGTGATCCTGTGCGCCAATAACTACCTCGGCCTGGCCGACGATCCTCGCGTGATCGCTGCCGCGCGTGCGGCGCTCGATCGCTGGGGCTACGGTATGGCGTCGGTGCGCTTCATCTGCGGCACACAGGAGCAGCACAAGGAATTGGAACACGATATCGCCAGCTTCCTTGGCATGGACGACGGCATTCTGTATTCGTCGTGTTTCGACGCCAATGGAGGGTTGTTCGAAACGCTGCTGGGGGCCGAAGACGCAGTGATCTCCGATGAGTTGAACCACGCCTCCATCATCGATGGCGTGCGGTTGTCCAAAGCCCAGCGCTTCCGCTACAAGAACTGCGACCTCGCCGATCTGGAGAAGCAGCTGCAGGCCGCGGAAA
>Ga0105245_10002170_pt1 | contig 17772 bp, 11 predicted proteins | sample KBSM54metaG_FD_81523 | JGI IMG/M metagenome (GOLD analysis project Ga0105245, IMG submission 81523) | Miscanthus rhizosphere microbial communities from Kellogg Biological Station, Michigan, USA - KBS M5-4 metaG | ecosystem: Host-associated > Plants > Roots > Rhizosphere > Soil | place...
CGGATGTATGTTGTTGACGACTCGGAGCAACGATACCCATCCCAAACGAGGTGTCGAACTCATAACCCAAAGGTCGTAGGTTCAAATCCTACCCCCGCAACCAACCAAATCAATTACTTCTGCGATATCTTTTCGGTTTGTTCGTAGCGCTGCTCGTTAGCACTCGGAGGTTATCGTCGGTCCCGGTGCCGTTCTGCGGCGAGCGAAGTCCAACTAGTTTAGACAATTGCAAGTCGAAACCGCTGATGCACTCGTTGGGTTCGTCCCCAAGGTCTTTGAGGAATTTGGACCGGCGTGGCGAACAGTTGCGCGAAAACATAGATCTAAACACGCTGAAGTGGTTACGTGCCTGGGAGCGTGGGCGCGTAGTCTACCGCCAGCAAGAGTCCGGAAAAGAACCGGAGCAAGAAAGGGACAGCACGACGCTTCCAAATACCTGGTGCCAGGCGAGGTATCGCTTTCGCCTTTGAACGAAAGGATACTGAAATTAGCGCACCTGCTGGTGGTTCCGGCCTGGAACTTCCGGCATATCACGAACGTTCGTATTCGGCGGGAAGTGGAGAAGATTCTTTCGAATTATGGCAACATCAAAACGACCATCTGTACGCCGGAAGAGCTTATCTGTGCAGAAACCGTGGGAAGACGAAGTGCTCCAAGCGGTTTACGCGGTGCGAGACTCCTACGCGGCGGAGCACGGCTACAACCTGGATCAGATCTATGCAGACCTAAAACGCCGGGAGGTGAGCAGCGACCTCCGGCGGTCAGACTCGCGCCCTCTGGCTAAGGCGTAACGACTGACCGGCCGCGTACCATCCTTCCTAAAACGTTCCGTTCACTATCGCACCGATTCACCTGTGCCTTGACCCGCGCACGCATCTTGCACACAAATCCTGGCTGATATTGCTTTAAGCAAAACAGAACACGGAGCCGGCAGTCCGGACGTCGCTGATCAAGCGAATCAGTGTCACAAGCCCACGAAAAGAGGGTCTCGATGCAGCTTGTTTACTCCGTAAGGCGGAAGCCTGAGAAGGAGCGATTGAAAAGCATGGTTTCCCCCCACTCGCTAGAAAAAGCTCCTTTAGATCCCGGAGTTTCTACGGAGAAGCCGCGCCGCTGATCCAGGCGGCGCGAACTATAGGCGAAAGTGACACTACCCATCATGGTTAGGTGCCCTTCCGTGGCGTTGATGCAAGACTGCCCAAAAGTTTGAAGGTCTCGCGGCAAGTCTGGCCAGAGTAACTGAGCGTCTCGGGTTCGTTCCCGAATGCACACAATCAGGCCCGACGGTATCCCTTAAATGCCGTATTGACCAGTATCCTCCCACGTGAAATACTACCTTCCAAACTTTCTCAGTGGCTTGAGGGCCTTTGTAACGGTGATGCTGGGTGAATCTTGAAACGCAGGACCGGTCAACGGTCATCGGCACGGGCGCGCAGTTCCGATTTCTAGCCAGTCTGACAGTCTTTTTCCCGGCATTCAATGATGCGCAGTCTCTTCCGCTACTCCTCCGGCGAACGTTCGAAACCCTGGAAAGGATCGCGTCAGACTACGAAGTCATCGTTGTCAACGATGGGAGCTCTGACAACACCGCGGAAGTACTAGCAGAGCTAGCTCGTATCTATGCTCCCTATGTTCGCGTTATTACGCACGCGCGAAATCAGGGATATGGAGCAGCGCTCCGGAGCGGGTTTCAGGCTGCGACTAAAGACTACATCTTCTACACGGACGGAGACGGACAGTACGACCCTCGGGATTTGGAACACCTGCTCCGAGCGGTAACACCCGATTGCGGCCTCGTCAACGGTTACAAACTGGTTCGCAGCGACCCTTGGCACAGAGTAGCCCTAGGCTGGCTTTACAATTGTTTTGCGCGCTGGCTCTTCCGGATTCAATTGAAGGACATTGACTGCGATTTCAGACTGATTCGGCGGAGCGCTTTCGACCCGACGGCGCTGCGCTCTACCGGCGGGACGATTTGCGTGGAACTGGTCCGCAATCTAGAACTGAGTGGTAGCAAGATCATAGAATTGCCCGTCCGCCACTACCCTCGCCGATATGGCCGATCCCAATTCTTCAGGATTCGTTCGCTTGCGGTAACTCTCTTTCAGCTATTTCAGGTGCTGATGCGGCTTGTGGTGGCACCTGCTATTCGTGGCTTTTCCTCCGGAGCAGCCGGCCCAAGAGAAGCATTCTCCCGACGGAGCCTAGTCTTCATTCTTCTATGCGTGACCTTCCTGTCTTTCATGGCATATGCGCGGTCTCTTACTCTGCCATTTATAGCGGACGACTATGTTCAGCTTCAGCTGTCCCGTGATTTTGGTCCATTGTCCGGGTGGAGCGCTCTTGCACACGATGCCCTGTATAGATGCCGCGCCACCTCAATCATCCTGACGTACTGGATCGACCAAGGCCTGGGGACCAATCCGCTCTACTACAGGCTGGCAAGCCTTTTGCTGCACATCGTCAACTCACTACTGGTCTTCGCTCTGGGATCTTGGCGAGTTGTCGGCTGGAGGGTCTCGGCTCTGGCGGCGTGCTTCTTTGCCGTCAGCCAGCGACACAGCGAGGCTGTGATCTGGTTTGCCGCTGTACCCGAATTGCTGGTGTTCTTCTTTTCGCTGCTGAGCTTCTTATTCTGGGTATCCTGGCTGGAGAATCCGCGGGGAACAGTCTACGGCGCGGCAGTCTTGATGTATCTTCTCGCACTCCTTTCGAAAGAATCTGCGGTAGCTGTGGTTCCACTTTGCGCCCTGGCTGTTGTTTGCCATCCGGGCCGACAGTTCAAGCGTCTCTGGGCCACTGCGCCGTTTGCGCTTGTGGCAATAGTCTACTTCGGAATGGTATTTTTGGCGCGCGATTCACACTTGCATTTTCACGACGGGACGTTCTCGCTCCAAGCTCCTTTCCTGGAGGTGCTCGCTAGAAGCATGTGGGGATTGCTTTGGGTTTGGGGTCTAGTGACCCTCGTGCTCTTTTCAACAAAAGTCCTCCGGCCCTGGCCACCGTTGCTGCCAATCGGTCTGGTTTGGATGATAGCGACGCTGTTGCCCTATAGCTTTCTTACGTACATGCCTCGAGTACCCAGCCGCCATACCTACTGGGCGAGTGCCGGCCTCGCGTTGATCGTCGCTTCGGGATTTGTGGCATTCCGACAGCGAGCTACGATTTCGAACCGGAGATGGTTGATCCCAGCGATAGCAACAGTCATCGTCGTACACCAATTCGTCTATCTATGGACCGTGTTACATCACCGTTATACCTTTCGGGCTGAGCCCACCGAGGAACTTCTAAAAGTCGCCAGACAGACCACGCGACCGATCTATGCAAGTTGTTTTCCTTACTCGACCGTCATAGCGCAATATGCGATCCAGATTGGAACCGAAGGATCTTCTAAACCGGGATTTGAAGTAGGTCCGGATGCTGCAAAGCATCCGGATGCGCGCGATTTTTGTAACTCCATCGTCGAAGGGACACGCTATTGACATCCGTTGTGCAACCCTGGGTTCGCACCGTCGCCATGTTCGACATGCATCCCGTGCTGAAGCGTGCGGGAAACCGGATTGACAAGCACCTCACCGAAATGCACGCCGCCCGGCGATTTATTTTGGGACAGCAGGTTCAATGCTTCGAAGAGGAGCTTGCCACGTCCTTCGGCGGGAGTTTTGCGGTAGGCTCAGGCTCCGGAACCGCAGCTTTGGAATTGTGTTTGCGAGAAGCAGGGATTGTACGGGCTGAACAAGAGGTAATAGTTCCGGCCCTGACATCTCTTTTCACTGGGCAAGCCGTGCTTGCAGCCGGCGCCCGTTTACGCATAGCCGACGTTGACCCTGACACTCTCCTGCTCACCCCGGAATCATTGGAGCGAGCCTGGACTCCGGCGACAGCAGCGGTCGTGTGTGTGCACCTTTACGGCCATGCTTGCCGCTTGGACGAGATCGCTGACTGGTGCCACCGGCGTCGTGCCGTCCTGATTCAGGATGCGTGTCAAGCGCACGGCCTGCGATACAAGGGCAGACCGCTGACCGCATTCTCCGCCCATACTGCATACAGCTTCTATCCAACCAAGAATTTGGGATGTCTTGGCGACGGAGGCGCGGTGGTCACAGACTCAAAGCGCGTGGCCAGACGGATCCGACTGCTGCGAGACGGTGGCCGCAATGGCGACCAAATCGCGCGGGCACCGGCGACGAACTCGCGGCTTGATGAACTCCACGCGTGCTACCTTCGCGGATTTCTTCCGGATCTGAATGATTGGACCAGGCAGAGGCAGCGGATTGCGTCAGTTTACGCACAGAATCTGCGCGAGAACAAAAATGTGAGGCTGGTGGGTGTTGATGGCGAAGCGGTTCATCACTTGTTTGTGATTCGCGCCAGAGAACGCGACGGGCTGCTCCGACATCTGCAATCCCATGGCATTGAAGCCGGTATACACTATCCCTATCCTTTGCATCGACAACCTGCCTTTCGCAGGCGCGCCACCTGGGCGCACTCCCTTGTGCACGCGGAAAGAGCTTGCCGGGAAGTTCTTTCGCTTCCAATCGGGCCGCACGTTGATGAGAACTTGGCCGAACAAGTCTATACGACCGTTTGCGGTTGGTCCCCATGCTGATTTCTGAAATCCAGCGCTACTACAAAGATCGATCAGTGCTTGTAACCGGTGGCCTTGGGTTCATCGGCAGCAACCTCGTGATCTCGCTCGCGCAAGCAGGCGCCCGGGTCATGGTCGTGGACTCCTCTGTGTCTGGCTGCGGGGCGAATCCCTTCAATCTCTATCCGGTCTGCGGCGACGTTGATGTCTATCCTTTCGATATTGGTGATCAGGAAGTGGAAGGCCCGCTGCGTGAAGCTGACATCATTTTCAATCTCGCTGGAGAGGTAAGCCATATTCACTCCATGCTCTTTCCAGAGCGGGATTTGCGCATCAATACGCTGGCGCAATTGAGGTTTCTGCAAGCCTGCCGCCGCGCCGCTCCCCGCCGGAGGATTGTGTATGCGAGCACGCGGCAAGTTTACGGTGTACCTCAGTACCTGCCTGTTGATGAAGACCATCCAGTTGTTCCGGTCGATTTCAACGGCGTGCATGAATGCGCAGCAGCCCACTATCATCAGCTGCTCACGCGCTTGAGCCTCGTTGATGCCATCGTGCTTAGGTTCACGAACATCTACGGTCCACGTATGGCGATTCAACTGCCGTGCCAAGGTGTGTTATCGGTCTTCCTGCGAAAGGCGGTCCGGGGGGAACCCATTACAATCTACGGAGACGGAACACAGTTTCGGGATCCAATTCACGTTTCTGACGCCTGCGATGCGCTCCTTCGAGCAGGAGCCATAAAGAATCCCGAGTTGCGAACATTGAACGTTGGCGGACGCACGCCCGTAACCCTGTCGGAGATAGCCAACGAATTACGGGCTCAGCGCTCCTTGCCGTCCACAGAGTTCCTTCCATTCCCGGCTGAACGAGCGAAGATCGATATCGGAAACTATTGCTCAGATAGCTCCGCTTGTGAAGGCGCGCTTCAATGGCACCCCGTCATGGACCTTTGCAAAGGCTTAAGAGAGACGATGCGATATTACGACGAGCACGCCACACGTTACTTGCCGGCGAGCCACCCATGCAGTTGCCCGCTAAGTCACAGCTGAACTCTGTCGATGATGAATCCGGCTGAGTTCGACAACATCGCCAGAGTTGAGGATTCCTTCTGGTGGTTTGACGGAATGCACCGGATCGTCCTGCGCCTGATGAAGCAAGTTTGGGGCGGCGACCGGCCGTCCCGGATTCTCGAAGTCGGTTGTGGAACAGGCGGTTTCGCGGCCCGACTCCGCCGGCAGTATGACGGATCGCTGGAACTTTGCGACGTGGCCGCGCAGGGACTCTCTTACGCACGCCGCCGCGGCTTCTCGCGCTTAGTCCAGGGAGATGCCAAATCCTTGCCCTACGCCGACGCCGCATACGACTGCGTGTTATCCCTTGATGTCCTGGTCCACTTTCCACCTGGTGCGGAAACTGATGCCTTGGACGAGTTTGTACGCGTCCTAAAACCAGGTGGTTTTCTTATTCTTCGCGTCTCAGCGCTGAATATGCTGAGGAGCCGGCACTCGGAATTCACATTGGAACGGCAGCGTTTCACTAGACCTAGGCTTCTTGCGGCCATCCGAGACTGTGGTTTGGAGCCCGTACGGTGTACCTACCTCAATGCGTTTCTGTTGCCGCTCGCCGTGTTGAAGTTTCGAGTTTGGGAACCTTTGCTTGGAAAGCCTCCCGCCAGCGGACTTACGGCCGTTCCGGCATGGCTGGGAAAAGTACTCCGCGCGGCGCTCTACGCGGAATGCACGCTGCTCACGGCGGGATGGAACTTCCCGATTGGTCAGTCCTTGCTCTTGTTTGCCCGAAAGCCTGCGTCTGTTTCGACGAACTCAGGAGAAAGTATCGTCCTAACCGCCTCCGATCGGTCCGATGCAGAGGTCCAACTCAAAACGTGAGCCGGCCGACCAACAATCCGGTTCGCTCCCCGGCGACCGCAGTACCGGGCAGCGTGGAAATAGCTCCAAACCCGGTGTTATTTACCTTGAGTCCATTGGCCGCGAGCTTCGTGCTAATCGCCGTAGTGTAGCCAGTAGCAACCGGGTTGGGTACCTGGGTTCGGTTGAAGGGATTCGTAAACTCCATGCGAACGGAAAAATTGACGCCCTCGGCGACGCGAAAGACCCGACCAAAAGCCAGAGTCTCGCGAGGAATCCGGCGGTAACGGTAATCATCATAGTAGGCCGCCGAGGGGCTGAAAGTTCCGTTGTACGAGGTCTGCTTACCGGCCGAGTCGTAAGTGGAGCCAGGATCCCGCCACGCGGCCGGATTCAGAACTTGCGCCTGAGCTGGATCGAAACAGTGGCAGTCTAGATCCTGCAGAAACAGAGGCACTCCTTGAACGCGCTCCGCACGTGTTCCCCGGCCAAGCGATTGGGCCAGATTGGTTAGGTTGCCCGCAGTGCCGGGCACGGGGATAGGCTGGCCACTTCCATATTGGAGCGTGGTCCCTAGCGTCCAATCCGACAGCCCGTACTTCAACCAGCGGTTGGTTCCCCAACCTGGCACCGTGTAGGTAACGGCCAGAATATTCCACAGCGGACGCGAGAAGCTGGATAGCTGCTTATTGGTATCGCGGTTGAAAATGTCGTTGACTGACTGCCCGAATAACAAGCCTCCATCACTTTCCGCTCCGAGGGTAAGCTCCTTCGACCAGGTGAAGGAATAAGAGAAATCCAGACCATGAGAGAAGCGCTTGGTCACCTTTGTCTGCAGCGAATCATACCAGGTCTTTCCCAAGGGGCCGGCGCTACTCAATGGTCCAAACTGCGGAAATGAGGTCAAAGCGCGCTGAACCGTGAAGTTCGTCGGGAAGCCCGCGAACGGCAATTTGTTTCGGAACCGTCCGGCGGCAGCCTGTCCAATCTGCGAACCCAGGATAGTTCGATCCGCGGCGTTGTAGATGTCGAGTCCGTACTGCTGCTTTAGGAATTCAGGCGTCAGCGAGTTGTAAGCGTTGAGCGAGGACGTGCGCCACCAATTACCACGATTGGCAACATAGGAAACATCCACGACCAGATTGCGCAGAATTTCCCGCTGCACTCCGATGCTCCACTGGATCTGGCGCGCTGGTCGGCCGGCGTTGTTGTCAGTCACTCCAGGCGCTCCTGAGAATGTGCCCGGCGAGGGGAACAGATCCGGCCGGATATCCGGCCAGGAGATCGCAACGGGAGGACCACCTACCCCCTGTGTATAACCTCCGCCCAATTGGATCGCAGCATCGCCAAATCCTGGCGCGTCCACAGTCTGCGTGGCTCCGGCCGCACCCTGGCCTCCTCCGGAACTGCTCGAATAGGCTATTCCAAAGCCCAGCCGGAACACCGTCTTCGGATCCATCTGGTAGGCGATGCCCAATCTCGGTCCAAACGCCAGGTAGTAGTTCTGTCCGAAGCTGCACCCGCAGTGGCCAGGCCCATCGCCCTCAAAGATCGACGCGCCCGGATGGCCGCCCGCTACCGCATTGACCACAGTAGGCGAGAAATCGGGAGTCCGCCCATATTGCTCGCGGGAATAGCCCAGATAATCCCAGCGTAAACCGTAATCCAGCGTCAGCTTGCGGGTGACTTTCCACGTGTCCTGAGCAAATACGTCCAGGAACTTTCTGCCGCCTCGCGAGTCGGTTGGCGCTGAGAGCGTCAGGGTGTTCACGCGTCCCATCAGGAAGCTGGCGAACGGAAATCCAGTGGACCCGCCCGAGAGCGGCACATTGGCGTCTGAGAACCATGGATTCGCGGTCTGCGCCGCATTGAAGGCCAATGTTCCGGAGTTGTTCGTGTAACCAATGGTCGGATATCCCTCCGTGCGCGCTTCGCCGCCGAACTTGTACGTATGGTTGTCTTTGACCCAGGAGATGCTGGCTACGAAAGTCGGCTTGACTTCAATGCTGCGGCTCTGCGCTCCAGGACCCATCTGATTCATACCGCCCGTGCTGTTATTGCCGACGAACGTCGAAAACTGCGGGAAGCGAGCGCCGTCTTTGGGGCCGCGCGTCGCACCCTTGATACCCAACTGGCCGAACACATCGTAGTCGGTGACCGGGGAGGTATCTTTGAAGTCGTTATTCTGGTACCCCGCGCCCAGATGGAGCAGCATCGTCGGCGATAGCGTGTAATCGAAATTGAGGCGCTCGGTATGGGACTCGATGAAGGTGCCACGAGTGGGCTCAATGGGGAGCGGCAAACCCTGCGACCCGCACAAGGGCAGACAATATTGCACCGCCGTCTCGGTCGTCGACCAGTAGCCTGAAATCTTGGCCTTGCTGGTGAAGGAGTGATCCATTTTCAGCGATGGGATCGGGGTCTTACGGTCTGTGGGAAACGGGTTGTTATAGTTATTGACCAACTGTTTTGCACCGCCGACGTTGGCATGGGGAATCAGTGCTAGCACCTTCTGCGCGGAGGAGTCCAGATACTTGGCCGACTGCGGAAGTTGGTTGCCGGCGAACGGCAGTCGGACCCGCCGCCCATCGGAAGCGACAGATTCGGCGAAGGGATCAAAAATCTGACCATCCATGGCCAGAAGTCCATTGGGATCCGTTCGCGTGCCGCTGACCACTCGGCCCGTCAAGGCTGTGCCGAAATCACCTTTCCGATAGGCGTCGGTCGGCACCGTGGGAAATGATGTGGTAAGGATATTCTTTTCGCGAAACGCTTCGTAAGCGAAAAAGAAGAATGTCTTATCGCGGCCATTGTAAACTTTCGGAATCCAGACTGGTCCACCGATAGTGCCGCCGTAGTCGTTCCTTCGAAGTTTAGGCCGCGTATGAGTATAGGACTGACCAGCGTTGTAAGCTTCGTTGGAGTTATAGTCGTACAGCGAGCCGTGGAACTGGTTCGTGCCCGATCGCATGGTGTAATTAAATACGCCCGCCCCCGCCTGACCATACTCAGCCGCGTAGTTGCTGGTCTGCACCGATAATTCCTGTATCGCATCCACGCTGGGCTGGGTTTCCGCCTGGGCGAACGTCACCACGCCATTGGTGGAATCCTGACCCTCGATGCGCACTGATTCGGTGTTGCTGGGCGCGCCATTCACACGAATGTTCAAATTTGGATCGAAGAACGTTCCGGGAGTCAAATTCGCCACAGCCATAGGGTTCCGAACGCCGTGTGAACTAGAGAAACCGTTTCCAATCGGCAACATTCCGAGATTGAGCATGCGGTCGCCGGTGACATTGACGCTCACTTCGCCGCTTTCCGTTTTCAAGAGGGACGTCTCGGCGCTCACGGTCACCGATTCGGTGGACGCGCCTACTTCCAGCGCGGCATCAGCGCGCACAACTTGCGTCACCTGGACCACGATGTTCTGTCGGACAAAGTTCTTAAATCCAGGAACAGTCACCGTGAGTTCGTATGTCCCGGGCGGCAATTGAGGGAAGGTATAGTTTCCCGTAGCGCTCGTAGCGCCGCTATACACGGTGCCGGTTTGAGTGTTCTTGACATGAATCGGAGCGCTTGCTACCACAGCTCCAGTCGGGTCGGAAACGCTTCCGGTAATAGTACCCCGATCAGTTTGTCCGAAGGCCACACTAATCAGAACAAAGCAGACAATCCCCAACAGTGAGCGCATGACTTGCCTCCTAAACATCTAAAGACCCCAACACGACCCGTTAGCAGCGGACTCACTATGCTATGGCGATGCGGGAATGAAATTACATCCCCCCGATAGACTAAGGGTCGCTCTAAAAAGGCAGTAGATGTGCAAATATGCCGCAAAAACAACATCGCCGCACGGGATTTGCGGGGGGCCACAAATCCCGTGCGGCGAGGTTGCGATTTGGAGGTCTCTCATGCGCCCAACACGTGTGCAGCGCGATGGGCCGTTCTTATATTAGGGCTTCATCCTTGAAAAGAGAATACGGCAAAGTGAGTAGAACGAATCGAAGAACGCACTAGGCTCGATTGCGGCGGTCACGGCGTAATGAGGGCTTTGCGAACAGCGTAAAGCACTATCTCGGCAGTATTGTGCAAATTCAGCTTCTGCATCAGGTTGTTGCGGTGAGTCTCGATTGTGTAGGGACTGATGTTCAGAACAGATGCAACCTCTTTGTTTGACTTGCCTCCCGCTAGCAGCTGCAGCACCTCGCGCTCACGCTCCGTCAAGAGATCGTAGGAATCCTGCACGCGGCGCTCCCGCATCAAATTGACATAGTCTTCCAACAACGCTTGCGCAATCGAAGGAGAGAAGTAGGGTTTGCCCGCAGCAACCGACTGAATCGCTCGCTCCAGATCCTCGTCAGCATGGTCCTTGAGTAAATAGCCCTTGGCTCCTGCGTCTAGCGCGCGCAGAATGTAACTTTCGTCGGTATGCATGCTTAGGATGATGATGCCAGTGCGATCGTTCTCCCGCAGGATGTGGGCCGCCGCGTCAAGACCGTTGAGCAAGGGCATCCCGATATCCAGGATGGCAATATCAGGCTTAAGCTCCCGCGCCAAGCGCACGGCCTCTCGGCCGTCGGCCGCCTCGCCTACGACTTCCATTCCCGGCGCGCGGTCAAGCAGAAGCTTCAAACCCGTCCGAACGATCCCGTGATCGTCCGCGATCAGGATTTTTACCATCAAGAACCTCCGGCTGACTCGAACGGGGCAAATGGATTTCGATGCGCGTGCCACGGCCCAGGGACGAAATAATCTGAATACTGCCACCCAATTCCCGTACGCGCTCTTGCATTCCCAGTAGTCCGAGACCCTTCTGTGTGCCCAAACCCGTCTCAAAGCCCCGGCCATCGTCCGTAATGGAACCACCCACCGAAGCGGTGCCGGTTCTGAGTGTCACCTGAATTTTGCGCGCGCCAGAATGTAGCGTAGCATTAGTGAGCGCTTCCTGGACGATCCTGTATAAGCAAGTGCGATGAGCATCGGGAAGAGAATTCGCGGCTTCATCCACGTCCATCTTAATTTCGATACCGCTGGATCGCGACATCTCACGGCCAAGCCATGCCAGGGCTGGCGTCAAGCCAAAATCGTCGAGCATGGACGGGCGAAGCAGCATTGCAATGTCCCGAACTGACCGCAATACGTGTTCCACGGTCGCCTTCGCGCTCGCCAGCCGCAAGGAACCTTCGGGGTCATTCACAGTCCTTGCGACGCTGCTGAGTTCTAAACGGAGGGCTGTGAGCAACTGACCTACCTGATCATGCAATTCACGCGAGAGGTGCTTGCGTTCCTCCTCCTGAGTCGTTCGCAGTTGGCCCGAAAGTCTCCGCAGTTCGGTTTCGGCGAGCTGTGACTGCCTTTCGACACGGCTTGTGTGTATTAGCGTTACGGCAGAGATCCCGAATCCAAGCAGCAAAGCAATGCCACTGATCCACCCCAGGGAAGCACGGAGCTGCTGGTCCGCCTTGGTGATCTGGTCCCCCTGACGTTCGTAGTTCGTGATTACCAGCTGTTCTACCTGTCCGGTCAGGGCGAAGACCTCCTGGCGCCGGCGTAACCGTTGACGCAACATTTCGGGACCTAGTGCACGCTTTTGTTCGGCGCTCCACCCAAGAACAACTGCAGTGATATCACTGTATGCACCAAATTCATGGCGAAGCTGGTCGAGAGCCTGACTAGGAAGGTCTTGGTCTTTAGAAAATGCTAATGCCTGAAAGCTTTTCTCCGTCTCAGATCGGATGGCATTGAATTGTGTGACGTACTGATGTAGGTCGGCGGGATCACTATCGAGTAGATAATCGCGCGTAAGGATTCCAATCAGGTAAACATTCGCGCGAATTGTGTCGAGTGCATCATCACTTTGCGTGCGGGCTTTGTTGAGGGCTGTCACCCGACTTTGCGCAATTCGAGCGCTCTGCCCAACGGCGAATGTGGCCGCACCGAGCACCAGGAGAAGTCCCACAAAGGCGGCTGCGAGGAAGGTAGATCGACGGGACTTCATCCGCTTCCAGTGTCGCGCGATTCCGTGCATCTTGCATCTTAAGACGCCGCTGCCATGTGAATCGTTGCTGCGGGTCGGCGACCTTTGAAACGCCGCTGCCAGCCCATGAAAAGAAAAACGCAGGTTTAGCGCTGTCTGGTGTCTTTTAGGGATGGTTTCCGCCGCTCCATCGTGATGTACTGACATGTTGTAGTCGCAAAATCGCTACTCCGCTTTCAAATGACCAGCCAGATTCTTGGAGTCTGGCCAAGAAGCAACAGCAGGCTAAGGCGCAACACAAGGCGGGACGTCCAAGCCGGAAGGCAACTAGCGAGCCATTTCACCATCGGGTGATCCATCCGCCAGCGGACGTAGGCTAAAGGAAGCCGCTGTCGGATTGGATAGCGGAAGTCCGGCACGGCAATCGTCCTCGGTTCCTGGCTTTGAAGTCGAAGTGTTCTAAGCCAAGACAACATTGCGCCGACCGCACGTAAACACACGCTCGCGTGAGCTATAACGTTCATGTTCATGCAGCTAATTCACCGCAGAACACGGGTGGTTGAGCTTTAGGGATTTCGTGCGGTGAGGGTGATTCCTGGCCAGCCCTTTCGGTAGACCGCATTCTGGACAACGGCAAACAGACATCGCATATCTTAGATGACATCCCTCCCCCGCGGGTGTTTCTGCCAGTACCACTCGTAATGGGGTCGAAGGGCAGCAAACCCACTTTTCAATGGACCTCGCAGCACGGAGGTTCCGTCGGAGGATAGCCGACGCAACCGACCCCATATACAAATTGCGCAGGCCGTTCAAAATCTGCTCATATCTTTCGATTGTCTATTGATGTTCTAGGCGCTAGGCCGTACAATCCGAACACCTCGGCGTGAAGTGCGAGCGCCCGAGTTTCATCAGAGGACAGGCGCTCGTACCCGCTGGGTCCGCTCCGTCCCAATCCATTGCAGCCCGTTCATGTTTCAATCGATAGGAGCACTAGAAATCGGGTAGCGTGATTTGTGAAAGGGATAATTCCGCAGGTTTCTCCGCAAGTTATTGTTTATACAGCAGAAGTGAACGCAGTTCCCAGCCAGGTTATCGGCTACAGCCTTTGCCGTATTGATCTTGGTGACCCCGCCAACTATACTCAGCCAGATTGGGTGACGGCGAAAGCCAGGAGGTTGGGGATGGATACTTCACTTTTCGCGTTTGATTTGCCCGCGTGGTTGTCGTGGAGTTCAGACGTCTTATACCTGGCGACCTTCGGCTTGGCGCTAATCGTCATATTGCTCGTCAGCTGCCTGGTAGGGCAGAGCGCTGATCCTCGAGCGGCCAAAAGAAAGACGCACCTGGCCCACTAGTTCCCCTGCACGGTGTCCCAATCCACCGACACCCCAACTCTAGGGAATGGAAGCGGGATGCCGGAATTCTCGAACGATTTATAGAAATCAGCCTGCCCGATTGTGTTCGCAGGTGAATTAAACCGACCGGTCGTCCATTGAGGCGAACCCACAAACGCTATGTGTAGCAGGCGTGGGCATTTCGTCCGAGTATCTCCGTCTCTCATGCTGGTCGTGTCGGCAGATCCACGGCCAGCCACAAGCTTGTGCGAGTGCACCTCCAGGTCACACTAGCTATACATCCCGCGTCGGCACGAAATGTAGTGTATAGGTCCCGGTGCGGGCCAAATACTCGCGGAATCGAGTCAGAACGTGATGCGGCCAATGAGCTGAGCGGTACGCATGCCAGTCGTGCCGGACAGCGGCCGGATCGTGCCAAAGCCGTTACTGTACAGACCGGCATTTGCGCCACTGGTAAACTTCGTTGGAGTGCTGGCGAAGTTTCCGGCGGTGGTCGGCTGCGGCACCTGCATCCGGTTGAGGACCTGGTTGAACTCCACGCGAACGTTCAGCTGGACGCGTTCCTTAATCCGGAAGTTGCGGCTGATGTTGGCGTTCTCGGTAGGGTAGCGGACGCCCCGGTAGAAGCGCAGGGAGCTATTGTCCGGGGCAAACTGACCGTCGGGAATGTTCTCCCACGCGTTTGGATTCAGGACGATGTTCGTGGTCGGATCGAAGCAATGGCAGTTGATGTCGATCGGATCGGTGTGGTGTTTGCCGCCGTGGTCGGTCCAGTCCACCGACCAGGGGCTCATGTAGCTCCCGTCGGCGTTCTTCTTCAGCTGCGCGCTGCCAGGGCCGTAGCCCAGGAACTGGCTAATCGGCACGCTGCCGTTGCTGCTCGGACGACCGAGGATAGGTGCGCTCTGGTAGTTCAGATACGCACCGACCCCCCAATCCGACAGAATGGAGGACACGATCTTGTTCGAAAATACATTCCCGGAATCCCGCAGCCGCGGCACTTGGTATTGGACTGTCATCCGGAACTGATGCGGAAGATCATTAAGGGAAATGTTCTTGGCCAAGTCCCGGTTGTACACGTCGATCGAGTTCATCGCATCAAGGTTCTTCGAGTAGTTGTAATTCATGTTGAAGCTCAGCCCATGGCTGAAACGCTGGGTCACACTCAACTGGAACGCGTCGTACCAGGTCTTGCCCAAGGGAGCGCCGTTGACCCCGTTCAACGTCGTGCCAAAAATCGACACGCTGGGACTGTACTGAGGATAGGCCAGCAGCGATTGGCGCACGTTCTGATTGGTGGGGAAGTTTGGGTAGGGGATGCCGGTGATGCCGCGGGCGGCCAGAGTGGCCTTCTGCGCGGTGGTCAGGCTACTCACAGAGGTGGTCAGCAGGCGGGCTTCGGAGGAACTGGTGAAATCATTAAAGCCATAGGCGCGCAGCGTGTCCAGGCTGATGGTGTTCAGCGGGTTCAAGGCGTTCGCAGTCCACCATACGCCCCGGTTGGCGACATAGGAGGCCTCGACCATGAGATTGTGGCTGATTTCGCGCTGTAGGCCGATGGTCCACTGTAACTGGCGGGCCGGGCGGCCCGAGTTCTGGTCCATGAGTAGGGGCATCGAGATGACCGAGCCCGGGGCCATGCCCACATTGGGTTCAAACGACGGCCACTTCGGCTGGACCTCTGCCGGCATACCGTCCTTGAACAGTCCGGTGATCTGGCCCGAATTTGGGGCAAGCGTGTTCGTACCAGCGTTATTCGACGCAGGAAGCGTCGGGGACGCGGTGGAGTTGTAGACCACACCGAAACCGGCGCGCAGCACGGTCTTGCTGTCGATCTGGTAGGCCAGGCCAATCCGCGGGCCGATGGCATACGGGTAGTTATTTGCGAAGTTGCATTTGCAGGTGGCCTCAAACTGAAGGCCTCCGGGCCGGCCCGAGGCGGACGGATTGGGGATTGCGAGACCGATGGAACCGATACGTCCATGCTGTTCGGCAGTGTACGTGCCGTAGTCCCAGCGTACGCCATAGTCGAGCGTCAGCTTGCGGGTGACCTTCCAGGTGTCCTGAAAATACAACGCGGTTTGGGATTTGTTGTTGCTCAAACCGATGGGTGCGTTTAGCGTGTTTGAGCTCATGCCGCCCAGCAGGAAGGAGGCGAACTCAAAGCCGTCGAAGCCCTGGTTGGTCGATACACCTTGCAGAGAGGGCTGCTCGGTCATGTTCGCGCCGAATATGAAGGAGCCTTGCGAGTTGGCGGCGATCACGTTCGGGAACCTCTCCAAGCGCCAGTCCATGCCGACTTTGAAGGTGTGCCCGCCGGTGACGTAGGCGGCGGAGACGATACCGGAGGGACGCCGTTCAAACGACCGGGTCGGAAACAGCGAGCCCAACGTGCTCATGCCGCCGATCGCCGTGTTCCCATTTACGGCGGTCTGAACGATCGGAAAATAATAGGGCAAGAGCCCTCCCTTCAGACCCAGTTCCTTTAACTCATCGTAGTCGTGTACCGTAGTTTGGAGTCCGAAGTCGCTGTCGTTCCAGCCCGCGCCGATGTGCAGCAGCAGCCGCGGGGTCGCCGCGTAGTCAAAGTTCAGGCGAATCGTCTGGCCCGAATTAAAGGCGGCAGCGGAAGCGGTGATCTCGTTCTGGAACGCGTCGGCGCCGGTCGGCGTACGGGGCACGTACGTATGGGTGTCCTGGTAGTAGAACGACCCGTGGAGCTTCTCGGTGAAGTTATGATCCATTTTGATCGAGGGGATCGCGGACGTGCGGCTCGAGTCGTAGGTTCCCTGATAATTGTTCGAAGCCTGCCCGCGGTCGGCATTCCCGCCGAAGGGCAGCGGGACCAGCTTCAGAACCTTGGCCGAGATCGGGTCAAAACGGGAGACCGGGATCATATTCCCCGGGAACGGATCCCGGTACGCTCTACCGTTGGCGGCCACCCCTTGCGTGATCGGATCGAAGATCGTGCCGCTGGCCATGGTGCGGCCCAGCGCGTCGGTTGCAGGACCGCTCGCAGTGGTGATCAAGCGGTTCTCGGCGGTCAGCAGGTTACTGAAATCGCCATTCCGGTAGGCCGGGACGGGCACGGTGGTCGTATCACTGGTGTTGATGTTCTTGTTTCGGAACCGCTCGTAGCTCCAGAAGAAGAAGGTCTTGTTTCTGCCGTCGTAAAGCTTCGGAAACCAGACCGGACCGCCCACGGTGTAGCCAAAGTCGTGCTGTTTGACAATGTTGCGGACGCCCGTGTAGGGCTGGTGGGAATTCAGCGCTTCATTGGTGATGTAATCGTAAGCAGTGCCGTGGTACTGGTTGGTGCCGCTTTTGGTGACCATATTGATCATGCCGCCGCCGGCCGTGCCGTATTCCGCGGCAAAGTTACTGGTCTGGATGTTTACTTCCTGAATTGCATCGACGGACGGTTGGGTTTCCTGTTGCGCGGTAATCAAACGAGGGCCGGTGGGACTGATTGTCATGCCATCCAGGCGGCTCTGATAAGTATTGGAAGGCGCTCCGTTGATGCTCATGGAGGTGCAGCAGGCCACGGTACCGGCGCCAATATTCGAGCCAGCGTTATAGTGGATGCCCGGGACCAGATTCACGGCTGCCCAGGGATCACGGAAACCCTCGTTGGTCGAACCGATCGCGAGAACCGGCAGGTCATTCAACTGGGACAGCGTGACGTTATGGGCCACTTCGCTAGACTCGGTTTTCAACAGCGAGGATTCCGCGTTAACCGTGACGGATTCGGCCGCATTGCCCACTTCGAGCCCTACGTCCTCGCGCATCGTCTGGGCAGCCGCCAAGTGGAACTTGGAGTGGGTGTAGGTCTTGAATCCCGGAACCGCGACGGTCAGGTCATAGTCTCCGATCGGCAACTGCGACACGGTATAGTTGCCGGTCTGGGAACTGGCCGCCCTGAAAACTTGTCCGTTTTCCAGATTACGAACCGAAACCGGGGCGTTTGCCACGATGGCGCCG
>Ga0105245_10002171_pt1 | contig 17771 bp, 14 predicted proteins | sample KBSM54metaG_FD_81523 | JGI IMG/M metagenome (GOLD analysis project Ga0105245, IMG submission 81523) | Miscanthus rhizosphere microbial communities from Kellogg Biological Station, Michigan, USA - KBS M5-4 metaG | ecosystem: Host-associated > Plants > Roots > Rhizosphere > Soil | place...
ATCCAATGTCACCCGTCGGAACGTGTAGCGATATTGGAAACTGTTGGCGCGAGAGACTTTCTGGGAGAGCTGCACGGTCCCGTCCCAGCGCCGCGCCGCGAACGTTCGCACGTCGTGCGAATTGTCAAACAGAGCCGAGAATGTCAGCGCCAGGTTCTCATGCCCCTCAAATTGCGGCGCCAGGTAACTGGCCAGCGCCCGCTGGCGCAGCGTGGAAACCTGGGTCTGCAACCCCACCGTGTGGCCCCGCCCCAGAAAGTTGATCCTGCTGACGCCTAACGACACCCGCGGGCTGAAACCCGGGGTTCCGGCAGGGTAATCCAGCGAATTGATGCCGCCCCCGATGCGCCCCAGGTTCGCGCCAAGACCGAAGTTGAACGAGTACTTCCGTGCTTCGTCCATATGGAACAAGACATACTTGCTTTCTTCCTTGCCTTCCGGATTCTGGAGCGCGGTCTCCACCTTGGCGAAAATCCCAAGGTCGTACAACTTCTGCTGGCTCTGGGCGATCTGGGTTTGGGAAATCGGGTCGCCCGGCGCCACCGAGATCCGGCTGGCCACCAGCGACGGTTTGGTCGTCTCCAGGCCGCGCACCAGAGTACCTCGGACAAACTGGCGGTCTCCTGGAACGACCTTGTAATGAAGAGTCATCCGGTTAGCGGCCGGCGCCGGATCCTGGCTGTTCTCAAATTGCGCATCGGGATAACCGGTGTTGTAGTAGAAACTCAAAACGGCATCCCGATCGGCTGCGATGTTGGCAGCGCTATAAGGCTGCCCTTCCGTGGAGCGTACAATCGAGCGCAGGTAGGTTTCGTCTTCCGCCGAAACCCCCTCGATCGTTATGGCGTCTACCAGCCACTGGGGGCCTTCATTCACTTGAATCTCCACTGCCAGGTTGCCGTGTGCCCCGCCATAATTGTCCTGAACCGGTGGATTGGTCACCTTTACATCCGGAAATCCGTTGGCCCGGTACAAATCGGCGATGTTCTCCTCGTCCTGTTGCAGCAGCCGCTCCGAATAGAGGCCATATCGGCGTCGCAGCAGACTGGCCGTTTGCAGGTACATCCGTTCGCGTAGAGTAGCCGCATTGAAATAATGATTGCCGGTGATCTCGATGTGTTTCAACTTGTGCCGGTCACCAGCTGTGATGTTGTATTCGACCAGGGTCCGGTTGGGTTCTGGATCCACCTGCATGAAATCGACCTGCGCGTCAAAGTACCCTTTTGACCGGAAGTATTCCGCCAGATTTCGCTGCCCTTCCACCAGCAGGCTTCGGTCGACCGTACGCTCCTGATAGACCGGCACCAGTTCGCGCAGCCGGCTGCCGGAAACGTCGGCCCCGCCCCCCAATCCAGGAAGAGGAATCCACCCAAAACTACGACTCCAGCCCGTGGTCTTCGTCTTGGTTCCCGTGGCGTGCACCTCGACAATGGGGCCGCTGTCGATCGAAAGATAGGGCGTCGCGGTATTCGTGGCGGGGTGATAATCCAGTTTGTCTAGCGTGACCTTGGCTTCCAGCCGGTCTCCCTTCTGGAAATCCTTCCGCAGGCGTTCGAGGCCGGTCTGGACCCGGCTTTCGGTCACCTCCTGCCATCCGGGGAGCCGGATAGGGCCAAACCCGCGGTGCCATCCGGTAGCTTTCACGACGGATTCTTTTGGCCGGTTGATTTGTCCTTCGAGCTCAATGCCGTCGAAATGCGCCCGGTACCCCGAATCGAGATCGAAATAAACGTTAGCCTCTTCCGTCTCCGGACGCCGGTCCACACGGCGTTGAATGGTCGCATTGTACAGGCCGTTCGCGCGCAGCTTTTCCTGCATGTTGCCGATAGCCCGATCCAGGTCCGACTCCGCAAACAGCGCCCCCAACTCAAGTTTCGAAGCGGAAATGAGCTGATTGCGGTTGGGGGGTTCGCTTTCGCCCGCGATATTCACGCCACTGATGAAATAGTTCAGCTCGGTTGAGATCTGCAGCGCTATACCCCCGGCGGCGGCGCTCTGATCGGCTGGGCCTACGTTAATGGAAACGTCGGAAAACCGGCCGGTGGAGTAGAGCTTTTGGATCGCAGCGCGCACGTCTTCCATGCGAAGGGAACTGCCGGCTTTTAATGGCAGGAGACGGTTTAGCTCCTCCAGCGGCAGCGGCTGCTGGGGCGGGTCGAATTCGATGCGTGAGATCGGCCGCCCTTCCCAGCCAGCCGAGGGCGTCTGCTGACCGAACGCGGGGCCGAGCGCGGGAGTCAAGCCGGCGAGCAGCGTGACAAGCATCCGCAATCGCACGTTTTTCAATAATAACGCAAGCCCCGTTGCTATCATGAGGGTCAAAGAGCGATCTGGCGCCTGAGGGAACGACGCGGGCGGCCCGTCTTCTTCTATGACGCATCCCAGCGACTCCCGTTACTCGCGCCAGAGCCGCTTCGCTCCGTTAGGCCCCGATGGGCAGAAGCGCATCCGGGACGCTTCCGTGGCGGTCATCGGTTGCGGCGCCCTGGGTACCGTGGAAGCCGAGATCCTGGCACGGGCAGGTGTCGGCCGGCTGCGGATTATCGACCGCGATTTCGTCGAGTGGAGCAACCTTCAACGCCAGTTCCTGTTTGAGGAATCGGATGCCGCCGAGGGTCTGCCGAAGGCCATAGCCGCAGCGCGGAGGTTAGCTCGTGTGAACTCCGATGTGACCATCGAGCCACTGGTTGCCGATCTCACGCCCGCCAACATCGAAGATCTCCTAGAAGACGTCGGACTCATTTTAGACGGTTCGGACAATTTCGAGGTTCGTTTTCTGGTTAATGACTATGCCGTGAGCTTCGGGATCCCCTGGATCTACGCCGCCGCCGTGGGTAGCTATGGATTGAAGCTGGCGATCGCGCCGGGCCGCTCAGCCTGCTTACGCTGCGTCTATCCCGAGCCTCCCCAAGGATCGCAACCTACCTGCGAAACCGAAGGTGTGCTGGGGCCTGCAACGGCGACGATCGCCGCCCTCGCCGCAGGCGACGCGCTGAAGCTGCTCGCATGCGGACCGGATTCAGTCGCGGCGAGACTCACGACTGTGGATGTTTGGTCGGGCGAAATCCGCCAGACTTCCGCGCCGGCGCGCGATCCCGCCTGCCCTTGCTGCGGGAAGCGCGATTTCGTCCATCTGACCGGCCAGCGTCGCTCGCCTATCAGCTTGTGCGGCCGCAACGCCGTCCAGATTCATGAGCGTTTTCGTCCGGTCGATCTGAACGATCTGGCCCGGCGCCTGGCGCCCCTCGCGATAGTTCGAGCCAATGATTTCGCGGTGCGCGCGAGCATCCACCCCTACGAGTTAACTGTTTTCCCCGATGGCCGCGCTATTATCAAGGGCACCACGGATCCAGCGGTCGCGCGCAGTTTGTATGCTCGCTACGTCGGCAACTGAACCGGAACGCGCCTCCTTCTTGAGGGCGCCAGAATATCCGTTGCGATAACTCTGAATACCGCCCGCCTTCCGAATTCAGCTGCGCGACCGGTCATTACCATTGACGCCAGGACTCCTCGTGAACTCAAGAGGGGGTATTTCCCCGGAAATCGCGAGATATGCACGATCGACGACCTTTCGCCGAACGTTCCTCCAGCATGCGCTACACGACCATATCTGTATTCCTCCTGACCACCGGATTCACGACGTTCGCAGCCGATACTGAACGTGCGCTTCCCATATTCTTCCTCCCCAACGCCGGCCAGACTGATCCCGTGATCCGCTATGTCGCGCAAACACCGCAGTTGCGCGCCGGATTCGCGCCGGATTCCGCGATCTTCCAAATTCGAGGTATCCAGCTCCGTGTGCGCTTCGCCGGCGCAAACCCGAGCGTAACCATGCAAGGGCTGGACGCGATGGACGCCCGCGCCAACTTCCTGATAGGTGACGATCCGACCGCTTGGCACACCAGCATTCCCACCTATCGAGGCATCGTGTACCGCAATCTATATCGCGGGATCGACATGAACTATACCGCCAGAGGCACCGAGCTTAAATCGGAATTTCTGGTGGCGACAGGCGCCGATCCCCGCCAAATTCGTCTGGAATATCCGGACGCCCAGAGCGTAGCCGTTGACGCCCAGGGCGATCTGGTGGTTCGCTCCGGCGCCGCCGAGCTGCACGAGCAAGCACCGACGGCCTATCAGGAATCGAAAGGTGTCCGGCATCCCATTGAAGCCGCCTATCGCATCTTGGGCGGTAACACCGTAGCGTTTGATCTGGGCGACTACGACCTGGCCCACCCGCTGGTGATTGATCCGGTGATTTCTTACTCCACCTACTTGGGTGGAACCGCCCAAAGCGCCGTTATGGCCTTGGCCCTGGATTCATCCGGCGATCTCTATGCGGCAGGCTGGACGGAAGCGATAGATTTTCCAGTGTCGAATGCCATTCAAGCCGTGAACCACGGAGGCGTGGATGCGTTCGTGTTCAAGCTGAACCCTAGTGGCAACACGCTGCTTTATGCCACCTACATCGGCGGCAGTGGCGACGATCGCGCGGCTGGCGTCGCGGTCGATTCTTCCGGGCAAATCTATCTTGCCGGGTCCACCGCCTCTGCCAACTTTCCGCTGGTCGCGGCGGTGCGAAGTACCTTGGGTGGTTCTCGCGACGCATTCGCGCTGAAACTGAATGCAATCGGTAATCTGCTGGTCTATAGCACATATCTGGGCGGGTCAGGCAACGATCTAGCCACTGCAATCGCGGTCGATTCCGGAGGCACTGCTTATATTGCGGGCGATACGCAATCCACGGATTTCCCGTTATCCATCCCGGTTCAATCCGTCTTTGGCGGCAAGACCGACGCGTTCGTCACCAGGCTCAACCAGGCTGGTGCGATTTCCTTCAGCACCTACCTCGGTGGCAACAACGACGAGCACGTGGGCGGTGTGGCGGTGGATGCCGTCGGCAAAATCTATGTGGCAGGCGGCACGCTCTCGACAAATTTCCCTTTAGCCGCACCGCTCCAGGCCGCCAATGGCGGCAGTCAGGACGCGTTTGTCACCAAGATCTCCACCAGCCCTTCCGCTCTGGTTTACAGCACGTACTTAGGAGGGGCCGGCGGACAAGTTGGATCTCCCGAACAGGCCAACGCAATTGCGGTCGATTCCGCGGGCGCGGCCTACGTCGCCGGCGTCACGAACTCGGCGAATTTTCCGGTGACGGTGGGAGCGTTCCAGACTGTTTTCAATGGAGTTCAGGATGCCTTCGTGGCCAAGCTGAACCCCGCTGGCAGCGCCAAAGTTTATAGCACCTATCTGGGCAGCTCCAGCTTCGATTGGGCCACCGGCATCGCCCTGGATACCGCGGTAAACGCGTATGTCACCGGCTACACCTCCTCGGCTGGATTCCCCGTCGCCGGCGGCGTTCAAGCCGGATTCAAGGGTTTTTACGACGCCTTCGTCTCGAAAATCAACCCCTTCGGCAACGGAGTCACATTTTCCACCCTGTTCGGCGGAACCGGTGCGGATCAGGCCAACGCGATCGCCGCAGACTCCTCCGGGAACATGTTCATTGGCGGACAGACCAGTTCTTTCGATCTGCCACTACAAGGCGCCATCCAATCATTCAATGTCGGCGGCAGCACGGGTTGGGTCGCGCGGCTGGGCGTGACGGCCCCTCCGCCGCAGCTTCCTGCCGCAATTTCCGTCAATCCGGCTTCGGGCAGCGGCAACGCGGTCACGTTCACAGCGCAATACTCGCATCCGGCGGGGGCGGCCAGCCTCGTCACCGTCGCGTTACTAATCAACACGACCGCATCGGTTAACTTCGCCTGCTACATCGCGTATAGTCCAGCCACGAATCTGTTCACGTTAGTGAATGACGACGCTTCCACCGGAGGGGTTCCCGTTACTCCTGGGGGCGGAAGCGCCGCGAACGACCAGTGCACGCTGAATGGCGCGGGCAGTTCCGCGAGCATCGCCGGCACGAATCTCACACTTACGATTTCGCTTATTTTCCAGCCGGGATTCGCAGGCAACAAGACCGTCTATCTCTACGCTGCGGACGCCAACACCATCACCGGCTTCCTGGCCAAGGGAATATGGAGTGTCACCACTCCGCCGCCCACGCCCTCGGTTGATTCGGTGTCTCCCAATGCCAGCACAGGGGCCATCCAGACGTTTACATTCGTCTTCTCCGATACACAAAACGCTTCGAACCTGACCAACACAGCCATGCTGTTCAGCACTTCGGGCAGTCTTTCCAATTCCTGTTACATCGTTTACGATCCCGTGGCAGGCTCGATACGGCTTTTTTCCGATGATGCCCAGGGATCCGGCTCAAAGCCGGTGAGTTCCACCGTCGTGCTGCAAAACAGTCAGTGCGCTCTGGGCGCCGTCTCCGTGAGCACGGTTGGTCTCTCGCAGATATTGACCGTGAACCTAACGTTCAAAGCGGCTTTTGGAGGACTCCAGAACATTTACATGTTCGCGTCGGAGGGTGCTTTAAATACCGGGTATGTTCTGCGTGGCACATACCTGGTGGCTGCGGGGGGAATTCCGCTGGCAAATTCCGTGATCCCATCGGCGGGCTCGGGTCCCAGCCAGCGCTTCAGCTTCACCGTCTCCGATCAAGGCGGCTCCGGATTCATTGTGGCGGTAGCCATGCTGTTCTCCACGACCTTGGATACCAACAATGCGTGCAGCTTGGTGTATGATCGCACCCAAAACACGCTCTCGCTCGCTTTCGATGTGGTGGCCAACGGAGCAGCCTCTTTGACCCCGGGATCGTCCGCGGTGATCTCTAACAATCAATGCACCTTGCGCGGCGTCAACTCGACCATCGTGGCCGGGACGACCTCACTTACGGTCACGGTCGACATCGCCTTCAATGCCACCTACTTCGGCGCCAAGAATACGTACCTCTACGCCGCCGAAAGTCTGACCAATTCCGGCTGGATCACCGTGGGAGGCTGGACCGTAACCGGCGGAGCGCCCACGGCCGATTCCGTCAGTCCCGCGTCCGGCTCGGGTTTGTCGCCAAACTTCACCTTCACCGTATCCGACTCTGCTTCGCAATTGAACCTCGTCGGTATGACCATGCTGATCACGGCCGGCTCGCCCGCCAATCTGACCAATGCCTGCTATCTCTTCTATAACCGGACCACGGGGACCATCGGCCTCTACGGCGATGACGGTGTCACGCTCAGCACCAAAGGGGTTGGATCTGCGGCCAATCTGCAAAACAGCCAGTGCGCCGTGGGCTTCACGGTCATGACCACGTCTGGCAACTCCCTCTCGTTCACCATCAATGTGGTGTTTAAATCGCCACCCTTTAGCGGGGCCAAAACCATCTACCTGCAGGCTTTGGAGCCAAACACGAGTTCCGGGTGGGTATCGCGCGGAACATGGACCGTGCCCTAAGCTTTATGAACGCCGCGTTCGAGCAGCAGCATTGCAATCGCCGCTCCGGCTGGCGCAGTTCCGTGCACGGTCCATTGAAAACCGGAGGAGTCCAGGCATGCGAGCAGTTCCTTGACCGGTAGGAACTCGGTGTGCAGCTCCAAAAAGATGTAGGCAATCAGGTGCTCCCAATCGCGGATACGAAGGAATAGTTGGCGCTCGCCGCCCTCGATGTCGCATTTCAGGAGCACCGGCGCGTTGGTCTTCGCCGCGCCCGCGATTTGAGTTAGCGGAAGAACGGGAGTTCCAGATTCTGACAGTGGTCCCATGCACATTCCCCAGGCTCCATTTCCCGAGTCGAGCAAGTCCGCGAAGGCACGTTCCGCTCCCGCGAACGCACGAATCGCAGTGCAGCGATCCGCCCATCCATTTCGTCCCAGGTTGTCTGAGAGCAGCCGAAAATTATCCGGGTCGGGTTCCACCGCTATGATCTCGACCACTTCGAGCGCCCGTGTCAGGAACAGCGCGCTCAGCCCGATATTCGCCCCGAGATCGATCAACGTGACGGCTTCCGCCTTCGCTAGCAGCCAAGCGACGCACGGAGCGTAAGCCTGCTCCACGAAGATCTCGCCGAATACTTTCGAATCGGTGGTTTTCGGGCGGAGTTCGACAGATATACCGCCTCGCAACCGGTACGCGACCGGACCTGAGCTTAGCCGGGCGGCATGCAGGACATACCGCAGCTTGTCGATAGGCTCTAGGTCCGAGGCCGCGATCCGCCGCAGCTTTCGCAGGACGCTCTGAACTCTGCTCACCTATCTTTGCAAGTGTATTTTTGGCCCGGAGAATCTCAGGAAACTAAGTACCATGAAGTCATGTCCGTCTTCGATGACCGCAAAGACTCGCTCGAACAGCATGAATTTCAGATGGGCCTCGAACGCGGCCGTCTTGCAGTCACCCTGGATCTGCTGACGGATGCCCTGGTGCTGGTAGGACAGCACGGAGTCTATTGCCAGAGCGCGCGGCAGGCGGGCAAACCTGCCATGGACGTTCAGCTGATCGATAAGTGCATCACCGACGCCAAAGAATTGGTGTCGAGCGTGATGACCGAGCTTAAGAGGAAGCCTGCCTGATGAACGCGGCGGTCTTAGCGCGACCCGCGAGCGTTGCTTCGCGTCCGCTCGAAATCCGCGATATCCCGGTTCCCACGGCGGGACCGGGCCAGGTCCTGCTGCGCGTCCGCGCTTGCGGAGTGTGCCGCACGGATCTTCACGTGGTCGAAGGCGAGCTAAAGCCCCTGCGAGATCACATTATCCCGGGCCATCAGATAGTAGGTGAGGCCGACGGTATTCGCTTCGGAGTGACGTGGATGGCCGGCATCGATGGAACCTGCGACTATTGCCGCCGCGGCGAGGAGAACCTGTGCGATTCACCAGCCTTCACTGGATACACTGTGGATGGCGGATACGCGGAGTTTGCGGTAGCCCGCTCGGACTTCGCGATCCCCCTCCCCACAGGACTCGATGATCTGGAAATCGCACCGTTGCTCTGCGCCGGGGTCATCGGTTTCCGGAGCCTGCGGGTAGCCGGCGTCCAGCGCGGCGAGCGCGTGGGGTTGTTCGGCTTCGGCGCCTCGGCGCATCTCGCGCTTCCCGTACTCCGTGCGTGGGGATGCCACGTCTCGGTATCCACGCGCGGCAGGTCGCACCGCAAGCTGGCCGAATCCCTGGGAGCCGATTGGGTGGGATCGGAACTGGATCGGCCGCCGACGCCGCTGGATCGTGCAATCACTTTCGCCCCTAGTGGCGATGTCGTGATCGCAGCGCTGTCGAGCTTGCGTAAAGGCGGCGTGGTGGCGATCAACGCCATCCACCTGGATCGTATTCCGCAATTCGATTACGACAGTCTCTTATGGGGGGAGCGGCAGATCCGCAGTGTCACCAACGTGACCCGCCGCGACGCCCGCGATTTCCTGCAACAGGCGGCCGAAATCGGCCTCCGGCCCAAAGTTACGGTGTTCCATTTGGATCAGGCTAACGAAGCGCTGCTGGCGCTCAAGAACGACGCGATCGACGGTGCCGCGGTCATTGTTCCTTAAGTTGGTTCCGTAGCGTTACTCCGCAAGTTCGCGGCGCATCGCTTCTAGGGACTGCTGTAAGGCCGGATCGTTGGAGTCCGCTTCTTCGTGCCGTTTGACTACTTCGGCGAATAGAGGAACCAGCTCCGGATCGCGCCACCCCCGGCGCACTTCCTCCATCATGATCGCCATGGCGCGGTCGTGCGAAAACGCCGGCTTATAGGGTCGCGCCGTAGTCAGGGCGTCGTAGATGTCAGCGACTTGCAAGATTCGCGCCAGCAGCGGAATATCCTCGCCAGCCATGCCATCCGGATAGCCGCTTCCGTCCCAGCGTTCGTGGTGGCTGCGAATAATCGGCAGCACGGGCGCCAGCGTCTTCATGGGGCGGCAGATTTCCTCGCCGCGGACCGTATGCTGCCGCATGATCTCCCATTCTTCTTCGGTGAGCAGGCCCCGCTTGAACAGGATGGCGTCCGGAATGCTGATTTTCCCGATGTCGTGCAGGTACCCGCCGCGAAACAGCGCCAGTTGCTCCTGTCTGGGTAATCCCAGGGCATGCGCCAGATCGATGCTGTAGCTGGCCAGGCGCTCGCAATGCAAGCCCGTGTAGCGGTCGCGGTGTTCCACCGACTGAGCCAGAGCGAACAGAATGGTTTCGGCTTCCTCCAGTGAATCCACCAGCGCTTTGTGGCGCAGCATGGTACTCACCCGCGTGCGCACTAGAGCGGGCCGCAGCGGCTTGAGCAGAAAATCGTCGGCGCCAGATTCCAAACCCGCCACTTCGTTCTCGATGCCCTGGATGCTGGTCAACATCAGGATAGGGATCAATTGGGTTCGGCGGTCCGCCTTGACCATCTGGCAGAATTCCATCCCGCTCATCTCCGGCAGCACCAGGTCGACCACAATCAAGTCGACTTTTTCTATGTCGAGCTGAGAGAACGCGATGGACGGCCGCTTGGCCTCGAGGATACGATACGGAGTTGCTTTCAGGATTCCGCGCAGCAGGCGGCGGTTGAGGTCGATGTCGTCCACAATCAGAACGGTGGGCACATAAGCGGGATCCAGCGACCCGCCTTCAAAGCGCGGAAGCCGGGATCCCTGCCGCAGTGGCAGCGTGCTGGTTTCTACTTTCGTGTGCGCCGACACGATCTCCTCTTGCTTCCAGATCCATCGACCGCCTTGTTACAAACAATTAGGGCCCAAAATGGGACTGGCTCTAAGGTGTTTCCCGGAGGCAGGAGATTCCCCAGGGGCGCAGCGCGGACGGCTATCTCCAACTTACACTGGTACTTCATGCGCGAAACCATTTCCCCGGCGCGAGCTATCGATGGCGTGATCACGCTGCCCGGCGACAAATCCATCTCCCACCGCTATGGAATGCTGGCCTCGATCGCTTCGGGCCGGAGCACCATCGCCAACTACTCCACCGGCGCGGACTGCCAATCGACGCTGGCATGCATGGCCGCCTTGGGCGCGAAGATCGAACGGCAGGATGGGTCAGTCGTGATCGAGGGCGGCCTGCTCCAGGAACCTGCGGCGATGCTCGACGCGGGCAACTCCGGATCCACCATCCGCATGCTCTCCGGGATCCTGGCGGCGCAGGCGTTCACCTCCCGGATCGGCGGGGATGAATCGCTCTCGCGGCGTCCCATGGGGCGGATTATTGGTCCGCTTACCGAGATGGGCGCCCGGATTGAAGCCCGCGATGGGAAATTTCCACCGCTGACGATTCATGGCGGCGCGCTACATGGCATCGATTACCAGCTGCCCATGGCCAGCGCGCAAGTCAAGAGCTGTGTCCTTCTGGCAGGCTTATTTGCTCACGGCGATACCATCGTCCGCGAGCCGGTGCGAACGCGCGATCACACGGAAATCGCTCTTAGGGAGTTCGGGGCGGAGATCGAAATCGACAAAAGAACCATTTGCCTCCATGCTGGGGCGCGCCTCACGGGGCGAGAATTGGTCGCCCCCGGGGATCTCTCCTCAGCCTGTTTTTTCATGGTAGCCGCGCTCCTGCTCAAGGAATCGAGCCTGGTAATCCATGGTGTCGGACTGAACCCAACGCGCTCCGCGCTGCTCGATTTCCTGGTGTCGATGGGGGCGCAAATCAAGGTCCTCGAGGTTCACCAGGTAGGCGGAGAGCTGATCGGGGATCTTCGGGTGCAATCCTCGCCCGTGACTGGTGGGGTGATCGAGGGCGCGATGACCGCGGCGCTGATCGACGAGATCCCGGCCTTGGCCGTGCTCGGGGCAGCCAGCCATAACGGCCTGACGGTGCGCGATGCGGGCGAACTGCGAGTTAAGGAAACCGACCGCATCGCCACCATTGAAGCCGGTTTCCGGCAAATGGGTGTAAAAATAGAGACCGATCCAGAGGGTTTTCACGTTCCCGGCGGCCAGAATTTTCACGCCGCCCAAATCGATTCGGCTGGGGATCACCGGATTGCCATGGCCTTCGCGGTGGCTGCCCTGGCGGCCGACGGGCCGTGCGCCATCGAAGGCGCGGAAGCGGCAAACGTGTCTTTTCCCGAGTTTTTCGGTACACTGCGACAGATCACCCAAACATGAAGACTCGGGAAGACCTGACGCTCTCCGGCCTGGTGCACGATCTTAACAACGTGTTCCAGACGCTCGTGGATGCCGCGGATTTGCTGGCGGGCGACCCGCGCTACGCTAAGCTCTCCGCCGCGATTCTGCGCAGTGTCGAGCGCGGCAAGAATATCGCCGCCGGGATCCAGGCAGGCACGGGTGAAGATACTCCCTTCGAACGGATCCTGGCCAACGCCATCGCCTTTGTCGAAGATTCCCTCGAAGCCGGCCGCGGTCCGGAAATCAGCTTTGCCTGCGAGGTGGAACCGGGAATCGAGCTGGGCGGACATTGGGCCTGGGAGCGGGTACTGATCAATCTCTTCCTCAACGCCATGCGCGCCATGCCGGCTGGAGGAACCATTCAGGTTTGTGCCCGCAGAACCGGCGGGCATATTCAAATCGTGGTTCGTGATGAAGGTTCGGGAATCGCCCCTGGACTTCTGGAGCATCTGTTTCTGCCGCACGTGACCACTGGTTCGAGCGGCCTGGGGCTGCACATCGTCGAAACGATTGTGAAAGAGGACGGCGGCCATGTGCGCGCCGCCAATCGAATGGATCGGCGCGGAGCGGAGTTCACCATTACGCTTCCGCTCAGAGCACAGGCACTTCCCGCGCGCGCGTCATAATTGAAGCGTGGTCAGAGTAGTCCTCCTGGCGCTCAGCGCCATTTTCCTGGTTCGCACTAATGTTCGCGCTCAAGACGCCACCGATATCATCCGGCGCTCTGTCGAGCGTGATGCGACGAACTTCGAGCGCTTCAAGAACTACACATTTCTGGAGCGCGTCGAGGAACGCCGTTATGGCCGCAACGGGAACCTAAGCTCCAAGGAAATCCAGACGTATGAGTTCATGGTCTTGGGTGGTCGCCCCTACGGGAAATTGGTGGAGCGCGATGATAAATCGCTGCCCGACAAGGAAGCCCGCAAGGAACAGGAAAAAGTGGAGAAGGAATCGGCCAGGCGGCAGCGCGAATCGGCTTCAGAAAAAGCCCGAGAAGAGAAGGACCGCGCCGAGGAGCGCCGCTATCTGCGCGAGGTTCCCGAGGCGTTCAACCTGACCCTGCAAGGCACCGAGCAGATCGGCGGGCGTCCCGTTTGGATCATCGGAGCGCAACCCAAGCCCGGCTACCAACCCAAGATAAAGCGCGCCGAGATCCTCGCTCATCTGCGCGGCAAGATTTGGGTGGACCAGACCGACTATCAATGGGTGAAAGCGGAAGTGGAAGTCGTCGATCCGATTTCGTTTGGCCTGGGGTTGGTGAAGCTCGCGTCCGGCGCCGTATTGAATTTCGATCAGATCCGAGTGAATGACGAGGTGTGGCTACCTGCGCATATCGGCGTTCGTGCCGATGCCCGCCTGGTGTATCTACGAAAGCTCCGCGAGGAGCTGGACATCACCTATCGCGATTACCAGAAGTTCCAGGCGGATTCCAAGATTGTCGAATAACTTCTATTTCCATGAGCGCACCAGCAGCCACAGGCTCATGGTCCAGGCGAACATCAACACTGCTCGCCGCGCGGTCTCCGCAGTCAGGCGCTGCACCGCGTGGGCGCCCCAGTAACCGCCGACCAGTGTGCAGATCAACATAGGAATGGCGACCCGCCAGACGACGATGCCCTTCGCGATGAACGCGGCCACGGCCAGCGTGTTCACGCCCGTAGCGCACCACATGCGTAGCCCCGCTGATTGCTGCACCCCAATGTTCGCTGTGATCAGAAATAGCACGATCATCAGAACGCCCATCCCGGCCCCAAAGTAGCCACCGTAAATCGATATCGCCAACGAGCCGGCATATAGCAGTCCGGTGTGACTCCGATCCGACGTGTGAGCGCTGGCGAAGCGGCGAAGTGAATCCGAAAAACTGAACACCAGCGACGCCCCGATCATCAGGTAGGGGACGATCTTGGCGAATCTTTCGCTCGAGGTGTGCAGCAACAGCTGGCTGCCGGCCACGCCGCCGGCCACGCTAATCAGCACAAGTATCCAAAAGAGTTTGCGTGAAACCGTCATCCCGCTGCGGTAAACCAAGGCCGATGCAATCCCGCCCGGCATGGTGATCACCGAGGAAGTGGCGTTCGCCATGATGGGATCGATTCCCGCGAACACCAGTGCGGGAAAGATCATGAACGTCCCGCCGCCGGCCAACGCGTTGGCGACACCGGCAGCGGTGGCGGCGGCCAGCAGGATGATCCAGGATAGCGGCGAGACGGGGTCCAGAATTCCCCATCCTAACGCAGGTACCCGAGAGTTAACATGAAGGCGTGCCGGAGAAAACATTCGATGACCCGCGGATCGCGCTCAACCGGATTTATACCAGGGGAGGCGATAAAGGCGAAACCGCGTTGGCGGGCGGGCAACGAGTTCCCAAGGACTCCGTGCGCATCGAAGCCTACGGCACCGTGGACGAGCTGAATGCGTTCATCGGGCTGGCTTGCGTAACTTGCGTCGAGGAAACCGGAAACGCCGGGCGGCTCGGCAAGCTGGGGCATATCCTTCGCAGGGTGCAGCACGAGCTCTTTAATCTGGGTTCCCAACTGGCGACGTTGCCCAAGGATCTGCATCCTAAACAGGCCCGGATCACCCCGGTCGAGATCGAACAACTGGAGCGCGAGATCGACGAGATGAATGCCGAACTGCCGGCGCTGCGCAGTTTCGTGCTGCCGGGAGGAACCAGGCTAAACGCCGAGCTGCATGCCGCACGGACCATCTGCCGGCGGGCGGAGCGATTGACCGTGGCCCTGGCCCGGGTGGAGGAAACCCCGCCCGACGCGGTTCGATACCTGAATCGCTTGAGCGATGCGCTCTTTGTGTGGAGCCGCTGGGTGAGCCACGTGTTGGGCGTGCCCGAAGTACTGTGGGAGCCGAATCGCGCCGCGTCGGGGCAAAAAGATTAGTCGGTCACGCTCCCTGGACAATCTGAGCCAGCGCCGCGAAGATGTCCGGGTGTTGAAAGATGAAGCCTGCACGTTGCGCGGCGTCGGGCAGGGCCCGCTGGCTGGCGAGCAGAACCTCGGACATCTCGCCGAACATCAATCTCAAAGCAAACGCAGGAACGGGAAAGATCGCCGGGCGATGCACAGCCTCCGCTAAACCCCGGGTAAAGTCCCGATTCGTCACCGGGAACGGCGAGGTCGCGTTGAACACTCCCCGCACGGTGGATTCCTTCAACAGGAAGACGATCAGCGCGACCAGATCCTCAATGTGGATCCACGACATCCACTGGTGTCCGCTGCCGAGTCGTCCCCCTAGACCCAGCCGGAACGGCGGAAGCATTCGCGCCAGCGCGCCTCCGTTCGGTCCCAGCACCATGCCGATCCTTAACCTCGTCACGCGAACACCGAAAGGTTCAGCGGCCTGTGCTTCTTCCTCCCACGCTGCGGCGACCCGCCCCAGGAAATCATCCGCGGGCGGTGCCGCTTCGATCAACACTTCGTCGCCGCGCGAGCCGTAGTATCCCACCGCCGACGCGCTGATCAGCACTTGTGGCGGCTGCTCACGCATGGCAGCCACCAGAGCCCGCGTTCCCTCCACGCGGCTGCGCATGATTCTTTCGCGCGCGGCTCCGGTCCAGCGCTGCGCAACGGGTTCGCCCGCTAAGTGGACGACTGCATTTACGCCTGCGAGTGCGCCGGGACGGAGCCCGCTATGTAAGGAAACCGCGCGTACGATGTGACCTGAGCTCCGGAGATTTTCGGCGACAGCGCGTCCGATAAATCCGGAGGCTCCGGTAATGGCGACGTTCATTTCATTTGTTGTACTACGGACACCCTGAACCTTTGAGCCTACACTGAACCGAAGATGAGAAGATAGTTTCGGAATGAACGGAGTCACCCGGGATCGATGGAGCGCTTCGCAACGGCTCGAGCTCCACTTCTGGAAGACGTGGACCCAGGCCGCCCCGTACCAGAATCTCGACGTGCCGAAGTACTGGGCCGAGGAGCTTCCGCGTTTCGGCTGTTCGCGGGATCTTTTCACGAGCAAGCGCGTGCTCGACATTGGCTGCGGTCCGGTGGGCCTGATCCATTTTCTCGATAACGCAGCGGAGCGCATCCGGATCGACCCTCTCTTGCTTCAATACGAATCGAGAATGACGCTGCAGGAGCCCCAATTGTCCCTGGCTGGATTGGGAGAATCGCTTCCGCTGGCGTCGGACTCGGTCGATATCGCCATTTGCTTCAATGCGATCGATCACATGCAGGACCCAGCAGCGGCACTTGCCGAAATCCGGCGGGTTCTGCGGCCAGGCGGAACTCTGTTGCTGATGATTCACAGCTTCCCGGCATGGGCCCGGCCGTTCTTTTGGATCGACCGGCTGCATCCCCACCATTGGACCGCTCCGGCATTCGTGGGCCAAGTCGCTCGCACATTCGATGTGCAGCGAAGTGAGACCGTGCGTCGCCGGTTTGAGGTCCCGGTTTCGAGATGGATCCTTCCCTCTTCCTGGAAGTACTTGGCTGGAAATTTCGTAGTCGCCAGTACTTACGTGCGCGCGAACAAATAGTTCCTAGCGCATTTTCCAGGCGTGTGGGGTATTATGGGAGCGGCCATGAATTCCGCCCGGCGGGGCGAGCTGATTGTGCCCCGTGGGCTTTTTTTAGGAGCACCCATGGAAAAGCAAGCGCAAAATATACAAGAATCATTCCTCAACAACGCGCGCAAAGACAAGACCTTCCTCACCATCTACCTGATGAGCGGCGTGAAGCTCTCGGGCAAGATCAAGAGCTTCGATAAGTACTCGGTCGTGCTCGAGACTAATAATCAGGAGCAGCTTATTTTTAAGCACGCGATTTCGACTGTCGTAGTTTCACGACCATTCCATTCTGGAGCACCTGGAGCGCATTCGAGCGCCGCAGTCGGTTCGCACGCCACTCCGGGAACTCCGGGCGAGCCTGCCAGTTAAGATCTGGAAGCGGAACAGCAGGAACCAGGCTTGGCCACGGAAATCGCCCTTTTAGTCGGCCTGAAGCTGAGTGGGCGCAAAGCACGTTCGGACGGCGGCACGACGGCCTCATTGATCAGCGCGGAAGAATCGCTCGAGGAACTTACCGTCCTGGCGGCAACTGCGGGCGCTAGCGTGGCGGATCGGTCCATCCAAACGTTGCAGCGCGCCAATGCGGCCACCCTGATCGGTTCGGGTAAAGTCGAAGAGCTAAAAACTCAGGTTCACTTTCACGATGCGTCGGTGGTGATCTTTGACCAGGAACTGACTCCGACGCAGCAGCGCAATTTAGAGAAAGCGCTGGACGTCAAGGTGCTCGACCGGACGCAGCTTATTCTGGACATCTTCGCGCGACGAGCACGAACCCGTGAAGGAAAGCTGCAAGTCGAGCTGGCTCAGTTGAATTATCTGCTGCCCCGATTAACCGGCCACGGCGCAGCGATGTCCCGGTTGGGCGGCGGAATCGGAACGCGCGGTCCCGGCGAAACCAAACTCGAAACCGACCGGCGGCGGATTCACCAACGCATCCAAGCCATCGAGCGCGGCCTGGAGCGTGTGCGCGGCGGCCGCACCACACAGCGGCAGCAGAGACAGGCAGTTCCTCTGGCGACGCTGGCCCTGGTGGGCTACACCAATGCCGGTAAATCGACATTGTTCAACCGGCTGACCGGAGCCGCCGTTCTGGCCGACGCCAAGATGTTCGCCACGCTCGATCCGACCGTACGGCACATCGTGCTGCCATCCAAGCGGCAGGTGCTGGTGAGCGATACAGTCGGATTTATTCGCAGTCTTCCGACCACGCTGATCCGGGCGTTCCGCGCCACCCTCGAA
>Ga0105245_10002172_pt1 | contig 17769 bp, 13 predicted proteins | sample KBSM54metaG_FD_81523 | JGI IMG/M metagenome (GOLD analysis project Ga0105245, IMG submission 81523) | Miscanthus rhizosphere microbial communities from Kellogg Biological Station, Michigan, USA - KBS M5-4 metaG | ecosystem: Host-associated > Plants > Roots > Rhizosphere > Soil | place...
CAGGTCATCGCCGTCGTACCCGATGGCCCGTTGTGGCGGCTGCCGTTCCAGGCGCTGCAGGACGCCGGCGGACAGGCGCTGGTCGAACGGTTCACGCTCTTCTACGCGCCGTCGCTCGCGTCGCTGGGGCGCGCGCCCGGACCCGCGATCGCGCATCCGAACGTCCTGGCGGTGGGCAATCCGCGCGCGACGGCCGTCGATCTGCCCGATGCCGCGACGGAAGCGCGGCAGATCGTCGAGCTGTACGACGGTGAGCGCTCGCGTGCGCTGATCGGGCGCGAGGCGACCGAGAGCGCGGTCAAACAGCACGCGGCGAGCTACGACATCGTGCACATCGCCGCGCACGCCATCGTGGATGACGAGCAACCTCTCTACTCCGGCATCGTCCTGGCGAGCGAGGGCGGCGACGACGGCCTGCTGGAGGGCCGCGAGATCACGCGGCTCCATCTCAACGCCCGACTGGCCGTTCTCTCCGCCTGCCGCACGGCGAGCGGACAGGTGCGGCGCGGCGAAGGCCTGATCGCGTTGTCGTGGGCCTTTCTCGTTGCCGGATGTCCGACCGTCGTCGCCACGCAGTGGAACGTTCCGTCAGTCAGCACGGCGCGGCTGATGGTCGATTTTCATCGCGAGCTCGCGCGCGGCGCCGGAGTCGCGGTGGCCTTGCGCCGCGCGCAGCTGCGTCTGATGAAGGACCGCCGTTACCGGCATCCTTTCTATTGGTCGCCGTTCGTCGTCGTCGGCGCCGGCCGTTCGTAGTGACGGGCGAGCGTCGACGCGGCGCGGATCCGGCGATGGTTTGCGGCGAAGGCCGCGAGCTCCCGCGCCGCGACGTCATCCAGTCCCAGTCGCGCGCCGACCAGCCCGGCGAGGAGATGGCTTCCCGTGGTGCGCGCGGCGTCGAGCTCGCGCATTTCCGGATCGGCGAGCACGCGAAAGCGCGCGGGCGGAGCGTTCGGCGGCGGCACCGGCCACTCGTGCGCGCCGGCGACGACCAGGAGTTGCCAGTCGTAGACCGCACCGCGCGGCAGCGAAGCGTCGGGACTCCACGAGTCGCCCGTCAGCAAGGCGCTCTTCGCCGCCACCGCGCCCTCGCGGGCGATCAGCACGCGATAACGCGCGCCGAGCATCAGAGTCCATCGGAATTGCGGCCGGTCGGATTCGACGACCATGCCGACCGGCTCGAGCAGCTTCACCTGCGCGGCTTCGTCCTGCCCGCGCAGAACCGCGGCCGTTCCGTGCAGTGACTGCGTGCCGGCGCGCGGCGGCGTTCCGCTGCGCAGGGCGTCCGCGGCGAGGGCGTTCCATTCCGGACGGGGCGTGGAGACATCGCGCAGCGATCCGTCTGCGTTGACGGTGATGGCGACGCTTCCATCGCGCAGCGTGGATGGCCCGGCGATGCGCGCCGGATGCTGCTCCTGACGCAGGCTCCAGATCACGACGCCGGCGATGATGACGGCGAGCGCCGCCGCGATTGCGGGGAGGAAACGACTGCGGAGAGGCGAGCGCTCGCTCTTCCACATCGCGTCGGTCGACTCGGCGATGCGCCGATCGGTCCAGAGCAGGCGCGCGCATTGGCCGCAGTCCCGGACGTGCGCGCCGATCGCTTCGACCCGCGCGCGATCGAGGCGCCGCTCGCGGAACGCCGTCACGTCGGCTGTCGTGAGATGTGCGGAGGTCACTTCGTCCTCCAGCGCAGCAGTCGCTGCCGCGCCCGCTCCAGTCGCTCGCGCGCGGAGCGGCGGAGACTGATGACCTGCGCGCGCGTCATGCCGAGGGTGCCGGCGATGGCGAGATCCTGCATCGGAACCCGATCCCAGATTGCTTCGATGTCCGGCCGAGTGTAGTCGAGCACGGCGGCGATTTCATCGAGCGTGGCCACGCCGGTGAAGACGAGCAGGTGGATCGCGCTGGCGTCGTGGTCGTCGTGCACGTGCAGAAGCAGCGCGCGGCGTTGCGCCGGCGGCAGGCCGCGGACCTCCTTCCAAAGAAGAAGCAGCATCTCCCGCGCGGCGAAGATCTCGTAAGGCTGCGGCGCGGGATCGGGCGCCGTTTCTTCCAGAGCGACGGGGTTCGTTCCACGTCCTCGCAGCACGTCGGTGGCCGCGTTGATCGTCATGCGCGCGACGTAGTCGTCGACGCTGCGGAGGTCGTCCGTGCCGGCGGCGAATTGCCGCAACACGCGCAGCGTCACCGTGGAGCGGATGTCGTCCGCCTCGTCGCTGCGCAGCGACCCCCGGGCGATGAAGCTCCCGATCACACGGTCGATGACCGCGGCGATCCGTTCGTGATCGATCGGTGAGGGTTCGGGTCGGGACATGCGGGAACCTCGCGGATGATACGGAACAACTCTCATCCGCGACTACGCATAAACCGTCTTCCGTCCCGTCTCTCTTGCAACCGGTTCCCCGGCTCGAAAGGACAGAACGATGAAAAAGACTTTGTTTTGCGTATCGCTGTTTCTCGCCATCTCCGCATTTGCACAGAGCGACGGTTCATTCAACAACCTCACGGTCACCGGCACCGCGGGGATCGGAACCACGAGTCCCCAGGACAAGCTGCACGTCTTCGGCGACGGCTATCAGAGAATTCGGCTCACCTCGTCCAACAGCACGACGCAGTTCGTGCAGTATCCCGGCGCTTCCGGCGCGTACTGGGACAACGCCGGCATCGGTCTCAGTACCTATTTCCGCACGAGCTACGCGAGCATCATGGACACGACCGCGTTGACGCTGTCGCCGAACGGCAACGCGTATTTCGCGCATGACGTGGAAGCGGGCGGCCAGATCAAGGCGAAATTCCAGGACATCGCGGAATGGGTGCCGTCGACCGAGCCGATCGCGGCCGGCAACGTCGTCGTGGTCGGCGCGCGGAATCACGTCATGCCGTCGACCGACGCGTATGACACGCGCGTCGCCGGCGTCGTCTCACCGCAGCCCGGCATCGTCCTTGGCGACGCCGGCGCGGCGAAGGTCCTCGTCGCGACCAGCGGCCGCGTCAAAGTGCGCGTCGACACGTCGAACGGTCCGATTCAGGAAGGCGATCTCCTCGTGAGCAGCGCCACGAAGGGCGTGGCCATGAAGTCCGAGCCGCTGGTGCTCGAAGGGCGCAAGTTCCACCAGCCCGGCACCGTGATCGGCAAGGCGCTGGAACCGCTCACCGATGGGACGGGAGAGATCCTCGTGCTCCTGTCGATGCAGTAGGAAAGGAGCGGCTCATGAGACGCTTCCTGGTTGTTCTCGCACTCGCATTGTGCGCCGGTGCCGCGTACGCCGCGCCGCCGCCTGACAAAGAGACGGTCTCTGTTCTGGTCCGCGTTCGCCTCGATCAACCGTTCGTTCCCGAGGGAAACCTCAATGCCCGCGCGCGCAATGCGCAGCGGGATCGGATCCGGCGGGCACAGGGAAACATCGAGCGGAAGTACGGTCACGCGGCGATCGCGTTCGAGTCGATTCCGCACATGCTGATGACGGTCGATCGCCACATGCTCGAGGCCATGTCCAAGGACGGCGACGTGGCGCGCGTCGACGTGGAGAAGGTGATGACGCCGATCCTCGCCGACAGTGCGCCGCAGGTCGAGGCACCGTATCTATGGAACACCGTCGGCGCGACCGGCGCCGGTTATTCGGTCGCGGTGCTCGATTCGGGAGTGGAGTCGACCCATTCGTTCCTGCAGCAGAATTCGACGACGTCGAAGGTGGTGAAGGAGGCGTGTTTTTCGCGGAACGATTCCTCGAGCTCGTTCACGTCGCTCTGCACGAGCTCAACCGCACCGGGACTCACGTCGTCGACAGCCGCCGGCTCGGCTGCGCCGTGTTCGGGCTACGGCGTCGTTTGCCAGCACGGCACGATCATCGCCGGCGTCGCCGTCGGCAGGAACGGATCTTTCCAGAGCCTGTCGTTCAATGGCGTGGCGAAAGACGCCAACCTCGTCGCGGTGAAAGTGGTGACGCTGGCGCCGAGCGGCGGTAGCAGCATCCCCGTTGCGTTGGAGGGCGATCTGATCCGCGCACTGCTCTGGGTCGACACGGTTCGCACAGACGCCTCGGTGGCATCCGTCAATATCAGCTTCGCCACGACGTCGTGGCCATGGGCGGTATCAGTCGCCGAACGTGCCTCGTACTGCGACAGCGGCGGCGAGGACGGAACGTATCCCGGTCCGAATTCCGGCTCGTCGCATTCCGCGATGTACGACGCGGTCGAGGCGCTCCGCTCGCATGGCGTCATCGTCGTCGGCGGAACGGGCAACGGGCGGGCGAACAAAGTCGCCTATCCGGCATGTACGCCGAATTTCCTCGCCGTCGGAGCCGTGACGAAAGACGATCACGCCTGGTCGGTCAGCAGCAGCGAGGGAACGAACAGCGCCGAAGCGATGGATTTGTGGGCGCCGGGCGCGGGCTGGTCGAGCGGCGGCAGCGGTCCGGGCGCAAACGGCATCCTGTCGTCGATTCCCGGAAATACGTATCAGGCTTTTCCCGGCACGTCGCTCGCCGCGCCGCATGTCGCCGGCGCCATCGCGGTGCTGAAGCAGGCGTCGCCCTCGAGCTCCGTCACCGACATCATCAACGCCCTCAGGAGCAGCGGTCCGGTGATCACGGATTCATTGAACGGCGTCAGCAGACATCGGCTCGATCTCAAGCGCGCGTACTACCACCTCGCCGACACGACGGCGCCATCCGCGCCCGTGCTGACCGTCAATGCCACTGGATCGACGTCCGTGCTGCTGACCTGGACCGCGTCGACAGACGCACAGAGCGGCATCGACTACTACATCGTGCAGCGGCGCGCCTCTTATGGCGCCGGCTGGACCGACGTCGCCACGCCGTCCACGGCCGCCGCATACACCGACACCGTGCCGGCGGCGAACGTCGGGTATCAATATCGCGTGCAGGCGGTCAATCTCGCGGGCGCCCAGACCGCGAGCAACATGGACATCACGGCGATGAAGGTCTTCTCCACCGACCTCCACATCCTCGGGCAGCACATCATCGACCTGCGCGAGGCGGCGAATCGCATCTGCACGTTCGCCGGCACGTCGGCCTGCGCGTCCGCGCCGTTTTCGAGCGATTACGCGACACAACTCACGGCGCTGAAAGCCGAATCGGGAATCGACTATCACCGTTTCACCGAGCTCCGTACCGCGATCGAAAACATGCGATCGGCCGTCGGCGTCCCCGCGCCGTCGTGGTACACCCCGGCGCCGGCGACGGGCGGCTACATCAAGGTCGAGTACCTGGATGAACTGCGCAACGCGGTGAACTGATCACCGGATGCGCCGCGGCGAAACGTCGCGGCGCATCCTCAAGGACGGATCTCGATCGGCGTACCGTCGCGCACCGCGCGGCCGATCTCGTCGACTTCGGCGTCGGTGACCGCGATGCAGCCATGCGTCCAGTTCACGGCGCGGTGAAGACGGCCGATCCAGCCGAAGCCGCGACGCATCCCGTGGATCATGATGTCGCCGCCGGCCGAACGTCCCGCGGCGCGCGCGCGGCGAACGTCGTCCGCGTTCGGATACGACACATGCAACGCCAGGTGGTACCTGCTGTTCACGTTGCGCCGGTCGATGATGTAGCGCCCCTCGGGCGTCCGGTCATCGCCTTCGAATTCCTTCCGCCCCTGCGGCTGGCGGCCGAACGTGACGTGATAGCTCTTCAGCACCCGCGGGCCTGACATGAGACTCAGGGTCCGGTCGCTCTTGTCGACGACGATTCGGTCGGCCACGACATCGCGCGGCAACGGCGTTTCGCGGGAGGCGGCGAAGAGGACCACTACGGCGATCAATAGAAGGAGGGCAATCGCGCGTCGCATCGGTCCCCATAATGACAAACGCCGCGAATTTCTTCGCGGCGTTTGCGGCCTGCCTTCCGGCTGCCTACGAGGTTAGCTGTCGGATTCGGGCTGGAAGCCCTAGAGGCTTTTGGCCTCATTCACCCCGGACGGTGGCAAGCCGTCGTCTTGGTTCCCCCGCTCCTCGGCGCCGAGGATTAGGCTAAGCAAGCCGCCACCTTCATGGCGGCGAGGGGAGTGTAGCACCTCGGCGATCCGATTTCGCGCCTCTTGGCAGCCTCTTCGTTGACGTCCGCCTGGCGCCGCCTCCGCTCAGGTGAACTGCTGCAGGGAGATGGCGGTCACGTAGATCGTGGTGCTGTGAAACCTGGTCCAGCTGAAACCCGAGTACATGATGAGCGTCAGGTGATGGTTCACCCAGCCCGGGTGCGAGCCGAGGGAGATGGTCCTCGTGTTACAGACGTTCTGGCCGTTCGTCGAGGCGGTGTCGATCGTCGTGCCGCCTGCGTCCGCGCTCGTGTCCTGGTCGATCTCCTCGTCGCCGGCGTCGAATTTCGCGGCGGTACTGCCGTAGCAACTGCTGAACGTCGTGGTCCGCGTGGCGCCGCTGATGTACGACCAGTTCGAGCAGTTGTTGGCGAAACTGCCGTCGACGATGAGCTGCGTTCCGCCGCGCGTGCATTGGGCGAACCCGGCGGGGGCGAGAAGAAAGAGTGCGATGAGGGAGAGAGCAAATAATGACTCTAAGTGAGGGGGCGAGGATCGCAATCAAGGAAGAATTGCAAACGCGCGTACGTGTTTCGGACGGACAACGGTGAAATGCCGTCGATCCAACGTCGCGATCACATCGAGGCCGAGTCTTTCGGCAAGCGCCACTACAGATGCGTCGACGGTTCCGAGGGGTAGATCGCGATATCGAGCGACGAGCTCTGCGATCCGTATCCAATCGCCTGCGAGAACCGGTGCCGTGGCGAAGTTTCCAGATGAGAGATCGCCGAGGAACCGCACTTCGGCTGCCCAGCCGAGGCGACTTTCGATGAGATAGGAGACTTCGGTGATGACGAGTTGGGGCACGAGCAGAGGCCCCGGGTAAGATTCGAGCAGTTCTAAGCTCGCTTCATGGTCGCCGTCGTCCTCGTCGACATACGCGTAAAGCGGTCCGGAATCGACGATCAGCGTGATCGGGACGTCTCCTGCCGAATGATCTCTTCGATGCGGCGCGCCGTGTCACGCCGTCCGCTTCGCCCCGCTTTGGCTGCGATCAGGCGCCGCCTCGCGGGTCCGCCCACATGAGCCTCGATCGCCTCTCGCATGAGGTCGGCGATCGTGCTTCCGCGACGTGCGGCCTCGTGGCGCAATTTCGCGTCGAGATCGTTCGGGAGCTTCACCGTGGTGCGCTTCATGGTATGCCAGCATACTCATCCCCAATCGCGCACGTCAACGCGCTGCCGAGAGTGGGTTTGTGTGGTGCCCAGGGACGGAATCGAACCGCCGACACGAGGATTTTCAGTCCTGGCTGGTGCTGTGAGCAATCACCCGCTGACCCCGCCCGCAATCGATGCAGCCACCGGAGACTTCGTCGTGGCTCGAACTGGTGCCCTTTCGCGAACCCGGTACATCTACTGGGACTTCGACAGCAGTGGTTCGACGGCAGCTCGATTCCAGAAGATGATCACTTTACCGATTCTCTGCGGCACGCTCTCATGCAATGGCAGAACTTGAATCTGGCCACGAGTCTTGCGCACGATTCGACAGAGGAGGTTCGCGTTCAAGCCGCTCGATATGAGCTGTCGACGGCGCCGATCGGATCGATGAACGTTGACTTCAACGTAGCCGACAGGCAGCCAGCGAAGCCACCTTGCCGTTGTTTTCACGCGCCGCGCTTCTCGGGTCGCGTCACGCAGGATCGACCGCAGGTTTCTCGCGACGAACTCCATGGCGTTTTTCAAGTCGTCGATATGGAGCACCGTCGCCGCCGTCACAAGCGAGTATGTCTTCTTGCTGATCATCCGGGCGTAGCGGACCTGAGGTCTCGGCTTGCGCGAGCGAACGGCCCGCCATGACATGCGAAACACCTCCACGATGCTTCCGATCAGTCGAAGCGGGTGCCCCACATGGAAGTAGCGGGAGAAGGGGAACACGACGAAAGCCATATCCGGAGCAGCCGCGAGATACGGTGCGGCGTCGGTGACGCCTTGCCGCAACAGCTCCCGAACTTTTGCCGTCTCAAACAATCCCCAACCGCCAATCCGTCCACGTCGCTGAAGCTGGACGTAGCACCGATCGAACGTCGGCATGAAGCGTGTGGCAACGGCTGCGGCGCGAATGACGGCGAGCTGCGTCTTGCGATCATCGAGATAGGTCGTGTCAACGAACAAGTTGAGGTCGCGTTTCGAGTCGAGATACTCGAACTCCAGATAGTCCTGAACGTGCCATGAGGCGGTGTTGAGCTGATGCTGGACTTCGGGAAACAGCAACGCAGGTGGAATTCGCGTGGCTTCTGAAAACAACAGCTTCGTGTCGACCAGAATCATCAGTCGATAGGCTGCAGCGAGTCCATTGCACACATCAAGCAGGTCCTCGAAGACTTGTAGTGTTTCCCACGGGAGTAAGTGTCGCGTTCGAGTGCCCTTCGCACCCACGTCGTGGTAGTCGATACCATCGACCGAGAACGCCACGCTGCCGTGGGCAATAGCGTTGCGCATCCGCGAATCGAAGGACTCAAGACTACCGAGTCCGGCGCGTCGCGCCTCCTCGACTCTGTTGTCGGGAGTGAACTCGTCGATGGACTTGCCGCGTTTGAGGCGCTCGAATACTGCGATCGGATGAAGTAACGTCTTCAGGACAGCCTCGCAGAGCTGAAGGTAGGCTGGATGGATTACCTCGCGGATGTCGCGGATCTGCTGGAGCTGCCGGACCTGCTGGCTCTCGTTTTCCCACCATGCACGGTCGTGATACGGCGCATGATTGATCGCTTCGAGTGCGCGCACAGCCACTTCGATCTCACCATGCCGCTCGTTAAAAAACGCCAGCAACTTCCGATCATCGGTTGCAAGGATTTCATGTAGCACTCGTAGCGCGCCGGTGGTGACTTCCCGGTTGAAGAACTTCCACGGGATGGCGCGAGCGTAGAGCGACATTGAGGCGAAGAATTCGTGGGGACACGCCTCCAACTCCGGAAATGCCGCGACGGCAAGACGCCGGTAGTGATCAAGAATGGAGCCGTTTGCCCACACGTGGCCCGCCATCCTTCATCTACCTCACGTCGTGCTCAGCTCGCTCGCGCACTCCTTCGCGCGGTCGAAACCCGTACTCGACAGCTTGAAGAGAATGCCCCCTCGTGACGAATTCACCCACGACGAATTGCCATCTCCACCGATGGATCGTCCGAATTGAGAACCGCGCGCGTGACGACCCGAACAAATTCGCCAGTCTGCTCAGTCTATAGCACTTCAATCGTTTCCCATCGGGAGTGACTTCACCAGCAATTCTTTCTCCGATCCGTCGCGCGCTGGTCCTTCCAAGACCCCACACTTCATAAGTTTCACGAGGTCACCGACGATGCTCATGCCATTAGTCTCGGCGGAGGAGACTCGGAGACCAGGCGATAACAGGCAACCGGCACCCGGCCGCACCGAATTGGGCACCGGGGATGGCGCTGCCGTCACGTATCGCGCAGAAGAGCCGCTCTCATGCGCTCGTCGTCTCAAATGAAATCGTCTCGCACCAGAGATGAGCCTCGCTGCGGTAATCGCCGCCAGCGCTTCCCGCAGACCTGGGCTCCGTGATAAGCCGTCATCTTGGCTCTCCCGCTCCTCGGCGCCGAGGATGAGGCAAAGCAAGCCGTCACTATGAATGGCAAGAGGGGAGTATGTATCTAGGTGTCGCTCTCGTCGTGCTTCTTGCAGACTTCAGCTATCGCTCGGGAGATTGACACTGCTCCGCCACGACCAGCATCAATTCAATGCATTGGGGGGAATCGGGAAGGTCAACATCCTTGCAGGCTTTCCGGCTCCACGGTTTCTGTTTTCTGATCTCGGGCGTCAGGGGCAGGTCTCGACAGAGATCCTCGCTCCGCGCAGCAACTCCGAAACAATCGCGCAGAAATTTTCGATCGATGGCACCATCGACGCCGGCGCCGCGCGCTTTCATACGCTCGACAGCCAGATCGACACATTCCTGTTCCTGCGCCGCCCAATAATAGTCGCCGGTCCGATTGAGATCGGGCGGTCGGGGCGGCAGAAGGAGGGGTTGACAGGCCGTAGCGACGTCCGACATCACCGCAATGCAGAGCTCATCCGCCGTGCGATTCCGCCTCTGACAATCCTTCCGCGCCCATTGATCCACTATTTTCGAATCCCAGCTTAGGGGCACGGTGGCGCATATCGATGAATCTTCGATCTTGCCTAAGCATCCGCTGAGAAACCCCTGTGCACTCTCGACGTGCTCATACCTCAGCGCGTCTGCGATGCATTCTTTATCCGTGTCACTGGAATCGAGTCCCGCGTCATAAATGGCTGCGTAATGCGGATGGGAAGTCCATATTGTCAAAAGCGCCGGCACCACGGTCGTCATTACGAGGGCGATCACGATGCTCACGCAGGCTGCGATTCCAATCGCACGGAATGCTGAGCATGTCGCGCGTCGCTTTTGCGGAGGCCGTCCCGATACAGCGTCCGCAACCGGCTCGTGCATGTCGAAAACAGCGAATAACACTCCGGCGGACCAGACGGCAGCGATGATGCCGATCGGCACGAAGCTCCACGCGGTGAGACTTCGATTTTCGTCCGACAGAAGCCACTTTCCTTCGATCAGCCACGGCACAGCGGCGATGCTCATACCGGTGAAGAGTCCCACGGTTGCCATTCGAACGCGTGTCAGGCCGGATCGCGCTAATAAATAAGCCGGGAGCACAACGGTCATGAGAGCGGAGGCGGAAAGAATACTGATTACGATAATATTGAAAATGCTAATGGTTGAGTCGGAAACACTGAGATCGTGGTCCAACGTCTTGTACACGAATGGCAGCGCAAGCGATGTCGTCACGACGATCACGAGACCGAGTGCCGCGGCGATGGCCGCGAGTCGAATGCCAGAGCGGCGTTGCTTCGGCCACGCGTTGTCGTGATGCTCGTTGACAATGCTGAAGAAGACCGAGGCGGACCAGACAGCGCCGATCACGCACATGATCGACAACACTGCCTTGCCGAGCCACACGGACGAAGTTTGAAATGACGGGCCGCGCAGGATCAGAAACGGCAGCACACCGAACGCGGCTCCGATTGCAAGGCCAAGAATCATTGTTCGTTGGCCCGTCATCGGTAATCGCCGGCTCAACAGTACATAAAGTGGCAGCGCGATGACGGCCATCGTGCTGTATGTGATGGCGGCAAGACCAAGCAGCACGACCAGCGACACGCTCCATCCGAGCCATGTGATCATCCCAAGCAGCGACTCGTTCTCGTGGGCGTTCAAGAAAGGGAGAGCTGAAGATCCGAGGATCAATGTTGCACACGCCGCGATCGGCACCATCAGGGGAGCGACGAACGTCGCGACCGCAAGGTCGTGACAACCCGCCGGTTTCGTGGCGTGACTCATGGCGTGCACGGGCGGCCGTGGAAGTCGAGCGGGGTAAGTCGCTGGCCATTTAGCGCCGCGACGGCATTCATGAATCGATAATGCGACATGCGTGCGCCGCCATAGAGGGCCCGAAGCGGCCGATTGCAAGAACGGAAGTGATCACAAAGAGAATCGACAGGAACCTGTTCCCGTAGAACTGGTAGAGGCGCTTTTCCTGAGTGACGGCGAGCAGGAACGACTCTCGGCGATCTTCATTCGCCAGTTTCGAGTAGTCGGGATCGATGCGGGGGACGCTGCCGAACTGTGGATCGGTTCTGCAATCGATAGGATAAGCAATGTCGAACGAGTGATCGAAAGTACCCGCCCGCACGATACTGACCATCATGCCGGTGACGAGCGCGGCCACCGCCACAGTCAACACCGCGCCGAAGCGTTTGTCGTCATTCAGGCTCTCGAAGAGGTGCTGAAGCGGCGGGACGAACGGCGCGATCGCCCACAGCGTCACCAGGCCGGGCACGAAGTAGGCGATGAACAAGCCAAAATCGAGACCGCTAATAGGCATTTTCTTCGAGAATAGACCGCGCCCATCCGGTGGTCAACCAACGCAGGCCGACCTCGGTTTCACCATCCTCATATGCTCTACCAACTAAGCTACCTGGGCATGGCGCCGCCCGCATTGAGCCTCGAGCGCCTCTCGCGTAACGTCCGCGATCGTGCTTCTTCCGCGACGTGCGGCCTCGTGGCGCCATTTCATTGGCGGCCATCAGCCGCCGATTGCTCACCTTCGGCGACTCTTCCTCGGCGCGGTTGCCTTGGGCGACCGCAACGACGCAGGGCGAACCGACAGGTACGGCTGTAGTGCCGGATGAACGACGAGTGTCGAATCGAGCAATTCGCCCGCCGTGGCTCCCGACCGCTGAATCGCGTATTCCGCCGAGCCGTCTTCGAGAAGCCGGCCGAGCACTCCGATCTCGAACATCATGGCGAGCAAGCGCTTGTTGCCGGCGGCCGAATACCAGTCGAACTTCTGGAAGCGATCGAAGACTCGCTTGTTCACCACACCGTGCTCTTCGATCCAGGCGGCGGCATCTTCTCCCGACATCGGCGAAGTACACCCCTGGAACACCATCTCGGTGAATTGAGAGATGTCTTCGTATACGCCGCCGAAATCGGCGTTGATCCCGAACAGTTTCAGCTCCGAGTACTTCCGCACGACCTTCGCAAGATGCGCGGCCGTGATCCGCTCTCCACCGGCGGCCTCCTTCTTTGCGGCGTTGGCGAGGGCGATCATGTCGCGCGGTCCGCTCATGCAAAGCCGCGTGAATCGCTCGCTGAACGCCGCGAACGAGGGCTCGCCGCTCCAATCGAATTCCTGTGCCCAGAGCCGTTCCGGATCGGCGATCGGCTCATTCGGCACAGCAATGCCGCGGATTCGGGCGATGCGTCGAGCGATCAGTTCGACCAGCGAGCGGTCATCCCAGGAAACCTCCTGGATGCGGTGCGCGACCTTGTCGAGCTCGCGCTGCCGCTCGAACCAGGCGCGGAAAACGCCTGACTTGAGGAAGAGCAGCGTATGCATCTTCGCGCCGGCAAGGTCATTCATGTCTTCCGCCGCTCGTACCAGGCCCTCGACGAACAGAGGGTTTCTCTCCGATCCCGTGAAGATGTCGTCGACGTCGTCGATCATCACGTAGGCCCTGGAGCCTCGCAGTTCGGCAATGAGACCGTTGACGAGATCCTGGTTCGCCTCGCGAACGACGGCGCTGGCGTCGGACTGAAAGATGCGGCCGAGGTTGATCCTCAGGAGGGGCAGGGTGAGATCCACGTCGACGTCTTCGAGAACACCACGGAGCACCCCGCCGGCCTTGCGGAGCGCTTCGCGGATCACGCCCGTCTCCCGCTGCGGAAGTCCGAAGGATTCGGGACGTTTCAGGAGTTGGTTGGCAAACGTATTGAGCAGACGGAAGGCGATGCCGTTCTTCAGCACTCCGGAAGGGCCCTGCAGATCTCGGACATCCATCGTGAGGTCGGGGTGGTCGGAGTCGAGGTTCCAGGTCGGAATGCGGTCGCGCGACTCGAGGTAACGGCGTAGAGCCGTCTTTCCGCTGCCCTTGATCCCGACGATGACGAACGTTCCGGTTTCGCGGTCGCCGCACTTGATCGAGTCCTCGAATGATCGCCGGACGTGGTCGGGGATGATCGACCTCGCACCTTCGCGCGCCGCGTCCGGAAGCCCGAAGTACTGCGCTTCGTCAGGCTTGTCCGGGTTTGCTGCCATAGAACACCCGTATCTTCCGAGACAGTGCCCCGCACTTCCCCAGCATGAAGAGCACGGCTCGCAGATCGGCGACGGAGATCTCCGGGGCGGGCTGCCGTTTGGCCACGCGTTCGGCGAGCGTTTCGGCGTCCGGAACTTCGGGGAGAACGATGCCGTCGATGACGGTTTTCAGGTCGACGAAGGGCAATTTGACGTCGTCGAGGTAGTTGATCGCCGCGGCACGGATGTGGAGGGCGAAGTCCTTATCCGTACTGAGGGACCTCTCTCCTTTGGTGGTGATCCGGACCTGCCCGTTGCCGTCTTCTTCGATCAGCCCGAACGTGCGTGCCCAGATCACGACTCCTCGGACGGTGGGCAGGCGAACGTAGACCTGTTTGGGATCGTTCGCCGCGGAGCGGCGGAAGGCCGCCACCTTACGATCGATGATGTCCTGCGCCAGCGTGGTCAGCGAGTCCCATTGGGCTCGACGACTCGCGTGATGAACCGCAGCCCGAATCCGTTCGTAGGTCGTTGCCATACATACTCCTTCGAACCGAACGCGTAACGTCCTTACTTAAGGAGGGCCCGGAAAGCGGAATTACCTACCCTTTTTCGGAAAAGAATGCGGAGATCACGAAAAAGAGCCCTCAGGGAGGGGGATTTGGGTAATGGTTGGTGCCCAGGGACGGAATCGAACCGCCGACACGAGGATTTTCAGTCCTCTGCTCTACCAACTGAGCTACCTGGGCATTCAGGCAGGGCCGCGAGGCGGACGCGGAGATTACCACAGCGCCGCTCGGCAACGCATCTAATCCCCGCGCCGCCGCTTTCCATTCCCTTCCGAAGTGGTAAGCTACATCCTTCTTTATATCAGGGGCGTCCGGCGGCCGGGGCGGGGATTCAATTTTCGGAGCGGCCGCGCCATCGGTTTGAAGTCTCTGCGCCCGCGGAGACGGTCGTTTGATAACCAAGTCACTGACCACGCGCTGTTTACGGCCTGACCTCTCTCCGGCCGTCGATTCGCACGGGTCAGGCATCATCGTAACGAAAGGAGCCGATATGACACGGAGCCCTCTCCTTTCCCGTGCGGCCACGATCGCCGCCACCCTGCTCGTCGTGCTGCTCGCCGTAAGCGCGCACGCGCAGTTCCAGACCGGCAACATCTACGGCAAAGTTCAGGCGAAGGACGGCTCGGTCCTTCCCGGCGTCACCGTCACCCTCACGGGCGTCGGCGCGCCGCAATCGTTCGTCTCCGACAGCGGCGGCGACTTCCGCTTCCTCGGCCTCTCCCCCGGAACCTACGAGGTCAAGGCCGAGCTGGCGGGCTTCGGCACCGCGGTGCGTCAGAGCATCCCGGTGAACGTCGGCAAGAACTCGGAGATCAGCATCACGCTCAACCCGTCGGTCGAGCAGTCGATCACCGTGACGGCCGAAGCGCCGCTGATCGATACCCGCAAGACCGGCACCGGCGCCACCGTCAGCCGCGCCGAGCTCGAGCAGATCCCCACCGGCCGCGACCCATGGGTGATCATGGGACAGGCGCCCGGCGTGCAACTCGACCGCGTCAATGTCGCCGGCTCCGAATCGGGCCAGCAGGACATCGTCGTGGCCAAGGGCGCGAGCGACACGCAGAAGACCTTCAACCTCGATGGCGTGAACATCACCGACGTCGGCGCCATCGGATCGACGCCGGTCTACTACGACTTCGATTCCTTCGAAGAGATCCAGGTGACCACCGGCGGCTCCGACCCGCGCATCCAGACGCCGGGCGCGCAGCTGAACATGGTCACCAAGCGCGGCACGAACGACCTCAAGGGATCGGCGCGCTACTTCCTGACCAAGAACTCCTGGCAGGCGAGCGCCGACGCTCCTTCCGAGGCCTCCGCGTACCTGATTCAGGGGAACACCATCAACAACATCGCCAACTGGAGCGGCGACATCGGCGGTCCGATCCTCAAGGACAAGCTGTGGCTCTGGGGCTCGTACGCGCGCCAGGACATCAAGCTCTTCACCGCGCAGCCGGTGGGCGCCGACCTCACGCACGACAACACGCTCCTCAAGGACTGGAACGGCAAACTGAACTTCCAGCCTCTCTCCAACAACAGCGGCACGTACCTCTACACGTACGGCGACAAGATCAAGATCGGCCGCTTTGCCGATCCGACGCATCCGCAGGAGACGACGGAAGATCAGAGCGGTCCGACGCATATGTACAAGCTCGAGGACACGCAGATCTTCACGCAGAACCTCTACATGACGGTCCTGTACTCGCACGTCCTCAGCCCCTTCCAGTTCGTGCCGGAAGGAGGCAACGTGCAGCCGTACATCGACGGCGACGGCGTCTGGCACCGCAGCTACTTCTTCTACGAGACCAACCGCCCGCAGACCTCGTATCGCGGCGACGGTTCGTACTTCTTCAAGACCGGAACGCTCGATCACGAGCTGAAGTTCGGATACGGGTATCGCCGCGCGCCGGTGACCTCGCTCTCCACATATCCGGCCACGGGAGTTCTCGGCGACTTCTCGCAGGGATTTCCGGGAAGCGATCCGGACAACGTTAACGGCGTCGCGCTGCTGACCCGTCCCGGCTCGAACAACTACCGCATCGGCTACACCGACTATTACCTCGGCGACACGCTCACCACCGGAAATCTGACCATTCAAGGCGGTCTCCGCTTCGATCGTCAGAAGGGACGGAACGGGGCGAACCCGATCACCGCCAACCCGCTGGCCCCCGATGTTCTCGCCGCCGTGACCGTACCGTCCGATACGCGTGATCTGAACTGGAACAGCGTCTCGCCCCGGCTCGGGTTCACCTACACCCTCAACAGCGCGCACAAGACGCTGATCCGCGGCTCGTACAATCGCTATGTCGACCAGCTCGGCGGGAACGTCGTCAGCGCCGGCAATCCATACAACTACGCGGCCGGCATCTACTACTACTGGAACGACGCGAACCACGACAAGACCGTGCAGCGAGGCGAGCTCGGAGGCATCTACGGGACGTACGGCAACCTGGCCGATCCCGAGAATCCGAACGAGATTCCGCACAACGCCCGCCTCGACTACGGCATGACCCCGCCGAAGACCGACGAGTTCATCGGCGGCGCCGAGATGCAGCTGATGGGCGACCTCTCCGTCGGCGTCGACTACACCTATCGCAAGTTCACCGATTTCTGGTGGAACGTCCACGAGAAGGCCGGCGGCGGCTTCGTCGGGCCGAATGATTACGACTGCTCGGCGACCATTACGGCCACCACGCCGGACGGCAAGAGCCATACGGTCCCGAATTGCGTGCTCAAGCCGGGCGTGGAGGACACCATCACCGGCTCGGTGATCACGAACCGTCCCGGTTACAGCCAGAACTACAACGGGCTCGATCTCTTCGCCACCAAGCGGATGTCGAACCACTGGATGATGCGGGGCAGCTTCTCGTACAACGATCGCAAGCAGAAGGTCAGCTCGAGCGGCATCGAGGATCCGACGCCGTGGCTGCAGCCGCCGTCGCCGATCACGAACAACTACTTCGGCTGCTCCAGCTGCGACGGCTCGATCGTCGTCGACCGTTCGTACGGCACGCACAGCGACACGTACATCAACGCCCGGTGGCAGTACAACCTGACCGCGCTGTACCAGTTCCCGTGGCAGATCTCGGTCGGGGCGAACCTGACCGGCCGCGAGGGCTATCCGATTCCGTACTACGTCCGCGCCGGCAGCAAGCGCATCCTGCTGAACGACGTCGACGGCGCACGTGAGCCGGATCAGATGGAGCTCGATCTCCGCCTGGCGAAGGACATCACGCTCGGCAGGAGCGGCCTGACGCTGGCCGTGGAAGGCTTCAACATCACCAACAACCGTCCCGTGCTGCAGCGGCAGCCGCGCCTTTACACGTTGTCGCGCGGTACGCTCGGATCATTCGGTACGGCCAATCGCATCACCGAAGTCCAGGTGCCGCGCGTTTTCCGCGTCAGCGCCAAGATGTCGTTCTAAGCCCTTTCGTTCCTTCTCCCCCCGCGCACGCGGGGGGAGAAGATACTCTGTTGTGAGTCAAGCGGCTTTTGACCTCCGTTTTCGCGAGCGCGTAGCCTCCGCCGAGCCAGGATCAAGCTGCTCACGCAGCTCCTCCGCTTCGCTGCGGCCCTGCG
>Ga0105245_10002173_pt1 | contig 17768 bp, 15 predicted proteins | sample KBSM54metaG_FD_81523 | JGI IMG/M metagenome (GOLD analysis project Ga0105245, IMG submission 81523) | Miscanthus rhizosphere microbial communities from Kellogg Biological Station, Michigan, USA - KBS M5-4 metaG | ecosystem: Host-associated > Plants > Roots > Rhizosphere > Soil | place...
CCACGCGAGATACACCGGGTTGATGACCAGGAGCGTGAACAGCACGGCGATCAGCATGTCGCCGGCGACCGCCACGGCAGGCGAGAGCACGCCAAGCAGCGTCAGGTCGGTGCTCATGCGGCCGATGTGGATGGCGAAAAGCGTGGCGACGAACGACAGCGTCCATCCACGGTCGATCGGGGCCCGCGTTCGTTCGGCGGCCTCGATCTGTGCGACGAGGTCGGCCGCCCCGGGCTGGTTCGCGAGCCCGAGCTCGTCGACGACCGCTTCGGAGGCCTCGGCTGTTGTGGTGACGTCTGCGATGATCATGTTCCAGGCGATACCGAAGATCCGGTACGCACCGGCGATCGCGACGACCCACGCCAGGTCCCAGCCGCGAGCAAGGATCATCAGCAGCACGCCGGCGGCATTGCCGGACGCCGCGAGCGCCGCCAGCGCGCGTTCCCTGCGGTCGCCGGCACGGACGGCGCCGATTGCGTAGCGGACGGCATCGACGGCGAACCACACCGCGATAACGATCCGCAGCGCCTGCCCGGCCACAAACGGGGCGTTGATCAGGAAGAGCGCGATCGCCATGCTGATGAGGGCGCTCACCGTGCCCTTCCGTCGCGCCGCGGCGGTCGATCGTCGTACTGAGTGCAGGGCCTCGAGGGTGGCGGCGATCCCGAGCAGCGCACCGACCCGGGACGCTGGAGATTCGGAGCCGCCGAGGGGCGCGGCCAGGGCCAGCAGCCCGAGGGCCAGCGTGACGGCCGCGAGAATCGTGAGACGGCGCCCCTTCACGATGAAGGCGAGGCCTTCCTGGCGTTCCGGCGGTTGATGTATTCCCCCTGCACGAGGAGATACGACACGTAGTACTTGTAGATGTTGCTCACGTACGTGACGGTCTCGCGACCGATTCTCTCCGCGGCCACGCGCTCCACGTTGTCGAACCAGACGTTGGCGTCGAGCCCGCGAGCCGCGGCCTCGCGGCGCAGCTGCTTGATGCGGCCCGGACCACAGTTGTATGCCGCGAACGAGAACAGTGTCTTGTTGAGGTCGTCCATCGGCTCGTTCTTGTAGTACTTGTCGATCATGAATCGGATGTACTTGACCCCGCCGCGGATGTTGTCCTCGGTTTTCGTGATGTCGACCTTCAGTTCTTCGCCGGTCGCGGGCATGAGCTGCATGACGCCCACGGCGCCAACCTGGCTCCTCGCCCGCTGGTCGAGGCGTGATTCCTGATATCCCTGGGCCGCCATGAGCATCCAGTCGAGGTTGTACTGGCCGCCATATTTCCGGAAGTAGGCAATCAGATCGCGAAACCGCTTCAACTCGGCCTCGGCGGTGGCGCCCTTCACGTACTGCGTGTTGAGCAGGTAGCGCCGGAAGATCATTCGCGCGTGGAGGGAGTCCTGGCCGTTCTTCTCCAGAAAAGCGTTGAGCGCGGCCTTCAGGCGCGGGCTGTCCTTGCGAATGGCCCACCCGATGCTGGCGCCCTTACGGAGCGCCACCGCGGGATAGACCTTCAAGGAAGGGATGACTCGCTGCCAGAACCACGCCTTGTGGTTGTCGACGATGAGCACCTTGACCAGTCCCGCGCCGGCCATTTCGAGCAGGTCCTCGTCCTCGAATTCCTCGGGGGCCGGCACGATCAGCGCGGGCTTCATACCGCGCTTCGCGAAGTCCTCGTTGAGCGCCGTGAGGCTCTGGTAGTAGCTGCTCGACTCCCGGACGAACACCTCCTGCCCCGAGAGATCGTCGAGAGACGTCATCGGCGGTCCGTTCGGTCCGGTCACGACGATCTCGTCGACGTTGCCGAGCCACGGATCGACGAAATCCACGATCTGCCGACGTTCCGGTGTGATCGTCAGGTTCGCCATCGCGATGTCGCCCCGGCCGTCCCGAAGGGCCGGCAGCAGCTCGTCGCGCGATACGGGCACGAAGACCACGCTCACCCTGAGATGGCCGTCGGCCAATGTCTTATTCAATTCGGCCTCGAGAAGGCGGCCCTGGTCGGCGGCCGTGCCGCGTTCGGTGCCCTTGTCGATGAAGTAGAGCGTGCGGTTGTAGGCGGTCAGCACCCGGATCACGCGGCGTCCCTGCATGCCATCCAGATCCCCGGTCCATTTCGCGAGGAGTGCCGTCAGGTCGAGCCCCGTACGCCCCTTTTCGGTGGGCGCCTGTGCATGCGCCGTTGCGGCGGCACACACCGTGGCCATGATGCCGGCGAGGCACAGCAGGCGGGTGATACGCAGCATAAGTGTGGCGTATAGTGACACAGTAAAACTGCGGGTGACATTACGCTGAGGAGGCAACGTGGAACGTCGCGACTTCTTCAAAGGCGCCGCCGCGGGCGCCGCCGGTCTGGTCGTCAATAAAGTTTCGCCAGCCGAAGCCACGCCGGTCCGGAGCCGACCGCGCATCAAACGCCCCACCGAGGCCGACGAGTTCGGCTACGCGCAGGCGAGGGGCGCGGCCAACGCCGGGACGGCCGCCAGCGCCGGCCCTGCGCGGTACGGATCCGATCTCATGGTCGACGTGCTGAAGAAGCTCGGCTTCGAATATGCCGCGATCAACCCGGGCTCCGCGTTCCAGGGGCTGCACGAGTCGCTGCTCAACTACGGCGGCAACTCGCCTGAAATCCTCACGTGCCTGCACGAGGAAGCGGCCGTCGCCATGGCGCACGGCTACGCGAAAGCGTCCGGCAAGCCGATGGTCGTCATGGTGCACGGGACGGTCGGCATGCTGCACGCGTCGATGGCGCTGTTTCAGGCCTGGGCCGACCGTGTCCCCGTCTTCCTCATCGTCGGCGAGCACCGCAACCCGACGGGGATCATCAACGCGCCCCATAGCGCGCAGGACATGGGCGCGATCATTCGCGACTTCGTGAAGTTCGACGACGAAGCGACGACGCCGGAGCGGTTCGTCGAGTCGGCCATGCTCGCGTACCGCCTGGCGATGACGCCGCCGATGGGCCCGGTCGCGCTCATCGTGCCGGCGGAGCTGCAGGAGCTCGTGCTCGAACGCGCCGTTCGCATCCCGGAGCTGACGATCCCGTCGCCGCCGCAGGGCGAGACGGCGGCGGTGCGGGAGGCCGCGCGGCTGCTGGTGAATGCGGAGCGGCCGGCGATCCAGATCTCGAAGATCGGACGAACGCCGAAGGCCTGGGACCTGATGATCGAGCTCGCCGATACGCTGCAGGCGCCCGTGCAGGTGGGCACCAACGGGTCCTGGCAGAAGTTTCCGTCGTGGCATCCGCTGTACGGCAACGGCGGCCGCGGCTATACGCCGGACGTGCTGCTCGGCCTCGAAGTGGGGGAGATGTCGAACCAGGCGCGCACGGCGCGCGAGAGCGGCCGCAAGACCATCAGCATCTCGTCGGAGCTGCTGTTCCAGCACAGCAACATCCACGACTACGGGCACTACGCCGACGTGGACCTGGCCATCGCCGCCGACGCCGAAGCGACGCTGCCTTCGCTCATCGAGGAGATCAAGCGGCTCGTCACGCCGGAAAAGAAGGCCGCGATGGCGGCGCGCGGCGCGCGCGTAGCAGCGGCCCACAAGGAAGGGCAGATCAAGGCGATTGAGGACGGCCGCTACGGGTGGGACGCCAGCCCGGTCAGCGTACCTCGCATGCTGTCGGAGCTCGCCGATCAAATCAAGAACGACGACTGGGCCATCGTCTCCGGCCATCAGTTCACGGGCGACTGGCAGCGGAAACTGCTGAACCACGACAAACCATGGCGCTACAACGGGGACTGCGGCGGGTTCGGCATCGGCTACGACGCGCCCGCATCGGTCGGCGGCGCGCTCGGGCACAAGAAGGCGGGACACCTTCCGATCGGCATCTTCGGCGACGGCGACCTGAACTTCAGCCCCGGCGTGCTGTGGACGGCCGCCCACCACAAGATTCCTGTGCTGCTCGTGGTCCACAACAACCGCGCGTACCACGCGGAGGTCATGATCGTCCAGCGGCTGATGGGCGAGCGCAGCCGCGACGTCAGCAAGGCGAACGTCGGGACGACGATCACCGATCCGAACATCAACTACGCCCAGATGGCGAAGGCATACGGCATGTACAGCGAAGGACCGATCGACAACCCGAAGGACCTGGCCGGGGCTTTTCAGCGCGCGCTCGCCAAAGTCCGCGCGGGGGAACCGGCCCTCATCGACGTCGTCTCGCAGCCGCGGTGACGGAGCACATATGCGCATCCATCTTGCGATCGTCTTGCTCGTGTTGAGTTCCGCGCTGGCGGCGGCGCAGGTACCGGCGGCGCCGGCGGCTGCGACCGGCGACGCGAAACACGGCAGGGAACTGTTCGAGTCGTCGCTGCGCTGCTATGCGTGCCACGGGTACGACGGCCAGACCGGTTCGCCGCGGCTCGTGCCGATGGGACGCGCGCAGGACGCGTTCGTCGCATACGTGCGGAAGCCATCCGGCCGGGGCATGCCGTCGTTTGCGGCGACCCCCGAGCGTGATCTCGTGGACGTGTACGCGTACATCCGATCGATTGCGCCCGCGGCGCCCGCCGTGGACAGCCTGCCGCTGCTCAAGGCCATCGCCGAGCGGCGCGCGAAAGCCAACTGACGCGGCCTGCCGATTCGGTGGAGTCGCCCCCGTCCCTGTCGGAGGGGCTCGCACGATCGCAGATGCAGGGCATGACCCGGCTCGCCGTCGGGATCGTCCTGACGGGCTGGGTCGCTGCCGGAGTCACCGACACCGATATCTGGGGACATGTCCGTTTCGGCCTTGATTTCCTCGCATCCGGCCATCTGCCGTGGCACGACCCCTACAGCTTTACGAGCGACCAGGCCTGGATCAACCACGAGTGGCTGTGGGATGTCCTCGTTGGCGCGCTCTACCAATTCGGCGGTTTGACGGGACTGCTGGTGTTCCGCGCGGCGCTGGCCGCCGCGTTTCTGGTCGTGGTCGATCGGGCGACACGGCGCGCGCCGGCGTGGGTGCGCCTGGTGACGTTGCTGGCGGTCACGCTGGCGTCCATCGGTCAATGGACCAGCACGCGGCCGCAACTGGCCACGCTGTTGCTCTATGCGATCACCCTGTCGTCGCCGGACGCGATGGGATTGCCGGCGCTCTTCGCCGTATGGGCGAACCTGCACGGCGGTTGGATCATGGGGCTCGGTGCCCTCGTCGTCCACGCCGTCCTGCGGCCGACGAGGCGTCGAGGTCTCGTGGTGGTTGCCTGCGGCCTCGCGACGCTTCTCAACCCGTACGGTTTCAGGTTGTGGATCGGGATAGCCGACGCTATCCATCGAGGCTGGGCTGACGTCACCGAATGGGCGCCGATCTGGTGGCTCTCGACCGGCAGCGCGCCGTTGTTTCTGTGGGTCGCCCTGGTTCTTGTCGCGGCGGGACTGTCGTCCGTCGTGGCCGCGGACCGGCCGGCGTGGATCTGGACAGGCCTGAGCCTCCTCGCTGCTGCCAGATCCCGCCGACTGCTCGCTCTGGCGTCGATCACGATCGTGGCCGAACTGATGCCTCACTGGCCGGCTGCGCGTCTGGTTCCTCGATCGTCCATCAACGGGCGCGTGCTTCTGGCCGGAATCGTTCCCGTCGGCGTCGCGTGTTGGGCTGCCGTCTCGTGGCTTGCGCCGGGCCGAACGTGCTTCCCGCCCGCGGCTGGCCTACACGCCCCCGAAACAGACGCGGTCACCTTCATTCGCGATCGAAACATCCGGGGGCGAGCGGTGATCTACTTCGACTACGGCGAATATGCGATCTGGCATGTTGGTGATCGTCTCAGCCTTTCGATCGATAACCGCCGCGAGACCGTGTACTCGGACGAGGTCGTTCAGGCACATCACCGTTTCTATCGCGGGCTCGACCCCGAGTATCCGGCGCGCCTCAATGCGGATGTCGTCTGGGTGCCGCGCGACTCGGTCACCATCGAACAGCTCGAGACCCGGGGCTGGGTTCGACGTTTTGCAGGGCCCCGCTCGGTGATCCTGCTGCGGCAGCCCGGAGCACTGGTCATCGGGCGCGAGTCATCGGGCTCGCCATGTTTCCCGAATCCATAGCCCATTTGCCGGGCGGGGCGCGAACGCGAACCAGGCAGGCCTGAAGGCCTGCGCTACCTCTCTACTTGATGCCGAGCGTGCCGTCCTGCAGGCGCACGCGATGGGCGGCGTGGCAACTCGTGCAGGTCTGGTTCAGTTCGAGCATCGCGTCGAGGAGCTGGCGGTAGTCACGCTCCCTCGCCGCCGCCTGCAGATCGCCGGCGTGCTTCATCGCGTCCTGCGCCAGCTTGACCGCGTCGTCGACTTTCTTGTCCTGCCAGTACACGAGCGCCGTGGCGAACGCGGTCTTCATCGTGGCGGTGGCGCCCTCGAACGGCATGTAATCCTGTGCGCCTGCGCCGGATTCCTCGATCTCTTTTCCGGCCGCGCGCACTGTCTGCATCGCGTCGCCGATGTCGTGCATCGCTTTCTGGTAGGCCTCGGTCGGCTTCTCGTCGGCCTGCAGCGTCAGCGTCAGCACCGCGGCCGCGAATGCGGCGGTCAACACTCTGCGCATGGCAATCTCCTGTCGTGGTTGATGCCGTAGTGTTCCACAAGCGTCTCGCGGAGACCATTCGCCGCGCCCGGTGTTGCTTACGCCGCGTCACAAGCCTCGGGCTTCGTCCGAATCGATGCCCGGCAGAATTTTCTTCGATACAATGATCGCGAAGAGGGAGGACGTATGCGATCGCGGCAGAGAACGGGAAAGGCGGCCGCAACGATCGGCCTGGCCGCCTGGGCGGCCTGCGCGGCCGTGTCGCTCGGCGCGCAAAGCGCGGCCGGCGCCAGAACCTACACGCCGCCGAAGACGGCCTGGGGCGATCCCGATCTGCAGGGCATCTGGCCGAGCACCGACATGGTCGGCGTCCCCTTCGAGCGGCCGAAGCAGTTCGGCACGCGGCTGTCTCTCACCGACGAGGAGTTCAAGCAGCGGCAGAAGGACGCCGAGAAGCAGGCCGATCTGGACAACGAGTCCTTCAGCGTCGACAACGTCAAGCCGGAGATCGTCGCGCTCGGGGACGTGGGCGGCGTCACGTCTCCGCCGCCGTTCTGGCTGGAGCGCGGCCTGCCGTCGCGCCAGTCGTCGCTGCTCGTCGACCCGCCCGACGGCCAGCTGCCGCCCATGACGGCCGACGGCCTGCGCCGCATGGCGCTGACCAAGAATACCTACCTGCAGTACACGGGCTTCGACGCCGCGTCAGAACTCGGCCCGTACGATCGCTGCATCTCGCGCGGCCTGCTCGGCTCGATGTTCCCGGTCGTCTACAACAACGGCAACCAGTTCATCCAGACGCCGGGCTACGTCGTGCTGCGCAACGAGATGATTCACGAAACGCGCGTGATCCCGCTCGACGGCCGCCCCGCGCTGTCGCCGCGGATTCGCACCTACATGGGCGATTCGCGCGGGCATTTCGAGGGCAACACGCTGGTCGTGCGGACGACGAACTTCAACGGCGGGACCGGCGCGCAGGCCAACGGCAACCTGATGATCACCAGCGACGCGCTGGAAGTGGTGGAGAAGTTCACGCGCACCGGCCCCGACACCATCCAGTACGAAGTGACGGTCAACGACCCGAGGACGTGGACGAAGCCCTGGACCGCAGCCTTCCCGCTGAAGCGCGACCCGGCCTACCGGTTCTTCGAGTACGCGTGCCACGAAGGCAACCACGCGATGTCGAACATCCTCTCTGGGTCGAGGTCTGACGAGAAGAAGTAGGGGACGGGTAGGTCGGGTGGGTCAGGCAGGTCGGGCAAGACGAAACTCGCCCGCCAGACCCACCTGACCCACCTGACCTACCAGACCCACCTGACCTACCAGACCCACCTGACCTACCAGACCCACCTGGCCTGCCCGACCTGTTTAGAAGTCGAACTGGACGCTGAGCTTGGCGAAGCGCGCAGAGATCTCGGACGTCGGGATCAGCCACGCGCCGTTCGGAATGAACGACTGGTTGTAGCTGAGGATGGCGTCCGAGTTCAGCAGGTTGTAGATGTCGACGCCGACGTTGGCCCGCGTCTTCCCGAAGCGCAGGATCTTGCCGAACCGCATGTCCACTTCGTGGACCCGATCGCCGTACAGCACGCCCGGGACGACCAGGTTGACCGTCGCGTTGGCCGCGCCGCCCGACAGCGGACGCCCAAGCTGCGGAGCGATGAGCGAGTTGGGCACGCCGTAGTTCGCCGCGAGCGCGCCGCCGACGCCGGCCGGCGTTCCGAATCCGCTGACCTGGATGCCCGCCTTGCCCGTATACGCCGCGCTCAACTGCACATCCACCTTCGGGATCACGTAGTTGCCCAGAGCCTTGAACTGGGGCAGAAAGCCGGTCTCGATGTGGCAGTACGGGTTCAGCGGCGCCAGCTCGGGCAGCTTGGCCCTGACCTCGCAGCTGTCGGCCTTGGTCTTCCCGAAGCTCAGGCCGCCCTGGATGTTCAGGCCGTTCTTGAGGCGGGCCGTGCCGTTGATGTCCATGCCGTTGAAACGCTGGTACTGCGTGCCGTAGTTGTCGGAGTAGGTCAGGTAGTTGTTGGTGACCCCGAACTTCGCCGGGTTGACGTCATACAGGTCCGTGATGGTGTTGCCGCCACCCCCCGGCAGCCGCGCGTCGACCGGCGCCACGACGCTGAACTTCCCGAAGTCGCCCGGGGTCACGGCGAGGTTGTCGGTGACGACGAAGCCCTGGAACCAGCGGCGTACGTAGCCCACTTCGATCGAGACGCGCGGCGCGATCTCCTGCTGCACCGCGATCCCGAGTGCCCAGTCCGACGGACGCACGCCCCAGCCTTTCAGGATCGCCGGGTCGATGGTGTTGCTGTACACGTCCTTGCCGAAGTTCAGGTTGGAGAACGCGCCGCAGACGTCGCCGCCGCGCCCTGACAGGTCCTGCGCCACCGGATTGAGCAAATCGCAGTCGGCGACGAAGTTGCGGTTGGAGTCGGTCCAGTTGCGCGTCACGTTCTGCGCGATGCGCGACGTCGGGTTGGCAATCCCGTAGTTGGACGCCGTGATCGTCGATTCGAGGTACTTGCCGATGTTCGCCTTGATCGCCGTCTTCCCGTTGCCGAACAGGTCGTAGGTCGCGGCGGCGCGGGGCGTCAGGTCCTTGTAGCTGTCCACGCCCGGCGTCTTCGGGTAGATGAGCGGCGTGGGCAGGAACACGGCCGGCCCTTCCTGCTGCGGCGGCGCCCAGCTCCACGCGCGGTCGAACCGCAGCCCGCCCTGCAGCGTCAGCTTGTTGCGCGTCCACTGCTCCTGCACGTAGAAGGCGTCGTCGCGCATCCAGAGATCGTTCTGGTAGTTGTTGATGAACATCGTCAGCTGGTTGGGCACGCCGTTGTTGACGCGGTAGCGCAGCGCGTTCGACCCGCGGTTGGCGGACCGGATGTCGCCGAGGAGGCTGCCCTGGTAGCCGATTTTCAGGCTGCTCGAGCCGCCCACGATCGACACCGACCCGCGCCAGGTGGTCGTCGTGTTCTTGTTGCGCCCGTCGCTGAAGAGGTCCACGGTCTGCGAGCGGTAGGTCAGGCCCGGGACGTTGCCGTTGGCCGGGCAGCCTGCCGTGCACTGTTCGACCATCTTGATCAGCGATTCCGTATTCGGGTCTTCCTTGGCCCGGCCGCCCCAGCGCGAGAAGAAGTAGCCGAAGCCGCCCTCGATCAGCAGCCGGTTGCTGAACGGAGAGGAATAGGTCACCTGCTGCGCGCGCATCGGGTACAGGTCGCCGTACCCGTTCGCTTCGGGCGAGAACAACGCGTTCGAGTAGTTGCCGCCGTTCTCGCAGATGGCAAAGGAGATGCTGCAGACGTTCTGCTCGTCCCAGAACAGATTGAGCTTGTTGCGCGGGCTGAGCTGCATGCTGAGCCGCAGGCTCTCGTTGAGCCAGGTCTTGTCGTTCTTGGCCTGGTGCGTCAGGTCGGGCTTATAGAGCCAGGCGCTGGCGTCGCCCTGGTTCTGGTTGTAGTAGATCGGAATGTACGATGCGCTGCCCTGCGAGCGAACCGTGCCGAAGAACCAGATCTTGTCCTTCTTGATGGGGCCGCCGACCGCGCCGCTGAAATCGTACAGCTTGATCAGCGGGTTGGGCGCCGCCAGGCCCGCGGCTTTCAGTTCGTCGGTGTAGTTGCTGCCCTGGAGTGCGCCGTTGGCCCAGCTGCCGTAGACGTTGCCCGACATGTTGTTGCCGCCGTTACGCGGCACGATGTTCATGACCGGCCCGCCGGATTCGACTTCGGCCGTGCTGCCCTGCGTCGTGAAGCTCACTTCCTGCGCGTTTCTCGTGTCGGTCAGGTAGTTGGTGCCGCCGGCCTGCGGGACGGCGATGCTGAGGCCATCGAGCAGCAGGCGCGCCTCCGAGTTCGCGCGGCCGCCGGACAGGATCGCGCCGTGCGCGCTGAACGTGCACGAGTTGCACGGGCCCATGCTCACGTCCTGCTGGCCGCCGAACAGGCCCGGAACGAGGACGACGAGCGCGTTGTACGTCCCGGCCGTCGGGATCGAGTTCAGCGTGTCTTTCGACAGCACGACCTGGCGCGACGCGTTCTGGACGTCCACGACCGGCGTTTCGCCGGTGACGGTCACCGTCTCCTCGACCGCGCCTACGCGCATCTCCGTGTTCAGGCTGGTCGTGATGAAACTGGTCAGCTCCACGCCCTCGCGCTTCGTCGTGCTGAAGCCGACGAGCGTGAACGACACGGAATACGTGCCCGGCCGGAGATTTTCAATCCGGTACTGGCCCGTGCTGTCAGTGACGGCCGTCCTGGTCTTCTCGATGAGTGCCGGGCTTGCCGCTTCGACGGTCACACCAGGCAGCACCGCGCCGGACGTGTCCTTGACGACTCCGGCCAGGGACGCCTGCGCGAACAGCAGGCGGGGGATGAGCAGACCGATTGCGAACACGAGTGCAACTCTCGAACATACGCGCACGTGGAACCTCCGTCAGGCGTGGAGCGTGATTGCCAGCCGGTTAGGCTAACCCCGAAAGTGTGCAGTGTCAATGCACATCCGCCGCGCGGAGGAGGGACGAAGTGCTCAGTGCAGCGGAACGTCAGCCTGCCGGCCCCACGACAGATCGATGCCCGACGAATAGCTCGCGCTCGACGCCAGGATCCGCCACAGCCCGTCGTGAAAGACGGCGAGGTCGGCCTTGCCGTCGCCGTCGTAGTCGGCCGACACGGGCGTGTCGCCCGGATCTCCAAGCGTCGCCAGCGTCGTCGCTTTCAAGTCCTGGCTCGAGAGCCGGGCGACCCACGTCGACGTGGCCGGTTGGAAGACCGCGATGTCGGTCACGCCATCGCCGTCGTAGTCCCCGGGCACGGGAATGTCTGTCGGCGTGCCGAGCGCGAGCGTCGTGGTCGTGGCGTAGTCCACGCTCGACAACCGGATGATCCATTGCCCGGTCGCGGCGCGGTAGACGGCCGGATCGGTCTTGCCGTCTCCGTCGTAGTCTCCGGGCACGGCAATGTCGTACGCGGACCCCAGCGCCACGGTTGATTCGGTCAGGAAGCCGCTGCTCGACTTGAGCACTCTCCAGTGGCCCGTTGCCGGAGAGTAAAACGCCGGATCCGTCCTGCCGTCGCCATCGTAGTCGCCGGGCACCGGTACCGCGCGCTCATCGCCCATGAAGGAGATATCGAGCGGCGCCGGCTCGTTCGCGCTCGTCGCGCGGATGGACCACAGCCCGAGCGACGGCCGGTAGAACGCGATATCAGTCTTGCCATCGCCGTCGTAATCGCCGGGAACAGGCACGTCCGCCGTGGTTCCCCAGATAACCGGGTTTGGCGACAGGCGCGCACTCGAGGTCAGGATCTGCCACGCGCCGGTCGAGGGCCGGAAGATGGCGAGGTCCGCCTTTCCGTCGCCGTCGTAGTCGCCGGGTGTCCGCCGCGCCGACAGGGCGTCCGGCGTCGTCGAGGTCTCGGACTGCGATTCCGCAGGGTTGCTTCCGGCAGCCAGCGTCGAAGGAACCGTTGCCGCGGTCGACGTCTGCGTCGCCGCGCTCGAGATCAGGGTCGTATATACGAAAGTCGCGGTGGCCGCCGCCGAAGTGTTGTGACTGGTCACGGCGATTCCCACGTACACCCGGGTCGCCATGGGTATCGTGCGGGTTCCCATAGGCGTCCACGTCTTGGCGTCGGTTGAGTAGTAACCGCTCAGCGAATTGCCAGTTCGGTTGACGACGACCCATCGAGGCGCGCCAGCAGAGGCCCCGGTCGTACTGATGCTCTGCCCGGCGCTTGTCGCACGCGATTGAAAGACCGTGCCGTTTGAAGGCGTCACGGCGACCATTGCGTAAGCACCATTGGCCGTCAGGTCCGCTCGAATCATCACGCCGGCCTTCGTCCAGGGATCCTGGCCCTGAACGGCGGTGACGGCAGCGACGATCGTGCCGTTGCCGTCGAGCGGCTGATACACGTACTGAAACTGATCCGAGGTGCCCCAGATATCCGCGCCGGCTCCGGACACGTTGAACGTGTTGGGTGTATAGGTCGCTCGGCCCGCGATGGCCGGGGCACCGATATCGCGGGAGACCCACGGCGCCGGCAGTCCGGCCGTCGGTACCGTGAAGGTGACGCCGTTGCTGGCTGCGCTATTGACCGTGACGACGACCGGGCCGCTGGTCGCGCCCGCGGGCACAGGCACTACGATGGTGCTCGCGCTCCAGCTCGTCGGCGTCGCGGCGGTGCCGTTGAACCGGACGACGCTGGTGCCTTTCGTCGTGCCGAAGTTCGCGCCGCTGATGGTCACCGTGGTACCAACACTTCCCGATGTGGGTGACAGGCTGGCGATGATGGGAGCATTCGCGACGATGTTCGTCGAGACTTCGGTCGAGTATCCGCTGCGAAGACCGCTCGTGTTGTATGCCTGTGCCGCGAAGTAGTATCGGGCGCCGGGGCTGAGTGATACGGCCCATGTCGTCACTTTGCCGACATCGACGCTGGTGGAATAACTTCCCGGGCTCGTGCCGTAGGAAACGATGTATCCGGCGATGTTGGGTTCGGGATTTGGATCCCAGGCGAGCGTTACCGTTGCGGCGCGGACAGTCGAAGCAAGAAGCACGAGCAAGCAGAAGACACCAATGGCCGAGTGTCGCAGTGTCCTTGCTCCGTCGCGCGGGCAGATCGATCGCACCAGCAGCACGTGATACGCGCCTCCAAGAACAAATCGTGGTGAAGTACTTCCACCTCGTCCTTTACTTTCAGCACCACACAAGTGCCGCTTCAAAGTGAGCAAGACCTATTCCACGCGCGTCATGCCGCCGCGTGGCAAGACGCGGCGCCGATCACGGATCAGCGCGATCAACGTGCTGAAAAGATGACGCGTGTGGAATTGTCTAGGTGTTTTCGCGTTGCGCGCCTGGTGATCGGTCTACGGATCGGCTGGACGGTCGCACGATCGCAAGCGCGACGTGCTCGGCCGTTGGAGGTATCACGGTCCGGGTGTGGCGGTTCGATCGAGTTGTTTTTACAAGGTCAGGCGCCCTGAAAGGGTTACGGGAGGGATATCCCGGGGTACGCTTGACCCCCGAATTGTGTAATATGCGGAACGCTCCACTCGGCCCCGACAGCCCAGTTTTGTGATCGGTTGGGGTCGAGCTGTGAAGTTCTGTGCAGCTCATGCGAAGCACGGCGCCCCCAGTCTTCCTCAGGGTCGGACCGCGGAGTCACGATCCGGTCATCGTGTACGCCAGCCCCGCGATGCGCGACGTCTGTACGACGGCCGAGCGTGTGGCGGCCGGCGACGGCAAGATCCTCATCACCGGTGAGAGCGGCGTGGGGAAGGACCTCATCGCCCAGTACATCCACGCGCAGTCGCCGCGCGCCAGGGGACCGTTCGTCGCCGTCAACTGCGCCGCGTTTCCCGAAACGCTGCTCGAGACCGAGCTCTTCGGTCACGCGAAGGGCAGCTTCACCGGCGCCTATCGTGACAAGCCGGGACGCCTGCGCATGGCGCACCAGGGCACGATCTTTCTCGACGAAGTCGGGGAGATGTCCCTGCGCATGCAGGCCCAGCTGCTGCGCTTCCTCGAAAGCGGCGAGATCCAGACCGTGGGCCGCGAGGCGGGACCCGCGCGCGTGGACGTCCGCATCGTCACGGCCACCAACCGCGATCTCGCCGAGCGCGTCGCCAGCGGACACTTCCGGGAAGATCTGCTGTACCGCATCAAGGTCATCCACCTGCACGTGCCGCCGCTGCGCGAACGGCGCGAGGACGTCCGGCCGCTCGTGCTGCGCGCCGTCGCCCGCGCGGGCCGATCGGTCCGCCTCGACGACGCCGCGCTCGAAGCGCTCGAGCGTTATCGATGGCCCGGCAACGTCCGCGAGCTCCAGAACGTCGTCGAACAGGTGTCCTGGATGTCGAAGGGCGAGGAAGTGTCGCTCGCGGATCTGCCCGAAGAGATCAGGCTGCCGCCCAACGCCCTGCTCCCGAAACGCGAGCGCCGCCGCCAGCTCGCCAACGAGCTGTACGACGCGCTCGTCGGCGGCCACTACGGCTTCTGGGATCACATCCGCGCGCTGTTTCTCAGCCGCGACATGACGCGCCACGATCTGCGCCAGCTCCTGCGCAGAGGGCTGACGACCACGCGAGGGAACTATCGCGCGCTGCTGCCTCTCTTCGGCGTGCCTGAATCGGACTACAAGCGGTTCATGAACTTCCTCGCGGCCCACGACTGTGTCGTGGACTTCCGCGAATTCCGCACGGCCACAGCGGAGCAGGACGCGATCCTGCCGCCGCTCGGCCACCCTCCCAGGCCGGCCAAGGTGGCGTCGCGCTCGCGATCCGCCGAGCCCGCCGCCTGAGTGGCGCGGCCTTCGTTTCTGTCCGACATGCTCCGCGGGCCGGAGCAGCCGTACGCACTCCACAACGTCCGCACCGGCGCTGTCATCGCGAGCCGTGTCGAGCTCGCGGTGGACTCCGCAAGCCGCCGCCGCGGTCTCCTTGGGCGCGACACATTCGAGCCGGGCTCCGGTCTCATCATCGCCCCCTGCAGCGCGATTCACACCTTCTCCATGCGCTTCGCGATCGACGTGGTGTTTGTGGCCAGAGACGGCAGGGTGAAAAAGACGTATGCAGCCGTTCCCGCGGCCCGGATGGCGTTCAGTGCCGGAGCGTTCGCCGTCATCGAGTTGCCCGCAGGGACGCTCGCCCGTAGACCCGCGGCGCCCGGCGACGTCGTCGAGCTCGTTCCTGCGGACGCGCCACTCCCGTCTCAGTCCTGATCGGGGACAGGTTCCGGCGCAGCCGCGGCCGCCGGCTCGAGCAGCGCGTGGCCGACCGCTCGCCAGAGGGCGAGACTGCCCGCGAACATCGCCAGTGTTCCCAGCACGTCGATCACGTAGTGCGCGCCGGTCATGAACGTCGCGGCGACGAGCAGGCCGTTGATCACCACGAGAGGAACGAGCACCCAGACATGCCGCCGGAACGCCCAGGTCACCATCAGGGCGCCGGCGACATGGAAGGAAGGCATTGATACCAGGCCTTCCATGCGCCCGAATTCGAGCACTCTCACCGAGCCGCTTCGCGCTCCCGCAAAGTCCGCAATGAACCCGGCCTGCGGAATCGTCGATTCGAAACCGTAATAGTTGAACGCACAGGCTGCCGGAAACAGCGCGAAGGCCACGAGCGTGATCGTCGCGCAGACATGGAAATGAAAGACGAACTCCCACAACGCCCGGCGGTCGCGCATGACGGCGAGCACCGGCGCGGCCAACGCCAGTTGTCGGAGGAGGGTGAAGTAGGCCCAGATCAGCACGCCGTTCAGCCGCGCGTGCTCGCGAGTCCAGGCCGCAAGCGAGGGGACATGGACGCCGAGCATCTGGTCGGCGCGCGCCAGTAGCGGGTCGATGGTCGGACGCGCCAATGCGGCGGCTGCGTATTGTCCAGGTATGGCGATGGCGGTGAATGACAGGAGCAGTGCGAATATCAGGAGAACTTCCGCCAGCCGCCGTTCAAATGCCGTTGTTTTCGTCAGGACGAAGTAGCCCCATGCCGTGAGCAGGGCGGCGATCGTCACCAGAAGAGATAGCGCTGAACGCCCGACGAGCGTCAGTCCGAGCAGCGAGTAGATAGGAAGCGTTCCGGCCAGCAGGACGAACTGAATGGCGACGAGGCACGCTGTCAGCCGATGGATTCCGACCTCGGAACGCGGTCGCATGAATGAGAGCGTCGCAATTGTCGCACGCCGTCCGCGCGAGAATCTCTGAGCGCGACTATTATCTGGTCCTGACCAGAACTCTCGATTGGCCGGCCTGGACTCCGCCTTCGCTAATCCTCAGCACGTTCAGCGTTTAACCCCGTTCGCCCGCCGGTACGTCGGTTGCTGCGTGCGCCGCCGTCGATTCCCGTTTTCTTCCGAGTCATCGATCAATGCCTGGTAGGCGCCGCGATCAGCGGTTCATCTTGTCGGTCCCGTGGGAAGGGGAGCTCCGCGTTCCCGCGGATGTGGTGATCGAGGAGTACGGCGAGAAGGAAGTGTCTGTGGTGAGTACCGCGCCGGCGCATCGCGACGAGCTGCTGACATTGGACGCCGCGGCAGCCGGCTCGGAATCGGCGACGACGCTGAATGTCCGGGTGAAGGAAAGCGTGCCGGTGGTTGTGGATGGCGTGGTGCGTCACCGGTTGCGCCTGGCTATCGTGGATTGAATCGAATGAACCCCAAAATCACGTCCGCGAAACAAAACGGGGGCAACGCGTTGCGCGCGTCGAACCCAATGGACCTGCCGGAGCCCGACGGCATGCTCGCCAGGAACGTGCCGATGCGGCTGATCGACATCGGCCGGACAGGCTGCCTGCTCGAAAGCCATCAGCGCGTGGAGAACGGAACGCTCGGCGAACTGCGGCTGCAGGTGGACGATGAAATATTCGTGGACGACGTGCGCGTGACGCGGTGCGTGCTCGTGGAAGGGTCCGGTGCCCTCTATCGCGTGGGGGCGGAGTTCGTGCAGACGCGGCGTCCGGGCGAACACTCGATTCGCCGGGCGATGACCTCAATGCTCAGGGGCCCCGTGACCAAGGGTTCCTTCGTCAACTCGGTGCGGTCAACAGGAGAGGAACTGTCATGAGATCAGTACTGGTCAGGTTCATTCGCGACGATGAGGGACAGGATCTCATCGAGTACGGACTGCTGGCGGGAATCATCACCGTCGCCGTCGTGACGGCGATCACGGCCATCAGCGGCAAAGTGAAGGATCTCTTCAGCAACCTGAACACAGCAATCGTGGTTCCGGCTCCGTAGGCGGTGGCACAGTCGGGAAGCGGCATGGCGCCGGACGAAGCGGCATGCCGCGTCCAACTGAATGTCCCGAAAGTCATGAGTCTCAAACGCCTCGTCAACTTCGTCGTTGATGACAGCGGCCAGGACCTCGTCGAGTACGCCGTGACGACGGGCATGGTCACCGTCACGAGCCTGCTCGCCGCAGTGCTGCTCGCGCTGTACCTGGGGGCCGTGTATACGAGCGTAGAGACCGGAATGCAGGCGCTCTGGGAGCCGTGTGCGCCCGGGGGCTGTCTGTGACAACCATGCCTGGCATCCAGCTCGTCGCGCTCTCGATCGCGGTGGCGGCGTGCGCGTTCGATCTCCGAACGCGGCGCATTCCGAACTGGCTCACGTTCGGCGGAGCCGCGGCCGGCTTGGTGTTTCACGTGGTCACCGGCGGGATGGGCGGAGCAGAAGGGAGTGCCGGCGGATGGGCACTCGGGATCGCGCTGCTGCTGACCCCGTACTGGCTTGGCGGAATGGGCGCGGGCGACGTGAAGCTGGTCGGCGCGCTCG
>Ga0105245_10002179_pt1 | contig 17745 bp, 18 predicted proteins | sample KBSM54metaG_FD_81523 | JGI IMG/M metagenome (GOLD analysis project Ga0105245, IMG submission 81523) | Miscanthus rhizosphere microbial communities from Kellogg Biological Station, Michigan, USA - KBS M5-4 metaG | ecosystem: Host-associated > Plants > Roots > Rhizosphere > Soil | place...
CGAAGCGCACGCCCAGGCCACCGCCGATGATCACCGCTTCGGGGTCGAGCAGATTGACCGCCGAGGCCACCCCGGTCCCAAGTGCCTCGATCGCGCGGTCGATCAGCTTCCCGGCGAGCTCGTCGCCGTGGTCCAAGGCCCGCTCCCAGATGCCGCTGGTCAGTCGCGGTTTTTCGTGCTTGCGCATCAGCTTGAAGAGGTCGGTCTTGGTGCCCTCTTCGTGTTGGCGCCGCGCCTCGGCTTCCATCGCCGAGCGGCCGGCGTAGGCCTCCATGCAGCCCTTGCGCCCGCAGGGACACTTGGCGCCGCCGCGCTTGACGACCATGTGGCCGATCTCCCCGGCCGCCCCGCGGCCGAGCCAGGGCTTGCCGTCAAGAACGATCCCGCCACCGACGCCGGTTCCCCAGAAGACGCCGATCAGGCTCTGGAACTGGCGTCCGGCGCCGAGGTGGAACTCGGCTTCGGTCGCGACCTGAACGTCATTGCCGACACGCACCGGCGCCCCAAGCGCCTTCGAGAGGTGCTCGCCGAGCGGGAAGCTGCCATCCCAGCCGGGCAGGTTGCGGGCACCGCTGACAACTCCGGTCTTGCCATCGGCATCGCCAGGCGAGCCGACCCCGATTCCCTGCAGTTGGCCCGGTTCGACGCCGGCTGCCTTGGCCGCCTCACGCAGGGCGGTCTCCATCGCTTTGGCAACGTCCTCCGGGCCGCCCGAGGTGGGAGTCGGGTGGCGTGCTTCGCCCAGCACGTCACCGCCGGCAGCGACGATTGCCGTCTGGATCTTGGTGCCTCCGAGATCGATGCCACCGCGCAGACCAGCCACGTGCGTCAGTCTATGACCCGGTGCAGCGGGGATGGCGAATCTGGTGGGCGAAGCGGCGCTGGTATGAGCGCAACCGGCGGCTTGGCCGGCGCTGGCGCCTGGCGCGCCACGCGGCGAGCGGCGGCTTCTTCATCCGCCAGCCGCTCGAGGGCGAGGCGCTCGAGGCGCTCGATGAGGGGCGCCTGCGCATCGGCGAAGGGACGCTGCTGGAGCCCGGCTGCTGGCTGACGCTTGCACCTGAGGCCCGGATCGAGATCGGCGCCGACTGCTTCCTCAACCGCAACACGATGCTGGCGGCGCTGGAGTTGATCGAGATCGGCGATCACACGATGTTCGCCAACGGCTGCTTCATCGGCGACTCAGCGCATCGCTTTGACGACCCCGAGACGCCGGTCACCCAGCAGGGCTTCACCAGCAAGGGGCCGGTCAGGATCGGTTCCAACTGCTGGTTCGGGGTCAACTGCGTCGTCACCAGCGGCGTCAGTGTCGGCGACCGCTGTGTGATCGGCGCGAACTCGGTGGTGACACGAGATCTGCCCGCGGGAACCATTGCGGCGGGCGTGCCTGCGAAGCCGATCGGTCGGCCGCGATAGCGACGCGTCTGTGACGAAATCCGCTCGAATTGCGACCGGAGCGTGCCTATAATCGCGAGACGGCCGTGACCCGAAGGGCATGGACCAATGGATCTCGTCGAACTCGCTCCCGCACATGCACATGGCGACGTGAAGCTCCTTCGCGGCAAGGATCAGCTTCGCGCTGCCCTGGAGCCGGCCCGCCGGGAGGGCAGTTCGATCGGCCTGGTGCCGACGATGGGCTACCTCCACGAGGGACACCTCTCGCTTCTGCGCGCCGCCAGGGCCGAGTGCGACGTGGTCGTGATGAGCCTCTTCGTCAACCCGGCCCAGTTCGGGCCGGGCGAGGACCTCGATCGCTACCCGCGCGACGAGGAGCGTGACCTGAGCTTGGCAGCCGAGGCGGGCGCCGACGTCGTCTACGCGCCGCCGGTTGGGGACGTCTACCCGGAGGGTTTTGCCACCTACGTCGCGGTCGAGGGCAACCTGACGTCCGTGCTCGATGGCGATCCAGCTCGCCGCGGGCCTGAGCACTTCCGCGGCGTCACCACCGTCGTGGCCAAGCTCTTCAACTCGGTCGGGCCCGATGTCGCCTACTTCGGCCAGAAGGACGCCCAGCAGGCGGCTGTCATCCGCAGGATGGTCCGTGATTTGGACTTCCCCGTGCGGATCGAGGTGCTGCCGATCGTGCGCGAGCCCGACGACCTGGCGATGAGTTCGCGCAACGCCTACCTCGAGGCGGATGAGCGCGAGCGTGCCACGGCTCTCTCGCGGGCGCTGCGAGCGGTCGAGGTCGTTGCCCTGGAGCGGGGGCTGCAGGCGGGACTCGGCGCCGGGCGCGAGGTCCTCCGCTCGGCCGGGATCGAGCCCGAGTACCTCGAGGCGCGCGACCCCGAAGACCTTTCACCTGTGACCGAGCTGGGTCATCGCCCGGTCCTGGTCGCGGTTGCCGCCCAGGTGGGCCAGGCCCGCCTGATCGACAACGTCCTCATCGAGCCTTGAAACCGAACTTGACCACATGAGCTGACAGGAGAACTGATGCAGAGGCAGATGCTCAAGTCCAAGATCCACCGGGCAACGGTGACCGATTGTGACGTCGACTACATCGGCAGCATCACGATCGACACCGAGCTGATGGCCGCGGCGGACCTGATCACCAACGAGCAGGTCCACGTCTGGGACATCGACAATGGCGCCCGCTTCGTCACCTACGTGATCGACGGCGAGCCCGGCTCGCGCACGATGCAGGTCAACGGGGCTGCCGCCCACCTGACCCGCCCAGGCCACAAGATCATCGTCGCCTCCTTCGGCGCCTATGACGAGAAGGATCTCGAGGCCTACTCGCCGGTCGTCGTCCACGTCGACGACGAGAACGAGATCGTCGCCGTCGACAGCCATCCGGAGGTGCTGCTCGCCGAGCAGCCCGCCGCCGGTGAAGCAGAGGTCGCCTGATGAGCTCCGGCGCCCGCTCGCACACCGCGCCGCCATCCGCCGATCGGCCACCCGTGAGCCTGCCGCGCCTGGCTGAGATGAAGGCGAAGGGCGAACCAATCGCGATGGTCACCGCCTATGACTTTCCCTCGGCAAAGGTCGCCGAGGAGGCCGGCGTCGACATCGTTCTCGTCGGCGATTCGGCCGCCAATGTCGTGCTCGGCCACGCCGGCACCGAGGCAGTGACCATGGAGGAGATGCTCGTCCTCGGTAAGGCCGTGCGCCGCGGCTTGACCACGCCGTTGATGGTCGGCGACATGCCCAAGGGCAGCTACGAGGCGAGCAACGAGGCGGCGGTTGAAAACGCGATGCGCCTGGTCAAGGAGACCGGTTGCCAGACGGTGAAGCTGGAGGCAGGGGGGATCTCGGTCGAGCGCGCCCGCGCGATCGTCCGCGCCGGAATCCCGGTGATGGGCCACGTCGGCCTTACCCCCCAGACCGCGACCGCCCTGGGCGGCTACAGGGCCCAGGGGAAGACGGCCCAGAGCGCGATCAAGCTCTGCGAGGAGGCGCTGGCACTGGAGGCGACAGGCTGCTTCGCGATCGTCTTCGAGGCCGTTCCCGCGGCCGTCACCGAGGCGGTCGCCGAGAAGCTCGAGATCCCGGTGATCGGCATCGGCGCTGGCCCGGCGGCTGCCGGCCAGGTCCTCGTCTTTCACGATCTGCTCGGCATCACCACCGGCCGCATGGCCAAATTCGTCAAGCAATACGCCGACATCCACAACCAGATGGTCGCCGGCATGAACCAGTACGTAGCCGAGGTCCGCAGCGCCCACTTCCCCGAACCCGACCATGTCTACGGCATCGAGCCGGCCGAGCTATCCGAGTTCAGGCACTACCTGGACCAAGAGAGCCTCACCTCGGCCAAAGCCTGGGACTGGGAGCCGCTGCCGTAGCACTGCGCCTGAGCGCTGCGCTGCTGCCGAGTCGTAGCCTCGGCCGCCGCCAGGCGAGTTGGACCCACGGGTGGCGAGAACCGGGTTGCTTCCTCGCGCTCCGGGCTGGGGTGAAGCGTCCCGGGTGTCTCTTTCCTCAGAAAAATTCGTCCACCGAAGCATGATCTGTCGAAAATCGGGAATGGAGGGATGGCCGGACCGGAACGGAGAGGTCAGTGTGATCACGGGGACCGGAACGGCGAGTCGGGCGTGACCGCAGGTCAAGAGACGCTGACTAGGACGACCAAAGCGATGCCGAGCGCAACAGAGCTGCCCGAGAGCCCCGTGGCCGCGGGGTCTAAGGTGCTGCGTCTGCTCGCCTCCGAGCCGAGCACCGCGATCGTGGGCCATCTCGCTGAGGGGCCGCTGCGGTCATCGCGGCTGATGGAACGGTTGCCGACCTGTTCGCCGCGCACCGTCTACAGGCGGCTCGCCGACCTCGAGCGGCTCGGCGCGATCGCGCGCCGCCGGCTGGCGATCACCCCGCCGGCGGTCGCCTATGAGTTGACCGCTCCGGTCGGCGAGGACCTCTTGCGGGCCGTTGAAGGGCCGGTGCAGGGATGGCTGCGATATCGAAAGGGGATAGCAACCGAGGTTCACGCCTCCGTCTCGCTCAACCTGCTGGCTGAGAGCTGGGAAACGTCGATCTTCCACGAGCTGAGCTGCAGGGAACGCGCCCTCACCGGCCTCGGTGAGGCGGTGGGGCTGACGCATCATCAGATCGGCCGCCGCGCCAAGCGACTTGCCGCTGCGGGGATCCTCGACCGCAACGTCGGGGAGGACCGGATGACGCGCTATTCGCTGAGCGAGTCGGCGCGTCTGGGCGCCTCAGTCATAGCCGCGGTGGCTCGCTGGGAAGCGGACCATGTGCGGGGCTCCAAGGCCTCGCTCGATCTCGCCGACGTGGCGGCGCTTCTTGCCAGTGTCCTTTGCCTACCCTGCCTTCCGGATCGCTCGGGTGAGGTCTTCGCCCTGACTGTCGGGCGGGAAGGCGAGAATGGCGCCACGCCGCGCTTCGCTTCGGTCTGGGCCGATGTCGGGGACGGCGGAGCCGTCTCCTGCGGTTTCGGCCCTGCCCCGGATCCCGACGGCTGGGCACAGGGGTCGGTGGTCGCCTGGCTGGGGGCCCTGCTTGACGGCAAGCGGGGAGGGTTGCGGGTAGGCGGCGACGCCGAGCTCATCGATGCCCACCTCACCCGCCTCCACGCGCGACTTAGCGGCGTGGCGTGACCAGGTAGGGGCGGTTGGTGTCATCGCCGGCGCAGTGCCAAGAGTCACCATGCACTTTGTGGCACGCCGGTCATTTGCAGGGATAAGCGATATGACTGAACCTGGCTGGGTGGCCAAGCTCAGGAGGACTTTTCTAAAACCTCGTCGCCGGGCTTGATCGGTCTCCCAAAACTGGGTATCACACCCGGCGGGGATTGGCCCAGTCAACCCCAGTCGTGAAAAAGAAAGGGCCCCGGCCGGCTCGCCGAGGCCCAATCGAACAATCAGATGCCGGCTTGCGCCGGCAGGCACGGAAAGGATACAAAAAATATGAAGTATCTGAAAATACTCAGCCTAAGTGCGATCGCGGCAGCCGCTGTGATGGCATTCGTGGGCGCGGGTACCGCTTCGGCAACGACGGTGTGTACCTTAGGGACGACCACAGCGCCATGCGGGTCCGGCGAAACGCCCTACTCGGGCAAAATCGTCGCGCACCTCGTCCCCGGAACCACAGCCGTTCTCTCGGGAACGCTGAAAGTTGAATGCACCTCGTCCACGGTCGAAGGCGAAACGAATAGCGCTGGTGAAGGCTCAATTACCAACGCGACGTGGTCGAACTGCACCAATTGCCCGGAAATCAAAGCGCTGAACCTTCCGTGGAAAGCACACGCGACCACAGGAACGGCCCCCAACGGCACCATGACCGTCGAAAACCCGAGCGTCTTACTCGGCAAATGCCTCGGTGGCGTCGCTAACTGCGTAGCTTCGGCGAGCAGCGTCGTGCTGGATGTCGATGGCGGCGAGCCGGCTTTGGTGTTAGCCAAATCAGAGCCGCTGAACATGTCAACCGAGTCTGGTTTCGGCTGCGGGACCAGCGGCACCTGGACGGCTAGCTATGAAGCGTTAACCCCAAGCACCGGCCTCTTCCTGCGTTAAAAAGGCCCTGCTTTGACCCCGGCGGGGCCGCTATGCGCGGCCCCGCCTTTTTTTTTGGGCACCACATCGCAGATGACCCTCCCGGTTCACGTATTCAGAATTCAGAGCTGAGTTCTGGCTAGCCGGCGGCGAAATAAAAAGAAACTCAGATGTATCAAAAGAAATACGTTTGCGTGCCTAAAGTCGGGGTATGAGCTTGCTTTGAACTGGCGCTGAGAAGCGAAGGAGGAGAGCGGGATGGGAAGATTGGATTGGCGACTGACGTTGGTGGGTGGCTGTGGATCGCTCCTCACCATTGCAGCCCTTCTCGCCGCCACGCCCGCCAGTAGCCAGGCACTGTCTTGCCCGAACGAATCGCTGCGCGGCGGCGCATCCAGCAGGCTCCCTGACTGCCGCGCCTACGAGCTCGTCACACCCTCTGACACAGGTGGCTTCTTCCCGATGGAGCGAACGCTCTCGAGCCCATTTCAGTACTTCTCACTCTCGGCGATCTCGCCGAGCGGGGAAAGTGTCGTCTTCCAGACCGAGGGTGGAGTCATGCCCGGCTTCACGGGCAGCGGCTCCGACGATCGCTACCGGTCCGTGCGCACGGCGAGCGGTTGGTCGACCAGCCTCGATGGGCCGTCAGCCGCGCAGAGCGAGACACCCGGGCCGGGAGGCGTCTCGGTCGACCAGGGTTATTCCTTCGTCGTCACGAGGGCCTCCGGGCTGCCCGACCGCGGTAGCCTCAATCAGGCGGCTGGCGTCTCGACCGAAGAAAGCAGCACATGGGTTCGCCACCCGGACGGCAGCTTCAGCCTTGTCGGCCAGGGCGAATTGGCAAACGATCCGCACGCCTGCGGGGAGTTCATCGCCCCGGGCGGGAGCCACATTGTCTTCGACACGCGCGACTGCTCGGGGACCGGTCCGGCCGGGCCACAGCTGCGTCTCGACGCCCCGGCTTCGGGCGTGCAGGCGATCTATGACCGCACGCCGAACGGTCTACACACGGTGTCGCTGCTGCCCGGTGACGCGATTCCGATCGGCGACTCGAAGTTCAAAGGGGTCTCGGCGGATGGATCGGCCGTCCTCTTCAGTAACGCACCGGGGGGCGGGAACCCGACGATCATCGGGCCGGGCGTCAACCTCTACGTACGCGTAGACGACGCTGAGACCCTTGAAGTCGCCAGCGGCAATGCAGGCACCGTCGTGCCGGCGGGTGTCTCTGCGGACGGTGGCAAGGTCTTCTACGTCCAAGCCGGGAACCTGCGCTCCTTCGACACGGGGTCCCACGCGACGGTCACGATCGCGAGCAGCGGCGACGCCGAAGCGGTCAACATCTCCGCCGATGGTTCACGCGCCTACTTCGTCTCGCATCACCAGGTGGGAGGTGAAGGCTTGGAGGGCGAACCGAATCTGTTCGTCTGGAATGCGGCCACCGGGACGACCACCCTCGTGGCCACAGTGGCCCCTGCGGATGTCAGCGGAGAACCGCCGTGCCTGAACTGCTGGACCAACGGCCCGGCTGCTCCGCGGATGGACTTCATCACCGGACCCGGTACCGATACTTCGCGGGCAACGCCGGACGGATCGGTGCTGGTCTTTGAGTCTCGCGCCAAGCTGACCGGCTTCGAAAATGAAGGGCACACGGAGATCTATCGCTATGACGCCGCGGCGAAAGCGCTGGGTTGCGTCTCCTGCGGCCCGCCCGGCCCGCCCGCATTCGACGCGCGGTTGCAGGTGTTCAACCCGTTTCTGCCGGTAGGTCCGCCCTATTCCTATCTCAACATTGCGAACCTGACCGCCGACGGCGCGGCGGTCTTCTTCGAAACCGCTGAACCGCTGGTGGCGCGGGACGTAGATGGGGTCGTCGACGTCTACGAGTGGAAGGAAGGGGCCGTGGCGTTGGTCACCTCCGGCCAGAGCCCCTCCGACAACTTTCTCTACGGTGTCACTCCTAGCGGGCGAGACGTCATCTTCGCGACCAATGACACGTTGCTGCCTCGCGATCACGCGGGCGGCAGCGGCTCGATCTACGACGCCCGGGTGGATGGCGGCTTCGCCGAAGAAGCGAGCTCCGCGTGTCTCGGCGACGCCTGCCAAGGTCAGCCGTCCCCGCCCCCGCCGACCCCCGAATCCAGCTCGATCTCCTTCCATGGCAAGGGGAACCTGCACCCTCGGCGGCGCCACTGCTCCCGCCCCCATCCGCACCGCACCCGCCATGCCGCGCACGGCGCTAAGCGCCAGAGAGCTAAGCGGTGTAGACACTCCAGGCGAGGGGCGGGACGATGAACGCCGCACGCCGGTGCATGCGCGCCCGCTGGATTGCCTTGGCCGTGCTCGCGGCCAGCGGTCTCCTCGCCGTTCCGGCTGCCGCCGCGCCGTCGGATTACGCATTTGAAACCGCAACCGCGTCGCTCTCGACGACCCAGGCCGGTGGCCACCCCGATTTCCACACTCTGGTCAAGTTCACGCAGGAACTGACCGAACCCTTTGCGCCGTTCGGGCGAACCCGCGACCTCTCTTTCGAACTGCCGCCCGGAATGGTGGGCAATCCGAACGTGGCCGACCAGTGCACCGCCCGGCAGCTCGCGGTCGATTTCGCCAACGGCCTCGCTACCTGCCCGCGGGAAGCACAGGTGGGGGTCACCCACGTCAAAGTCGCGACCGAACCCAACACGCTGATCACACCGATCTTCAACATGAAGCCGCCGGGCGGGGGCGACGTCGTTGCCCGGCTTGGCTTCGACACCACCTTCTTCCCGGTCTTTATCGACATCCATCTCCGCTCGGGGAGCGACTACGGGTTGACCGCGACGATCACCTCGCCGCCCTCGCAGTTGCCGCTGATCGAAGCCGATACGACGATCTGGGGCGTTCCCGCCGCCACCAGCCACGACGTCGAACGTTTCTCCTTCTCCGAAGGTCTCTTCTGTGGTGGCCCCTGTGGCGAACCGAAATCCAGCGGCCTGCCCCCTGCGCCCTTCCTATCCAACCCGACAAGCTGCGGCCCTCTCTCGGTGGGCATCGCGGCGGACAGCTACCTCGAACCCGAAAGGGTGATCCGCGCCAGCGCCAGTCTGGGCGAAATCACCGGCTGCGGCAAAGTCAACTTCGATCCCAGTCTCCAGCTGACGCCGACGAGCCGGGCGGCCGGCGCCCCCACGGGGCTGGACGCGAAGCTCACGATTCCCCAGGACGAAGACCCGAAACACATCGCCACCTCCGAGCTGCGCGACGCCACCGTCACACTGCCCCCGGGCCTGACGATCAATCCCAGCGCCGGCGACGGCCTCGCGGCCTGCAGCGCGGCCCAGGTCGGCTTCGGGAGCGACGGCGCCTCGCAGTGCCCCGATGCGGCGCGGATCGGCTCGGCGACGCTCGTCTCACCGGCGCTCTCCGAACCGCTGCCCGCCGCCATCTACCAGCGCACGCCGGATCCGGGCAATCTCTTCCACATCTGGCTCGTCGCCGACGGGCAGGGCGTGCATCTGAAGATTCCCGGCGAGGTCAGGGCCGATCACGCAACTGGCCAGCTCACCACCACCTTCGCCTCGACCCCGCCGCTGCCGGCAAAGGAAATACAGCTGAGCTTCAAGTCAGGAGCGCGGGCGCCGCTGGCAAATCCGACCTCCTGCGGGAACTACACGAGCCGGTACGAGCTGGCGCCCTGGTCGGGTAATCCGGCGTCGAATGGCAGCTCGCCGATGACGATCGACGAAGGTTGCCCGAGCGGCCACTTCGAGCCCGAGCTTCGCGCCGGCAGCGAGAGCCCGGTGGCGGGCGCGTACTCCCCGTTCAACCTCAGCGTGCTGCGTTCGGACGGGGAACCCAACATCGAACGCCTTGCGGTGAGCTTGCCGCCGGGCGAGCTGGCGAAGCTGTCGGGGGTTCCGGTCTGTGGCGCGGCTGCCGCGGCGAGCGGTGCCTGTCCGCCCTCGAGCCTGGTCGGCTCGGTGAGCGTGGCCGCCGGCGCCGGCGGCCTGCCGCTCTGGCTTCCCCAGCCGGGCAAGTCGCCGACGGCGATCTACTTGGGTAGTCGCTACCGCGGCGCCCCATACAGCCTCGTGGTTGTCGTGCCGGCCCAGGCCGGCCCCTTCGACCTGGGCACGGTCGTCACCCAGATCGCCCTATTCGTGGACCCCGAAAGCACGCGGGTAACGGCCGAGTCCGATCCCCTGCCCCAGATCCTCGAAGGGGTCCCGGTGCGCTACCGGCAGATTCGCACGACGATCGACCGGCCGAGCTTCGCCCTCAACCCGACCAACTGCAAGGCGATGTCGGTCAATGCCGACATTCGTGCGAGCAGCGGTCAGGTCGCCTCGCCGCGCAATCGCTTCCAGGTCGGGTCCTGCGGGCAGCTTGGCTTCAAGCCGAAGCTGGCCATCCACCTCCTGGGCGGCACGCGGCGCGGTGCTAACCCACGGCTGCGCGCGGTGCTGACCGCTCGCAAAGGCGAAGCAAACATCTCCCGGGCGTCCGTCAGGCTGCCTCACTCGGAGTTCCTCGACAATTCCCATCTGCAGAACATCTGCACCCGGGTGCAGTTCGCGGCCGAGGAATGTCCGACGCGGTCGGTCTATGGCCGCGCCGTGGCGAAAAGCCCGCTGCTCGACGAACCCCTGACCGGCCCCGTGTACCTTCGCTCCAGCAGTAACGAACTACCCGACCTGGTGGCCGACCTGCGCGGACAGATCCATGTCGTTCTCGACGGTCGCATCGACTCGGTCAATGGCGGCATCCGCACCGTCTTCGCCGCTGTTCCGGACGCCCCGGTCACCAAGTTCACCCTGACGATGAAGGGTGGCGACCACAGCCTGATCGAAAACAGCACCGACCTCTGCGCGGGGGTCCATCGGGCGACCGTGCAGATGCGAGGCCAAAACGGCGCTCGCCTCCGGTCCACCCCGCCGGTGAGCGCGAAATGCGAACCGCGCGGCTGACGATGGCTGGCTCTCGGCACCGCCGCGCCGCAACGGTGACTGAAGCGGCGATCTACGATTGGATGGCTGATGCCCGTCTACGAGTTCGAGTGCGAGGAGTGCGGCGAGCGCTTTGAGGAGCTGACCTCCAGCGAGACGCGCAGCCTCGCTTGCCCACGCTGTGCGTCGACTCGCACGCGTCGGCTGCTCTCGCCGGTCTCGCCGGCCGGGCGGCAGCCGCGCGGAGCCGGCGTCCGGTCTGACGAATCGCGGCGCCGCGACCGCGAAGCCGCCCGAGGCGAGCGTCTCGCCGCGTCCAAGCGCAAGCGAGCGCAGGGAGGGACTTGATGGGTGCGACCCCGGAGGAGCGGCGCGAGGAGCTCGTTGCGCTATTCAACGAAGTCAAGGCCTGCACGAGGTGCCCGTTGTACGAGACGCGCACGAAGGCTGTCTTCGGCGCGGGTGACGCAGACGCCGACCTGATGTTCGTCGGCGAGGCGCCCGGAGCCGAAGAGGACCGCCAGGGCCTGCCCTTCGTCGGCCGCGCCGGCCAGCTGCTCAACCAGATGCTGGAAGAGATCGGGCTCTCGCGCGAGGAGGTCTTCATCGCCAACGTGCTGAAGAGCCGCCCGCCGGGCAACCGTGACCCGCAGCCGCTGGAGATCGAGGCCTGTCAGCCGTACCTCTTCGAGCAGGTGCGGCTGATCGAGCCGACGGTGATCTGCACGCTCGGCAACTTCGCCACCAAGCTGCTCAGTGGCAATCCGGCCGGGATCACCAAGGTGCGAGGGACGCCGCAAGTGCACGAGCTCGGCGGGCGCACGGTCTTCTTGCTGCCGCTCTTCCATCCCGCTGCGGCTCTGCGCACGCCGACGGTCAAGGAGATGCTACGCGAAGACCTCGCCACGCTCCCCGATCTGCTCGCGATGGGCCCGCCCGTGCCGGCCGAAGAGCCGATCGAGGAGCCCGTGGAGGACGCTGCGCCGGCGCCGCAGCCATCGGCCGATCAGCTCGACATCTTCGGGTGAGCGCGGATACCGGCTCCGCCGCCGAGACCGAAGCGCTGGGCGCCGAGCTCGCGGCGATGGTCGAGCCCGGTGACGTCGTCGTCCTCAGTGGCGAGGTCGGTGCCGGTAAGACGACGCTGATCCGCGGTGCCTGCCGCGCACTCGGCATCGAGGCGCCCGTCACCTCGCCGACCTTCACGATCGGCCAGCGCTATGAGGGCGGCCGTCTCCCGATCGCGCACCTCGACCTTTACCGGCTCGAGAGCCTCGAGCTGGAGGATCCGGCCCTCCTCGACGACTACCTGGAGAAGGGTGGCGTCGTCTTCGTCGAGTGGCCGGCCGTCGCCGCGCCCGCTCTCGCCGGCCGCCGGGTCCTCGCGGTTCGGCTCGAGCACGCGGGGGGCGATCGGCGGCGGATCGAGCTGCCCGCCGCATCTGCCCGCAAATAGCCGTGTTTGAGAGGAGGCGGTGCCTGTAGCATCGAAGAACGTTGAAACGCGAACGGAGGGACGCCGGAATGAAGGGAATCAAGACGCTGGGCGCGATGCTGCTGGCGGTCGCACTGCTGGCAGGCGCGACGACGGCGACGGCGGGTGCTGCTGCTTATAAGCACTACGTGGCCTGCGGCGTTTCCCAGAACGCGAAACCGGCGCACAAGTGCCCGAAGGGGTCCAAAAAGGGCGCCTTCTTCAAGAGCCTCAAGGGCGACGTCAACTACAGCGTCTGCGTCAAGTTCCCGACCGGCAAAAACATCTGCGCGAAAGCCCAGCCCGCCACGCAGGGCACGCTCTACGTTAACAAGGTGACGTCGAACATCCCCGGCAAGCACCGCGTCACCTGGTTCGTCGAAGGCAAGCGCGTCGGCTCCTTCGTCTTCAAGGTCACTGGCTAAGCTGGGCGCCGAGGAAAAGGTGGTCGTCGGCTTCGACACGGCGACCGCTGACACCACTGTCTGTGCGACGCGTGACGGCGAGGTTTTGCACGAGGCGACGCTCGGCCTGACAGCCGAGGGAAGCCCGCAGCACTCGACCGCTCTGCTCGCCGAGGTGGAGCGAGCCGCGGCGGCCGCCGGCGGCTGGGAGCAGGTCGGGCGGATCGCCGTCGGCCGCGGGCCGGGGTCTTTCGTCGGAATCCGGATCGGGCTGGCAACCGCCCGTGGCCTGGCTGCCAGCACGGGCATACCCGCCGAGGGCGTCTGCAGCCTCGATGCGCTTGGGCGCGCGATGACCGAGAAGGGCACGGGGGAGAGCCTGGCCGTGCTGGACGCGCGCCGTGGGGAGGCCTTCGTGGCGCTCTACTCCCCTCACGGCAAGCGACTCTGGGAGCCGGAGGTCCTCAGCCCAGAGGCGCTCTCCGAGCGACTTTCCGTTCTGTCCACGCCGCCCTGGGCCGCCGGTCCGGGGGCGGTACGATTTCGCCAAGAGCTGGCGAATCGGGACGTTGACATCCCCGACGACGCCGACCCTGTGCACCGGGTCTCTGCGCGGCACGTCTGTGCCCTCGCGGAGGCCACCGGGTACGGGGATGGCGACTCCCTCGAACCGATCTACCTGAGACCTCCCGATGCGCAGCGATGGCGTGAGCGAGACACTTCCCAGAGAACCGAGTAAAACGGCCGGCGCGGGCAAGATCCGCCGGCTCGCCTACAGCGACCTGCCCGCCGTGATCTCGATCGAGCGGCGCTCTTTCCCAACCCCCTGGTCGCTTGCGATGTTCGTGCTCGAGCTTTCCAAGCCCTCTGGCATCTGCCTGGCGGCCACGGTCGACGACGAGCTGATCGGCTACCTGGTCTGCTCGCGCTACGACCAGGTTTGGCACCTGATGAACGTCGCGGTCGCGCCGGAGCGGCGCCGCGGCGGCGTCGCCCGCGGCTTGATCGGCCAGCTGGTCAAGGAGGGGGGAGGGAACCTGCCGTTCACGCTCGAGGTGCGGGTCTCCAACCGGCCGGCGATCACGATGTACGAACGGCTCGGCTTCCGCTCGGCGGGGGTGCGTCCTCGCTATTACCAGGACAACGGTGAGGACGCCCTGATCATGTGGCTCGACTGAGCGAGGCGAGCACCATGCGCATTCTCGCTCTGGAGACCTCTTGCGATGACACCTGCGCGGCCGTTCTGGACGGCGCCCGCATGCTCTCCAACGTGATCTCCTCGCAGGCCGCTGCCCACGCGCAGTTCGGCGGCGTCGTGCCGGAGGTGGCCTCGCGCCACCACCTCGAGCTCGCCGCGCCGGTGGTCGAGGCGGCCCTGGCCGAGGCGGAGGTCACGCTCGATCAGATCGAGGCGATCGCGGTCACCGCTGGGCCGGGTCTGATCGGCGCTCTCCTGGTCGGCGTCAGCACCGCCAAGGCGATCGCCGCCCCGCGGCGGCTGCCACTGATCCCGGTCGACCACCTACAGGGCCACGTTGCCGCCAACTTCCTCGAGCCCGAGCCGCTGGAGCCTCCTTTTCTCTGCTTGGTCGCCAGCGGCGGCCACACCCTGCTCGCCGGGGTGCGCGACCACAGTGGCTACGAGCTGCTCGGCCAGACGCTTGACGACGCAGCCGGCGAGGCCTTCGACAAGGTCGCGCGCATGCTCGGCCTTGGCTACCCCGGCGGGCCGGCCCTGGAAAAGCTGGCCCGTGAGGGCGACCCCGCGGCCTTCGAGATGCCCGTCGCGATGAGCCGCGACCCCGGTATGGACTTCAGCTTCAGCGGACTCAAGACGGCCCTGGTCTACCTCTGTCGCGACCTCGGTCCCGACGGGGTCGAGCAGCGCCGCGCCGACCTCGCCGCCAGCTTCCAGACCGCCGCGGTCGGCCAGCTCACCGCCAAGATGGAGCGGGCGCTGAAGCGGGGGGAGTGGGATGCGGTGGCGCTCGGCGGCGGGGTGGCCGCCAATGGTCCGTTGCGCGAGGCGGTCGCCGAGTTGTGCGAGCGACGGGGCCTGCCGTTGAAGCTGGTGCCGATCTCGCTCTGCACCGACAACGCGGCGATGATCGGCTCGGCCGCGCGCTTTGCGGAGCCGATCCCCTATCCCGACTACCTCTCCTACGACGCCTTTCCGACGCCCAAGCGAGTCCCATGAGCACGGTTGTCGTCTACTCGCGTCCCGGTTGTCACCTCTGCGAGCAGGCGATCGAGGCGCTGGTCGCCATGGGCGGGGAGGGTTACCGCTTCGAGTTGCAGGAGGTGGACATCGAGAGCGAGGAGCTGCTCTTGCGGCGCTTCCTGGAGAAGATCCCGGTGGTTGAGATCGACGGCATCGTCGTCTCCGAGCTGATCCTCGACGAGGCAGCGGTGCGGGCGAGGCTCGATACTGTGGAGGCGTGAGCGCCTTGATCGAAGAGCAGGACGCGGCTAACGGGCTGGTGGTCGACGGCGAGCGGCTCTCCCTCGGCGTCGCGGCGCGGCTTTCGCGCTACCTCCAGGTGCTGACCCAGGCCCGCAAGATGGGTCGCGAAACGATCTCCTCGCAGGAACTTTCTGAGTACACGCACATCAACCCGACCCAGATCCGCCGCGATCTCTCCGGCTTCGGCAAGTTTGGCAAGCGCGGCGTCGGTTACAACGTCGAGTCGCTGGTCGGCGAGATCCGCAAGATCCTGCGCACCTCGGGCCAGCACAACATCGCCCTTTTCGGCGCCGGCAACCTCGGCCAGGCGATCGCCAGCTCCGACATCTTCGCCGACCACGGCTTCCAAATCGTCGCCATGTTCGACGTCGACTCCGAGGTCGTCGGCAGCGAGGTCGGCAGCCTGCGGGTGCGCGACTTCAGCGAGCTGAAGAACATCGTCACTGACCAGGAGATCGTCGTCGGGGTGCTCGCAGTGCCCGCCGCCGCTGCCCAGGCCGTGGCCGACCGCCTGGTCGAGGCCGGCGTCAAGATCATCTTCAACTACTCCGAGCAACTGCTGCAGGTGCCGCCGGAGGTGACGGTCCACACCTCGAGCCCCGCCGTCGACCTGCTCTACGCGCTCTACTTCTACCTGACCTAAGAGCTGACCCCATGAGCGCGGAGCGAGCAAGCGTGCATCTCTGGTTCTTCGCGCCGCGAGCGAAGCGCGATCTCTGATGTCCCTGGACCTCGACCGCGCTCGGGAGACGTTCGAGTCCTCGACCGACTTCACGATCGGACTCGAGGAGGAGTTCGCGATCCTCGACCCGGCGACGCTGGAGCTCGAGCACCGCTTCGAGGACGTCTACGCCGCTTGCCAGGACGACGAGGTGTTGGCTGAGTCGGCGGCCGGCGAGCTGATCGCCTCCGAGATCGAGATCCGCTCTGGGCGGGCGGAGAGCTTCGCCGAGGCGGTCGCCCTGCAGCGCCTGCGTCGCAGCCGGCTCTTTGGCCTGGTGGAGGAGATGGGCCTGGCGCTGGGCGCGACCGGGACCCACCCCTGGTCCAGCTACCTGGACCAGAGGATCATCGACACCCCGCATTACAACCGCCTGCGCCACGAACTCGGCTGGGTCGCCCAGCGCAACAACACCTGGAGCATGCACGTGCACATGGGGGTGCGCGGCGCCGATCGCGCCATCGCGGTCTGCGATCGGCTGCGCGAGCTGCTGCCGCTGTTGCTTGCCGTCTCGGCTAACTCGCCCTTCCTCGACCGCCGCGACAGCGGCCTGCACACCGTTCGCACCGAGATCTTCACCCGCACCTTTCCTCGCTGCGGCGTGCCCAGTCCCTTCGTCGACTGGCCCACCTACGCCGAGTTCGTCGGCATGCTGCAGCGGACCGGCTCGGCGGTCGAGTCGACCCAGCTCTGGTGGAGCGTGCGCCCGCACCACTCCTTCGGCACGGTCGAGGTGCGGATCTGCGACGCTCAGACGCGCGGCGAGGAGTCCTTCGCCCTGGCCGGCCTGATCGCCGCCTGTATCGCCCAGGCGGCGCTGGCCTACGACGAGCACGGATATGGGGGAGACGGCGCTCCGCTGCGCGATCGCGAGATCGAGGAGAACCTCTGGCGGGCGATCCGTCACGGCATGAGTGGTCGCCTGATCGACTTCCGCCGCGGCGAGGAGATCGAGGCAACAGCGGCACTCGAGCAGTTGCTCGCCTGGACCGAGCCGGCCCGCACGCAGCTCGGCATCGAGGTTGATCTTCCTACCCGCAACGGCGCCCAGCGCGCCCGCGAGGCACTTGACGCCGGGGTCTCGATCGAGGACATCTACCGCGACGCCGTGGCCGAGACCAAGCGCACCTACAAGGTCTCCCCGCAGGGTGCCGAGCACGCCTAGGTTCGCTCTGGGAGCGCCTTCGCCGCTCGCATATATAGACTCCCGCGCCGCTTAGAAACCAGCCGGAGGACCTAACTTGACCAGCTTTTTGACCGAATACGGAGTCGTTGTCGCGCTTGTCTGCGCCGGGGCGGCCGTTGTCTACGGACTGATCATCACCCAGCGCCTGCTTTCGAAGTCGCCAGGCAACGAGCGCATGCGGGAAATCTCAGGCGCGGTGCAGGAAGGTGCACAGGCCTACCTCAACCGCCAGTACACGATTATTGCCGCGGTCGCAGTGCCGATCGCGATCGTGCTCTGGCTCCTGCAGGACTACAAGACTGCGCTTGGCTTCGTCCTGGGCGGCATTCTTTCGGGAGCCGCCGGCTTCATCGGGATGAACGTCTCGGTGCGGGCCAACTCGCGCGTCGCCGAGGCGGCCCGCGGTGGCGTGCCCCCCGCGCTCGACGTCGCCTTCAAGGGCGGCTCGGTCACCGGCCTCCTCGTTGTCGGCCTGGCGCTGTTTGGCGTCGCCGGCTACTTCGGCCTGCTCGTGATCACCGGCAGCTCCGACAAGGAGGCCGTTGACGCGCTGGTCGGCCTTGGCTTCGGTGGCTCGCTGATCTCGGTCTTCGCCCGGCTCGGCGGCGGCATCTTCACCAAGGCCGCCG
>Ga0105245_10002180_pt1 | contig 17743 bp, 11 predicted proteins | sample KBSM54metaG_FD_81523 | JGI IMG/M metagenome (GOLD analysis project Ga0105245, IMG submission 81523) | Miscanthus rhizosphere microbial communities from Kellogg Biological Station, Michigan, USA - KBS M5-4 metaG | ecosystem: Host-associated > Plants > Roots > Rhizosphere > Soil | place...
AGGCGGTGCGCGACGAAGGCCTTGCCATCGTGCTCCTGGCGACGCCACCCGAGGTGTCGATAGAGCTGACGCCGGGGCTGCTCGCGGCCGGTGCGAAGGTGATCGATCTGAGCGGTGCCTTCCGCCTGGGCACCGTCGAGAACTACCGGCGTTGGTACAAAGAACCGCACAACCAGCCCGAACTGTTGGCCGAGGCGGTGTACGGCTTGCCAGAATTCTATCGCTCGCAGATTCCTGGAGCGCGGCTGGTTTCAAACCCCGGCTGTTATCCGACCGCCGCCAACCTTGCGATCAAGCCGCTGGTCGAAGCCGGCGTCGTCGTGCGTGAGGCCGGAATTGTGTGCGACGCCAAGTCTGGCGTGAGCGGAGCCGGGCGCAAGCCTACCCTCAAAACCAGCTTTTGCGAAGTCACGGATAATTTCTCAGTTTATTCGGTATTCAATCACCGGCATGTTCCCGAGGTGCTGCGCACATCTGGCTTGCAGGAAGGTGACTTTAGTTTCACGGCCCAGTTGCTGCCGATTGACCGGGGAATTCTCGAAACCATCTATTTTCGGACCCGCGGTGTGAATTCGGCGGAGGATCTCTTGGCAATCTACCAGAAGGCGTATGCGGATGAGCCGTTCGTGCGCCTGTATCCCGCCGGGCAAGCGCCGGATCTGCGCGCCGTGACGCGCACAAACTTCTGCGATATCGGCGTTTATTACGACGCCCCGGCTGGCCGTGCTGTGGTGGTTTCCGTGATTGACAATTTAGTGAAAGGCGCAGCCGGTCAAGCCGTACAGAACATGAATCTGCTGCTGGGATTCCCCGAAACCATGGGACTTCTCACGAGGACTGCGTGAAGCTTCTGATCAAGCTGGGCGGCACGCTGCTCGACGCTGCCGAATCGCGTGAGCGGCTGGCGCGGGAGATTGCGGACGTCGCCCGGCGCGAGCAAGTGGTGGTGGTTCACGGCGGCGGTAAGCAAATGACGCGCTTCCTGGATGAGCGCGGCGTGGAGAGCCGTTTCGTCAACGGGCTGCGCGTGACCACGGACGAAGTCATCGATGCCGTGGTTAAAGTATTTGCCGGGAGCGTGAACGCGCAACTGGTGTCGTCGTTTCGGGCGGCGGGCGCGCGGCCGGTGGGTCTCAGCGGCCTGAGCGGCGGCCTAGTGGATGCGGTTCAACTGGACCCTGCGTTGGGTCAAGTGGGTAAGCCTGTAACGTCGGACGGACGGCTGCTGGCCCTTCTGCTGAGCAACAGCTACTTGCCGGTGGTGGCGTGCGTGGCTGGCGACGCGCAAGGCTCCATATTCAATGTAAATGGCGACCAAATGGCTGTAGCCTGCGCCCAGGGATATCACGCGGATCGCTTGATTTTCCTGACCGACGTCGAGGGAGTTCGCGATGCACAGGGCAAAACCTGCGCGCAACTTACGGTTGCGGAAGCGCTCCATTTGGTCTCTTCCGGCGTGGCTACCGGCGGTATGCAAGCCAAGATTGAGGCTGCCGTGACCGCATTGCGGCAAGGCGTCGCGGAGGTGCTAATTGCTCCCGGAGCGCATCCCGGCGTCGTCGAAGCCTTGCTATCGGGCGCACAGATGGGGACCCGCTGCATTCTGGGTTAATCGGTCACCCTTATCCCTGCTATAGTCGAAGCAGCGAGACTGGAATTATCTATGAGATTGTTTTAATGATTTCAGCACTATAGTCTAGCGAGTCCGAGTCCGTGCAGGCTTGGATTCGCATCAGATTTAGTTGCTCGCAGTTCGCGTATACTTGCGACGGGACCGGTTCGATGTAGGCGAAAGCCTCGGGAGGGACCATGAAGGCGCAGACCGTCGATATAAGAGAGTCCGCTGGCAGGATTCTCTGCTGCACAATCTTCCGCCCGAGCGGCCGAAAGTTGTTGGGCAAAGGACACGTCCTGAACGAAGAGGACGTGAGGTTGCTCGAAACTGAAGGACTGGGGCAGGTTTGGGTCACCGAACTCGAGGATGGAGAGGTCGGCGAAGACGAAGCGGTCAGCAATGCGGCGCAGGAGATGGGTTGCGGTTGCCTGGAAATCCGGCTGGCGGCGGGCGGGCGGGCCAACTTATTCGCCACTGAAGACTGCTGTGTGCTGGTCGACGACGAATTGCTGAAGCAAATCAACTGCATTTCCAGTGTGGTGATTGCGACCGTTCCCAATTTCACCTTCGCCCGCGCCGGCCAGCGCATCGCGACGGTGAAGAGCACCCCCTTCGCGGTGTCCCAATCTCAACTGGACGCGGTGATCACGATCGTGAAGGATCGCGGGCCGATTCTGCAGGCCAGGCCTATTCGCAATCCTACCGTGGGAGTTTTATACTCCGATCCAGTGCACGGAGACCGGGCGCGCCAGCTGTTTGAAAACATCTTGCGCCAGCGCCTCGAGCGCTATGCGGCGACGCCCAGTTTTATTCTGTCCTGCACGGAAGAGGAAGACGCAACGGCTCGCAACCTGCAGCACCTGCTGAAGGCGAAACCCACGGTTGTACTGGTGGGATCGACCACCGCGCCGGCCGGGCCGGAGGATGTCATCGGACGCGCGATGACCCGGATTGGCTGCCATCTCGAACGTTTTCTTGCGCCGGTGGAACCAGGCAACTTGCTGTTATTGGGTTATAAGGACGAGATCCCTATCGTCTCGGCGCCGGGCTGCTTCCGTTCCGCTAAGCCGAATGTCGTCGACCTCATATTGCCGCCTATGCTGGCCCGCTATCGCGTATCCGGCTGGGAAGTTGCTTGTATGGGACACGGCGGTCTGTTGGGCTAAATCCGCTCCTACCCTCCGCACGATGGCGCTTTGCTCTTTTGCTCGAATGTGTCAACATTTGAGTAATCATGAGCAAGCCCAGGAACAAGAAACCGATTTCCCGACGCCAGTTCATTGAGGGTACCGGGGCCGCAATTGTCGCGGCGGCCACTGTACCCGTTCTTCATGCGCAAAATTCCTCCGCGAATACGGTTCCTACTGAGCCGAACCGCGCCATCATCCACCTGACCGTCAATGGCGCGCCGCGCGCTGTGGCAGTGGACGATCGCTGGACGCTGGCCGAGGTGTTGCGCGACCACCTGGGGCTCACCGGAACCAAGCTTGGCTGCGATCGCGGCGAATGCGGCGCATGCACCGTGCATATCGACGGGAAGCCCATGTACTCATGCAGCCAGTTGGCGGTGTGGATGGACGGACATGCCATTACAACCGTGGAAGGCCTCATACAGAATGGCAAGCTCGACCCGCTGCAGCAGTCCTTTATGGATCATGACGCGCCCCAGTGCGGTTTCTGTACCTCCGGCCAGTTGATGAGTGCGAAGGCGGTTCTGGCCGCTCATCCTCACGCGACGGGTGAGCAAATCCGCGCCGGCATGACGGGCAATATCTGCCGCTGCTCGAACTACAACCGCTATGTTGCCGCCACACTTGCGGCAGCAGCCGGAACCACCGGCAATCCGAAGATCACGATCATCGACAATGCCGCTGGCGAAAACGTGCAGCCGCTGAAGACCTTGGGCCGCTCGACCACGCGCATCGACGCCCGCCAACGCGTGACCGGCAAAGCCACCTATACCAGCGATGTCAGCGTCCCCGGGATGCTTTACGCACGAGTGCTGCGCAGCCCGCATCCCCATGCCCGGATCGTCAAGATCGACGCTTCGAAAGCGCTGGCGATGCCCGGTGTGAAGGCGGTGGTCACGCACGAAAACTGCGCGTTCGTGTGGGGCGCGGGGTCAGTCGCGGGCGGGCGGCAATACGTCGAAGAGGTCAAGAAGATTACCAAGCAGCGTCGCTACGCCTTCAATAATCCGGTGCGCTTCGCGGGCGAGCCGGTGGCAGCGGTCGCGGCCATCGACCGGCACACTGCCGAAGAAGCGCTGCGCCACATCACGGTGGAATACGCGGTGCTGCCGTTTGTGCTCGAACCCGAAGAAGCCATGAAGCCGGGAGCGGTACAGATTTGGCCCGATGGAAATCTGTCACTGGATATCAAGAACGAAGCCAAGCCTATCACCGAAAAGCGCGGCGATATCGAGGAAGGTTTCCGCAATTCCGCGATGGTGTTTGAGGACCGCTACTCGACCGCCTTCGTCCACAACGCGCAGATGGAGCCGCGCGCCAGCTTGGCCGTGTGGGAGGGCGACAAACTCACGATGTATACGCCCACCGGGGGCATCGCGAATTGCCGCACGGATATGGCGCGGGATTTAGGTATTCCAAAGAACAACGTCCGCGTAGTCTGCCAGTACATGGGCGGCAACTTCGGCAACAAGAATCAGAATCAGGATGCCGACCTGATCGCTGCGACGCTGGCCAAACTGGCTGGGGCTCCGGTTCGGTTGGAACTCTCTCGTAAGGAAGATTTCATCGGCATGCATGGCCGTTGGCCGACGGTGCAGTATTACAAAGTCGGCGTCAGTCAGGACGGCACACTGCAGGCGCTGCAACTGCGTGGGTATAGCGGAATGGGTCCGTATAGGAAAAATTCGGGTGCGATCGGCGGTGTGGAACTGTACCAGGTGCCGCACCTGGAAGCACTGGTGCACCCGGTTTATACCAATAGGACGACCTCCGCGAACTTCCGCGGACCGGAGTTCCCGCAAGGATTCTTTGGCATCCAATCCATGATGGATGACGTGGCGTTCAAGCTGGGCATGGATCCGGTGGATTTCGTGCTGAAGAACATGACGCGCAAGGCCAACGACGAGACGCCTTACACTAACTACACGCTGGAAGATTGCATCCGCCGCGGGACCGCCGCCTTTGAGTGGAAGAAGCGCTGGCGCGCCAAGCCGGGGTCGGACGCGGGACCCGTGAAGCGCGGCGCGGGCTTTGCATTCCTGGCCTTCCGCGCCGGAGTGGGTCCCAGCAGCGCTGTCATGGATGTGGATTCTAACGGTCGCTATCGCGTACACGTGGGCGTCACCGATGTCGGCGGCGGCGCAAAAACCACCATGGGGCTGATTGCAGCGGAGGCGTTAGGCGTGCCGCTGTCGCAGGTAGAAGTGGTCTGGGGCGATACTAGCCGCTGTCCGTATTCGGTGGGTGAATCGGGCAGCCGGACAACGATCATGACGGGCTACGCCGTGACCCAAGCCGCGCAGGAACTGAAGCGCCAGATCGCGGAAAAGGGTTTGCCGAAAGGGAGCGATCTGCTCAGCGCAACGATCGATGCCAATCCTTCGATCGCAGGCAAAGTGCGCAGTTCCTACGGTGCGCATTTCGTCGAAGTGGAAGTGGACACCGCTGTCGGCCACGTCCGGGTCGTCAAGTATCTGGCGGTGCACGACAGCGGTCGCATCATGAATCCGCTTTCGGCCAGCGGCCAGATCAAGGGCGCCGCCACCATGGGTATCGGCATGGCGCTGCACGAAGAACTGCTCTACGACCCGCGCAGCGGACAGGCGCTGACTCCGGGATACTACGGGCATCGCGTGTTGACGCACATGGACGCGCCCGAGATTGAAGTGATGTTCGTTGAAAGCGACGACGGCTATGGTCCATTCGGTGCTAAGAGTATCGGTGAAGCGGGCAAGCTTCCGGCCGTGGCGGCAGTGGGCAACGCCATCTTCAATGCCACCGGGCACCGCATGAAAGATCTTCCCATTCGCCGCGACAAGCTGGTAGGAGCATTCGCATGAAAGCCTTGATCAATCGAAATCCTCGCGATCTCCGGCAGGCGGTGACGTTCGCCGAACAGGCACGAGCCAATGGCAGCCAGGCGATGATTGCCGGTGGCGGAAGTGACTTGCTGGGTATGGTCAAGGATCGAATTGTCGCCCCGGATGTTTTAATTCACTTGCGAGCGATCAAGGGTCTGGACCAAGTGACAACGGCCGGTGGGGTGGTCAAAATTGGCGGCCAGATTACGCTGGATGCGCTGAGCCATCATCCCTTGATCCTGCGCGATTACGCTGTTCTGGCCGAAGCCGCCGGGAGCGTAGCCACGCCGCAAATCCGCAACGCCGGGACGTTAGCCGGTAACGTTTGCCAACGCCCGTGGTGCTGGTACTTCCGCAACGGATTCCCGTGTTTCAAGGCTGGCGGCAACACCTGCTTTTCGATCACCGGCGAAAATCAATTCCACGCCATCTTCGGCGGCGGTCCTAGTTTCATCGTGCATCCTTCGGACACCGCTCCCGCATTGGTGGCGCTGGACGCGAAGTTCCACATCATCGGACCCAAGGACGAGCGAACGATCCCGGCGGCGGATTTCTTTGTTTTGCCGAAGCAAAACGCGGCACGCGAGAACGCGCTGGGCGACGATGAAGTGTTGGCATCGATCGAACTTCCCGCAGCGCGCCCCGGTACGCGCAGCACGTATCACAAGGTGCTCGACCGCGAAGCTTGGACCCACGCGGTAGTGTCGGCCGCCATCGTGCTCGATATGGACAAAGATGTTTGCCGCTCGGCGCGTGTCGTCCTGGGAGGCGTGGCTCCGATTCCGTGGCGCGTTCCCGAGGCCGAGCGTCTGCTAACCGGACAGCGCGTTACGCCGGAGCTTGCGGCGAAAGTTGCCGCAACCGCGGTGGCCGGAGCGACGCCCCTCGCGAAGAACGCCTATAAAGTTCCGTTGACTCGCGAGATCGTGCAACGAACCGTATTAGGCCTCGCTACCCGCGGTTGAACCGAGCTCACTGCGGCGCAAGCGTGCCGAGATAAGCCGAGATCGAAATGATATCGTCCTCGGTGAGATTCGCAACGGCTTTCTTCATCAGCGCCACGTTCACTCCGGCACTCGATCCGTTCTGTATCTGGATGAGCTGCCGCGCAATGTAAACCGGTTGCAGGCCGGCGATTCGCGGCACTTCGCCCAAGCCCCTCAACTGATCGCCATGACAGATCGCGCAGGAAATGGTCTTGCCGTTGCCGCCGGTCTTCACTAGCGCCTCCCCCTTCGCGATGCTGCCGGGCGGAACATACGCGAGAAATGGAGAGTGCGGATCGCGATCGTTGGTTCGCTGAGGATCTACCGGAATCTCGATGATGCGGTGGCCGATGGGCTCCGTGCCGCCTTCTGGAGACAAGAGCCGATGGCGGCCCCCGGTGGCGACGTAAGTCTTGGGAGGCAGGCTGGTCTCGATCACTTTCACCCACGCGATAGGCTTCTGCGCAGCGAAATACTCGGAGGACTTCCGAATATCTTCGTCGGAAGTCGCCTTGGCGATCGGACCCATCCGGATGTCGTCTTTACGGGCGCCAGACTTGAAATAATTCATCTGGCGCACCAGATATTCCACAGGAAGCCCCGCCAGGTCGGCGGATTCAGGGTGCCCTTGTCCTGACATCAAGTGGCAGCCCCCGCATGCCGTCGTGGTTGCTACGCCTTCGCCAGTCACGATGTTGGGCGCCGGGCCGTGCTCTTCGGGGAACCAATCGGGCGGATGTGCATTGCCTGCGATCTTCGCGGCCTCGTACGCCTTGGTGCTACCGGGCACACGCACTGGGCCGGTAGACGGAGGACTGGGAGGCTGTACTTTATCCGGAATATTGAAAGCCCACGCAGGCAGACCGTTGGGAACCGACAACGGCACTTGAGCAGCGAGCGGAGTGGACAAGAGTGCGGCGAGAAAAATTAAGCGGAACATACGGCTGAATCGATATTCGCCAGTATACTTTACTGCCAGCCGCCGCCGAGCGCGCGATACAGTTGCACCACTGACTGCAACTCCTGAAGCCGGAGTTGAGCCAATGTAAGCTGGCCGCCGAATAGATTCCGCTCCGCATCCAGCACCTGCAGATAGCTGTCCAGCCCTCCGCGGTAGCGAAGCGTGGAAAGTTCGACGCTTTGTGTTAGCGCGGTCACCAGCTTTTCCTCTTCAATCCGCTGCTCGCGAGTACGGTCGTAAACGATGAACGCGTCGGAGACTTCACGCAGCGCTCCGTAAATGGCTTTCTCATAGACGATGAGCGCCTCACGCTGTTGGGCTTCGCTGAGCCGCACCCCGGAGCGGAGACCCGCATGGAAAATGGGGATCAAGGCGGATGGGCCAATGCTGGCTATTCGCGCTGGCCCGGTGAACAGGCTGGTGAGTGCGCGGCTCTGTCCGCCAAACGCCCCCGTGAGCGAGATCTGCGGGAATAGCAAGGCCCGCGCTGCACCGATTTGTGCGTTGGCGGCGATCAGATTCTGTTCCGCCTGGCGAATGTCGGGCCGCCGTTCGATCAGCGAAGATGGCAATCCCGGCGGAAGTTGTGGAGGGCCTGCGATCTGATCGAGAGCCTTGCCGCGCGGGACGTCAGTGGGAGTGCTCCCCATCAGCAGGCTGAGCGCGTCTTCACTCTCTCCGATCGCGCGCTGCGAACTGGCGATCTGGGCGGTGGCAGTATACAGAAATTGCTCCGCCTGATGCACATCCAGGGCGTTAGCCGCGCCGCGGTCATGCCGCAAGTTGATCAAGCGAAGATTATCGCTTGCGATATCGCCAGTTTGCCGGCTGATCGCGAGTTCCAGATCTTGTTCGCGCAGCGCGAAGTAAGTATTCATTACGTCGCCGACTAGCGTAAGCTTCACGCCGTTGCGCGCTTCTTCGGTGGCCAAATATTGTGCCCGGGCAGATTCGTTCAGCCGCCGCAGGCGCCCCCACAAGTCCAACTCCCAATTGAGATCGAACGTAGCTTGCGTATAACTCGAGCTTAAGGGGGCTCCCGGCGGAATGAAGCGCGAGACTCCAATCGAAGAACTACGAGTGGCGTCGAATTGAACCTGACCGTCGAGCGTAGGGAGGAGATTCGCGCGCACGATTCCATATTGGGCGCGAGCTTCGAGGACGCGTTCGACCGCGATGCGCAGATCGAAGTTATGTTCCAGCGCGCCAGTTACCAGTTGCTTGACGGTATCGTCCTGGAACAGATCGAACCATTTGGTTTCCGCAAGCGAATCCGGCGTAGCCGCCCCAGCGGGCGTGTCGCCAGCGGGCGCGCCCCGAAACTGCGGCGGTGTCGCTACTGCGGGACGCTTATAATTGGGGCCCACCATGCAGCCCGTCGAACACAGCGCAACGGCCGCCATCACAAGTACGCTACGTTTCATTCGGCAAACTCCGGTGCTGTGCCGGTAATCGGTTTGGGGCCCATTCCAGGCCCAGGGCCGGGTTTCGGGGTGGCGCCAGTGTCGGGCGCAGCACCCTTACGGCCCTCGACCAAAGTTTCGATCACGTAGTAGTGAACCGGAACCAGAAAGACGGCGATCAAAGTCGCCGCCAGCATTCCGCCAAATACCGCGGTTCCCAGCGAGCGCCGCGAGGCGGAACTGGCGCCGGTCGCCACCACCAGCGGCACCACGCCCAGGATGAAAGCGAACGATGTCATCAGAATCGGCCGCAGCCTTAGTTTCGCGGCGTGCATGGCGGCGTCGCGGAACGACATGAGCTCCTGCTCGTGGCTATCCTTGGCAAACTCGACGATCAAAATTGCGTTCTTTGCCGCCAGGCCGATCAGCGTGACGATGCCAATTTGCGTGTAAATGTCGTAGGGATATTCGCGGATATACGCACCCAGCAAAGCGCCGAATATGCCGAGCGGCAACGCCATCAGCACCGCGAAGGGAATCGACCAGCTTTCATATAACGCCGCGAGACACAAAAAGACCAGCACCGACGCGAATCCGAAGATGATGCCCTCGTTTCCCTGCGCCAGCTTTTGCTGATAGGTGGTTCCCGTCCACTCATAGGCGTAGCCTGCGGGCAGCGAAGCGGTTGCCAGTTTCTCCATGGTATCCACCGCAACGCCGCTGCTAGTCCCTGGAGATGGACCGCCCAGAATCTGAATCGCGGGGAATCGGTTATAGCGATAGACCACGTCGGGGCCGGTAGTCGGCTTGAGTGTAACCACGGTGCCTAGCGGCACCATCGTGCCATCCGCGGCACGGGTATAAAAGCGGTTGATGTCCGATGGTTGATTGCGATACGAGGTCTCGGCCTGGATCAGCACCTGCCAGGTATGGCTGAACGCATTGAAGTCGTTCACATACAGGCCACCCAGGAAGGTTTGGAGAGTATTGTAGGCGTCGCTCACCGGCACACCGAGCGTCTGCAATTTGTCGACGTCCATCTTGAGGTTATAGGCCGGCACGTTGCCGCGGAAAGTGCTTATGGCGTTGGCTAGCTCCGGGCGCTGGCGGGTGGCGTCGACCAAGGTGTCGGCCACTTGCCCGAGTTGCTGGATATCGCCGCCCGTGCGGTCCTCCAGCATAAACTGGAAACCACCAGTGAGACTCAATCCGAGTATCGGCGGCAAGCCGAAAGCGAAACTGAATGCCTCGGGTACCTGGCTCAAGCCGCGCTGAGCCGCTGCAAGAATCGCCGGCAGCTGCTGGTCTGCGGACTTTCGATCGTCCCAGGGTTTAAGCGTGGCAATAACCGTGGCTACATTGGAGCTGCTGGTCTGGGTAGCAATATCTGTGCCGCCTAAAACAAAGTAGTGGTCTACGCCCGGCAGGCCCGCGACCACGTTTTCAACTTTCGCCAGGGCTGTGGAGGTGCGGTCAATCGAGGCGCCGTCGGGCAAGTGCACCGACACGAATAGGGCGCCCTGATCCTCATCTGGCAGGAAACCGTTGGGAAGCTTCTTGAACAACCAGCCGGCCGACAGCCAGAAAACCCCAAGGATAAGCAACGCCACCACGGAGCGCCGGATCAGCATCCCGACGCCGGCCAAATACTTATTCGTGGTCCATTCAAAGACGCGGTTGAAGTGTCCGAAGAACCATGCGAGCGGGCCACGGGAGCTCTTTTTCTGCGGCTTCAGAAGCAGCGTGGCGAGCGCTGGGCTAAGGGATAGGGCGCTGAATGCCGAAATCAGCACGGATGCCGCGATGGTCAAGGCAAACTGCCGGTAAAGTTGTCCGCTGATGCCGCCCAGAAATGCGACCGGGATGAATACGGCGGCAAGAATCGCCGCGATGGCCACCACCGGTGCGGAGACCTGATCCATCGCGCGCATGGTGGCTTCGCGCGGCGGCATGCCATCGTCCATATTGCGCTGCACCGCCTCCACAACCACGATCGCGTCGTCGACCACGATGCCGATCGCCAGCACCAGGCCGAACATGCTGGTGATGTTGATGCTGAAGCCTAGTAGAGGGAATAGCGCAAAAGTTCCTACCACTGCCACCGGCACCGTGAGCAGCGGGATCAGCGTCGCTCGCCAGTTCTGCAGAAAAACGAACACCACCAGAATGACCAGGCCGATCGCTTCGATTAGCGTGATCACTACGTCGGTGATCGCCGTCTTAATGAAAATGGTGGAATCGTAGGGAATGACGTAGTCCACACCCGGCGGGAAGCTCTTCTTCGCCTCCTCCATGAACTTCCGGACGCTCTTGGCAGTCTCCACCGCATTGGCGCCCGGCGACAGATAAACGATGGTGTTGCCAAAAGGTTTGCCATCCAGGCGGCTGAAGCCGCCATAGTTTTGCGCGCCCAACTCCACGCGGCCGATATCGCGAATACGCAGTACGGAAGCGTCGGGCAGCGCGCGTACAATGATGTCCCCGAATTGTGCGGGGTCGGTCAAGCGGCCCGGAGCATTTACCGCATACTGAAAGTCGGTGCCCGGAGGTGCGGGAGCTTGTCCGGTGGCGCCCGCCGGATTTTGGCGGTTCTGCGCGGCGATGGCATTACTGACGTCGGTGGCGGTAATCCCGAGTTTCGACATCTTGTCGGGATCCACCCAAACGCGCATCGAATAAACCAGCTGCGAAGCCAGGCGCGTGTCGCCTACGCCCTGCAAGCTGCCGATCTGGTTCAGCAAATTGATCTGCGCGTAGTTGTTAAGAAATAGCGAATCATAGTGCCCATCCGGCGACACCAAACCCACGGCCATGAGAAACGCGCTGGATACTTTCTTGACCACCACTCCCTGCCGCTGCACTTCCGGAGGCAGTCGCGGCAGGGCGATATTCACTTTGTTCTGGGTCTGCACCGCCGCGATATCCGGATTCGTACCCAGCTGGAACGTGACCTGAATAGTGATACTTCCGTTGTTCGCGCTGCTGGACAGGAAGTAGAGCATGCCATCCAGGCCGGCAAGTTGCTCTTCGATCGGCTGCGCGACGGTCTTCTCCAGATCGAGAGCGTTGCTCCCCAGATAACTGGCCGTGATCTGAACCACTGGCGGCACCACTTCAGGAAAGCTGGCGATCGGAAGCGTTGGGATCGAGACGCTACCCAGGATAACGATCACAATCGCGATGACGATCGCGAATACCGGGCGGTCGATAAAAAATCGGGCCATCTAAATTCAGGCCCCCCGCTTACCGCTCGCCGGGTCGACATAGGGACTTGGGTGAACGCTCATGCCCGGGCGAACCTTGAGCTGGCCTTCCACTATGACGCGTTCTCCCGCGCTCAGCCCCTGCTCAACCACCCAGGCATCGCCTACCCGGTCGGAGGTGGTGATGGTTTTCAACTGCACCTTATCATCGGAACCCACGGTTAAGATAGTTTGCGTGCTCTGCAGTTGCTGGATCGCGCGCTGCGGAACCAGAACCACGTTTTTGCGCAGGTCGGTTTCGAAACGCACTTTGCCGAACTGGCCGGGCAGCAGCACGTGCTGTGGATTAGGAAAGCGCGCTTGCAATTCCAGAGTGCCGGTCTTTGGATCCACCTGATTGACGGTATTCTCAACCAAGCCCTTGTGCGGAAATTCGCTGCCGTCGGCGAGAACCAGCGTCAGCTGCGATCGGGTCAGGTTACCGCGCTTTTTGAACTCCAGATACTCGGTCTCCGTCACTTTGAAACGCACCCAGATGGGATCGAGCGGAACAATCGTCGTAAGCGGCTGCGGCGAAGTCGCATTCACCAGGCCGCCCACCGGCACCTGCGTGTCTCCTATCAGGCCGCTGATCGGTGCCTGGATGGTGGCATATTCCAGATTGAGCTGGCCCGTCCGCACAGCGCCGCGAAGAGCGTCGACTTTCCCTTGCATGGAGGCGATCTGCGTTCGCGTGGAAAGCCGGGCCTGCTCGACGTTCGCCTTATTGGCGTTCACATTGGCCTGCCCGGCGCCGAGCGCGGCCACGGCAGCATCCAGGTCCTGCTTGGAAGCAGCGTCGGCCTTAACCAGCGGATCCAGGCGCTCGACGTCCTGCTGTGCTTTGACCAGGTTCGCTTCCATAACGGCTAGGTTGGCTTGCGCTTGCTGCAGGGCCACCTGCTTTTGCGCGTAATCCAGATCCGCTTCGCTTTGCGCCAGATTGCCTTTGGCTTGATCCAGCGCAGCCTCATAAGGACGCTTGTCCAAGACATACAAAGTCTCGCCGGCTTGCACTTCCTGTCCCGGACGGAACAGCCATTTTTCGATATAACCGTCCACCCGCGCGCGGACGTCAACCGTGTTGCGGGCATAGGTTTGCGCCGGATACTCCGAAAAAATCGGTACGTCTCCCGCATGCACAGTTGTCACCAGCACCGTGGGCGGCGGCGGTGCAGCATTCTGGCTTCGTGCCTCGGAACCACACCCTGAAATCAAAATCCAAGGAAGAAGAAAAGTTGCGAGCAAAGCTGCCTGGTTGGTGAATGAGTGATTCGGCTGATGCATAAACCTTTTCAAAACTTAGTCTTCCGGCCTGCGACCTTCCAAGTCTTACGTGGTTGGATGCAGGCGGCGGCCAAGAAGATGCTTCTATTATGGCTGGTCGCGGCGCGTGGCGGAAAGTGGCCTTGGAAGTCGTCGGGTCCTGATTTTCTTCGCCGATCATGCGATTCTTAAAACGATGCCTTCCCTCGATTCTTTGACGCCGGTACCGCTCACCTTGGAAGGTTCGAGCCTGCTGCACCAGATGCTGCGCGTGCGTTGGCCGGAGTGGCGCGCCCTGTCGGCAGTCCGCCGGGATCAGATCTTGACCGAAGCCGGGGCTGCGCTTCAGCAGATGGAGGGGCAGGGTAGCGCGTTATTTTCACTATTAGGCCACAAAGGTGACCTGTTACTGGTCCACTTCCGCCAGAATTTTGAACAATTGGGCGAAGCCGAGCGCGCACTGCAAAAGTTGGCGGTGTGGGATTTTCTGGAACAAACCTCGTCGTACTTATCGGTGGTGGAATTGGGGTTATACGAATCCACCGCGAAGGTTTACAGTGGACTAGCCGAACGCGGAATCGAGCCGCATACGCCGGAGTGGAACTTGGAAATCCAAGAGACGCTCGTCCGCCAGCGGCAGGCGATGCATCCGCGGTTGTTTCCCGAGATGCCAGCGCATAAATACATTTGCTTTTACCCGATGGACCGTCGGCGCGGCGAAGACAAGAACTGGTACCAGCTTCCTCTAGGGGAGCGGCAGCGGCAGATGGGCGATCACGGCGCCATCGGCCGGCGCTACGCGGGGCAGGTGAAGCAGATTATTTCCGGCTCCATCGGTTTCGACGACTGGGAATGGGGTGTCGACCTGTTCGCCGAAGACCCGCTGGTGTTTAAGAAACTGATTTACGAAATGCGCTTTGACGAGGTGAGTGCGGTGTACGCGCTGTTCGGCGCTTTTTATGTGGGCCAGCGCACACCGGGGATTGAGATCGGGAAACTGCTCGGCTTATAGCGGCCGGATTGTGACGGCGCTTACTTTTTCGTGGTCAGTGCAAGCGCTTTCGCTTCATCCGCCGCGCTGCCGGTTTTATCGCCCGCCGCGCTTCTAGCGACGCTGCGGTTGTGATACGCGTTCGCGTATCCCGGGTTGATTCGGATGGCTTCATCGAGATCCGCAAGTGCGTGAGCCGTTTCGCGCATCATAAGGTAGGCGAACCCGCGCGCGTTGTAAGCCAGTGCGAAATTCGGCTGGGCTTCGATCGCGGCCGTGAGCTCGTCTACGGCCTGTTGGTAGTGGCCTTGATACAGCAGTTCGCGTCCATGCTGGTTGTGGAGAGCGGCCGCTCTCGGGTCGGCATGCGGGGGAACGCTCGCGATTGGCGCGCGTGCGGGCTCCGGCGCCTTCGCCGGCGCTGGGACGATCTCTTCCGCCACTTCGATTGTGGCTTCCGGCTCTGTGGTTCCCGCCGCCGTCGCTTCTGCCTCCACGATGGCGGGAGCGGGCGTGAGTTCGTGCCGCGCCTTGGCCAGGACGCTGCGGGCTTCCTCGTAAGCCGGCTTAATGTGCAGCGCCTGTTCCAGATCCTGTGCCGCTTTTTCGTATTCTCCTAGTAGGAAATAGGCGCTTCCCCGAGCACACCAGGCTTCGGCGAGATCCGGTTTCAAGCGGATCGCGGCGCTGCGGTCGGCGAGTCCCTGAGCATGCAATCCCAGAGCATGATAGCTTCCACCTCGTGCGAGCAACGCCTCGGCCGATTCAGGCAACAGACGCACTGCGGCCTCACGATCGGCTAGAGCTTCACGATGCCGTTCCTCCGCTGCGTACACACTGGCGCGGGCCAAACGAAGCTGAGCATCATTGGGCGTCAGTTCCAGGGCGTGGGTGAAATTCTCGATCGCTTTGTTGCGGAGACCAAGCTTGGCATATGCCGCGCCACGCAGCACCAGGGCTCTGGCGTTCGACGGCTCCGCGCGCAGAGCGCGCGTCAGATCCTCGACTGCCAACGAGAAATCGCCGGCCTCTCCGTAAGCAAAGCCGCGTTCGATCAACGGGTCCGCGGCGCCGGGTTGAAGCCGCACGGCCTGATCGAAATCGTCGATGGCGTCGCGATAGCGGCCGATCATCGCCAGCGCTTTGCCACGTCCCGTCCAGGCGTCCGGATTATCCAGGCGCAGCTTGATGGCCTGCGTGTAGTGCGGCAAGGACGCCTCGACGTGTCCCGCTTGCACCAATTCGGCAGCCAGCCGCAGGTGGTCGCGAGACGTCGCTGGATCGGCAGCCAGCAATGTCAAGACCAGGAACAGGCCGCTCATACAGCCTGTATCGGTCGAAAAATGGCGGAGTATTAGGGCGTCTTTTTTCGCCGCAATCGGCGTTGCACCGGGTTAGCAAACGCGCGGATGGCCATGTCCACCTCATGCACTCCCAGGGCACGGCACATTCCATAGAAGACCACCAGTCCGACCGGCAGCGAAATCGCGAGATCGGCCAGCCGCGCCAGTTGGGAAACACCCAACCAGCTTTCGACGCCCTGGCTGGATAGCGCGGTTATGCCCGCCATTACCAGCGACGCGATCAGCACTTTGCCGATTCCCGCAGCGAGCTCGCGCCCATGCACGCCGCCAATGCGCCTGCGGAGGATCTCGAACAGCAGGAAGAAGCCGAAGAGCGCCACTGTCGACGTCGATAGTGCCAGACCCGCGTGGCCCAGGCCCGCCAGCCGGATCATGGTCGTGGCCATGACGAAGTTGACGACGATGGAGCCGAGACTCACCAGCATCGGCGTGCGCGCGTCCCCCAACGCATAGAACGCCGGGTTCAACACCTTCAGCGCCGCATACCCGGCGAGGCCGATCGCGTAGCAGGAGAGCGCAACGGCGGTTTGATGCGTGTCGTAAAGTTGGAAGCGGCCGCCCTGATAGATCGCGCCGATGATGGATTTGCCCAGCACCGCCAACCCCACCGACGATGGCAGAGTCAGCAGGAATACCATGCCTAGGGATTTCGAGAGCGTACGCCGGAACTCATCCATGTTGCCGGCCGCGGCACTACGCGAGATCGACGGCAGCGTTGCCGAAGCCATTGCGACGCCGAACAAGCCCAGTGGAAGCTGCATGAAGCGAAACGCGTAGCTTAACCAACTGACCGGTCCATCCATGCCGCGCACCGGATCGACAATGGTGGAGGCGAAGTTGGTGTTCACCATCACATTGATCTGCACTGCCGCGTTGCCGAGAATCGCCGGGACCATCAGGCGGAAGATGCGCACCAAGCCGGGATGCTTCCAATCGAACGCCACGCGGTAGTGAAATCCCAGGCGATAGAGAGTTGGCAACTGCCACACCAATTGCAGCGCCCCGCCCAGTACCACGCCCACGGCCATGCCTTCGATGCGCGTCAAGTGCAGCGCCGGGCCCAGCCAGATTCCCAGCACCACGCCGAACCCTACCGAGCCGATATTGAAAAACGTGGATGCCATGGCAGGCACGCCGAATTTGTTCGATGCGTTCAGCACTCCCATGGCTTGTGCCGCCAGCGCGACCAGCAGCAGGAACGGGAACATGATGCGCGTCATCCTGACCGCGAGCTCGAATTTGCCGGGCACGGCGGCGTAGCCTGGCGCCATCAGGTGCACCAATTGCGGGGCGAAGATAACGCCCAGCGCGCACACGATGCCCACTACCAAAATCAGCGCCGTAGCCACCAGGTTGACCAGGCGCGCAGCGGCCTCCTTGCCGCGATTCGTCAGGTATTCGGTGAAGGTGGGAACAAACGCGCTCGACAAAGCGCCTTCGGCAAACAAGTCACGGGTGAGGTTGGGAATGCGAAATCCCAATTGGAAGGCGTCGTAAATGAGCCCGGCGCCGAACAGGCGGGCCATGACGCTTTCCCGCACTAGGCCCGTCACGCGGCTCATCAGTACGGCTATTGAGACTACGCCGGCGGAACGAACAACGCTTTCGCTTTGACCGGAGCCGGTCCCCATGCCGCGCGCGCCGCCCGCGATGGCGCCCGGTTCGGGAGCGGTCACGCTCCCGGCTACCGCGTCACTGCCCGTATTGTTCGAAGAAATGGGCAATGGTCATGATCCCGGCGTAATAGTTCGCCACTTTATACTTCTCATTGGGCGAGTGCAAACCATCGTCGGGAAGGCCGAATCCCATGAGGATGGTTGGGATCCCCAGGTGTTTCGCAAAATCCCCTACGATGGGAATCGAG
>Ga0105245_10002181_pt1 | contig 17743 bp, 20 predicted proteins | sample KBSM54metaG_FD_81523 | JGI IMG/M metagenome (GOLD analysis project Ga0105245, IMG submission 81523) | Miscanthus rhizosphere microbial communities from Kellogg Biological Station, Michigan, USA - KBS M5-4 metaG | ecosystem: Host-associated > Plants > Roots > Rhizosphere > Soil | place...
GCTACCTGCTCGAGGTGGGCTCACCCGAAGACACCGCAGTCATGATCGAGGGAGCTATGGCGTGAGCATGGGTTTGAGTGTCCGGGAACGCGGGGACTGCGTCTCCACGTTCCGATGGATCGAGGTGCGGCTGATGGAGACGCTTGCCTCATGGGTGCCGACGACCCCCGAGATGGAGGTGAAGCTCCTGTTCGGAGCGCACATCTGGGACGCGGCCCAACACGCCGACTGGCTGGGCAAGCGCACCCATGAGCTACGCCTCGCCATGCATCACGGCACGGAACCCTCGTCCGAGTACGTGGCGCTGCTGGCGGAGTTGGCGGAGACCGCCGAAACCCCCAAGCGGGTCGTTGGCTTCTACGATGCCGTCCTGCCCGACCTCTTGGCTCGGTTCAGCTCCTACCTGGAGCGGGTCGACCAGCTGCTGGACGCACCGACCCTGCGCATCCTCGACCGTATCACGAGCGACGTCGGCCGCATGACCGCCGAAAGCCGGTCGTTGCGGGACGAGCTCCCAGCCCTCGGCCTCGTCGAGGGGGACTGGCTCTCGGGATTCCGGAACCGGTTGGCTGCGATGGGGGACGTCGTGCAGTATCGCCCCCGCCGCTCGACAGAAGCCCAGCCGGCATGACCCCCTCGAACGGAATCGGCATGATCGAGGTCCGCGGCGGCGTCATGCTCCGCGCCGACCCGGCGAGGGAGTCGTGCTTCACGGTTGTGCATCATCAGGACGACATGGCCCATCTGGGCGACGAGTACCCGCCGACCCCGGCATCACAGCGCGAGAAGCTCCACACCGACTTCAACAACGAGATCCAGAGCCTCGAGATCGCGGCCCAGACATTGGTCGACTTCCCGGACGCGCCGTGGGTGCTGCGGACGGAGCTCGCCCGGCAATGCTGGGACGAGACCCGCCATGCTCGCCTGTGCCTGATCCGTCTCGAGGCCAAGGGCGGGTACAAGGGAGAGTTCCCGATCATCAACCAGGAGTGGGGCGTGGTGTGCCGCTTCGATTCCCTGGCCGCCCGGTTGGCAGTGCAAAACCGCTTGTTCGAGGGTGGGTCCCTCGACGTCCTGCAGGAGCTTGTCGGCATGTGGGCCGATGTCGGTGACCACGATACGTCCGATGTCACCGACGCCATCATCGCCGACGAGGTCCGACATGTCGGTTTTGGCAACGAGTGGCTCGACGAGATTCGCAAGGCCAACCCCCGGGATTTCCTGAAGGCGCTCGCCGCCATGAACGAGCTCGGACTCATCGCGACGGCCCTGGCGCCGGCGATCGAGTCGGAGATGCCGCATGACGTCGCGGTGAACAACGAGGACCGGGCCCGGGCCGGGTTCTCCACCTGAGCAGCCGGCGCACCGTGGACGACCTCATGCCCCCGACCTACGAGAAGGTCGCCCTCGACCCCGCGCTGTTCGCGGAACCGTCCGCCCGCGACGACCGGTTCGTCGTGGAGGACCGCTGGGTCGATTGCGAGAACTACCCGGTCGGGCACCCACTTCGGGAGATCGAGTTCATCCACCGCCAGATGAACGAGGAGGTCGACGGTCTCGAATGCTCCGCTCGATGCCTCACCGACTTCCCCGAGGCCGATTGGGGCCTCCGGCTGTGGCTCGCCCGACAGTGCTCCGACGAGGCTCGTCACGGTCGCATGTACCGCCGCATCCTCGAACGGCGCGGTGGCCGAGTCGGTCAGTTTCCCGTCCTCTGCTTCCAGTACCGGATCATCAACGCCGTCAACACGCTGGTGGGTCGTCTCACGATCCAGAACCGCAGCTTCGAAGCGGGTGGGCTCGATGCCATCGCCGCCGGCATCGTCGACGCCGAGGAGCGGGGCGACGAGGAGCTGGCTGAGCTGTTCGACGCCCAGTTGGCCGACGAGATCCTCCACGTGCGGTTCGCCAACGACTACATCCGTCGGGCCATCGAGCGCGACCGGCGCGCGGTTCTCGAGATGGGCGCGGCACTGGTCAGTGCGTCCAAGGCCTTTTCTCAGGTCATGGTGGCGGAAGCCACCGAGGGTGCGACCTATCCGGCCGACCGCCAGGCCCGCCGGGAAGCCGGCTTCACCGACGACGAGGTCGATCAGGCGGAGATGTTGGCCGCGGCGAAGGCCGTCCCGCCCTCCGCCGTCGTGACCGGCGGGACCACCTGAACCGAGCCGACTCGGGCGCCCACGACGACGAGCGAGTGCGGGCGGTAAGCTCGTTCTTTCGTGATGATCCCGAGCGGATCCTCGCCGTCGCCGCTCAGTTTCGGGCCCGGTCGCGCGTCGTCGAATCCGTTGTCTCGGGCTGGAGCATGGGGTCGACGCTGCCCAATGGCTCTCGAATCCGCATCCAAATCAACCGTCGCACCGACTATCGTCCAGGCGAAATCCTCGCCTTTCTTCCCTGCCGGCAGGTCGTCGTCCACCGGGTCGTGGCGCGTGGGCGGGGCCGGGGCCGGGGCCATCTGTTGACTCGGGGCGACAGCCTGGTCGTTCCCGATCCGCCGGTCGATCGCACCCGTGTCCTGGGGCCGGTCACCGAGGTCGACGGCGGCGATGGATGGATCCCGGTTGGACGCCGTGAACCTGGAACCGCGCTCGGCAGTTGGGCCCGACGGGTCGTGCTGGCGGTGACGGCGTCCCTCCTCGTCGCCAGCCCCGAGGCCGCAAAGCTCCTGGTCGACGGTCTGCGCCGGCTGGAGGCGACCACACAGGCCCGGCGCCGCTGATGCGCGGCGGGTTCGTCGCCTGTTTCGGCCCCCTCCAGCGACCCCTGTTGGAGCGGGCCATCGCCGCGTTCCGATGGCACCACGGAGCCGCCGAGTTCCACGAGGGCCATGGCCTCGCGATCGCCGCCCTGGCCCACGAGGAGGACGGACCGACCGTCGAGATCGGTGCGACCTGCACCCGAGTCGCCCACGGCGCGGCGATGGCTCCACTTGTCGAGCTGGAGGCGTCGGACGGCCGGTTCGCAGCGCTCGAATGCGACGGCAACGTCGTCCGGGCAAGCCGCGACGCGTTCGGGTTGGCGCTCCTCTTCTACCGTCCATTCGCCGGGAGCATGTGGTTCTCGACCGAGATCGGCCCGCTCGTCAGCCTCGGCGACACGGGTCCCGACCTCGACGCGGTGGCGGCCAGCATCGCCCACCAGCCGCCCCCGGATCGCACCGGCTGGCGAGATATCTGGCGCGTCCTTCCGGGCACGCGGGTCCACCTCACCGCCGAGGGGCGGATATCCAGCACCGCCCACTGGGATCCAGCGTCCATCCTGGGGACCTATCGCGGCGACCGGGACGAGGCCATGGGGCAGTTCCGAGAGTTGCTCTCGAAGTCGGTCGCCCGCTCGCAGACCAAGGGCTGCGGCCTTCTGTTGAGCGGTGGGTTGGACTCGGCGGCGGTCGCCGCCCTGGGACCCAGATCGGACGATCCGCCCTTCTGCGTCCACGTCACGTTCCCGACGTTGAGGGTCACCGACGAGCGGGAGTATGCAAAGGACGTGGCGCGAGCGATCGGCGCTCCCCTGAAGATCGTCGACGGCCCGGTGACGCCGTGGGATCCCGAGGAGGATCTCGACGTCTCGGGAGGCGTCCCCTACGACTGGGTGCCGTACGGGATCGAGGAGGGCGCTCTCGATCGGATGCGGGAGGAAGGCATCACCGTGGCCCTGGACGGCCACGACGGTGACGGGGTCGTCGGTCCCCCGGGAGGCGAGTGGGGCGAGTTGGCGACGAGGGGCGACTTTCGCGGGCTGACCCGGTTGACCCGGGCCTACGGGCCCAAACGCCTCGTCGCAGGGCTGATCACCGATCTGGTGCCACCCCGAGCTCGCGTGTTCGGGCCGCGGAGCCTGCGGCCGGGTCCGACGATGACCGAGCGAGACGAGCGCTACTTCACGGGTCCCTTTCGAGCATCACTCCGGGCCGCCGACCATCACCGAGCCGGGCGCCCGGCCACCCGGTGGAGAATGAAGCAGCTGCAGCCGCTTCTCCCGGGTGCGACGGTCAACATGGAGCAGAAGGAGCTGCTGGCGGCCAGCCGCGGCATCGACATGCGCCACCCGTTCGCCAACCGCCATCTGGCCGAACTGCTGGTATCGCTGCCGTGCGCGCTGAAGGCCGACCCCGAGCGCCCGAAGGCCTTCGTCCGCGACGCCCTGGAAGGCCTGGTGGCGCCCTCGGTCGGCGAGCGGCGCAGCCTGAGCACCTACCTCGGTGTGGTCGGCCATCGGGTTGACCCCGGGCGGTGCATGGAGCTCATCCGAGCATCCCGTGTCCGACTGCCGTTCGTGGACTACGACCAGCTCTTTCGCGACGCGGACGAGGAGCCGGAGCGGCTGACCGTGTTCTTCCTGGTGTACATCACGAGGGCGCACGCCTTCGCCGGCCGGGCCGAGAGCTGACTTCAGCCGGCGCGCCGGCCGGCGACGTCGGACCGTGGCCGAGCCCGAACGGGCAGGAGGTTGGCGCTCAGGGCAAGGCCGGCCACCCGGGCGAGGACAGGCGCATCGGGATGACGCCGGAGGACAGGCGCGGCCAACGAGTACAGGATCGACCTGGCGGACGCCTTCGGACGCCATTGTCGCCACGAGCCGAACGGTGCGAACAGCGGGCGGCCGACCCAGACGATGTCGAACCCGGCGATGGTCAGCAGCTGTCGAAGTCCGGCGGAGTTCACCCGCCACCACTGGTCGACGATCGGCGACAGGTGGGCGCAGGGGACCCGGGGAGCGACGAGGTCGAGCCAGGCGTCGACGCACTCCAGGAGGACGAGCTCGCCTGAGCACACGGCCCGCATGCGCTCCAATGCACCGACCGGATCGCGAAGGTGAAGGAGTAGCGCGCCGCAGAAGACCACGTCGAAACGACCGTGCACGTCGGGGTCGAGGTCGTAAACCGAGCAGCCGATCCTCTTCGCCCCGGATCCCCGGGCGGCGCGTGCGATCTCGAACTTCCGCCCCCGTGCGGTTGCGTGCGCGGACCCCGCCTCCGCATCTCCGCGCTGGTCGTCGGACGAACCGTCGAGTCGGTCGTCGTCGTCGAGGTCGACGGCCACGACCTCGGCTGCACCGCGTCGCTCCATCTCGAAAGCCCAGAATCCGTCGCACGTTCCCACGTCGAGGCAGCGGCCACCGCGCAGCCCCTCCGGCCATTGGACTCGGGTTGCGACGACGCGGTGATCGAACACTCCAGGCGTGCTCGTGCCGTCGGCGAGGTCGATGGTGTGGTACCAGGAGCGACCTCGGACGTCCGTCGACATCCGGTCAGTATGCCTGCGCCCACGAACCGAGAGTCTCACGCCGTCAGTATGTGCCCAGGGTGCCGGCGACGCGAGCGATCCGAAGCGCGCGCGAGAGGCACCAGACCGACAGCGGAAGCAAAACCGCGGTGATCGCGGCCAACACTCCGGCGTTGGGAAGGATCTCGCTCCAGTCGCCACCTGGGAGCAGGGCTGCGCGAAGAGCGTTCAAGCCGTAGAAGCTCGGGATCACGTGGGCGATGATCCGGGCCCATTCCGGGAGCGTGCTCACAGGCAGCATCGCACCCCCGAGCACCGCGGTGGCCTGCGTGACCAGGGCCGTGAGGGGGTTGCCCCGCTTGGTGACGACGAGTATCGCGGCGGACAAGACTCCGATGGCGCCGAAGCTCGTCAACAACAGGGCGAAGACCGGGATGGCGACGATCACGCCAGACCACTCCAGGTGGGAGCCGAGCGCGATCCCAATGCCCAGGCACGCGGCCACCTCGGTGGTGGCCAGGGCCAGCGGCAGGACGAGGGTTCCGAGGAGGATCGTCGTCGACCGCACCGGTCCCATCAGGAGCGTCTCGAGGGTGCCTTCGCGCTGGGCGTCGGAGAAGCTTGCGGTGAACGTGCTCAACCCGACGCCCGCCAGCAGTGTGGCGATGAGCCCGATGAGGGCGAAGTCGAAATACCCCCCCGTATAGGGCAGCAGCCGCTCGGGGGGAATCAGCCGAGACATGAACAGGGCTACACCGACGGCGAATGCGACCCCCTCGAATTGGAGGAAAAGGTCGAAGTGGTAGGTCAATTGCACCCTGAAGTCGCGTCGGGCGATGGCCCCTACCTGGGCGACGGCGGACGGCTTGCGAAGCCGGCGGCGGCCGACGTTCATGACGAGGTCGCACTTCTGGACAGATCGGCCATCATGGCTGCGACCGTCTCGCCGCCGCGGGCGATGTCACTGAGCACGCCGTCGAACTGAACCCGACCGCCCATGAGCACTGCCAGCCGGTCGCAGTTCCGGGCGACGCCCTCGAGATCATGTGAGCACACGAGGATCGCCTTTCCGTCGCGGGCGAGCCCACGGAGCAGGCCCCACAGCATCTCCTTGGAGGCCTGGTCCAGGCTCCGCGTTGGCTCGTCGAGTACGAGCACCGGGGGCTCGGCGAGCAGGGCCCGTGCGAGGTTGAGGCGGCTGCGCATCCCGGAGGAGTACCCGAAAACGAGTTTGTCGTCGTCCGGCAGGCTCACGAGCCGAAGGCTGTCCGATGCCTTGTCCCGGGCTTCGGCCGCCGAGAGCGTGCTCATGACCCCGAAGAACTCGAGGTTTTGGCGGGCGGTGAGACGCCAGTAGAGGCCACGATCCTCGGCCAGGACGACGCCGAGGCGCGAGCGCGCGTCCATCGGCCGGGCCAGGGCGTCGATGCCGCAGATGGAGACGCGTCCTCGTGTGGGCTCGACCAGGCCGCCGATCACTTTGACGAGGGTCGTCTTTCCTGCTCCGTTCGGACCCACCAGCGCCACGACCTCCCCGGCGCCGACGGAGAGGGAGACATCGGCCAAGACGACCACCGAGCCCTTGCCCGCGACTCGGAGAAATGGTCGCAGCAGCGGCCTCGGTGGTTCGTGCCGCTTCCACACCCCATCGATCACGAGCTGGCGCGCTGCATCCCCAGGGGCAGCACCCTCTCTGGACTCCGGATCGGCGGCTATGGGTCCACTCCAAGACAGGCGACGACACGGACGATTCGGACCGCGAGGCGCAAGGCTACGCCAAGGCGGGCGTCGCCCTCGTCTGGTCAGGCGTGGGTCGCTCCCTGGCGTTCGGATCGTCGCAGGTCGCGGCGAAAGCGGTATCGGGCGATGGAAGCCTGCATCCCGCGGAGGCGGTGCTCGACCTGCATCGGCTGTGTCAGATGGGACATCCGGCGGGGCGAGGCGGACGACCGCATCAGGTCGGAGTGAAGCTGCGTGATGCCGAAGCGAGGAAAGGTGGCGACATGCTCCTCGAGCTCGGCCAGCTCCTCCGCGGTGTGGCAATGCCTACCGAAGTGCATCGTGAACATCGTGCGGTCGGGGGACCCCCCGAAGGATGCGTGGAACACGGTCTGATCGAAGACGATGACATCGCCGGGTGTCGACGAAAGGGGAACGGCCGGCACCTCCCGCTGGTCTATTCCCCACAATTCCTGTGAGTTCGCCAGGTGGCTGCTGGGCCACCGGACCCCGTCCCCGAACGCGTGGGAGGACGGTACGACCCGCAGACACCCGGTGTCGGCGCCGACCTCGGTCAGGTACACGGCCACCTTCATCCGGAGGCTCACGGTCTGCCAGGCGTCACGATGCCAGGGGGTGTCGCCGACGAAGTACCCACCTGTGCTCCCGAGGTAGTTGGCGTCGGCGCCGAGCAGGAGCTCGACGAGCTGCTCGATGGCCGGGAGAGCGAGGAGGCCGCAGAGTCGTTCGCTCCGGTCGATGAACGGAAACGGGAGGTTTCGGTTCGGGCCGGAAGGTGGGCCGGCGTGGGCCACCACCGCCGCAAACTCGTCGGCGATCCAGCCGATCTCGTTGGACAACAGGCCCGGCAGGTGGAGGTACCCGAAGGCGTGGAAGAAGGCCGCTCGCGCCGGTCCCAGCGGCGTTTCCGCACGTCGGCGGCCGCTGACGTCGGAGACACGCCCGGCCTCGGTGACCGGGCCGATCGTACGGTCCACGTCTCAGCCCTCCTGATCGCCCCCGATTCTGACAGCACCTGGACGCCACGCCAGCGGAGTCTCGGGACCTGCGAGCTTCGGGTCGATAGCGTACAGTCGCCGCATGAGCGACAAGGTGCGGGCTGTGGCGGGCATGGAGAGCGCGCCGCTCCACGATGGCGCGGTGCTGTTCAACCCGGCGAGCGGCAAGTTCATCATGCTGAACGGGACCGCCGCCTTCATCTGGGAGGCGCTCGCAACACCGGCATCCGAGGAGGAGTTGGCGGGCAGGCTCTGTGAGAAATTCGAGGACGTCGACCCGCCGACTGCGTTGAAGGATGCGCAGGATGCAATCGCCCAGCTGCGCGAGCTCGAGCTGCTCACGTCCGACGACTGACCGGGCACCCGCCAGAGCCACGGCCCCCGTGCCTTCGAAGGAGCCGACGCCGAACGCCGAGCAGTTCGCCGCCATCGGCCTGCTTCTCGAGTTGGCCCGCAAGGCACGGATCGACATCTGGACCGCCGAGGTGGTCACGGCACTTCGAGCGCATGGAGTCCGCCCGATCCTCCTCAAGGGGCCGGCGGTCAGCCGTTGGCTCTATCCGTTGGATCCCGAAGCTCGGACGTACGTCGACGTGGACCTGATGGTGAGTCCGTCCCAGCTCGTCCGGACTGAAACCGTCCTTCGAGAGATGGGATTCGAGAAGTGGAGTCACCCATTCGACGACGGGTCGCTCCACGCGGCGACGATGAAGCGAGCCGATGGCGCGGGCGTGGACCTGCACTGGACACTTCACAACGCCGATGAAGTGCCGCGCCTTCAGATGTGGGAGGAAGTCTCGACTGACACGGAGACGATCGAGGTCGGAGGGGTGGATGTCGAGATCCCGGGCGTGGGGTTGCGGGTCATGCACCTGGTCTTCCAGCTTCCCTTCGGCTCGGCCCTCGTGGGCAAACCGACCAACGACCTCCTTCGTGCGCTCGACGTAGTGCCGATCGCCGATTGGCGGCGGGGGGCCGAAGTCGCCACCAGGCTTGGTCTCGACGACGTGATGGGCGCGAAGCTGCGCATGCTGCCCGCGGCGGTGGCCTTGGCCGACGAGCTCGGGTTGCCGAAGGCCGTCCGCCCTGCCCTCAAGATCGAGGCCCGGCGTGAGGTGTGGTGCATCGCCTCGTTCCGGGCGCTCCCGACCTGGCGGGCCAAGGCTCGCTGCATCGGCCTCATGATCGTGCCTCCGCCCGATGAGATCAGGAAATATCGTCCCCGCGCTCGCTCCGGACCGGTCGGGCTGGTCATCGCCTACCTGTCCCGGGCCGTGTCCGTCGCGGTCCGCCTTCCGGGGGCCGTGCTCGGCTGGCGGCGCATCGTCCGCCCGGGGCCGTAGGCGGACGTCCGGTCGTCGGCGCAGGACTCCTCGACTGCTCCCTCTCGTTCGTCGCGCGCTGCCGGTGGTCGCGCTCTCGTTGGCCGCCGCCTGCGCCGGTGGCTCCACCCCCGGTGCCGGTGGGCCGGTGACGTGGACCGGCGCCCGGGCCCTCACTGCCACGGAGGACGCACCGAGCGGGGTGGCGACCGACGGCGCCCGTGTCCTCTTCACGACCGGCCGTACCCAGGTGGGCGAGAACGCGCTCCGGGTGGCGGAGGTCGACGGCGGAGCGGCCTCGACCGTCGTGGCCGTCGATCCGGGCGGGCTGATCCCCAACGGCCGCGTCGCCCTCGACGGCGAGGTCGCCTACGTCGCCGCCGGCAACGGCATCGTGCGCCAGCCCCTCGCCGGTGGCGTCGGAACCATCGTGGTCGATGGGCGGCCGGCGCTCGTCGACGAGGTCGTGGTCGCCGGCGACCACCTGTGGTGGACGACGTACCAGTACGGCGAGCCGGACCGGATCGAGGTCGCCCGCATGCCGAAGGCCGGGGGCGCGGTCGAGGTGGTGGCGGCGGGCGTCGCCCGCGGGTTCGACAACCTCCACCCCGACGGCGACGCCGCCCTGGTGGCCAGCCCCCAGGGCGTCCTGCGGGTGCGGGCCGGCCAGCCACCCGAGACGGTGGTGAGCGGGGAGGCCGTGGGCGGCGTGGTCACCCGCCTGGCGGTCGACGATCGGCGGATCTACGTCCTCACCACCGGTGCCCACTATCGGCTGATGGCCGTCCCCCGGGAGGGTGGCGCGGCCGTCGTGCTGGCGGACGACGTCGACTCGGACGCCGACCTGGCGGTCGTCGGCGACCAGGTGGTGTTCTTCCGGCTGGTCGGCGGGGTGGGTTCGGGCGGCCGGGCCGAGCTGCAGGCCGTTCCCGGAGGGGGAGGGCCGGTGCGCAGGGTGGCGTCCGGCGCCTACCCCGACGGCGACCTGGCCCCGGTCGGCGACGGCCGGGTCGTGTTCTCCGCCGACCGCCGGGTCTGGGTGGCCTCGGTCAACGGTTGACGGCGCCCAGGTCGGCGTCGCGAACGTCGTGAGCGCCGGTCATCGGTTCCTGCGCCAGGACGCGCCCTCGCCGGGACAGGGTCCGACGGCCGTCAACCGTCGTCGATGACGTTGGGGAGGTCGACCTCGCCGGCCTCGCGTGTCCCCGGTCCGGCGCTGGCGGCCAGGTGGTCGAGGCCGGCAATCACGCCCGGGGCCAGCTGACCGCGCTCGAACGAGGCGGTCATCGCCGTCACCGCGGCGGTGGCGTCGGCGTCGGATATCCGTCCTCTCGCACGGGCGCCGACGACGACCTCGACCCGTCGCTGCCTGGGTGCCACCACCAGGAGGATGGCCGGCCGTTCCTGCATCCCCGCCTCCACGAACATGGACTCGGCATGGTCACGAGGACGATCGCCGTCGACGGATCCGAGGAAGACGCAGAACTCGAGTCCGGTGGTGGCCTCGGCTCGGGCGACCGCCGCCTCGACGGCTTTGTGCTCGCGCTTCCCCAGCCGCTCGAGGTCACCAGCTGCCACTGGCGCCTCCTCCTCCGAAACCGCCGCCCCCGCCCCCGCTGAACCCGCCCGAGCCGCCCCCGCCCCTCGAGCCGCCGCCCCAGCCGCCACCGAACCCACCCAGGCCTCCGCCGAAGAAGATGGGCGAGCCCCATCCGAAGCGTCGCCGGCGCCGGCCAAAACCGCCGAGGATGGAGAGCAGCGGGAAGAGCAAGAAGACGATCGCAGTCCACGGGAAACCACCGCCGCCACCTCCCGCCGGTTGGGCCACCGGGGCGGGGGCGACCGCGAGCTGGTCCCCCAGGGCGACGCGGATGGCGCTGGTGCCGGCTTCGATGGCTCCGCCGACATCGCCGGCTTTGAGTCGTGGGGTCATCTGCTCGCGGATGATGCGGCCCGCCTCGAGGTCGGTCAGCTCACCCTCGTTGCCCCGTCCCACCTCGATGCGCAGCTTGTGGTCGTCGTAGGCGATCAGAACGAGCACGCCGTTGTCCTTGCCCTTCTCGCCCACACCCCAGGCCCGGGCCAGGTCGATCGAATAGTCCTCGATCGACGTGCCGCCGGTGGTCTTGACCACGGCCACCGCGATCTGGTTGCCGCTGCGCGCCTGGAAGTCGTTGAGCTCGTCGTCGATCGTGCGCTCGACGTCGTCGGGCACGACGTGGGCGTCATCGACGACCGGTGCACCGAAGGCCGGCAGGGAGGCGGCCGCGCCCGCCGGGATCGACCAGCCGAGCGACACGGCCAATCCCACGGCCGCGGCCACGGCCGCCAAGGGGTGCCGATGGAGCCGAGCCCTCACCTGGCAATCGTCGTCGTGTTGCCGAGGTCGACGGTCGGCGGCGCGGATGCGCCCGGCGTCGCCTGGAACAACGGCTTGGCGTCGAAACCGAACAGACCGGCGACGACGCTTCGCGGAAAGCGGCGGATGCTGGCGTTGTAGCTGGTGACGACCCCGTTGTAGTCCCGACGGGCCTGGGCGATGCGGTTCTCGGTGCCCTCCAGCTGCGTCTGCAGGTCCTGGATGTTGGCGCTGCTGTGCAGATCTGGGTAGTTCTCGACGATGACGAGCAGGCGGCTGAGGCCGGACTCGATCTGGTTCGACGCGTCGAACTTCTGGCTCGGCGTCGAGGCGCCCGAGTAGGCCGCCCGGGCCTGGGCGAGCTCGCCGAACACGGCCTGCTCCTGGTTCAGTGCCCCCCGCACCGCGGCGACGAGGTTGGGGATCAGATCGTTGCGCCGTTGGAGCTGCGCATCGAGGTCCGCGAAGGACTGATCGACCGAGGCCTGCTTGTTCACCATGCCGTTGTAGGAAACGATCAGCGGCAGGATGACCAACACCGCAACCGCGCCGGCGGCGATCGCGGGAACCATCCAGCGCGGTCGCGTACCCGGTCCAGACGTCAGTGGGGACACGACTCCAACCGTAGCGCTGGCTGCGACAACGCGGTCGGCGTCACGATTCGGTCATCCAACCGGCGTTCGCCTTGGCAGGAGCGAGCGTCCGTGGCCGCCGTTGATCGATCTCGCTGTCGAACGGTCCACCTCATGGACCTCACCCAGGGCGGCCCGCACGGGCAGTCCCCCGCGCGCGCCGAAGGTGGACACCACGTCGGCCGCGGCCTGGTCGACGGGCAGACAGTCGTGCTCGGGCATGTAGCCGATGCGGCTGCGGACGCCGATGGGGTCGTCGGCCACCGGGATGTCACAGACGTCGTGGCGCGTCGGGCCGGCCGAGACCGTCGTCCTGCCCGCCCCGTTGCCGCCGACCAGTACGACCCGCCCGGCGGGAACGTCGAGGTCGACGCCGTCCAAGGCGGTGACGCCTCCGGGTAGCGCTTGGTCAGCCCCCGGGCCTGGACGATGCCCGCTCTTGGCTCCCGACGCTACCGACCCCGTGAAGGGGCCGGACGCAGGAGGTCAGATCACGAGGGGACGTGGCTGTCGACTGCCTTCAACTTCGGTCGGATGGCGAGGAGGTAGACCAACGTCCCCAACGCGCCGAGAAAGACTTGCACCAGAATCCAAGCAATCTGCTTCTGGCCAGTCGCTGTCCAGGAAGCTTGTGGACGCCGGGCGGCATCAATAATTCCGAAGATCGGAAGCCCGATGGCGATCACCATCAGAAGAAATAGACCTACCACTCAGTCCACCAATCTCAATGTCGGGAGGTTCGTCAGTCAACGGCCAGCGAAAGGGCGACGGGAGCACCAGTATCGGCCGTTCCGGAAAGGGTGAACGTGACCGGACCGACTAGACCCACGAGGCCCAGGGTGCCTCCGCCGTTCGTGCCATCGGCGGCAACCCGGAAGGTCATGGGCGCGCCCGGGTCCGATTCTGCGGGCTGGGTGCCGACGTCGGGCTCGCCGAGACGGGGGTTCGCAGGGCCGCTCCGGGTGATCGTCACATCTGATGCCGGTTCGAAGCCGGTGACCTCGATATGAGTCTGTCCCGACTCGTGGACGACACAGGCTTCAGCGCCCGAATCGGCAGCGCACGTCGCCGTCCTATCTCCACTGCTGCAACCGCCGAGCAACAGCACACCGGCGAGGATGAGGAGCCAACCGCCATGCTTCTTGGCCACTGGGGGCCTCCGTCTTCATTAGGTAAAACCTGGAACCTAGTCATGACTATAGCGGCCATTTCAGCCGTCTCGAACCCCTCTCACTTCGCGATCGACGGGAGCGCCATGGCCGGACGGCCGCGGTTGGCGTTCCCAAGATCGTTGAGTCCCGGATGAACGGGGCGGGTGGCGGCTGACCGGCGGCCGCGTCGGTGGGTCACGATTCGATGAGAAGCTTGGAAGGAATTGCCGTGGCGCCCCGCCAAAGCGGCGGAATGGACCTCCTGCTCCTGCCACGCAGGGTGCCGAGACCGGTGCGGAGGGGATGAACCCGCCAGCGGCGGGCGTCGTGTCGGTGGCCTACCGCCGGGTGTTCGACCGGATCGTGGTTTCGACCCGGGTGACGGGCGAGGAGCTCCGCCGCATGGCCGAGTCCTTCGCAAGGATCTGATGATCGACTCCGTCCAACGCTCTGAACCCTCGGCACCGAGACGAAAGGGAGACCTCAATGAGCCCTCAGACACCTCTGAACAATGCTCGTCCGTACTGGGCCCGCCACTACGGCGTCGTCGGTGGACCGACCGACCAGCGGGCCTGGGTGCGCCTGGGACTCGCGTTCGTCGTTGCGCTGGTCCTGTTGTTGCTCCTTGTCGTCGTCGGCGCACTGCTCACGTCCTGACGCGACGAGCGCCGTTCCGTGCGGCGCCTTGCCCATCACCGCACCCCAATCACAACAGGAGAGCCTCAGCATGATCGAGACGCCCATCACCGACACCCGGCCACCCCCCGGGGCAGTGCAGATCGACGGCATGGGCCGCGACGAGCTTCGAGGCCGCGCCACAGGGGTCATCGTCGGCGCCGTCATGGGCTTGACGTGGACCGGCTCGGCCCTCGGTGGGCTCGACTCCGTCGCCGTCGCTCCCGTACTCATTGCCGCTGTCGCGATCTTCGCGGCGTTGATGACCGGGGCGCTTCGCCTGCGCCGTGCCGCCGTCGCGGCGTCTGCGCCGACGCCGTCCGAAGCCGGTCCGGAGGGGGTGCGACGCCGCTTCATGCTGGTGACCGTCGGCGAAGGCGCGGCCATCGCCGCCGCCGTGGGCATCCTCGGCCGCTCCGGCCGTTCGGAGTGGATGCCCGCAGTGATCTGCGCGGTGGTGGGCCTGCACTTCATTCCCCTGGCCCGACTGTTCGACGTCCCGCTCTATTACGCCACGGCCGTGGCGTTGTGGCTGGTGGGCGCCACCACCATGATCCTCGGAGCCACCGGAGCTGCCGCACTCTGGCAACCCCTGCCCGGGCTCGGCGCGGCGGTGGCGCTGTGGGCGACCAGCCTGGGCCTGCTGGTCACCACGCACACGGGCTCGACGGTGCAACGGTGACCCGCTCGTCCCGTTCCCAGCCCTGGACGGGTGTGGTCGTAGGCCTCGGTGTGCTGGCATTTGTGGCGGTGCCCGCGACCGTGACGGCATTCTTCGCCTTGGCCAGCTTCAGGTGGGCGGAACCACCAGAACCGTCGGTTGGGTTGCTCTGGGCCGGGATCAGCCTGCTTCTGCTCATCCTTCCAGTGGCGGCCGGCGTGCTCACCGCACGGAAAGTGTCACCACTCGGATCGTTGCCACCATCCCGTCGCTGGTTCGCCACCGGTCTTGCCGCCGTGGTGCTGATCGCTGGCTGGGGACTCCTCCAAAGGGTCGTCTGACGTGGCGGGCGAGTTGGGAGGACGTGAGTGATCGTGCCTGCGGCTGGGGCGCGTGGACCGGGTCAGGTGAACGACCAGGTCCAGTCACGGACCTCGACCATGTCCTCGTGGTGCTCCCGGACGTAGTCGAAGTGGCGGGAGAGCATCGATCGGCAGAGCTCCTCGAGCTCCTGTGACCCCTCGGCCACCCGTGCCGAGCGGGCCAACGCCTCGAGGACCAGGTGGTAGCGACTCATCCGGTTGAGCACGACCATGTCGAACGGGGTCGTCGTCGTTCCCTGTTCGACGTACCCCCGGACGTGGAACCGGCCGGGGTCGGGTCGCCCGTGCAGGACCTGGTGGAGGGCCCGGGCGTAGCCATGGAAGGCGAAGACGACGTGGGCGTTGCCGAAGAGCACGTCGAACGCAGCCTCGCTCAGACCGTGGGGATGTTGATCGGCCGGGGCCAGCACCATCAGGTCGACCACGTTCACGAACCGCACCCGCAGGTGGGGGACGTGGCGGCGGAGGAGCCAGGCCGCGGCCAGGGCTTCGAGGGTCGGGATGTCCCCCGCGCAGGCCAGCACCACGTCGGGCTCCAGCCCCCCGTCGGTGCCCGCCCAGTCCCAGGCCGAGGCGCCGGCCGCGCAGTGGAGCCGAGCGGTGGCGAGGTCGAGGTACTGCAACTGGGGTTGCTTGTCGATGACGATGAGGTTCACGTAGTCACGGCTGCGGAAGCAGTGGTCAGCTACCGCCAGCAGGCAGTTGGCGTCCGGCGGCAGGTAGATCCGGGCCACGGTGCCACTCATCGAGAGCATCGTGTCGATGAGGCCCGGACCCTGGTGGCTGAACCCGTTGTTGTCGTTCCGCCAGCAGGTCGACGTGAGCAGCAGGTTCAGGGAGGCGATCGGCGCCCGCCACTCCAGCGCCGACGCCGCCTCGAGCCACTTGGTGTGCTGGATCGTCATCGACGCCGACACCATGGCGAACGCCTCGTAGGTCGCGAACAGGCCGTGTCGCCCGGTGAGCAGGTAGCCCTCGAGCCAGCCCTCGCAGTTGTGCTCGGACAGAACCTCCATCACCCGACCGTCGGGGCGTACGAACTCATCGTCGGGCCGGGCGTCCATCAGGCAGCGGTTCTCCACCTCGAACACCGCTCCCAACCGGTTGGAGTTGGTCTCGTCGGGACAGAAGAGCCGGAAGTTGGCGGCCGCCGCGTTGCGCGTGAAGGTGTCCCGTAGCAACGCACCCAGCCGTCTTGTCGACTCCGCCTGGGTGGCTCCCGGAGCGGGGACGTCGACCGCGTACGGGCCCAGGTCCGGTAGGTCGAGCGGGACGAGCAGTCGTCCCCCGTTGGCGTGGCGGCTCGCGCCCATCCTCTTGTCGCCGCGGGGCGCCAGCGCCGCCAGGTTCGCCACGAGCCGGCCGTGCTCGTCGAAGCACTCCCCCGGCCGGTAGCTGTGCAGCCAGGCCTCGAGCATGGCCAGGTGGGCCGGGACCTCCCGCACGCCGGCGAGGGGGACCTGGTGCGAGCGGAAGGTGCCCTCGACCTGTCGGCCGTCGACGACGGCCGGGCCGGTCCACCCCTTCGGGGTCCGCAAAACGATTGCGGGCCACCGGGGCCTTGTGCAAACGCCCCCCACCCGGGCCGCGGCCTGGATGGCGGTGATGGAGGCGTAGCAGTGGTCGAGGACGGCGGCGAAATCGCGGTGGACCTGGCGGGGATCGTCACCACCGACGAACCAGGCCTCGTAGCCGTGACCGGCGAGGAGCTGGCCCACCTCCTCCTCGCGGGCCCGGCCGAGGACGGTCGGCCCGGCGATCTTGTACTCGTTGAGGTGGAGGATCGGCAGTACCGCACCGTCACGTCCAGGATGCAGGAAGCGGACGCCCTTCCACGACCCTTCGAGGGGACACGTCTCCGCCTCGCCGTCGCCGATGACACAGGCGACCAGGAGGTCGGGGTTGTCGAAGGCGGCGCCGAAGGCGTGCACGAGGGCGTAGCCCAACTCACCCCCTTCGTGGATCGAACCGGGGGTCGGCACGCTGACATGGCTGGGGATCCCACCGGGCGTGGAGAACTGGCGCACGAGCGTGCGCAGACCCTCCTCGTCGGTGGACACCTCCGGGTAGATCTCCGAGTAGGTGCCCTCGAGGTAGACGTTGGCCACCACCGCCGGGCCTCCGTGACCCGGCCCGGCGATGAAGATGGCGTCGACGTCCGTCCGTCGGATGAGCCGGTTCAACTGGACGTACACCAGGTTGAGCCCAGGCGACGTCCCCCAGTGGCCGAGCAGCCGCGGCTTGACGTGCTCCGCCCGCAGAGGCTTCTTCACCAGCGCGTTCTCACGCAGGTAGATCTGAGCGACCGTCAGGTAGTTGGCGGCGTTCCAATAGGCGACGAGCCCGTCAAGCTCGTCCTCGCTGAGGTCGGCTCCGCCCGGTCGGTCGGCGATGGCGGCCGATACGGTCAACCTCGAGTTCCGTTCCGTTGGCTGAGGACCTCCCGCACCTGACGGGCGATCTCGAGGTCCTCGCGGGCCGCGACCACGACGACCGGGGTCGCGGCGCCGGCGGGGGAAACGATGCGGTCTCCGGACGCCTGCTCGTTCAGTCCGTCGTCGACGTCCACCCCGAGGAACCGCAGCCGGCCA
>Ga0105245_10002185_pt1 | contig 17735 bp, 18 predicted proteins | sample KBSM54metaG_FD_81523 | JGI IMG/M metagenome (GOLD analysis project Ga0105245, IMG submission 81523) | Miscanthus rhizosphere microbial communities from Kellogg Biological Station, Michigan, USA - KBS M5-4 metaG | ecosystem: Host-associated > Plants > Roots > Rhizosphere > Soil | place...
ACCAGCAGCAGCGCCTCGGGCAGCGCGGGAAGGTGGTTGAGGAGCGCGACCCAGTTCATAGCTTGGATACCGAGACGTGGCGCAGCAGCTCGTTCACCGAGGCATGCATCACCTCGGTGAAGGGCAGCGGGTAGACGCCCATGAAGAGGACCGCGACGGCGAGCGAGCCGAGGACGAGAATTTCCCTGCTATTGAGATCCTTCAGCGCCGCGACATGGCCGTTTGTCACGGCGCCGAACATGACCCGCTTGTACATCCACAGCGTATAGGCGGCGCCGAACACCAGCGTGGTGGCGGCGACGAAGGCGAGCCAGAAGTTGGCCTTCATCGCGCCCATGATGACCATGAACTCGCCGACGAAGCCGCTGGTCGCGGGCAGGCCCGAGTTCGCCATGGCGAAGAGCATCATCAGCGCGGCGAACTTCGGCATCGTGTTCACCACCCCGCCGTAGTCGGAGATCATGCGAGTGTGCATGCGGTCGTAGAGCACGCCGACGCAGAAGAACAGCGCCGCCGAGACGAAGCCGTGCGAGATCGACTGCACCAGCGCGCCTTCGACCCCGTAGGCGTTGAAGATGAAGAAGCCCAACGTGACGAAGCCCATGTGCGAGATCGACGAGTAGGCGATCAGCCGCTTCATGTCGGTCTGCACCAGGGCTACCAGGCCGATGTACGCCACGGCGATCAGCGACAGCGCGATCATCAGCCAGGAGAGCTCGCGCGAGGCGTCGGGCAGGATCGGCAGGGTGAAGCGGACAAAGCCGTAGGCCCCGAGCTTCAGCAGGATGGCGGCGAGGACCACCGAGCCGCCGGTCGGCGCCTCGGTGTGCGCATCGGGCAGCCAGGTGTGCACCGGCCACATCGGCACCTTGACCGCGAACGCGAACAGCATGCCGAAGAACAGCAGCACCTGGGCGGTGAGCGTGAGCGGCAGCCTGTACCAGTCGAGGATCGCGAAGCTGCCGCCGGAGGCGTTGTAGAGATAGAGCAACGCCACCAGCATGAGGAGCGACCCGAACAGCGTATAGAGGAAGAACTTGACCGCGGCGTAGACGCGGTTCGGCCCGCCCCAGATGCCGATGATGATGAACATCGGGATGAGGGTCGCCTCGAAGAACACGTAGAACAGCACCGCGTCGAGCGCCGCGAACACGCCGTTCAGCAGCCCGGACAGGATCAGGAACGCGGCGAGGTACTGCCCGACCCGGCTCTCGATCACGCTCCAGCCGGCGATCACCACCGTGACGGTGATGAAGCTGTTCAGCAGGATGAACAGCACCGAGATGCCGTCGACGCCGAGGTGGTAGTTGATGTTGAAGCCCTGGATCCAGGGCGCGAGCTCGACGAACTGCATCTCGTGCGTGCCGATCCGGAACGCGGTGTACAACGGCACCGTGACGAGGAAGCCGAGGATCGCGCCCGCGAGCGCGACCTGGCGCTGCAGCGGGGCGCGCCGGTCGCCGCCCAGCGCGAGGACCAGCACGCCGGCGATGACCGGGATCCAGATGGCGAGGGAAAGAAGCATCTTCTACTTGTGCCAGAACCAGAAGGTGAGGATCAGGACGCCGATCAGCATCGACACCGCGTACTGGTTCACCAGCCCGGACTGCAGCAGGCGGATCACGCCCGAGAACCAGCCGACCAAGCGCGCCGTGCCGTTCACCATCAGGCCGTCGATCACGGTCTGGTCGCCGCCGCGCCAGAACCCCTTGCCGACCGTGCGCGCTCCCCCGGCGAAGAGCCACGAGTAGAGCTCGTCGAAGCCGTACTTGCGCTCCACCAAGGCGTAGAGCGGACCCAGGGCCTGCGCCACGCGCTTGGGCAGGTCCGTCCTCTTCAAGTACAAGACGTAGGCGGTGGCGATGCCGGCGACGGCAAGCCAGAACGGGAGCGAGACCAATCCGTGCAGCATGTAGGCGACGACGCCGTGGAATTCGCCTTCGGTGGGCGGCACGGCGCGGCCGAAGAAGTCGCCGAAGACGACCGGCCCGACGTAGTAGCCCGCCGCCACGGACGGGACGGCGAGGAGAATCAGGGGAATCGTCACTACCGCGGGCGACTCGTGCGGCGGGTGCGAAGCGTCGAAGCGAGGCCGGCCATGAAATGCCATGAACAGCATGCGGAAGGTGTAGGTCGCGGTGACGAATACGCATGACACCAGGCAGAGGTACCCGAAGAGCGCCCCGGGGGTATGGGAATCCTTCAGGGCCTCGATCATCGCGTCCTTGGAGAAGAAGCCGGCGAAGCCCGGGATGCCGGCCGACGAGATCGCGCCGATCACCATGGTCCAGTAGGTGACCGGCATGTATTTCCTGAGAGCGCCCATGCGCCGCATGTCCTGCTCGTGGTGCAGCGCGATGATGACCGAGCCCGCCGCGAGGAAGAGCAGCGCCTTGAAGAAGGCGTGGGTGACGAGGTGGAACATGCCGGCCGAGTACGCCGAGGCGCCGAGCGCCGCGGTCATGTAGCCGAGCTGCGACAGCGTGGAATACGCCACCACGCGCTTGATGTCGTACTGCGTCAGCGCGACCAGCGCCATGAAAAGCGCCGTGATCGCCCCGATCACGAGCACGACCGACCTTGCCGTCTCGCTCAATTCGTACAGCGGCGACATGCGGGCGACCATGAAGATGCCCGCGGTCACCATGGTCGCGGCATGGATCAGCGCCGAGATCGGCGTCGGGCCTTCCATCGAATCGGGCAGCCACACGTGCAGCGGGAACTGCGCGCTCTTGCCCATCGCACCGACGAACAGCAGGATGCAGATCAGGGTCATCACCCCTGCGGAAGAGAAAGCAGCAGCCTTGGAAAACACTTCCTGGTAGTCCAGCGTGCCGAAGTTCGCGAGCACCAGGGCGATCCCCAGGATGAAGCCGAAGTCGCCGACCCGGTTCACCAGGAACGCCTTCAGGTTCGCGTAGATCGCGCTCTCGCGCGTGTACCAGAAGCCGATCAGGAGGTAGGACACGAGGCCCACCGCCTCCCAGCCGAAGAAGAGCTGCAGGAAGTTGTTCGCCATCACCAGCATCAGCATCGAGAAGGTGAAGAGCGAGATGTAGGCGAAGAAGCGCTGGTAGCCGGGATCCTCCGCCATGTAGCCGATGGTGTAGACGTGCACCATCAGCGAGACAAAGGTCACCACCACCATCATGAGCGCCGACAGGCGGTCGATCTGGAAGCCGATCGAGAGCGCGGTGGAGCCTGGGTCGCCTCCCATCGTGACCCAGGTGTAGAGGTTGCCGTTGAAGCTGTTGCCGTTCAGCACGTCGGCGAACACGACGCAGGACGCGGCAAAGGACACGGCCACCGCCAGGATCGTCGCCCAGTGCGCACCGGCTCGGCCGATCGCCTTTCCGAACAGGCCCGCGATCACCGCCCCCGCCAGGGGAGCGAACGCGGCGACGAGATACAGCGCTTTCATTTCTTCTTTTCCATCCCTCGAGTTCTTATCCTTTGAGCGAGTCCAGGTCCTCGACGTCGATCGTGTTCAGGTTCCTGAACAGCACCACCAGGATCGCGAGGCCGATGGCCGACTCGGCGGCCGCGACCGTGAGGATGAAGAACACGAACACCTGCCCGGCGAGGTCGCCGAGGTAGTGCGAGAATGCGATGAAGTTGAGGTTCACCGCGAGCAGCATCAGCTCGATCGCCATCAGCAGCACGATGATGTTGCGCCGGTTGAGGAAGATCCCGACCACGCTCACCGCGAACAGGATCGCCCCCAGCACCAGGTAGTGGTTGAGCGAGAGGCTCATCGCTCCTTCTCCGCGGGCATCGAGACCAGGCGCACGCGCTCGGCGCGGCGCGCCTTCACCTGCTGCGAGGGATCCTGGCGGCGGCTGTCCTTGCGCCGGCGCAGCGTGAGCGCGATCGCCGCCACGATCGCCACCAGCAGGATCACCGCCGCGACCTCGAACGCCAAGGCGTAGTCGGTGTAGAGGACGCGCCCGAGCTCGCGCGTGTTGCTGTAGTCGGGCGGCACCTGCCTGGGCGCCACGCCGAAGTAGCGGAAGGCGAGGATCGTGATCATCTCCCACACCATCACCCCGCCGACCACCAGCGCGAGCGGCAGGTTGCGCCAGAAGCCCTCGCGCACCCGCTCCAGGTTGATGTCCAGCATCATCACGACGAACAGGAACAGCACCATGACCGCGCCGACATAGACCACCACCAGCGCGATGGCGAGGAACTCGGCGTTGAGCAGCAGCCACAGCGCCGCCGCGGTGAAGAACGCGAGCACCAGGAACAGCACCCCGTGCACCGGGTTGCGCGCGGTGATGACGGCGACGCCGGAGGCGAGCAGCACCGCCCCGAAGGCGTAGAACACTGCGGCTTCGAACATTCTTGTTGTGCCTCAGCGATAGCGCGAATCGGCTTCGCGGTCGCGGGCGATCTCTTCCTCGTAACGGTCGCCCACCGCAAGCAGCATGGGCTTGGTGTAGTACAGCTCTCCCCGGTTCTCCCCGTGGTACTCCAGCACGCGCGTCTCGACGATCGCGTCGACCGGGCAGGCCTCCTCGCAGAAGCCGCAGAAGATGCACTTCACCAGGTCGATGTCGTAGCGCGTGGTGCGGCGGGTCCCGTCCTGCCTCTGCTCCGACTCGATGTGAATGGCGAGCGCGGGGCACACGGCCTCGCACAGCTTGCAGGCGATGCAGCGCTCCTCGCCGTTCGGGTAGCGCCGCAGCGCGTGCAGGCCGCGGAAGCGCGGGCTCTGCGGCGTCTTCTCCTCCGGAAACTGCACCGTGATCTTGCGCGCGAAGAGATGCCGGCCGGTGAGCGCCATCCCGCGCAGCAGCTCGAGCAGCAGGAACGAGCGCAAGAAGTCGAGGACGCGGGTCATTTCCAGAGATTCCAGGGGGTCTGCATCCAGACGCCGACCACCACGATCCACACGATGGTGAGCGGGATGAAGACCTTCCAGCCCAGGCGCATGATCTGATCGTAGCGGTAGCGCGGGAAGGTGGCGCGGATCCAGAGGAAGAACGATACGATGATGAAGATTTTCAGCAACAGCCAGAGAAAGGGCGGCAGCGCGTTCGTCCAGGTGCTTTCAAAAGGCGCCTGCCAGCCGCCGAAGAACATCACCGCGGTGAGCGCGCTGATCAGGTACATGTTCACGTACTCGGCGAGGAAGAACATGGCGAAGGCCATGCCCGAGTACTCGATCATGTGGCCGGCGACGATCTCCGACTCGCCCTCGACCACGTCGAAGGGCGCGCGGTTGGTCTCGGCCACGCCGCTCACGAAGTAGACCACCAGCATCGGCAGGAGCGGCAGCCAGTTCCACGACATGAACGTGACGCCCTTCGAGGCGAACCAGCCCTTGCCCTGCGCCTCGACGATGTCGGACAGGTTGAGGCTCCCCGAGACCATCAGCACCACCACCAGCGCGAAGCCCATCGCGAGCTCGTAGGACACCATCTGCGCCGCCGAGCGCATGGCGCCGAGGAAGGCGTACTTCGAGTTCGACGCCCAGCCGGCGACGATCACGCCATAGACCCCCATCGAAGAGAGCGCCATGATGTAGAGCAGTCCCGCGTTGATGTCGGAGAGCACCAGCGTCGGCGACCAGGGGATCACTGCCCAGGCGGCGAGCGCCGGCGCGATCATCAGCACCGGCGCGAGGATGTAGAGCCCCTTGTTCGCGTTGGTGGGGACGATGATCTCCTTCACCAGCAGCTTCAGCACGTCGGCGATCGGCTGCAGCAGCCCGAGCGGGCCGACGCGGTTGGGGCCGATGCGAATCTGGATCCAGCCGATGAACTTGCGCTCCCAGAGCGTGAGGTAGGCCACTCCGAGCAGGAGCGGCAGCACGATGGCGACGATGAAGACCAGGCTGGAACCGGTCACCCATACCACCGGGCCCCAGGTCGGGCCGAACCAGGTGTTCGACTGGCTCTGCAGCCACTCCATCTAGGCCGCCCTTCCCACGTCGACCTTCTCGAGCTTCACCGTGCCGAACATCGGCCCCACTTCGCTGGTCGACGAATGCGCGGCGGCGATGCGCACGCAGCCGTCGGGCACGCCCGCATCCAGGGAGGCGTTGATTCGCGCGCCGTTCGCGAGGACCGGCTGGCCGGCGGAGATGCCGAGGGTCTGCATCGTGCGGGCGTTCATCCGCGCCGTGGGCGCGCGCGCCTGCTTCGTCATCTGCAGCGGCGGCGAGCGGCGCACCAGCGGGTCGGCAAAGTATGCCGGCACGTCCGCGATCCGTTGAATCCCCGGAGCAGAAAGCGCGGACGGCGCGCTCGACGTGCGCACCCGGTTGGAAAGGCGTGAAGCGATGTCGCCCGGTCCCGGACAGGCCGCGCGCACCTGGTCGATGGTGTCGAAGTCGAAGCCCGCGATTCCGAGAAGGTTGCCGAGCACGCGCAGCACCTTCCAGCCCGGCCGCGCGTCGCCGAGCGTATTCACCGTGGCGTGGAAGCGCTGCGCGCGGCCCTCCATGTTGACGAACGTCCCCGGGGTCTCGGTGAAGGGCGCGATCGGAAGGAGCACGTCGGCGTCGTCCAGCGCCGGCTTCCACGGCGTGAGCATGACCACGAAGCGCGCGCCTGCGAGCGCGCGCGGATCGGCGAGGTCGAGCCGCGGCTCGACGTTGAGCAGCACGAGCGCCTCTTTGCGCGCAATCTCGGGCAGCGGCGCCGTCGGCAGGCCGGCGAGGTAGCCGCCGACCGAGTTGGCGGCCTCGCCGATGAACCCGAACCTGAAACCCAATTTCTGTACCTCGGCGTGGATCGCGCCGGCCTGCGGATGCTGCTGGGCGAAGTTGCCGATCAGCACTGCGGCGTTCTTCCCGGAAGCTAGTGCATCCTTGAACGATGGAATGGCCGCGACCAGGCCCGAGGGGGAAACAACCGTCTTCGAAGCGACCGGCATCAGCCAGTCGTCGTCGACCGAGTGCAGCATGTGGATCTGCGCGCCGCGCTTCGCCGCCTGGCGCAGGCGGTGCGCGATGAGCGGCGCCTCCTCGCGCAGGAACGAGCCGACGACGAGCACCCGGTCGAGCGCGCCGAGCTCCGCGATCGGCATGCCGAGCCACGGGATCCCTTCACGCGCGCCGTCGGCGGAGAAGTCGGAGTGGCGCAGGCGGAAATCCGCCGGGCCGAGCCGCCCTGCGAGGTAGAGCTCCTCGAGCGTCGCGTGCGGCGAGGCGAGCACGCCGAAGTCGCGCCCCTTCAGGCCGCGCGCCACCGCGTCGAAGGCCTGCTCCCAGTCGACCTCGCGCCATTGGCCGGCCTGCTTCACCATCGGGCGCTGCAGCCGGTCGGGCGAGTTGAGCCCCTCGTAGGAGAAGCGGTCCTTGTCCGAGAGCCAGCACTCGTTGATCGCGTCGTTCTCGAGCGGCAGCACGCGCATGACGCGGTTCTGCCTGACCTGCACCACCAGGTTGGAGCCGAGGCTGTCGTGCGGCGAGACCGACTTGCGCCGCGACAGCTCCCAGGTGCGCGCGCTGTAGCGGAACGGCTCCGAGGTGAGCGCGCCCACCGGGCACAGATCGATCATGTTGCCCGAGAGCTCGGACTCGACCGCGCGGCCGACGAACGACACGATCTCGGCGTTCTCGCCGCGGCCGATGAGGCCGAGCTCCATGACGCCGGCGATCTACTGACCGAAGCGCACGCAGCGCGTGCACTGGATGCAGCGGCTCATTTCTTCCGCCGCGACGAGGGGTCCCAGTTCCTTGCGCAAGACAACTCTTTTTTCTTCGGAGTAGCGCGAGTTGCTGTGGCCGTAGCCCACCGCGAGGTCCTGCAACTGGCATTCGCCGCCCTGGTCGCAGATCGGGCAGTCGAGCGGGTGGTTGATGAGCAGGAACTCCATCACCCCGTTCTGCGCCTTCTTGGCGTTGAGCGAGTGGGTCCAGACCTTCATGCCCTCGGTGGCCGGGGTGGCGCAGGCCGGCAGCGGCTTGGGCGCTTTTTCCACCTCCACGAGGCACATGCGGCAGTTCGCCGCGATCGTGAGCTTGCGGTGGTAGCAGAAATGCGGCACGTAGACGCCGAGCCGGTTCGCCGCGTCCATCACCGTGGCGCCGGCGGCGACTTCGATCTCTTTTCCGTCGACCGTGAGCTTGGGCATCAGGCCGCCTTCATCTTGATCGCAGGGTCGCCGGCGTGCGGCTCGTGCGGCACGTCGACCCGCGCCCGCCCCCATTTCGGTTCTACGTCCTTCTCAACCAGACATCTCTTGTGCTCGATGTGATGCACGAACTCGTCGCGGAAATGCTTGATGAAGCTCTTCACCGGCAGCGCCGCGGCGTCGCCGAGGGCGCAGATGGTGCGGCCGGCGATGTTGTCGGAGACGTTTTCGAGAAGCGCGAGATCCTCCATGCGGCCGTGGCCCTGCTCGATGCGGTGGACCACCCGGTAGAGCCAGCCGGTGCCCTCGCGGCAGGGCGTGCACTGGCCGCAGGACTCCTCGAAGTAGAAATACGACAGGCGCTCGAGCGCGCGCACCATGCAGGTGGTCTCGTCCATCACGATCACCGCGCCCGAGCCGAGCATCGAGCCCGCCTTGGCGATCGAGTCGTAGTCCATGTCGGTGGCCATCATGATGCCGGCAGGCAGGACGGGCATCGAGGAACCGCCCGGAACCACGGCCTTCAATTTGTTTCCGTTGCGAACGCCACCGGCCATCTCCAGCAGTCTTGCGAACGGCGTGCCGAGGCGCACTTCGTAGTTGCCCGGGCGGTTGACGTGGCCCGTCACCGAGAAGAGCTTGGTGCCGCCGTTGTTGGGCCGGCCGAGCGCGAGGAAGGCGTCGCCTCCGTTCCTCACGATCCAGGGAACCGCGGCGAAAGTCTCGGTGTTGTTGATGGTCGTGGGCCGCCCGTACAGCCCGTAGCTCGCCGGAAACGGCGGCTTGAAGCGCGGCATGCCCTTCTTGCCTTCGAGCGACTCGAGCAGCGCGGTCTCCTCGCCGCAGATGTAGGCGCCGTAGCCCGCGTGCGCGTACATCTCGAAGCCGAAGTCGGAGCCGAGAATGTTCTTTCCGACATAGCCCGCGGCGTACGCCTCTGCGAGCGCTTGTTCATATTGTTCGTATATCTCCCACACCTCGCCGTGGATGTAGTTGTAGCCCGCGGTCGCGCCCATCGCGTACCCGGCGATGATCATGCCTTCGATGCAGGCATGCGGGTTGTAGCGCAGCAGGTCGCGGTCCTTGCAGGTGCCGGGCTCGCCCTCGTCGGAGTTGCACACCACGTACTTCGCCCCGACGTAGTTCTTTGGCATGAACGACCACTTGAGACCGGTCGGAAAGCCGGCGCCGCCGCGGCCGCGCAGCGCCGACTTCTTGAGGTCGGCAACGATGTCTTCCGGCTTGATCTTCGATTCGATTATTTTTCGAAGGGCCTGATAACCCTCGCGCGCTTCGTAGTCCTTGAGGCGCCAGTTGGTGCCGTCCAGGCCCTTCATCAGGATGGCGTCGGGTCCGTAGTCAAGCATTACTTCAGTTCCTCGATAAGGCGGTCAAGCTTGTCCACGGTCATGTAGTCGTGCATCTTCTTGTTGTTCACCAGCACCACCGGCGCCATCGCGCAGGCGCCCATGCACTCGCCCTCCTTGAGAGTGAAGCGCCCATCGGGCGTGGTTTCGTTGAAGCCGATGCCCAGGCGGCTGCAAAGATGGTCTGCGGCGTCGAGCGCGCCCTGCAGGCCGCAGGGCAGATTGGTGCAGATGGTGAGCTTGTGGCGACCGACCGGCTTCAGGTTGTACATCGTGTAGAAGCTCGCCACCTCGTAGACCAGGACCGGGGGCATGCCGAGGTAGCCGGCGACGAAGTCCATCACCTCCGGCGAGAGCCAGACCTTCTCGTCCTGCGCGACGATGAGCGCGCTCATCACGGCTGAGCGCTTCTGGTCGGGCGGGTACTTGGCGATCTCGCGATCTATTTTTTTCAGAGAGTCGGCGCTCAGCATTCTTACCGGTCAACCTCCCCGAATACGATGTCCTGCGTGCCGATGATGGCGACGGCGTCGGCGATCATGTGGCCGCGCGCCATCTCGTCGAGCGCCGAGAGGTGCGCGAATCCCGCGGCGCGGATCTTGAGACGGTAGGGCTTGTTCGCGCCGTCGGACACGAGGTAGATGCCGAACTCGCCCTTGGGATGCTCGACCGCGGCGTAGACCTCGCCTTCGGGCACGTGCATGCCCTCGGTGACGAGCTTGAAGTGGTGGATGAGCTGCTCCATGCTCTCCTTCATCTCCAGGCGCGTGGGCGGGGCGACCTTGTGGTTGTCGGTCATCACCGGGCCGGGGTTGGCGCGCAGCCAGGCGATGCACTGCCTTACGATGCGGTTCGACTGGCGCATCTCCTCGACGCGCACCAGGTAGCGGTCGTAGCAGTCGCCGTTGCTCCCGACCGGGATGTCGAACTCCATGCGGTCGTAGACCTCGTAGGGCTGCTTCTTGCGCAGGTCCCAGGCGATGCCCGAGCCGCGCAGCATCGGGCCGGTGAAGCCGAGCGCGAGCGCGCGCTCGGGCGAGACCACGCCGATGCCCACGGTGCGCTGCTTCCAGATGCGGTTCTCGGTGAGCAGCGTCTCGTAGTCGTCCACCGCTTTCGGAAAGCGCGCGGTGAAGTCCTCGATGAAGTCGAGCACCGAGCCCTGGCGGTTCGCATTCATTTCCCGAATCGCCTTCTCATTGTGGAACTTCGAGGCCTGGTACTGCGGCATCTGCTCCGGCAGGTCGCGGTAGACGCCGCCGGGGCGGTAATAGGCCGCGTGCATGCGCGCGCCCGACACCGCCTCGTAGACGTCCATCAGGTCCTCGCGCTCGCGGAAGCAGTAGAGGAAGACCGTCATCGCGCCGATGTCCAGGCCGTGCGCCCCGAGCCACAGCAGATGGTTCAGAATCCGCGTGAGCTCGTCGAACATCACCCGGATGTACTGGGCGCGGATCGGCACTTCGACGCCGGCGAGCCGCTCGATCGCCATCACGTAGGCGTGCTCGTTGCACATCATCGAGACGTAGTCGAGCCGGTCCATGTAGGGCACCGACTGGATGAAGGTCTTGTGCTCGGCGAGCTTTTCCGTGGCCCGGTGCAGCAGGCCGATGTGGGGATCCGCGCGCTGGATCACCTCGCCGTCGAGCTCGAGCACCAGGCGCAGCACGCCGTGCGCCGCCGGGTGCTGCGGGCCGAAGTTGAGGGTGTAGTTGCGGATCTCAGCCATTCTTCGTTTCTTCCGCGTAGTGCGGCTCGCGCACGATTCGCGGCGTGACTTCGCGCGGATCGATGGTGACGGGCTGGTAGATCACGCGGCGCTGCTCGGGGTCGTAGCGCATTTCGACATGGCCCGACAGCGGGAAGTCCTTGCGGAACGGATGGCCGATGAAGCCGTAGTCGGTGAGGATGCGCCGCAGGTCCGGATGCCCCTCGAACATGATGCCGAAAAGGTCGAACGCCTCGCGCTCGAACCAGTTCACCCCGGGCCACACCTCGACGAGCGAGGAAAGCACCGGGAACTCGTCGTCCGGGCAGAAGGCCCGCACCCGCAGCCGCCAGTTGTGCTGAACCGAGAGCAGGTGCACCACCGCGGCGAAGCGCGGGCCTTCCCGCGGCTTGTCGGCGTACGCCCCGTAGTCGACGCCGCACAGATCGACGCACTGCTCGAACTTCACCGACGGGTCGTCGCGCAGTGTGGCGCAGGTCTCCAGGTACTGCGGCGCCTTCACCTCGAGGGTGAGCTCTCCGAGGCGTTCCGTCGGTGCCAGACCCAACTTCGTGAGCGAATCGAAAAGCCGCTGCAGCTTCGGTGTCATCTAGCGATCGTTGCCTTCGAGCTCGGCTTCATCGAGCGATCGTATTGGTTCTCTTGATCTTGTTCTGAAGCTGAACGATGCCGTAGAGCAGCGCCTCGGCGGTCGGCGGGCAGCCCGGGACGTAGACGTCCACCGGCACGATGCGGTCGCAGCCGCGCACCACGGAGTAGGAGTAATGGTAATAGCCGCCGCCGTTGGCGCACGAGCCCATCGAGATCACCCACCGCGGCTCGGTCATCTGGTCGTAGACCTTGCGCAGCGCCGGCGCCATCTTGTTGCAGAGCGTCCCGGCGACGATCATGACGTCCGACTGCCGCGGGCTCGGCCGGAACACGATGCCGAAGCGGTCGAGGTCGTAGCGCGCGGCGCCGGCGTGCATCATCTCCACGGCGCAGCAGGCGAGGCCGAAGGTCATCGGCCACAGCGACCCGGTGCGGGTCCAGTTGATCAGCTTGTCCGCGGTGGTGGTGACGAAGCCCTTGTCGAGCAGCCCTTCTACTCCCATTCCAGCGCCCCTTTTATCCACTCGTAGACGAACCCGACCACGAGGATGGCGAGGAAGATCATCATCGAGACGAAGCCCGGCAGGCCGATGTCGTTCACCACGGTGGCCCACGGGAAGAGAAAGGCGATCTCGAGGTCGAACAGGATGAAGAGGATCGCCACCAGGTAGTAGCGCACGTCGAACTTCATGCGCGCATCCTCGAACGCCTCGAAGCCGCACTCGTAGGGCGAGAGCTTTTCCGGGTCGGGCCTGCTCGGTCCGATCAGCTTGCCGAGCGCCATCGGCACCACGCCGACGGCGAGCCCGACGAGGATGAAGAGAAGGATGGGAAAGTACTCAGCAAGCATTAGGATCTGGTGCCCACGAGCAGACTCGAACTGCTACGGCTTTTTAGGCCACTAGCCCCTCAAGCTAGCGTGTCTACCAATTTCACCACGTGGGCGAATTCGCAATTATCCCCTAAAAAATCACTGCGGTACCGACTTTTGGGCCGGCGTCGGCGCGCCGGGTTCGGCGCCCTGAGGCTTATCGTTCTTCGGTTCGGGTTTCGGTGCTTCGGCCTTCGGTTGCGCGGCGGGCGTGCGGTCGACCACGCTGCCGGCTTCGCGCGGCTTCGTCGTCGCGAGATACGCGAGCCCGAGGCTCGACGCGAAGAACACCGCGGCGAGAACCGCCGTGGTGCGCGAGAGGAAATTGGCCGATCCAGTCGCGCCGAAGAGGCTGCCCGAAGCGCCGCCGCCGAATCCCGAGCCCATGTCCGCGCCCTTGCCGTGCTGAAGCAGCACCAGGCCGATGATCGCCATCGCGATCAGCACGTGCACCACGATTGCCACGTTCATCCAAGTACTCATTGCGCCGCCCTCACGATTTCCAGAAATTCCTTGGCCACGAGCGAGGCGCCGCCGATCAGCCCCCCGTCGACGTCCGGCATGGCGAAGATCGCCGCCGCGTTCGCTGCCTTGACGCTGCCCCCGTACAGGATCCTGACGCCGGCAGACAGCCTCGCGCGCAGGAACGCGTGTACCGCCTGCGCCTGCTCCGGCGTCGCGTTGCGTCCAGTGCCGATGGCCCAGACCGGCTCGTAGGCCAGCACCGCATTTTCAAAGTCGACGTTTCTCAAGATCGCCCCGAGCTGGCGCTCAACAACCTCTTCGGTGCGCCCGGCTTCGCGCTCGTCCAGCGTCTCGCCCACGCAGAGAATCGGCGTGATTCCCGCCGCGCGCGCGGCGGCGAACTTCGCTGCCACCTGCGCATCGCTCTCGCCGTAGATCTGGCGCCGCTCGGAATGGCCCACGATCGCGTAGCGACAGCCGAATTCCTTGATCATCGCCGCCGACACTTCGCCGGTGTATGCGCCTTGCGCGTGCTCGCTGATGTTCTGAGCGCCCCAGGCGATCGAGGTTCCCGCGAGCAGCGCCGAGACCTGCTCGAGGTAGGGGTACGGCGGACACACCGCGACCTCGACCGCGCTCTTCCGGTCGATCTGCCCGGCGAGCGTCTCCAGCAGGGCGCGGTTGGACGCCCTGCTGCCGTGCATCTTCCAGTTTCCGGCGACCAGCCGGGTGGGCTGCCTCACGACCTGGGAACTTCCCAAATAAGTCCAAAGGGGGGTGCGTCAGAACTCGCTAAACCACTGAATTTTACCGCACTACTATGGGCGGCGCGGTCTCACCCCAGAGGCGGGCTTGCCGCTCACGCGCGGGATGTTCGGCAACCAAGGCGCCTGCATCGCGCTCTTGTTCCGCGCGGCGAAGAGATCGTCCGAATACTGACAGAACCGATTTCCTCTATATGGAACGGGGTGCGACATTTGGTCGCACCGCTTCGCAGGTCCATTGCTCGCCTTGCCGTCATGCGCCAAAGGCTACGGAAGAAATTACGGCGGGCTTTGTCGTTTCAATTTCGAGAACGCCGTGAACAGGACGAGCCTGAAGAACATTCCGGACCGCGGACAAAAACCTCGCCGATGATCTAGAACCTTGAGTTGAAACGAAGCGCAGCTGTCGTCTAAAAAAGGATACGCATTTTTGAAACACGGAAGCGCCGCAAAACACCCCTCCGTATGTTTGACGGAAGTCAACGTGGCGACTAAGGGCGGGGGCCCTGCGAGCCGCGTATCAAGAAACATAGAGGATGCAAGGCGCAATGTTGCCCGCATGCCGGTCGCGTGTTTTCGCCTTCGCCCCGCTATCGCCGATCTGCGTTTCCCTAGTCGTTCGTTTCCTCAATCACCAGCGGAGGAGGGTTGCGGCATGTGGCATGACAAGAAGTCATCCATTACCAGGCTGAGAGCAGCGCAGAACGCGTTCAGGAATCGCCAGGAGATTCTCAAGGCGTGGTCGCAGGGCCAGATCTCGCGGCGCGATCTGCTGAAGTGGGGCATCTTCAGCGTGGGCGGTGTGCTGGTCGCGAAGAGCGGGCTGAGCCCGTTCGTCGGCGCCGCGCGCGCGGACAATATCCCCACCGGGCTGCCGTCGAGCCCGCTGTTCGGCGTGAAGGACTTCTCCACACCCATGCCGCGCTTCGACGTCCTCGCGCGCAATCCGAATCCCTTCACGTTCTTGAACCCCTCGCCGACCGCGCAGGCCAACCTCACCCAGCAGCCGCTCAACCCGGCGCTGGAAGGCGTGCACGCCGGCGATACGGGGCCGATCGAAGGCCGCCCCGGCGGGCCGATCTGGGCGCACCAGGGATTCACCGACTTCCCGCCGCGCGTCGCGGTCGTCGCGAGCCAGGCGCAGGCGACGACCAACACCGTCTATAACCCCCAGGTCGCGTCGAACTTCAATTCCGGGATCGACCCGGCGACGCCCATTCCGCTCAAGTTCCACCCGGGCCTGCCGACGCAAGCGCCCAATTCGGTGTGGACCTTCAACGGCACGATCCCGCCGAAGCTCGTGATCGGGCGCTACGCCGAGCCGATCCTGTTCCGTCACACCAACAGGCTGCCGTTCGACGTGCGACAGAACAACGGCTTCGGCCGGCACACGATCTCGACGCACGAGCACAACGGCCACCACGGCGCGGAGAACGACGGCTTCACCGGCGCGTTCTTCTTCCCCGGGCAGTTCTACGACTACCACTGGCCGATCGTGCTGGCGGGTTTCCGCACCATCAACACCGCCGCCACCGACCCGAAGGCCGCCACGCCCGATGACAGCGGCGGCAAGATCAACATCCCGGGCGACTGGCGCGAGACGATGAGCACGCACTGGTTCCACGACCACATGTTCAGCTTCACCTCGCAGAACGTGTACAAGGGCAACGCGGCGATGTTCAACATCTACAGCGCGCTCGACCGCGGCAACGAGGCCATCAACGACGGCGTCAACCTCCGGCTACCAAGCGGCACCGCCAAGTCCTTCGGCAACCTCGAGTACGACGTGAACCTGATGCTCGCCGAAAAGGCCTGGGATGCACAGGGCCAGCTCGCCATGGACATCTTCGACTTCGACGGCTTCATCGGCGACCGGATGACGGTGAACCTCACCTACAAGCCGTTCTTCGAGGTCGAGGCGCGCAAGTACCGCTTCCGCATCCTGAACGCGAGCGTGTCGCGCTTCTTCAAGCTCGCGCTCTCCGACGGCTCGACGATGATCCAGATCGCCAACGACGGCAACCTGCTGCCGAGCCCGGTGCCGCTCACCCAGCTAGACGAGCAGGGCATCGCGGAGCGCTACGACATCGTCATCGACTTCTCGCGCTACACCCCCGGTCCCAACACCAAGGTCTGGCTGGTGAACCTGGCCGAGCACCAGGACGGCAAGCGGGTGGCGAACGATCTCACGCTCGCAGAAGCGCTCTCGGGCAACTCGGCCGACCCGTGCGTCGGGAAATTCCTCGAGTTCCGCATCGTGCGCAAACCGGCCAAGCCCGACAACAGCCAGGTGCCGCCGGTGATGATCCCGAATCCCGACCTGTCGAAGATTCCGGTCGCGCGCCAGCGCACCTTCGAGTTCGGACGCGGCGCCAACCAGAACACCAACGATCCGGTTTCATCGTTCTTCGGCCCTTGGGGCATCAAGACCGACGACGGCGACATGCTAGCGGCGGATTTCGGCCGCATCTCCGCGGCGCCCAGGTTCGGCACGCGCGAGATCTGGACCCTCAAGAACGGCGGCGGCGGCTGGGATCACCCGATCCACATCCACTTCGAGGAGGGACAGATCCTCGCCCGCGACGGCAGTCTCAACAACGTCCCGGCGGCGGAACGCGGCCGCAAGGACGTCTACCGGCTGCGCCCGGGCGGAAGCGTGACGATCACGATGCAGTTCCGGGATTGGGGCGGAATGTTCATGGAGCACTGCCACAACACTGTGCACGAGGACAACGCGATGCTGCTGCGCTGGGAAATCGACGACAACGGGGCGCCGTTCCTGCGGCCGCTGCCCACGCCGATCCCGTTCCCGCAAGGGGTGCAGTTCCGCCCGCCGACCCAGATCCTGCCAACCGCATTCAAATAGAGCGAAGGAGAGAAACCATGATGCGTAGATCGCCGTTCTCTTCCGTGCCGCTATCGGTCGCTCTTGCGATCAGCGCGGCGCTTTGCTGGACCGCACCTGCGGCCGCGCAGTCCCAGGCGCTGAGCGCTGGCGCGACGTTGAGCGCGAGCACCACGGTCGCCACCTCCACCTCGTCGACCACGACCACCACCAGCACCTCGGCCCTCGTGCCGGTGACGGGCGTCGTGACCGGCGGGGCCGAGAGCGTCTCGTTCTCCGGAAAGGCGATAGTCAGCGCCAACGTAGTGACCGATCCCGATTTCGGCAGCACGCCCACGGTGGTGCTTTCGATCGACCTGAGCGGGCTCTCCGGCGTCGGCGCCTCGACGAGGAAGAAGTACGTCACCGCCGACGGAGAGGTCATAAACCGGCGGCTCGCGGCCGGGGACATCGTGCAGTACACCTTCCCGTTCTACGAGAGCGGCGCGAGCGCCCTGTCGGCGCGCGTGGGCTCGGTGTCGCTCAACCTGAGCTTCGACGTGAACACGCTGAAGCTCACGGGGGCGACGGGAAGCATCGGCAGCCCATAGCAGTCGCATGATGGGTCAGCGCCGGACCACCCGCGAGGTGGTCCGGCGCTCGTTGCGCCGTTCCAAGTCGAAAGGAAAGCTGATGCACGCCCTAGGAGCAGTGTTTGTCGCCATGTCGCTCGCCCCCTGCGGCCTCGAGGCGCGTGCGCACGGCACGGAAGACCACGCCGCGCACTCCGCAGCCGCTCCGCCGGCGCCACCGGCCCCGGTTGCCAACCGCTACGGCGCGGGCTACTTCCCGAACGTTCCGCTGATTACCCAAGACGGAAAGACGGTGCGCTTCTACGACGACCTGCTCAAAGGCAAGTCGGTCGCGGTCAACATCATCTACACGAGCTGCACCGACGAATGTCCGCTCGAGACCGCGCGGCTGGCGCAGTTGCAGCGCCTGCTCGGCGCGCGTATGGGCAAGGACATCTTCTTCTACT
>Ga0105245_10002186_pt1 | contig 17720 bp, 10 predicted proteins | sample KBSM54metaG_FD_81523 | JGI IMG/M metagenome (GOLD analysis project Ga0105245, IMG submission 81523) | Miscanthus rhizosphere microbial communities from Kellogg Biological Station, Michigan, USA - KBS M5-4 metaG | ecosystem: Host-associated > Plants > Roots > Rhizosphere > Soil | place...
AATTGAGGACGTCTGGAACGAAGCCAACGGTGGCGGCGGTGACCGAGGTCGACGGCCGGTCGAACAGGAAATGTTCGATGTTGGGGATCACCCACACCGCGACGCGCGCGCCGTTCGGCCAGTGCAGCGGCGGGCGATCGACGATCGGGTTGAAGGCAAAACGGTCGTGTTCGGTCGGCGCGTTCATGGCGGTCCTCACATCGTTCGGTTATGGCCGACGTTGCGCATGTATTGCAGGGTCTCGTCGAGCGAGACCACGTCGGCGTATTTGGCTTGCAGGTCGAACAGACTCTGCTCGTGCGCGGCGGCAGAGCGGTCGCCAACCGCCTCGCGCACCACCATCGGCCGGAATCCATTCTGCACGGCGTCCACCGCGCTCGCGCGCACGCAGCCGCTGGTGGTGCAGCCGACGATGATCAAGGTGTCGACCCGGCGGCTGTTGAGACGCGGAACGAGATCGGTGCCGAAGAAGCACGAAGCGTATTTCTTCAAAAGCAGGCTGTCGCTCGGGCGAAAATCGAGGCGCGGGTCGATCTCGTGCCCGTCGGTGTCCTTGGCAAGCGTGATGCTGCCCTTCTGCTTGAGCACCCAGATGCCGGCGTCACGCAGATCGGCCTCGTCATAGCGGACGGTCGAGAAGATTACCGGGATTTCGCGCGCATGTGCGACCTCGAGTAGCGGCCGGGTCGCTGCGACCTGGCTGTCGAGATTGGCCCCAAGCATGCGCTTGGAATCGGTGAAGGCCTTGACCAGATCCACGACAAGGAGCGCCGGGCGCTCACCAAAGCCCATGGTCAGGCCGAAGCCCCGCTCCTTGAAGAACTCCGCGTCGCTCTTGCCGCTGGCCATGGCGCGTCCCTCTTCTGTCACTATCCTTCGACAGAAGCCACATGGGAGCAAGGCTAGATGGCGCATTGACGCGCCGAGTCTTGGCCGGTAACCGACACACGCATGGCAAGCGAAAAGGAACGCGTCGCCCTCGGGTCGATCCTGGCATCGGGAGGCTTGACCCTGGCCAAGGCCGCCGTCGGCGTGGCGTCGGGATCGTTGGCGATCCTGTCGGAAGCCGCGCATTCGCTGCTCGACCTCGCCGCGACGCTGATGACCTATTTTGCCGTGCGGGTCTCGGACAAACCCGCCGATGAGGAGCACCACTACGGTCACGGCAAGATCGAGAGCGTCGCCGCGCTCGGCGAGACTGCTCTGCTGTTCGTACTGTCGATCGCGGTGTTCTGGGAGGCGGGGCATCGCCTCTCTGGCGGCCAGAGCCATGCCGTGCAGGCCTCGCTCATCGCCTTCGGCGTGATCGTCATCTCGATCGTCGTCGACTTCTTCCGCGCCCGCGCCCTCACCCGGGTCGCGGAGGCCACGTCAAGTGAAGCGCTCGAGGCCGATGCGCTCCACTTCAGCTCCGACATGTGGTCGTCGGCCGCCGTGCTGGTGGGGCTCGCCGGCGTTGCGCTCGGCTTTCCCTGGATGGATTCGGTCGCAGCGATCGCGGTGGCGGTGTTCATCTGCGTCGCTGGCTGGCGGCTCGGCAAGCGCACCATCGATACCCTCACCGACACGGCGCCCGCCGGCCTTGCCGAGCGGCTCCACGACATCATCAACGGCGTGCCGGGCGTCGTTGCGGTTGAGCGCGTGCGCGCGCGCAAGGTCGGCCCGACCTCTTTCGTTGACGTCGACGTCGCCGCAAGCCGCACCCTGCCGCTCGACCGGGTCGCCGCCATCAAGAGCGAGATCGCCCGCCGCGTGCGCGACGGCGTCGGCAACTCGGAAATCACTGTCACGGTCGAGCCCCGCGCGCTCGATTCCGAAACGGTGGTCGAGCGCGTCATGGTGATCGCGCGCAACCGCGCGCTGGCGGTGCATCACGTCACCGTGCATGCCATCTCCGGGCGGCTGGCAGTGGCGCTCGATCTCGAAGTGGACGGCACGCTCGGGCTCGGCGCCGCCCATGAAATCGCCAGCGGACTCGAAGCCGCGATCAATGACGAGCTCGGCCCGGACGTCGAGGTCGAAACCCACATCGAACCGCTGCAGCCCGAGGACGTGCCGGGCCGTGACGCAGCGCCGTCACGCGTCGAGGAAGTCAGGAAAGAACTGGAACAGCTCGCTGGCGCACGCGGGTTCCTGCGCGACATCCACGAGGTACGGGTGCGCGAGACCCCTGACGGCGAGATCGTCAACTTCCATTGCTACGTCGATTCTTCGCGCGCCGTTCACACGGTGCACGACAACGTCGACGAGGTCGAGCGCGGGCTGCGCCGGCGCTTCCCCGACATCAAGCGTGTGATCGGACACGCCGAGCCGCGGCTCGGATAAACCCTATGATTTGAGCATGATCTTTTCCGAAAACCGGGGACCACTTTTCGGGATCGTTCTCTAAAGCTTCACACGCTCGTATTTCGCCGCCGCCACCGTGCGGTCGCGCGACTCGGCGACCTTTTTGGCGATGGCGTCGAGATCGACGCCGACCAGCTGGCCGTTGCGCTTCTTCACCTTGCCCGCGATCAACACCGTATCCACGTTGCTCGGCCCCATGCTCAGCACGGCGCCGCTGGCGTTGTTCATCGGCATGACATTGAGGCGGTCGGTGCGCAGGAGGACTATATCGGCCTCCTTGCCGGGTGTGAGCGTGCCGATCTTCTTGTCGAGACCGTTGGCGCGCGCGCCTTCAACCGTCGCAAACTCGATTACCTCACGCGCCTTGAGCAGCGGGGGCAGGTCCTTTTCGCCGTTCAGGCCGCGCTCCCAGATCCCATTGCGCTGGAGCGCGAAGACGGTGCGCATCTGGTTGAACATGTCGCCGGGAACCGAGGTTTCGACGTCGATCGACAGCGACGGCCGGATGCCCATATCGATCGCCTTCTGGATCGGCGGCCGGCCGTGGCCCATGTTCATCTCCACCCAGCCCGCGATCGACAGCGTACCGCCGGTATCGCGAATGAATTTCCACTCGCTGTCGTTGAGCGTGCAGCAATGGATGTAGGTGGTGTCGGACTTCATCAGCCCTGCTTCGCCGAGCTTCTGCAGGATTCCGCCCGTCACGGTGCCGATCCCGATGTGGATCGTGATCGGCGCCCCGACGTCGCGTGCGGCTTTCCATGACGAGACGATGCGGTCGTATGGCCCGGTGAGGCTGGCGAGGTAGAGAGTCAGCAGCTGATCGTCGCTCGCGAAATACTGTTTGCGCAAACGCGCGATGTCATCGGGATATTTCTGGCGCGGGTCATCCCAGAATTGCGGGAGGCCATTGGCGGGCGACCCATAGGCGAAGACCGCCCGGATGCCGGAGTCGGCCAACCCCTTGATCGCCGCATCGGTGTGTTCCGGCGTGTTCTGGATGTGCGACCAGTCGAGGATGTTGGTGATGCCAACGTCGATGGCGCCAAGCGCGCTGACAAGATTGGCGATGTGGACGTCGTCGGGCGCATAGGCCGGGCCGAGTGTCCGCTGCACAATTTGGAAATACTGCTGCAGCGACGCGTCTGGAATGATGTTGCGCAGGATGCCCTGCCACATGTGGCGGTGGCTATCGACAAAGCCCGGCATCACGATCGCCTTGGATGCGTCGATGACTTCGGCGTCGGGAGCGCTGATGTTCGGGCGCACTTCGGCGATCTTACTGCCGCGCACCAGGACGTCCGCCTGCTCGAAGTCGCCGACCGTCCGGTCGAGCGACAGGACGCAGCCCCCCTTGATCAGGATCGGGCGTCCAAGCGCGGGCACGGGCTGGGCCTGCGCCATGGCCGGCGCCGTTACCGCCGCGGCAAGCGCCGGTGCCGCAAGGGCCGCTGCCGTCCCGGCGCAGACGAACTGCCGACGCGACAGAGATGGCGCGCAGCAGTTGCAGGTTTGATGGAATTTGTTCAAGCCGCCGGAATAATTCGTATCAGTCATTGGTTCCTCCCCGGAACGCGATTACGCGCGGTATGTTATAAGGCGTGCGTAGCGCGGGCACGCTTGTCGCGATCACAACCGTATGAACTAGAGAACAACCATGCGTACTGAAGAGGCCCGTGCCGTCCGACTGCAGGACTATCAGCCCCCGAACTGGTTGATTGAAACCGTCGATCTCGACTTTTCGCTAGACCCGACCCGCACCCGCGTGCGCGCCAGGCTCTCGCTGGTGCCCAACCCGAAAGCGCCTGCTCCGGCACCCATCGTGCTCGACGGCGACGGCCTCACCCTCACCGCGCTCGCGCTTGACGGCCATCCGCTGAGCCCGGATGCCTTCGCGGCCACGCCCGACTCGCTCACCATTCCGCAGCCGCCCAACCGACGGATCGTGCTCGAGATCGAAACGCTGATCGATCCTTCGGCCAATACGCGGCTGATGGGGCTCTATCGTTCCAGCGGCACCTACTGCACCCAATGCGAGGCCGAGGGCTTCCGCCGCATCACCTATTTCCCCGACCGCCCCGACGTGATGGCGGTCTACACCACCCGCATCGAGGCCGAGCGCGGCGACGTGCCGATCCTGCTCGCCAACGGCAATTGCGTGGACAGCGGCGACGTCCCCGGCACCAGCCGCCACTTCGCGGTGTGGCGCGATCCGTTCCCCAAGCCGTCGTACCTGTTTGCACTGGTTGGCGGCGATCTCGGCTGCGTCGACGACACCTTCGTCACGGCATCGGGCCGCAACGTGGCGCTCAAGATCTACGTCGAGCACGGCAAGGAGCCGCGCGCTGCTTACGCCATGGACGCGCTCAAGCGCTCGATGCGCTGGGATGAGCAGGCGTTCGGGCGCGAATACGACCTCGACATCTTCATGATTGTCGCCGTCTCGCACTTCAACATGGGGGCGATGGAGAACAAGGGCCTCAACGTTTTCAACGACAAGTATGTGCTGGCATCCTCGCAAACCGCGACCGACGTCGACTACGGCGGCATCGAAGCCGTCATCGCACACGAATACTTCCACAACTGGACCGGCAATCGCATCACCTGCCGCGACTGGTTCCAGCTGTGCCTGAAGGAAGGCCTCACCGTCTTCCGCGATCAGGAGTTCACCTCGGATCAGCGCTCGCGCCCGGTGAAGCGCATCTCCGACGTGCGCCAGTTGCGCGCGCAGCAGTTCATCGAGGACGCAGGGCCCCTCGCCCACCCGGTGCGCCCCGAGACCTATCGCGAGATCAACAACTTCTACACCGCGACGGTCTACGAGAAGGGCTCGGAAGTCATCCGCATGCTCAAGGTGCTGCTCGGCCCGGCCGACTTCCGCAAGGGCATGGATCTTTATTTCGAGCGCCATGACGGCGAAGCGGCGACGGTCGAAGATTTCGTGAAATGCTTCGCCGATGCCGCCGGCAAGGACCTCGCGCAGTTCATGCGCTGGTATCGCCAGGCCGGCACACCGGAAGTCTCGGTGAGCGCGGCGTACGATGCGCAGGCCAAGACCTACCGCCTCGACATCGCCCAGACGGTTCCGCCGACCCCAGGCCAGCCGGTCAAGGAGCCGATGGTGATCCCGCTCGGGATCGGCCTGCTCGATCCGACCGGCCGCGACCTGCCGCTCACGCTCGCTGATGGAACGACGCCCGAACGCGGGCTCATCACCCTCACGGGCCCGAACCAGAGCTTCGTGTTCCGGAATGTGGCAACGCCGCCAGTGGCCTCGATCAACCGCGGATTTTCCGCGCCGATCCGGCTTGCCTTCGACCAGACCCAGGACGAACTGCGCTTCCTGGCGGCGCACGATTCCGATCCATTCAATCGCTGGCAGTCGTTGCAACGGCTCGCGACCATGATGCTGCTCGGTAATCTCGCCAAGCCCGCGCAGGCGGCGCGTGACTACGGCGGTCTCGTCGGCGCCCTCGGCGTGATCCTCGGAGACGCCCGGCTCGAGCCTGCTTTCGTCGCCCTGGCGCTGACGCTGCCCTCCGAATCCGACCTCGCGCGCGATCTCGGGCGCGACGTCGATCCCGACGCGATCTTTCGCGAACGCACCGCCCTGCGCATCGCTATCGGCCGCGGCCTGCGCGATGGCTTGCAGGACGCTTACCAGCGCCTGACCGGCACCGCGCCCTACTCGCCCGATGCGGCCAGCGCCGGGCGGCGTGCGTTGCGCAATGTCGCACTCGACCTGCTCACCGCCGGCGGGGACGCCGGCATGCTCACACTGGCAGCCCGCCAGTACGACACCGCCGACAACATGACCGACCGCCTTGCGGCGCTCGCCACGCTGTCGCTGCACGACGTGCCGGCGCGCCAGCATGCGCTCGACGACTATTACAAGCGTTTCGAGAGCGACGCGCTGGTGATCGACAAGTGGTTCCAGCTGCAGGCCGCGATCCCCGAGCAAGCCACGCTAACGCGCGTGCGCGAGCTGACCACCCACAGGGCCTTCTCCTTCGGCAATCCCAATCGCGTCCGCTCGCTGATCGGCGCCTTCGCGCAAACCAATCCGACGCAATTCAATCGCCTCGACGGCGCTGGCTACGACTTCGTGGCTGAAAGCGTGCTCACGCTCGACGCCAAGAACCCGCAGGTCGCCGCGCGGCTGATGACCGCCTACCGCGCCTGGCGCACGCTCGAGCCCGCCCGCAAGGTGCGCGCGGAAGCGGCACTCCGGCGCGTCGCGCAAACGCCCGGGTTGTCGCGTGATCTCGCCGACATCGTCGAACGCTCGCTCGCACCGGCCTGATCCGAATCCTGTCAAGGCCGTGCGCAGCGGCTGTGCAAAATGCAAAAAGATGCTGCAGCACAGCCACTTCTCTGCGTTAAATTTTTTTTAGTATTTTGATTCACGGACTCTCGACAAGAGTCGGCGATCGGATTCTAATGCCTGTGATTCGGTGAGAGATGCGGCACATCCCTAACCGAACAACAGGGGTGCAGGGGACAATCCGAACGGAGGGCAAATGACGCCCGCTCAAGCAGCGAGCGCGTCAGTAGGTGCGGATTCCATCAAGGGGCTGGCTCAATCGGTTGCAAGACCGGCGTATCGACGGTTGTTAGGGGCTGAACCCGCGCTTCGGCGCGCCGTACCGATTCTGATCATCGCTTTTCTCTGCACCATGGCCGTTGGCGCCATGGTTCAGATCAACGACCAGCGCAGACAGGCGGTCGCGGCAGCAAGCCGCGAACTCGAACTCATCGCCGAGCTGATCGCCACGCAAGCGGACCGCGATGCACGCGGCCTCAAGCCGGCCGACCTGCCACGCCGCATGCAGGGCCTGCTCGAAGCGCCGCAACAGCAGCAAGGCCACCCGCGCCGCACGTTCCTCCTGAGCGACACGGACGGCACCATCATCGCCGCGAGCCCGCGTTCCTCCGACGGCAAGACGCGCACCCTCACCGAACTCCTCGGCGACGGCCAGCCCCTCACCATCCTCGGCGCCGGCGCCGGTGTGCTCGAACTCTCGCTCGCCGACGGCTCGGAAGTGCTCGCCACTGCCCGCAACCTTAAGACGCCGCTCGGCCAGATAGCCGTCATCCAGCAGCAGGCCGCCGCCCTCTCGTTTTGGCGCTCCGAGACCGCGCTCACCATCACGCTGTCGGCCACCACCGGCTTCGTCGTGCTGATCCTCGGCTTCGCCTTCCACTGGCAGGCGACCCGCGCGCGCGAAGCCGACGTCATCTACGACATGGTGCGCGGCCGCATCGACACCGCGCTCAACCGCGGCCGCTGCGGCCTGTGGGACTGGGACCTGGCGCGCGGTCGCGTGTTCTGGTCCACCTCGATGTTCGACATCCTGGGCCTGCAGCCGCGCAGCGACCTCCTCAACTTCGGCGAAGTCAACGACCTGGTCCATCCCGACGACATCAACCTCTACGACCTCGCCTCCGAGGTCGCGAGCGGCCGCATCACCGCCGTCGATCGCGACTTCCGCATGCGCCACGCCCAGGGCCACTGGATCTGGCTGCGTGCGCGCTGCGAGGTCGGCAACCAGGACACCGAGCCACACATCATCGGCATCGCCGTCGACGTGACGGAGCAGAAGCAGCTCGTCGAGAAGACTGCGGCCGCCGACCTGCGCCTGCGCGACGCCATCGAGACCATCCCCGAGGCCTTCGTGCTCTGGGATTCCGACAATCGTCTTGTGTTGTGCAACTCGAACTTCCAGTCCCTGCACAACCTGCCCGACGATCTGATCAAGCCGGGCACGCCCTACGAGATCGTCGTCGCTGGTGGCCGCAAGCCGGTGGTCCAGCGCAAGATCGAGAACGACGCGGGGGCCGCCACCGGCGCCCGTATTTTCGAGGCCCAACTCGACGATCGCCGCTGGCTGCACATCTCGGAGCGCCGCACCAAGGACGGCGGCTACGTCTCGGTCGGCACCGACATCACCACCATCAAGCTGCACGAAGAGAAGCTGATGGAGGGCGACCAGCGCCACATGCAGACCATCGCCGACCTGCGCGCCTCGCAGCTCGCGCTGCGCTCCCAGACCCTCGAGCTTGCCGACCTCGCCGGCAAATACGCCGAGGAGAAGAACCGCGCCGAGGACGCCAACAAGGCCAAGTCGAAATTCCTTGCCAACATGAGCCATGAGCTGCGCACGCCGCTCAACGCCATCATCGGCTTCTCCGAGATCATGGAATCCGGGATGTTCGGCCCGCTCGGCACCGACAAATACGGCGAATACTGCACCGACATCCGCGCCAGCGGGCTCTACCTGCTCGAGGTCATCAACGACATCCTCGACATGTCGAAGATCGAGGCCGGCCGCCTGCGCCTCAACTGGGGCGAGGTCGAGCTCGACCGCATCCTGCAGGACTCGATGCGAGTGGTGTCGGGCCGCGCCCAGAGCAAGCGCGTGTCGCTCAACTCGCTCATCACGCCCGACATCCGCTTCCAGGGCGACCAGCGTGCGGTCAAGCAGATCCTGCTCAACCTGCTCACCAACGCCGTCAAGTTCACCCCCGAAGGCGGCCGCGTCACCCTGCGCGGTTGCGCCTCGCATGCCTCGCTGTTCATCGCCATCAAGGACACCGGCATCGGCATCCCGGCGGAAGCGCTCGGCAAACTCGGCCGTCCGTTCGAGCAGGTCGAGGGTCAGCTCACCAAGAGCCACCAGGGCTCGGGGCTTGGCCTTGCGATCGCCAAGTCGCTGGTCGAGCTGCACGGGGGCACCATGCGCATTCGTTCAACGGTCGGAGTCGGAACGATCGTCGTCGTGAGGATGCCGCTGCAGCGGCCCGACATCGCCATTGCCGAGACCGCTGCAGCGTAGCATCTGCTAGTCTTCCACTGGCTTTGGCCGCAGCATGCGGTCGAAGCTCGCGCGCACGCGCTGCTCTGTCTCGATGAGATGCGCGGCGAGCGCCGCGAAATCCGGCACGTCCGCCGCCCGCGCCATCAGCCGCAGCAGGCCCGCACCCGCAGTCTTCGGGTCGAACGGCTTGCTCACGCACAGCCGCAGGATCTGCGTGAGGTTGTGATAGAGGCGTACTGCCGCGCGCAGCACGTCGGCGTCATCCGGCGCCAGCACGCCGAGGCGCGCGGCATTGTCGAGAACGCGCGCAGTGTTGGTGTCGAGGATGCCGGGATGCGTTGCGGCGTGAACGAGCTGCAGGTACTGCGCGATGAACTCGATGTCGAGGAGCCCGCCTGCGGCATCGCGCAGGTTCCAGCGCTCACCCTCCCCGCGTTCGGTCGCAACGGCCTCGCGCATCTCCGCCACGTCGCCGGCCGTGACCACCGGGTCGCGCTCGCGCGCGAGGACACGCTTGATCAGCGCCTCGACCCGCGCGCCAAACGCTGGCGAGGCCGAGATCACGCGCGCGCGCGTGAGCGCCATGTGCTCCCAGGTCCAGGCATCGTTGGCCTGATAGTGTTCGAATGACGCGAGCGACGTCGCCAGCGGACCCGAGCCGCCCGATGGCCGCAGCCGCATGTCCACGTCGTAAAGCTTGCCGTAGTTCGTCGGCACGGTGAGCGTGTTGATCAGCCGCTGCGTCAGGCGCGCGAAGTACTGGCTGCCCGACAGTGGCCGCCTGCCGTCCGACATCGGCTGCTCGGCATCGCTGTCGAAGTCGTAAATCAGGATCAGGTCGAGGTCAGAGCCGGCCGTCATCTCCTGCCCGCCGAGCTTGCCGAGCGCCAGCAGGGCAAGCTCCTGGCCCGGCAACCGCCCATGATCGGCGGCGAAACGCTCCCCGACGGCTTTGAGCAAGGCGCGGATCAGCATATCGGCCAGCCGTGCGAAGGCTTGGCCGGCCTGCGCCGCCGTCACGGTTCCCGAAATCACGCGTACGCCGATCAGGAACATGTGCTCGTGCCCGAACAGCCGCGAGCGGTCGAGCAGGTCTTCGTAGCTGGCGGCTTCGCCAAGCTGCGCCATGAAGGCCTTCTCAAGCTGCGCCGCATCGGGCAGCGCGCCGAAGAACGCGGGGTCGAGCACGCCGTCCATGGCCGACGGCTGCTGGGCGAGGATATCGGCCAGGCGCGGCGCCGTGCCAAGAATCGTCGCAAGCAAGGCGACGAGATCGCGGTTCTGGCGCAAGAGCGAGTAGAGCCGCGCTCCGCCATGCAGCGCTTCGAGAAAACGGTCGAGCGCCGCAAACGCTGCATCAGGATTTTCCGAGCGCACGGTGTGGTCGATGAACAGCGGCAGCAGCTCGGCGAGATGGGTGCGGGCGAGCTCGCCCTTGAGCGACTTGTAGGTCCCGGCAAACCAGCGTTGCACCGTGACCGCCGCTTCCATCGGCTGCTTGAAGCCGTGCTCGGCGAAATACTGCACGTTCGGACCGAGATCGGCGCCAGGCGCGGTCACGAGGGCGCGGCCGGCCTCTGGCGCGGGCGCCTCGAACAACGCGGCGTAATGCGCCTGCACCTTGCCGAGGTGTCCGAGCAACGCATGGGCGAACGCGTCGCGGGTGGCAAAGCCCATGAAGCGCGCAAAGCGTTCCAGCGCGTCGCGTTCGGTCGGCAAAGTCTGGATCTGTTCGTCGGCCACCATCTGCAGGCGATGCTCGACCGTGCGCAGAAAATCATAGGCGACGCGAAGCTCATTCCGCGTCTTGCCCTCGATCCAATTGCCGTCGGCGAGTTGGTCCAGCATCTCCAGCGTGCGGCGTCCACGCAGCTCCGGATGGCGGCCGCCCGCGATCAATTGCTGGGTTTGGACGAAGAATTCGATCTCCCGGATGCCGCCGCGGCCAACCTTGACGTTGTGGCCTTCGACCGCGATCTCGCCATGCCCGCGATAGACGTGGATCTGTTCCTTCATCGAATGCACGTCGGCCAGCGCGACATAGTCGAGGTGGCGCCGCCACACGAACGGCGACAGCGATTTGAGGAAGGCGTCGCCGGCGGGGATGTCGCCCGCACACGGCCTGGCCTTGATCATGGCGGCGCGCTCCCAGTTCTGTCCGCTGTGCTCGTAGTAATCGAGCGCGGCAGGAAGCGAGATCGCGATCGGGGTTGACGCCGGATCGGGGCGCAGCCGCAGATCCGTCCGGAACACATAGCCGTCCGCTGTGCGCTCCTGCAGCATTTTGACGAGGCCGCGGGTCACCCGCACGAACAACTGCCCTGCCGCACCCTCCTCAGCGAGCTTCGACTGCGGGTCGTAGAAAACGATGAGATCGATGTCGCTCGAGTAATTGAGCTCGTAGGCGCCCATCTTGCCGAGCGCGAGCACGACGTAGCCGGAGTCGGCCTCCGGATGTGCGCGCGCCCTTCCCCTCTTCGGTCCCGCCTGGCGCAGCAGGAAACGTATCGCTGAGGCCACCGCCGTGTCGGCGACTTCGGTGAGATGGTGGGTGACGGTCGCGACATCCCAGATGCCGCCGATATCGGCGACCGCGATCAACAGCGACGCCTCGGCCTTCATCTGGCGAAGCGCCTGCATCGCCGCGGCCTCGTCGCCCGCGGCGTCGACCGCCTTCACGGCTTCTGCGATCAGCACCGTGAAACGGGCGTCCGGATCGACGTTAAGCAACGCAAGCCAGCGCTTGGGCGATACCGTGATCAGGTCCCACAGATAGGGCGAGCCGTCGGCGATCGACTCCGAGAGCGCCTTGAGATGCGGTGCCGACGCCGTCAGCTTCGCCAGCGCCTTGCCGGTCGCAGTCTTGCCGATCTCCCCAAGCCAGTCCTTGAGCTTGCCGCGCGCCTCGGCCGAGGCGCCCGGCCAGTTCTTGCGGACGATGCGATGCGCGAGCACCTTCGTCGCCCGCGCCGGCGTTCGCGCAGACGAGCGCGCCGGCGAACGCGCCTTCGGCGGCAACTAGGCCGCTCCCGCGGCAGCTGTTCTCGGCAGGTCGATGATGGCCTTCAGTCCGGGCACGTTGTCTTCCAGCTTGAGCTCACCACCGTGCAGCCGCGCGACTGCGGATGCAAGGCTCAAGCCGAGGCCCGACCCGGGTTTTGTGCGGCTTTGCTCGAGGCGCACGAAACGCTCAACCACGCGCTTGCGGTCGGACTGCGGAATGCCGGGTCCGCAGTCGCCGACAGCAAGCTCGATGCGGTCGCCTTTGCTCGCCGCCGTCACCACGATCTCGCGCTTTTCGCCGTTGGCCGCGCGGTCTTCCGGGCTCGCATATTTGATGGCGTTGTCGACGAGATTGGCGAGCGCCTGGCTCACGAGTTCGCGGTTGCCCTTGACCAGCGCCGGCGCCGGCGCCTCAACGCGCAGCGCAAGGCCATGATCTTCCGCCACGGGCTCATACAATTCGCTCACGTCGTGCGCGATCTCGGCCGCGTCGAAATCGAGCATATGGTCACGCGACTCGCCCGACTCGGCGCGCGCGATCATGAGGAGCGCGTTGAAGGTGCGGATGAGGTCGTCGGATTCGGCGATCGTCGTCTCCAGCGCTGTGCGGTAATCGGTCTCGGTCTTGGCGGTGCGCAGCGCCTCTTCCGAGCGGTTGCGCAGGCGCGTGAGCGGCGTCTTGAGATCGTGCGCGACGTTGTCGGAGACCTCCTTCAGGCCGTGCATCAGCGCTTCGATGCGCTCGAGCATGCCATTGAGATTGAGCGCGAGGCGGTCGAGCTCGTCGGCCGATCCACCGACCGGCAGGCGCCCTGACAGGTCGCCGGCCATGATCTTCTGCGCGGTGAGCGTCATGGCGTCGACGCGGTTGAGCACGCGCCGGCTCACGAAAATGCCACCCGCAATACCAAGCACGATCACGATCGCCACCGACCAGCGGCCGGCAGCATCGACAACATGGAACAGGCGTTCGCGTTCCTCGAGATCGCGCCCGACCAGCAGGCGGAACCCGCCGGGCAACTGGAACACCCGTGCCAACGCGTGATGCTCTCCCCGCTCCGGCTCTTCCAGACGCCGGTAGGTCGTCTCGGCCCAGCCCGGCCGGTCGAGCACGCCCGGCGCCAGCGAGCTGATGTTGCCGGCGAGCGTCTCGCCGTTGGGGGCGCTCACGAGGTAGAGGCTCGAGCCGGGGCGGCGCGAGCGCACGTCGACGATGAACACCAGGCGGCGGATGCCGCCCTGATTGTACTGTTCCGACAGCCCCTGGATTTCCGCGTTGACGGTCGAGTTGATCTGCTCGGTCATCAGGCGTCGCGTGTTGAGCGCGAAGTATCCGAGCAGAAATGCGGCGAACAGTGCGAAGACGAATAGATAGGCCAGCGTCATCCGGAACGCTGTGGTGCGGAGCAGTTTACCGAGCGCCGTCACGGATCACGTATCCTGCGCCGCGCACCGTGTGCAGCAGCGGCTGCGGGAAGCCTTTGTCGATCTTGGAGCGCAGCCGGGAGATGTGCACATCGATGACGTTGGTCTGCGGATCGAAGTGATAATCCCACACGTTCTCGAGCAGCATGGTGCGCGTAACGACCTGGCCGGCGTGCTTCATCAGATATTCCAGCAGGCGGAATTCGCGCGGCTGCAACGAGATCTCTTCCTTGTTGCGCGTAACACGATGCGACAGGCGGTCGAGCTCGAGGTCGGCGACACGGTAGACGGTTTCCTCGCTGCGTCCGCCGGACCGGCGGCGCGACAGCACTTCCACGCGCGCCAGAAGCTCTGCGAACGAATACGGCTTGGCGAGATAGTCATCGCCGCCGGCGCGCAGGCCCTTGACCCGGTCGTCCACCTGCCCGAGCGCGGACAGAATGAGCACGGGCGTGGCAATCCCTTTGGCGCGCAGTTCGCCGATCACGGACAGACCGTCACGCTTGGGCAGCATGCGGTCCACGATGAGCACGTCGTATTTTCCGTCGAGACCCATGGCGAGGCCATCCTCGCCGTCGCCGGCGCGGTCGGCAACATGCCCGACCTCGCTGAAGGCTTTGACGAGATAGTCCGCGGCGTCGCGGTCATCTTCGATGATCAACAGGCGCATGGACGTTTCAGCGTTTTGACGTGGCGCGGTGATCGTGCCGATATTCGTCATCATTGTAGCTAACCCATTAAAAAATGGGGTGGCTCACGCCACCCTGCCACTGCCTCTGGAAAAGCTGGGGGCGGGCCGAAGCCCGCCCCCTTTGAGACATATCACCGGCGGGGGCGACGATTGCCGACGATACGCCCCAAATTGTTAGGCATTGCCGATTGGCAGCGCCACGAAACGCGTGGACTGGCCGGACTTCACGCGCATCAGAACCGTGCGCTTGCCGGCAGCCTTGGCATCGGCCAGCGCCTTGCGGACCTCGGCCGGGTTGGTCACGGCCGTGCCGCCGACATCGAGGATGACGTCGCCGGACTTGAAGCCGCGCTCGGCGGCCGGGCCGTTGGTGTCGACGTCGGTCACGACCACGCCTTCGCTGCCGGCGCCCGCCACGCTTTTCGCGGGAGCGATCGAGAGGCCGAGGCTCGGCAGACCATTGGCGCCGGGAACCTCACGCTCCTGCTCGCCGGTCTCTGCGCGGGCCTGACGCTCCTTCGGCAGTTCGCCGAGTGTCAGGTTGACCGTGTCTTCCTTGCCGTTGCGGAACACGCCGAGCTTCACCGAAGCGCCGGGCGCCAGCGAGGAGATGCGGCGGGCGAGTCCGCGAGCGTCCTTGACCGCTTCGCCGTTGACGCTGGTGATCACGTCGCCGGACTTGATACCGGCTTTCGCGGCCGGGCTGCCGTCCTGCGGCTCCGCGACCAGGGCGCCTTCGGCGTTCTTGAGGCCGAGGCTGTCCGCGATGTCGCGGGTCACCGGCTGGATCTGCACGCCGATCCATCCGCGGGTCACCGATCCGCGATCCTTGAGCTGCGCGACGACGCTCTTCACGGTGTCCGCGGGAATTGCGAAGGCGATGCCGACCGAGCCGCCCGACGGCGAGAAGATCGCCGTGTTGACGCCGATCACGTTGCCATCAACGTCGAAGGTCGGGCCACCGGAGTTGCCCTTGTTCACGGGCGCGTCGATCTGGATGAAGTCGTCATAGGGTCCGGCGCCGATGTCGCGACCGCGGGCCGAAACGATGCCGGCCGTGACGGTGCCGCCGAGGCCGAACGGGTTGCCGACCGCCAGCACCCAGTCGCCGACGCGCGGCGCAGTGTCCGCGAGCCGCACATACGGGAAGTCGCTGCGGCCTTCGATCTTGATCAGTGCAAGGTCGGTGCGCGGGTCGGTGCCGATGACCTTGGCGTTGTAGGTCTTGCCATCGTCGGACGTGACTTCGACGCTCTCGGCCTTGTCGACGACGTGGTTGTTGGTGACGGCATAGCCATCCGCCGAGATCAGGAAGCCGGAGCCCTGCCCGAGCGTGAAGTTGCGCTTGCGCGGCGCATTCGGGCTTTGGCCCTGGCCGTCAGGCTGACCGAAGCGCTTGAAGAATTGCTCGAACGGCGAGCCCGGAGGAACCGGTACGTCCTCGCCGTTGAAATTGAAGCTGCTCGGCGTGGCGGCGCTGGCGACCTTGACGCGCACGGAGATCACCGCCGGCTTCACCTTTTCGACGATGTCGGCAAAACCCGCAGGCCGGACGGTGGACTGGGCATACGCATGCGCCGACAGGCTGTTGCCGGGCGGTGCGAAGACGGGCGTGGCGACCAGCGCGAGTGCGCCGAAGCCGGCGACTGCCGTCGCGAGCAGCGCAAAGCGGCGCACGGACAGCACGCTGCGCTTGCTGGCAGAGGGGGACAGACCGTTCATAAAAGCTCCTCGGAAATCGGGGTGTCTTGACGCTGAAGATGGTGCGGCTCGCCTTACGGGGTCCTGACGGCCGAATTAATAATTGGTAAGGCTTTGGAAAAAGCCGCTAGGCTTTTGAAATCAACGGCTTAGCGAGAATCCGGCCGATTGGCGAGGTCCGCCAGCCGCGCCTCTTCGGCCGGCGTGAGGCGTTCGGCCGGGGCCGCCGCACGCGCAGCCCCGCTTGCCCGCCGCCACGCCACAAAGGCCGCCAGCGCCCCGACCACCAGCACCAGCAGTGGCGTGAGCCACAGCAACGCCGTGTGCCATTCGAGGCGCGGGCGCAACAGCACGAACTCGCCGTAGCGCTTCACCAGGAAATCGAGGACCTGCACATCGCTGTCGCCCGCCGTCAGGCGTTCGCGCACGAGAATGCGCAAATCGCGCGCGAGCGGCGCGTCGGAATCGTCGATCGACTGGTTCTGGCAGACCATGCAGCGCAGCTCGCGCGACAGCGAGCGGGCGCGGGTCTCGAGCTGCGGATTGGCCAACACTTCGTCGGGCTGCACGGCGACCGCCGGCGCGCCGGTGTTGGCAAGCACCACGATCACAATGGCAAGGCGCCGCAGCACGCCCTACTCCGCCGGCTGCATCGCGGCACGCGCGTTCGCCGCGCGCGGCGCGCCGACGCGCAAACGCCGGTCGGACAGCGAGAGCGCCCCGCCGAGCACCATGACCACCGCGCCGAGCCAGATCAGCAGCACCATCGGCTTGTGATAGATGCGCACCGCCAGCGCGCCGTCGGCATTCTGCTCGCCGAGCGAGACGTAGAGCTGACTCAAGCCCCGGGTCATCAGCGCGGCCTCGGTTGTGGTCGTGCCGCGCGACGGGAACGTCCGCTTCGACGGCTCCATCACGCCGATCACCTCGCCCATGCGCCGGACGGTGAAGCGCGCGGCAAGCTCGCGATAATTAGGGCCGCTACGGGGCACCACGCCATCGAGCGTGAAATCGTAGCGGCGGATCGACACTTTCTCCGACGGCTTGAGCGACACGATGCGCTCAGTGCCCCACTGCGTCTCTCCAATGATCCCGAGCAGCACCACGCCGAGGCCGAAGTGCGCCAGCGCCGTGCCCCAGGTCGAACGCGGCAAGCCTTTCGCGCGTGGGATCACGATCGCGACCGGTCCGCGGAACAGCATGATGCGCTCGGCGATATCGGTCATGGCGCCCGCCATGACGTACAGCGCCAGCCCGATGCCGAACGCCGGCAGCACCGGATGGCCCTCGACGGCAAGGGTGGCGCCGACGCCGACCAGCGCAATGACGAAGGCCCCGAGCAGCCGCTGCGACACCCCACGCAGGTCGCCGCGCTTCCAGGCGAGCAGTGGCCCGAACGGTACGGCGACCAGCAACGGCACGAACAGCGGCCCAAAGGTGAGATTGAAGAACGGCGCACCCACCGAGATTTTCTCGCCGGTGAGCGCCTCGAGCGCCAGCGGATAGAGCGTGCCGATGAACACGGTCGCGCAGGCGGTGGTGAGGAACAGGTTGTTGAGCACCAGCGCACCTTCGCGCGACACCGGCGCGAACAGTCCGCCCTGCCGCAGCATCGGCGCACGCCACGCGAACAGCGCGAGCGCACCGCCGATGAACAAAACGAGGATGCCAAGGATGAACACGCCGCGCGTCGGATCACTGGCGAAGGAATGCACCGAGGTGAGCACACCCGAGCG
>Ga0105245_10002187_pt1 | contig 17718 bp, 18 predicted proteins | sample KBSM54metaG_FD_81523 | JGI IMG/M metagenome (GOLD analysis project Ga0105245, IMG submission 81523) | Miscanthus rhizosphere microbial communities from Kellogg Biological Station, Michigan, USA - KBS M5-4 metaG | ecosystem: Host-associated > Plants > Roots > Rhizosphere > Soil | place...
CCAGAGATCCATCCAGAGGGCCGATGGCGATGCTCGCATTCGACATCCACAGTCGATAAAGCGGTTGCTGCTTGACCTCGCGAATACGATCTTCGAAAGCCTGCTGGCGCTTTCCGTACAGCTCGTCGAAGGTGACGGAAGACGCATACACCAGCGGGGTCTTGTACATGTTGAAATGCCACAAATCGGCAGCGATGATCACCATCAGGATGAACGGCAGGCGTTTCTGCCCCATCTTTTCCGCAGCCCATGCCGCACCGGACCCGGCGGCCAACGCGAGGCCCAACGCCGCCACGAACCAGATTTCGATGGGAGCATGGGCGTCGCGAAAGCCTGGCAGCAACTTGACCAGCTGCGCGAGTCCCGCGGTTGGGCCGAATGCGTACCACAATCCTGGGATAATCAGCGCCAGTATCGTTCGCATTTGAAACTTCCGAATGAGTCCGGCGATCGCGAGCGGAAGCAGGAGCAAACCTCCGTAGATATAGAACTGGCGAATCTCTTCCGGGCCTCGGTAGTCGCCCGAGATCACGCCAAAATAATCGGCCGACATCACGGCCGCGAGTGCGATCGGGCGCAACGAAGCAGCCGGCGAAGTAAGGGGATGGGTGGCGTATTTGACGATCTCGAACCAGGGCAGGAGCACTACCGCGCTCAGGCAGAATCCGACAACCGGCGTAGCGACGAGCAGGGCGACCGCGCGCTTCCACGACTGAGCGATCAGAACACAGGCAAGTGCGAAGAAGCAATACAACGCTGAGTCGAAGTTTCCCGTTAAGGTGATCAGCCCGGCCAAGATCCCCGTGAGCAGCCAGTATCGCCGCTCCAAAAGAGACGCCCATAGCAGCCACGGCAGCAGCGCCGCCGCTTCGAACATCCCTAATTGCGAACTGTGCGCGGCGAAGAATCCGCCCCAGGCGTAAAACATCGCTGCGATGGCGGCGGCCACCGGATCGCCGAAGAGCTTGCGAGCCAACAGGAACGACCCCTCGAGTGCGAGGAACGAATGCAGAGCCAGTTCCCAGAAAAGAATGCGCGGAGTAATGCCGAGCAGGTAAAACGGCCAGTGCAGCGGGTACCATGCGCCGGCCTGCGGGTCGGACAAAAACGGCATCCCTGAATACAAGAACGGAGTCCAGTACGGCAGTGTCCCTGCGCGCATGGAGTCCGCAAAATATTTCTGCGCGGGATATGTAACGTCGGCCAAGTCCCAGTGGATGGTCACGTTCGGCTGAAACAGCGGGATCGCCCAGAAGTGCACGGTCACCAGCACCAGCGCCGGCCAAACGAATCGAGTGGATGGCATCAGGCGAGTCTAATCCAGTTTCAACAAGCGGCGCCGCAGAAGATCGAGCGCGGCTTGCGTGGCGAACCCGCGAATGCGAGGACGATCGCCGGGCATGGCGAACCGCAGCGCATCAGACGGCCCGTCGGGACCTGCGAAACCTACGAAAATCGTGCCCACCGGAGCGCCCGTGCTCGATTCGGGACCCGCTTCGCCTGTGATCGAGATCGCAAACATTGAGCCGGTACGCGCTCGCGCTCCTTCGGCCATGGCCCGGGCGACTTCTTTGCTGACGGACGTGTGCTGCCCGATCAGCGCTTGGTCCACACCCAGCAAGTCGATTTTCATGCGATCCGTGTAGGTCACAAATCCGCCGACGAAATAGTCCGAGCTTCCCGCGATGGAGGTAATGCGTTGCCCGACCATGCCTCCGGTGCAGCTTTCGGCGACGCTCACGGTCGCGCCGCGTTCGCGCAGCAGCGTGCCGACGATTGCTTCAAGGGGATCACCATTGCGCGAGAACAAATGCTTTCCAAGCAGCGCCTCGATCGGATCCCCGACCTCGGCCAGCAATCGCTCGGCATCTTCCGCCGATCCGCAGCGGGCGCGCAGGTGAATCTGAATATCGCCGGGCGACGCCAGAATAGTGGTCGTCGGATTTATGTACTTCGTATATACCGGGGCGATCAGAGCATCCAGGTCCGATTCCGTAAATCCCGTGACCCGGTAAAATCGCGCGCGGATTACCTGACGCGGAAGAAGGTTTATCAACCTCGGAATGCATTCGTTGGCGAACAGCGGCTTTAACTCACCAGGTGGACCAGGAAGCATGATGACGACGCGACCGTCGTTTACGATCCATTGCCCCGGAGCCGTCCCGTTGGTATTCGGCAACACCTCCGCGCCCACGACGACATAGGCTTGCCGTTTGTTGATCTCGGCCATCTTGCGCTGGCGGCGCCGGAAGCGCTCTTCAATGGAGTCGCAGATTTCCTGGCTGAACCTCAGCTCACGATGCAGCGCGTCGGCCACGGCCTGACGAGTCACGTCATCTTCCGTGGGGCCGAGGCCGCCGGTCAGGATCACGATACCCGCATGGCTCAGGGCAGATTGCACGGCATCGGTCAGCAGCGCCCGATCGTCACCGATGATCAGCTTCCGGCGCACTTCGACACCGAGCGCGTTCAGTTGATCGGCGATATACAGCGAATTGGTGTCGATGCGCTGCGAGGTCAGCATCTCCGACCCAACAGCGATAATTTCGGCGTCGGCCATTAAAGCTTAGGGGACGGGCCAGCCCTCGATGCGCGCGTCCACCTTGAATAGCGCATTGTTCGTGGCCACGATCACCGATTTCGATGGCGAAAACGCCAGGCCCACAATCGCCGGGCCGGAGAGAAACAACTCCGCATTGCGCTCGGGAGAAATTCGCACGACGCCGCGACGCCCACCGAGCGATGCGGCCACGTACAGGTTTCCTTTCACATCAAATGCCATGCCCTGCGGACGCCCCAGCCCGCGATAAAACGTTTCCACATGCCCGTCTTTGTCGATGCGATGGACCGCATCGAAACTTGATGTGGTGGGGCCGGTGACGTACAGATATCCATCGGGGCCGAAGGCAAGATGATACGCGGCGATAGATGGTTCGAGCGTGGCGAATACGTAAATCTGTCGCTGCCGGCTGATCTTGAAAACCGTTCCGCTGCGATCGCCGACAAAAAGATTGTCTTCGCGGTCGAACACGATTCCAGTAGCGACCCCCATGCCCTCGACGTAAGTCGATGTGTTGCCCGACGGTGAAACCTGGTACACCATTCCGTCGTGGCGGCTCGAAACGTAGAGCGCGCCCTCGGCATCGAGCGCGAGGCCGGTAGCGTTCATTAGCTCGGTTACCAGCGGCTTCGGGGTGAGACCGGAATCAATCTTGTAAACCGACACGGCTGTTTTCTGGCCGGCAGATCCACTGAACGTGGTGTAGATGTTGCCCAGCTTGTCGACGGCTGGATTCGATACGGGATGCATTCCCTCCGCGATCTGAATGCCGATGTCGCAGGTCCAGGCCGTATCTTCGTCCTTACCGAGCACCAGCTCGCCGCGCGAGACGCCTTCCGGAACGCGCACGATCACCAGCGAATCGGAGCCGATCACCACGGACGCAGACAGCTCGCCGAAGCGCGCCGTGGGCCGATCCGCACCAGCCAGGCCTTTGCCGCGGATGCGGAACTCGCCACCGGGGATGGCCGCAGGCGGGGAAACGTCGGAAATCTGGGGGCGGGATTCGGGATTCTTACGAAGGGCCATAAAAGGAACAGCTAATAAAGATTGAACCATCCAGCGCAGTACAACACAAGTGCCGCGTAAATTCCGGCCATCGCGTCGTCGAGCACAATGCCCGCGCCGCCGGGGATTTTTTCCAGTTGACGCACCGGCGGCGGCTTCCAAATGTCGAACAATCGGAACAGCGCGAAGGCGGCGATCCAGCTCCTCGCGTTGAGCGTGGAGGCTCCCGCGAGCGTGATCCACTGGCCGACAACTTCATCGATCACGACGATCTGCGGGTCCTTACTACCGGTATCTTTCGCCATTCGGCCCGCGGCCCAGACCGCAGGTGCGATCAGCAGCACGGCGAAGAATGCCAGGCAAGCTCCGGAGACGCCTGTGTACGTGTGCAGGGCCCAGGCGATGGCCAGCGCACCCAGCGATCCCGCGGTTCCGGGACCTTTGGGAACGTACCCCAGATAAAACCACGTCCCCAGGAGGCGCGCCAGTGCGCTCATTCGGAGTCGTCTTCCCGCTGCTCGGGAATGTCTTCGAAAGTCTGCGGATCGACTGGTGAAGAGATCACGTATTTTTCCGACGCCCAATTGCCCAGATCGATGATCCGGCAGCGGTCGCTGCAAAAGGGGATGAAAGCACCGTCAGAGGAAACTACTTTTCGACAGATCGGACACCGCATAGACCTAGGAAATTAAAACCAGCCCAGAAGCAGCACGGCGGGCTTCGGTATCGACCAGGAGCTCGCCCGTTAAATCGTAGTCATGCGCTTTGGTTATGCGCATGCGCCGGAATTCACCTGCCCGCAGCGGCGCTTCGCCGGGGTCGGAGATGTAGCAGACGCCATCGATATCGGGAGCCTGAGTGGAAAGTCTCGCCTGCCAGACGAGTTCGGAATCGGCCGACGGACCTTCGATCAGAACAGCTTCCTCCCGACCGACTAGAAGCCGATTGCGGGAGCGCGAAATCTTGCGCTGGATCGCCATCAACTTGCGCTTGCGGTTTTGAATCGTGCGGCCGTCCACTTTGGCGTCCAGCGCGAAACTCTTGCTGGTGTCTTCGTCGGAATAAGAGAAGGCGCCCATGCGATCGAATTGTGCGGCCTCGACGAACTGGCACAATTCATGGAAGTCCGCGTCGGTTTCGCCGGGAAAGCCAACGATCATGCTGGTACGAATCGCCACGCCGGGAATCGTCCGCCGGATCTTTTCGAGCAGCTTGAGGAAGATATCGCCGCTCGCCCCGCGCTTCATGCGCTTCAGTACCGGAGCGCTGGCGTGCTGCAAGGGCATGTCGATGTATTTGACCAGCGCCGCATGGTCCGCAATCGTGTCGAGAAGTTTCTGCGTGACCTTGTTCGGATAGCAGTACAGGAAACGAACCCACTTGGCGTGTTCGGTCTCGATTTGCGCTAGCCGCGCCAGCAAGAGCGACAAACCGTCTTTCAGACCCAGATCCTCGCCGTAGCAGGTAGTGTCCTGGCCGATCAGGTTAATCTCGCGGACGCCTTGCGAAAACAGCCGGGTCGCCTCGGAAATCACGCTCTCGAAGCGGCGGCTGCGGAAGTTTCCGCGATACTGTGGGATCACGCAGAACGTGCACGGGTGATCGCAGCCCTCGGCGATCTTGATATAGGCGAAGTGACGAGGCGTGGCTAACACGCGGGGGGTCGCGTCGTGATACAGATACGGTACGAAAGGATTCCGCTCGGCGGGCTCGACGCCTTCACAGAGGCTCGTGATTTGCTCGAGCTCGTTCGTGCCGATCACGGCGTCCACTTCCGGCATGTTCTTCCGGATGTCGCCGCGATAGCGTTCGACCAGACATCCCGCGACGATCAGCTTCCGCGCGCGGCCGGTTTTCTTGTACTCGGCCATCTCGAGAATGGTGTCGACAGATTCCTGTTTGGCGGGATCGATGAAGCTACACGTGTTGACCACGATCACATCGGCATCGGAAGGATGCGGCGTTAGCTCGTGACCTTGCGCGGTGAGCTGACCCATCATCACCTCGGTATCGACGAGGTTTTTGGGACAGCCCAGGCTAACAAATCCAATTTTCAAAATGAGAATCCTAAATATGGCAGTGCGATTCGCCGCGCTTTTCGAGGTACTGCTGATGATACTCTTCGGCGCGCCAAAATTCGCTAGCGGGGACGATCTGGGTCACGATGGGCTTGGGGAATTTTGCCTGGGCCGCTTCGCGCGAGGCACGAGCTTCCACCAGTTGCTCCGGCGTGTAATAGAAAATGGCCGAACGGTACTGCGCGCCCACATCGGGACCCTGGCGGTTGAGCGTGGTCGGGTTGTGATTGCTCCAGAAGACTTCAAGCAGGTCGTGATAGCTGATCACTTGCGGATCGAAGGTGACTTCGACCACCTCGGCATGGCCGGTGCGATCGGTGCAGACGTCTTCGTACGTCGGATTTTTCGTGGTTCCCCCCATGTAGCCGACCTGGGTCGACTTCACTCCAGCCAGGCGGCGAAACGCAGCTTCCACGCCCCAAAAACAACCGGCGCCGAAACTGGCCTTGCTGAGCTGCGTCTCCATACCTTGATTGTACCGCCCCAGCTTGCCGGAACAAGAAAAGAAGGGTTAGGCTGGGTTTTGGCTAAACTCCGTGTTACAAATCAAACGCGGGGGCGAATGCTGGCCGATCGGGCCGATATCGCCGACACCAGCGCCAAGCGCCGCACCGGCCTGCTGAAGCGCAAGGGGCTGGCTCCCGGCGAAGGCTTGTGGATCGTCCCATGCGAGGGCGTCCACACCTTTGCGATGAAGTTCCCGATCGATGTCGTATTTCTGAACCGTAAGCGCAAGATCCTGAAGATCCGGCCGAATATGGTGCGGAGGCGGATCGCCCTCAGCCTGATGGCGCACTCGGTGCTGGAGCTACCGGCGGGGACGCTGGAGGAGACTGGGACCGAGCGTGGCGACCAACTGGAATTGGAGAAGTACGATTAGCGATGGGTAGGGCAGGATTGTGTCCTGCTTGCCGTTTGAAAACCTGCCCCACAAGACCTCAACGATCTGATGTAGCTAGACGATGCTGCACAGTACAATAGGGCTGATGAGACTCTGGGCGGCAAGTCTGTTTTTGGTGGCGGGTCTGGCCATCCCCCAGTCGTCGCAACCTCTTCAGGACGCGCAAACCGCTATCGGCCGTAAGGATTATACGACCGCCTTGCGGATCATTCAGCCGCTGGCCCAACGCGGCGATCCGGCGGCGCAGACCATTCTGGGCAGCATGTACGCCTTCGGCTTTGGAGTTTCGCGGAGCTACCCCGACGCTGTGAACTGGTTTCGCAAGGCCGCCGAGCAGGGCCAGCCCGCTGCCCAGAGCAACCTCGGCCTGGCGTATCTGAATGGCCAGGGCGTGAAGCAAGACTACACGGAGGCGGCGAACTGGCTGCGCAAGGCTGCCGATCAGAACGATCCGCAGGCGCAGACCAATCTCGCATCCATGTACGCACGGGGCGAGGGGGTTAAGAAGGACCCCGCACAGGCAGTAGCGTTGTATCGCAAAGCGGCCGAGCAGGGATTAGCCGCAGCGCAATACAGTGTGGGGATCGCGTACGCGAACGGCGTCGGCGTACCGCAGAACGATGCGGAGGCGATGACCTGGTTCCGCAAAGCCGCCGACCAAGGCGTGCCCGGAGCACAGGCGGCTCTTGGAATGGCGTATACGATCGGCATGGGCGTCGCGAAGAATCCCGCCGAGGGGGTCAAGTGGTCGAGCAAAGCCGCGCAGCAGGGCATTCCGCAGGGTCAGGAAAGCCTTCGTGCGTTGGCCCAGGAAGGTTACGCGCCCGCGCAAAACGCCCTGGGGATGACCTACGAAAAAGGCTGGGGGAGCCTCAAGATCGACGCCGAAGCTGTGAACTGGTACCGCCGCGCCGCGGAACAAAAGCTTGCAGCCGGGCAGTTGAACTTAGGCCGGATGTATGCCGCCGGCAAGGGAACCCGGCAAAGCGACGTCGAGGCCTACAAATGGTTCGCACTGGCCTCGGCGCAAGGCAATCTGGATGCGCGCAAGCAGTTGGCCGAGGTCGCCAAGCGGCTGACTGCGGAACAAATCGCGGAAGCCAAACAGGCAGCGCGTTAAGTTGCACGACAACCGGATTTAAATTACTATGTAGTTTAAATGCCGGACGTGCAAACTCTCGGCGAATTCGAACAGATCGTCCTGTTGGCGATTTTGCGTCTGGGCGAGAACGCCTACGGCGTTACGATCCGCGAGGAAATCATCGCCCGTACCGAGCGCGAACCCAGTCCCGGGGCTCTGTATGTCACTTTGGATCGCCTGGAGGAGAAGGGCTTGGTCCGGTCCCAGTTTGGCGATCCGACTCCGCAGCGCGGAGGCCGAGCCAAGCGGTTTTTTAGCGTCAACGCGAAAGGCGTCGAAAGTATCGCGCGCGCGCAACGCTCGTATCAACGGTTGATGAAAGGCTTGAAGCTTCCGGGGGTTGCACATGCGTAATGCCCAACTAGCGGAGTGGATTTTATCGTTGGTCACTAGCCCGGAGCGGGCTGCGGCGACGGTCGGCGATCTGCTGGAAAATACCTCTGGACTCGGCACGTTATGGTTTGGGGTTTTGCGGACGGCGGTCTCATTGTTGTGGCGCGAGTTTTCAGAGGATCCCGCGAACTTGATGGGTCTCGCGTTCCGTGGATTCTTGCTGGAACTTGGCATGATGCTCGGGATCGCTTTGGTATCGATAATTGCCTTTGTAATCTTGGGTCTCATTGCCGGACTAATGTGGCACCCTATGACACCGGCAGATTTCACTCGCCCGGCGATTGCCGCAACGGCGTGGGTATATTTCGGCTTAGCCTTCTGGATCTTGGTTCCACTCCAAGTCGGCCGCTGGATGGCGCGACGGTCTCCAGGCCGGGAACTCGCTCCTATAGTCGCTTCCACAATCCTTAGCTTCGTGGTGGCCACGGCGGCCAGCATGTTCTGGGACATGCAAGACAACTTTTTCCATTTCATCCTACGCCTGGTCCTCGCCCTCGCCTGGAATATTCTGCTTCAGATTCCCATGTTCGCTGGGGCCGCGTGGGTTCGCAAAAAGCAGACCTCACGCTGAAATATCTCCACAATTGTTCAAGCACTTGAGCGCGCGGGACGAGCTCCTTGCCACAAAACTGCCCGGAAAATGAAGCGTCATGAGTTTCTATCTGGCGGAGACGCCGACACTTGAAGCAGTAGCGACAGAAGATGAACGGGCGTTGGCGCAGGATCTGCAAGCCCGCGTGGCGGAGGCGGTTCAGCAAGCCGAATCGCAACCGCCGGTAGCCGACGCAGCGGGCGTGCACCAGCAGGCACAGGATCGTCTGGAGCGCCTGCGGACCGCGGAACGTTCCCTAAACCGGCACGCGAAGGAAGCGCGTGAGCGGGTTGCAGAGTTATCCGGAAAAGCCTTGGAGAGCTTGGTGGAGGCGGCGGCCTCGGGGAAGAAGCTGGAATTCAAAAAGCTGGACGAAGTCGCGGTGGGCGACGCGCAAATCCGGACGCTGGGGCAAGCCATCGAGAGACTCACCGAACATCTTATCCCTAGGGCGCAGATTGCATCCCTGCGCGAGGAAGCGCACGCGCTGCAGGCAAAGGCCCGGGTGCTGGAGCGGATCGCCCAGGAGCGCGCGGAGAAAGTGCTGGAGCAGCTTCGCGGGGCGGTCAGCCAGGAAATGGTGCTGCCGGTGGATATGTCCAAGGGAGTCGCTGGAGCATTGCTGGCGCGGGCCGCCGGGCTGAAGCGCCTGGCGGTGCAGGTTTCGGACAATGCCGATCGCATCGAGCGAGCCTACCAGGATCGGAGCACGAACGCATGAGAGATATTAGGCGCTATTGGCAAGAAGTGCGGGCGTTAGAGGCCACCCTGCCGCCGTTCGTCTCGCTGGTGGATGTGGAAGGATCGGCTCCGGTGGAAGTGTCCGCCATGCGCGCGGCGCAACTGTTGCTGGCAAAATCGCATCGCGTTGCAAGCGATGAACAGATCAGTTTCCAGAGAGACAGAGACGTCGCTGCCGGCAAGGAAATACTGCAGGATCGACGGCGGCGGAACGGAGTAGCGGTCGTTACGCCTAAGTAGTAGCGGTTTGGGCGACGCCGGGCTCGAAGCTGTAGCCGAAGCCGCGTACGCTGCGCAGGAACGAAGTGCCGTCGGCCAGTTCGATTTTCTGGCGCAGGCGCAGGATGTAGACGTCGACGGTGCGATCGGTCACCGCGCGATCGTGGCCCCAGACAGCATCGAGCAATTGTTCGCGGCTGAAGACGACGCCAGGCCGACTCATGAGAAATTCGAGCAGCCGGAATTCGGTGGCGGTGAGCGAGACTTCGTGACCGCCCAGGCGCACCTGACAACGGGTCCGGTCGAGCTCCAGATCGCCGATCTTCAAAAGCTTCGTGGACGATGGTGCTCCGCGGAAATGAATCTTGATGCGGGCGACCAGTTCCCTGACGAAGAACGGCTTGACGATGTAGTCATTGGCGCCCAGCTCCAGGCCCACGATGCGATCGGTTTCCGAAGCGCGCGCGGTCAGGAAAATAACCGGGGTGTGCGAGAGCTCCGGATGCGCCCGAATCGACTTGCAAATCTCCAGCCCGTCGGAATCCGGAAGCATGATATCGAGAATGATGAGATCGGGTTTTTCACGGCGGAACAGCTCGATCGCGCCTTTGCCTGTGCGCGAGCCGGCAAACGCGAAGCCTTCCTTCTCCAGGTTGTATTGGATCAGCGAAAAGAGGTCGGCGTCATCCTCGATGAGTACAATCTTCTTCATTTTCTAATTCCCAATCGCTAGCTCCAAAGTAACGCAGAAGCCATTACAAATTGATTACGATGCCGTTAACTCTTTTTGAATCGGCGCGGCGTCAGATAGACCCAGATCGTGGACCGGGAGCGTAAAGAAAAACGTAGATCCTTTGTCTACTTGGCTTTCCACGCGAACCTCGCCGTTCTGGGAGCGAGCCAGGTGTTTCACGATGGCCAAACCTAAGCCAGTACCGCCAAGCGCCCGGGACCGGGCTTTGTCGACGCGGTAGAAGCGCTCGAAGAGGCGGGGGATGTCGTTGGCGGGAATGCCTGAGCCGGTATCGCGCACAAAGAACTCGACGCGGCCAGCGGGGTCGTTCGAGGCGCTTAACTGCCTGGCGCCGACGGTCACAGTTCCACCGTCGGGGGTGTACTTGATGGCGTTATCGAGAAGATTGGTCAGGATCTGGTGGACGGCTTCGGCATCGCAGAAGACTTCTGCACCTTCAGATGTAGTTTCGGATTCGGTGGGCTGCAAAACCAGTTGGATACCGCGGCGCTCCGCGATCGGCCGCATGCCATCGAGATTGTCGCTCAGGATGCGATGGGCGTAATAGGAGGCAAACTTAAATTCGTGCTGATTCAGCTCGACGCGCGACAGCGTCAGCAGATCGGCGGTGAGACGAGCCAGGCGCTCGGCGTTCTGGCGAATGATATTCAGAAACTTGATATTGTTGGCAGGGTCGTGAATGGCGCCGTCCAGGAGCGTTTCGGTGTAGCCCTGAATCGAGGCGAGCGGCGTGCGCAACTCATGCGAAACATTGATGACGAAATCCTTGCGGATATTCTCCAGTTTCTCGAGCTCGGCGTGTTCCGTTTCCAGGCGATCCAGCATGAACTCGAGCTTTTCACTAGTCTCGTTGAGTTTGGTGGAGAGCGCTCCCAGCACGCCTCGTGAAGAGCCGGGAAGGCGCGCCCGAAAGTTTCCATCGGCCAATTGGCGGGTGAAGTCGATAATGGTGCCGAGGCGACCGGAAATGTGACGGGCAAAGATGGCGGCCACGATCACAATAGGCAAGAATGCGAGAGCGGTAGAGAGCAGGACGTCATTGCGAATCGCATGGACCTGCGCGTCGACGGCGGCGGCGGGCACCGCCAGTCGTAGTGCACCGCCCTGGTAAGGAATCGCGACGTAGAACAATCGGACGCCAAGGGTGGGGCTCATCCGCAGGCTGGAACCGACCTGCCCTTGCAGAGCGGCGGCGACTTCGGGCCGCGCCTTGTGGTTATCCATGCCGCTAGGATCGGAATCGGAATCGCCCAGCACACGGCCGGTTGCGTCGACCCAGGTGAGGCGCGCGCCGGTGGCCTTGGCAAGCTGACCAAAGTCCGCCGGCTTGGGGGGAAGCATAAGCGCAATAGTGCGGGCTTTTTCGGCGAGCTCCTGGCGGAGCTGATCGGAGAATGTTTCCTGGACACGCTGGGTGACGAGATAATCGACGGCGATCAGCGCGAGTGCGAGAACCGCCACCAAACTCAGAATCAGCCTACTGAAGATGCGCGCGGTCAAGTTTTATTATTGCATTGCGGTATTGTAATTATGTGAATCAGGAGACGCCCCGATGAGAATGATGAGAATATCGGTACTAAGTTTGTTGCTCTGCGCCGTGGTCGCGACGGCCCAAACCGCGAAGACCGAGATCCCTCGTCTCCCTGACGGCAAGCCCGATCTGAACGGCGTTTGGGACATCCCTTACACCAACGACATGGGAAGAGGCGTCCCGGGCGGACTGCCTTTCACGCCTCTCGGCGCCGAGGATTTCAAGAACTACGATCCCACCAAGTTCGATTACACTGCCCACTGCCTTCCTGCGGGTTTGACGCGCCTGGTCAACACACCCATGCCCATGGAGATCGTGCAGACTCCCAAGAAAACCGTGTTCCTGTTCGAGGGCTTCAGCAGCTACGTGGTGGTTCCCACCGATGGCCGGAAACATACCAAGGATCCCTATCCTAGCTGGTACGGAGAGTCGATTGGCTGGTATGAGGGCGATACTCTGGTGGTCGACAGTATCGGCTTCAACGAGAAGACTCGGCTGGATACGATCGGTCACGGGCACAGCGACCAGCTCCACGTGATCCAACGCTACACGCGCATTGATCCCAAGACCGTGGCGTTCGAGATCACCGTGGAAGATCCAAAGATGTACACGAAACCGTTCACGAATAAGCGAACGTTCCGGGTGAATCCGGGCGAGTTGATGGAATACTCATGCATGGAGAATAATAAGGACCTGTCACACATTAAGTAGCAGCGTGAAAGTCGCCGTCTACCAAACTCGGCTGCGATTGGTGCGCGCATCGGATCACTAGCCTTCCGACCACGCGGTTGCTATCTCTCTACTCCCGGCGGGACGCCGCTTTTAGCGGCTGAGCGGGATGCGATCTCTGAGGAGATTTGCGCTGAGGAACGATTCTCGGTTTTTCCGGGGCGTCGAAGATCCGCGAAACCGAGGTCTTCAACGACTCGAAGACCTCCACCGGCGGGCGGGTCGCGTCGATGACCTCAAATCCGTACGGTTCCGCCAGGCTATCGAACACGCGGATCAGGCGCGATTGATAGCGCACGAAGCTGTCGTACATATTGCGGCCGAAGCCATTGTCCAGACCGCTCTCCCAATAATCGAAGGCTCCGCGGCCGACCACCACGCGCGAAACCAGGTGCTGCACCTCGGCGCGCAGATAGAAGGTCGCGTGCGGTACTAGAGCGAATCCGGCCGTCTGCTCCATCCAGGATCGATTCTCACCGCGCGCAATGGCGCGGGCCATTACCGAGTAGATGTACCGGTCGGTCAGCACCACAACGCCGGCGCGCAGAGCAGGAATAATCTCGTTCTCCAGGCGGTCGGCGAAGTCGGTCAGGTAATACATTGTCATGGTGACGGGACCGAGCGTATTCCCCTGCTTGGCTTCCTTAATGCCTTTGCCGGCTAGTGCGGACCGGGCCATGCCGGTATCGAGAACCGCGTGACCCAGCTCTTCGAGCCACGGCTTCAGGCCGCGAATCTGGGTGCTGCGGCCGACCGCATCCGGCCCTTCGATCACGATGAGCTTGCCCTGGAGTTCGGAGTAATCGACGCCCGGCAACGCGGTCCGGTAGTACGATAGCGGCGGCCGGGTTTTGTAATCAGGCATAGTAGTTAGGCATGTAAACGGGCCGCGTTGAGATCCACACCGAGAATACCCGGCGCGCGCACCGTTCCAAACTCGCGCAGCACAATGCGGCGCATTTCTTTTTGCTGCGATTCAATGGACTTGGTGGCGTCGATTACGTGGAAGCCCATCTCTTCGATCATGGCCTCGTATTCCGCGAGGATGCGGCCTTGAAAAATCCGGAAGCTCTCCTCGATGTTGCGGCTGAGGCCGAGGTCCATGCCGGCTTCGTAGTATTTGAGGGCGTTACGCCCGCCCAAAATGCGGCCGAGCGCAGTTTCGAGCGGCACCTTGAAATAGAACGCCAAATCGGGCTTCAATGCGAAGCGATAGAGGTTGCGAACCCAGGCGCGGTCGACACCGCGGACTACGTCGCGCGCGAAGGCGGTGTAGGCGTAGCGATCGGCGCAGACCACCGCCCCGGCCTTGAGCAGCGGGAGAATGTAGCGCTCCATGCGGTCGGCGAAGTCGGTGGCGTGGATAAGACTGAAGGAGGTGGGCGTAAACATCTCCTTCTTCTTGCCGCGGCGCGTGGTTTCTCTCACCAGTGGAGAGGAGTTCCATTCGCTGAAAGCGACGGCATAGCCGCGGAGGCGCAACCACTGTGAAAGCAACGCAATTTGCGTCGATTTGCCGGATCCATCGATTCCCTCGACCACGACTAAACGGCCAGGTCCACGATTTGGCAAGAAGTAGGGCACGAAGGTTCTCTATTATAAACGAGAGGGCTTGAAACGTAATATTACAAATACGTTACAGCCATAGGATACCCGCGGAGCATGTCCCGTTACGCAGCAATCGATATCGGCAGTAACTCCATCCGCATGCTGGCTGCGGAGGTAAATCCGCAATCGATGCAGGTGCTGGCCGCGGACCGGCAGGTGGTGCGTCTGGGAAAGACCGTCTTCCTGGAAGGGAAGCTGGCGGCGGCGGAAATCGAGCTGGCGTGCCAGGTACTGGCGCGTATGGCGGACCAGTACCGCAAGCTCGACGTCATGGGAGTACGGGCGGTTGGCACGGCAGCCCTCCGGGACGCGTCCAATCGCGACGAGTTTCTGGCGCGGGCCTCGGCCATCCTGGGGCATCCCGTGGAAGTCATCTCGGGACTGGAAGAAGCCCGCCTGATTCACCTGGGAGTGCAAAACATGTGGCCGCATCCCAAGCAGCGGGTCCTGATGATGGACGTCGGCGGCGGAAGCGCGGAGCTGATCCTGAGCGAAGGAGGACGGCTGGTGGAAGCGTTTTCCAAGCCGCTAGGCGCGCTGCGGCTGACGGAGGTCTTCCTCAAGAGCGATCCGCCCAACCTGCGCGAGCTGGCGCGGATGCAGAAATACATCCAGGAGAGGATTGCGGGGCCGGTGGCGCGCTTCGGAACCGCCAAGGTCGATCGAATGATCGCCACCTCGGCTACGGCTGCGGCAACGGTGTGCGCAGTGAATCACGTTCGGCGCTCGCGGCGGGATCGGGCGGACCGGCTGCAGGCAACGGGTCCTCAATTGCGCCAATTGTTTCGCGATGTGTCCTCGCGGGATTCGGGAGGACGCGCCAAGATCACCGGGATCGGCCCCCGGCGGGCGGAAATCATCGTTGCGGGCGTGGCCGTGCTGCACGAAGTGGTGCTGGAGTTGCGGCTCAATCGCCTGTACTATTCGGTGGCCGGAGTCCGCGAGGGGATTATCGCCGATCTTTCGCATCGCCAGGTGGGCATGGAGCAGGCTCGGCTGAATGCGGATGAGCGCAGGGCGGTACGCGCGTTGGGGAGCCGCTACGGCGTATCGGCGTTACACGTGCGGAAAGTTGCCGAGCTGGCGGGAATGCTATTCCAAGGGCTAGGACCTTTGCACCGCCTTCCGCTGGCCAAGGGCCGGCTGCTCGAAGCGGCGGCTTATCTGTACAACATCGGGCATTTTGTAAACGAGTCGCGGCATCACCGGCATTCCTACTACCTGGTCGCCAACTCGGATCTACCAGGTTTTGAGGATCGGGAGCGGATGGTGATCGCGACTTTATGTCGTTATCACCGCAAGTCCATGCCGCAGGTAACGCACGAGACATTTCAGGCATTGAACCCGGAGGATCGGAATACTGTGGCGCTTCTGACGCCGCTGCTTCGGATGGCAGTGGCGCTGGATCAGAGCCAGGAGCAACGAGTGGAGCGTGTGGAAGCGATCGTGCTGGAGAATTCGGTGGAGTTACGCTTGTTTTCAGACCGCGATGTCGATATCGAGCAGTGGCAGGCGGAGCAAGTGGCCCCTGTATTTCGCGAATCCTACGGTTTGCCGCTGACCGTGCGGGTCAAGCGATGAGGAAGCTAGTCCGGTCGCAGACTGCCGCGCGCCTGAAGAAGCTGAATCGCGAGGTCCGCCAGGTCGCCCACAGGCCAACCGATACCGACGCCATCCATGACCTGCGGGTGTCGATCCGCCGCCTGCGGCAAGAGCTGAACGTGTTTGAAGCGTGGTTCAAGCCGGGCCCGCTGAAAAGAATCCGCGGGAATTTGAAAAAGCTAATGGAACGCTGCGGTGCGGTGCGCAACTGCGACATCGCGGTGGAGGTACTGCGGGCCGCCGGATGGCGCAGGCGGGAGCTGTCGGAAGGATTGGACAAGGAGCGGCGGCATACAAGCAAGGAATTGGCCCATACCATCGAGGGATGGCTCCGGCGCGGCAAGATTGGAAACTGGCGCGACCATTTACGAATCGTCAAGCCGGATGCGAAAAAGGATCCCGGGGGCAGCGTCGCGGATCACGCCAAGCGGCTGCTCCCCGCGATGATGGAGAAGTTCTTTCGAGCAGGAGCGGAGGCCGCACGTCCGGGATCCACGTACCGCAGAATTCATCGGCTTCGGTTGGAGGCTAAGCGGTTGCGTTACACGATAGAACTTTTCGAGCCGGTTTACGGAGAGAACACAAAGCAGATTCTGGAACCACTGAAAAACCTGCAAGATCAGCTCGGCGCGATCAATGATTGCGCGACCACGCTGGAAATGGTCCGCCGTAACAAGGATGCGGCAGCGGCCGTGCAGAGGTTGGCAGACAAACGCGAGGCAGCGTTTCGGGAGGATTGGGGAAAGCATTTCGGATCGGCTCAAAGAACCGCATGGAAAGCCGCGCTGAGCGCGGCGGACGGGAAGCAGTGATATGGACATTTATGTTCTGCGCCACGGAGATGCCGAGGAGCGGGAAACCGGGCTCGCGGACCGCGACCGGAAGCTCACCGCGAAGGGCAAACGCGATCTGAAAGAAGTCTTGAAGATCGCACGGAAGGCCGAGGTTGCCCCTGATTTAATTCTCACCAGTCCACTCCGGCGAGCGAAAGAGACTGCAGCGATCGCGTCCGAGGTCCTGGGCTGCAAGAACGTTGTTGAAACAAAAAATCTACTCCCCGGCGCCAGCCCGGAGCAGATTTGGAAGGAGATTAGCACCGACTATAAAGTCGACAAGATTCTTGTGGCGGGCCATCAACCGCATTTAGGAAGCCTGATCGGGCTGCTGCTTGAAGCGGCCATTATGGTGGATCTAAAAAAGGGCTCGCTGGTTCGAATCGAGACGCATGGCAAGCTGGGTCCCCCGCGGGGAGTGCTGAAGTGGATGATCACCACGAAATTGGCGAAGGCGGAATGAAGACTAGGCCTTGATTTCGGTAGCGTGGTGTCGGACGTCCACGCCGCGTACCAGGAAGATCACGTCCTCGGCAATATTGGTGGTGTGATCGGCGATACGTTCGAGGTTACGCGCCACGAACATGAGGTGAATAGCGGCCGGGACCACCGTAGGATTCATCTGCATGAGCTCCAGCAGCTCCGAGTAAATCTTGTCGCGCAGAGAATCCACCTCATCGTCGGCTGGCAGGACCTGGGCGGCAAGCGTAGCGTCACGCTTCACGAAAGCATCCAGACTACGGTGCAGCATGTCCTCGACTAAGGAAGCCATTCGAGGCGTGTCGATAAGAGGCTTGACGGCGGGAACCTTGGACAGTGAAATCGCACGCTCCGCCATATTGACGGCCAGATCGCCCATTCGCTCCAGATCGGTGTTGATCTTAAGGGCCATAATCAGCAAGCGCAGGTCACGGGCGACAGGCTGGTTGAGCGCGAGCAATCGCGTGACGCGCGCGTCGACATCAAGCTCCATCTGATTAATGCGTCTTTCGTCTTCGATGACGCGGCGAGCCATGCGCTCATCGCGA